>Ga0315274_10016251_pt1 | contig 10516 bp, 9 predicted proteins | sample YL17G02_20_MG_FD_203700 | JGI IMG/M metagenome (GOLD analysis project Ga0315274, IMG submission 203700) | Sediment microbial communities from Yellowstone Lake, YNP, Wyoming, USA - YL17G02_20 | ecosystem: Environmental > Aquatic > Freshwater > Lake > Sediment | place: USA: Wyoming | collected... | reverse complement strand
AAATACTCTCTGGACCCATTTTTTTGTCACAATACAAGCTTTTGTGACGCAACAATCTACTTAAAAGTTACCTGAATATATTTAGACAATATATTCCTGACTCAGCTAATTACAAACTCGATATAAACTAAGCAGTAGTAATTATCGGATTAGTAAATATGATTTTTATCAATATTTCAAATCCATGAGGAAAAAATGTTAATTCATTTAAAATAAGTTTTATGAAGTTGCTTGTAAATATATTCTATGTAATTTATGTAAAAAAATTTAAGTACTACAATTTACCAAGATAGGCAAGGCACTTCATCAGCCTTAAGCCAAATTCAGTTATTAAACACAAATTTTATGAATCTTGTCCTACATGCTAATATACTCCTTGACAAAGATATTAGCCTCTGTTATTCTATCCACAAAACTTAAGTTCTATAGGATGATACTGTCTTATGAATGACAATAATAATCAACCCCCAAAAACGTATAAGGTTCCAGCTGTTGATCAGGCAATCCGTTTAATGCTTTGCCTGGCTGAGAGTGGGAGTAGCCCCAAGAGTCTTACAGATATTTGCCAGGAAGTTGGTATTCATAGAAGCAAAGCTTTTTCTATTCTAAACACCCTGAATGAATACGGTTTTGTAAAAAAGAACCCTAATCGTAGAGGTTATATATTGGGCCCCGGACTGCTTACACTTACCGGAAAGATGCTCGAAACTTTCAGACTATCACGTCTCGTTGAACCGGTTCTGGATGAACTTGCAAAAAAGGCCGGTGCCACGGTGGCGTTTGGAGTAATATCTGACGATAAGACTTATGTTGTTGCCCAGTATGAGGGAGCGCCGGGAATTGGTATTTCCTCCCCTATTGGATACGTTATGCCGATAACGTACGGAGCTCATGGTAAAGCAATCGCGGCATCTCTACCTGAAGATGAATTGGAAGAACTACTTAATAATAAAAACCTCTTTTTTTATGGGAGTCCGGCAAAATTCAACAAAACAAGGCTCAAGAAAGAGTTAGTACAGTGCAGACGCAACGGATATGCACTAGAATTGGGAGATATTCAACAGGGAGTGAACGCAATTGCAGCCTCTGTATTAGACCAAAATGGTTACCCCACCGGCTATATCTCAATAGTGGGTTTCTTTACCAAGGAAGTAGCGCAAAGGCTTGGCCCCCTTGCCGCTGAGGCGGTAAAAACAATATCAAAAGAAGCAGGGCATTTGATATTCTGGCAAAGGGTAAATAATAAGAGAAGTATCGCTTAAACATACTTATCAATTATGAAATTTATAAATTACTTAAGGCTATTTATTACTATATAAAAACTTATTCAAAGGAGGTTTTAAAGAATGAAGAAGACTAAGTATGGTAAATACGTAATACCAAAATCCGTAACGAAACCGGAACCGTATCCCACCATGGAATGGATCGGGGATATTGATTACAGAACGAATATGACATTTATGATTACCAAAGTGGTGGCGCCGTGTAAAATGGAGGAGTTTCCGCACTCCCATGACTTTGACATGTACCTGCATTTTGTTTCCTATGATTATGATCATATGAATGACCTTTTTGGCGAAATCGTCATTGGCTTGGGCGAGGAACAGGAGTTACACACCATCACGTCTCCGACCAGCGTTTATATTCCGGCCGGAATGGTCCATTGCCCGCTTATCTTTAAAAGAGTCGAAAAACCCATTATCCTCTTTCATACCAGCATCGCGTCCAAATACGTAAAAAAAGAAAACTCAGTCAAAAATAATTGAATTTCAGATCAACCTGATAATAACATTAATTATAAATGGCATAACGTAGCTCGGGGTAATAGAATGCCATAATTTTACCGGAACTGATCCCTAAAAACTAACGGATAATATTTTTTCTTAGCGAGGTAGATCGTAAATGTCCAATATTGATAAAAACAAAAAGCTTGTTGAGACACTCTGTAAAACCGTATTTCAAAAACATGAATTTAGTAAACTTGATGAAATAATGAGAGATGATTATATCCAGCACAACGAGGATGCCCCCCAGGGTAAAGTCGGATTTATACAGTTTTTCGAGGGGATATTCAAAGGCTTGCCTGATTTCAGCTATACCATCAAAAGAATAATCGCCGAAGGCGATATTGTGATGATGTACTCCACTACTACAGCTACCCATAAAGGAGAATGGTTAGGAAATCCCCCCACGGGTAATAAACTCAACTTCGACGTCGTCGATATTTTCCGTATTGAGAATGGAAAAATCGCCGAGCATTGGGATGTAGCGGATACGCTGAAGCTGTTTACCCAGGTGGGAAAAATAAAACAATAGGAATAAACTCCGGTAATTGAACCTCTCTACATTTGTATTGCCCACGATTACTTCGTAAATATAGAAATCTTGAAATCCAAAAATTAAAAATGAAACTTGACAAAAAAGGGGGGTCTTTGTTATTCTACGTGCAAAACATAAGTTCTATGTATAAGTCATTTACTTTAGTTAACAGTGTCTTACTTTGGTTAAACAACGAGGAAACTTCCAATAAGCAAGAGGAGGTGAAGACTGACCCAGAGAAATAACGACTAATCTGTAGAGTATTTGCAGGGAAAAAATCATGAGGAGGTTAAATTGCGCAATTATAAGTTAAACATATTTTTAGCAGTTATTACTTTAATTATTATGGTAGTTTCAATTCCTGCTATCAACGCCTGCTCAAAAACTACCCCGACAACGTCAGCACCAGCCGCCAAACAGGTACTGATACGGATGACAACTCCTGTACCTGCAGGAGACGAATTCGTAACTTGGGCCCAGGAAGGTATGGATAAATTCAATGCCCGTACCAACGGTGCCTATGAAATGAAGATGTTTCCCGGCGGACAACTGGCTAGATTTCCTGAGAGCCTGGATGCCATCAGGACCGGGGCTATTGAAGGGGGGATGATCCCGCTAGCCGCTTTCGGTGGTTCAGTACCGGAGTTCGGGCTGGCGGAATTACCTTTTTTGTATAACAACGGCGAAGCCAATGCTTATGCCGAGATCGCTTTAAAGGATATATACAGCGAAATATTACAGACGAAAGCAAACCAGAGGTCACTTGGTTGTATATTCGTCGGCACCCTTAATCTTCTGTCCACAAAGAAACAGCTGAAGACCCTCGAGGACTTGAAAGGCCTGATTGTCGGCTGCGATACTCCTCCTTCGGCCGACCTGATAAAAGCGTTAGGCGGTTCCGGGATAGTGGTGGACTTTACCGAGGACTACTCCAATCTGCAGAAGGGAGTAATAGATGCAAAAACTTCGGCTCCCCAGTACATGCTCATAGCTAAATTATACGAAGTTGCTAAATATTATACGGTTTTCCACGGTCTCGGTTCCTTATATTCATTTAATATCAATTCAGACGTTTACAACAAAATGCCGCAGAACATCAAGGATATCTTGAATGAGGAAATGAGCGCATTGGCAAAGAGTATAAGTCAGAAATATGTTACTAAATTTTATGACCTAGTACCCGAACTTACTAAAGATGGAGTGCAATATTACTATCTACCTGCGGCGGAACGCGATAGATGGAAGGCGTTGGCTTATCCGGGAACCCTCGCCACACTGGCCAAGTTTGGAGACGTCGGTGCTAAAATAAAGCAAATTGCTGACGATGCCAACGCCAAGTATCCTTACATACAAAAATAGCCCAGCCAATAATCTGCGCGATAACGGCAGGCTCCGCCGGGAGCTTGCCGTTATCGTCAGATTGAAGGACTTTCGCCTGAACCAGAAACACTTTATTAAAATTGTGAACCCAGGGTATTCCTAGCAAAGAAGTATAATTATGGAACAAAAAATCAAACAGGTATTGGACCCATGGATTGAACGTATCAATCAAGGTTTTGTAGTCTCTGCCGGGTCCTTAATGGTGATAATGGCTTTTCTTGCAATGTACGGCGCCATAAGGCGCTATGCTTTTAAAAGCCCGGAGCCCGTTTCATACGAGTTCAGCTGCATGTTTTTACTGATAAGTTTCGTATTAGCTAATGCTGCCGTAGAAAGGCAAGACCGACTTCTGCGGTGCGATTTGCTGCTTGAGAGGTTTCCTGAAAAAATCCGCAATATTATCTCGAATATTATCAGCCCGATTCTGGGGATCACGTTTTTCGGTATTATCACCTGGATAAGCTTTGGCGATGCCTGGCGTGCGCTCCAAATTGGTCAGGTAAGTCTATCAATGTGGCCAGTGCCTTTGTTCCCGATAAAGCTCTTTATTCCTATTGGCTACGGCTTTTTATGCTTTATTCTTTTGATTCGTTTGTTTCTTGGTCTGCTTCGCTTAAAAACATCACTAAAAGGATGATAAAGTCAGTACCAACTGACACTATTGGATGAACGGCTGGTAGAAATGAGGAGATGGTGTTGGATCCCGGTACGGCGTCAATCCTGTGTATAGTCAGCATGCTCGTGTTATTGTTACTGGGCGTGCCCATTGTTTTTGCCATGGGATTCAGCACGGTAGTTTTTGGGACTCTCGCTTTTGGACCTATGGCCCTCCAAAAAATGGGCTTGGTCACATTTTCATTATTCTATAACTTGTCCTGGACCCCTCTGCCGCTATTTGTGCTTATGGCCTGTATAATTACCGAAACCACTATAGGAGAAGACCTCTACAAGGTTGCCAGAAACTGGACCCCCCGCCTTCCCGGAACACTGATTAGCGCCAGTATTATGGGTGAAGCCTTACTGGCTTCCACGGTTGGTGTCAGCGGTGCTGCAATAGTGGCACTGGGTAAAGTGGCTGAACCGGAATTTAAAAGATACGGCTATGATAGAAGCTTGGCTTTAGGGGGATTGATGTGCGGCGGTGTTCTCGGGCCGTTGATTCCACCCAGTACTCCCTTTATTATATACGGGGTCATCGCGAATGTGTCGATAGGCCATCTTTTAATCGCCGGGATTGTACCCGGGATCGTCTTAGCCATCATGCTGGCCATTGTACCCCTGGTAATTTGCTGGCGAAATCCTAAGTTGGGTCCCGCTGCAGAATCAGTCAGCTGGAAAGCACGACTGGTATCATTGGGAAAGGTCTGGCCAGTAATTATCGTGATGGTGTCTATCATCGGCTCAATTTTCTTCGGCATAGCCACGCCCACCGAAGCCGCCGGAATCGGCTGTGTAGTCATAATACTTATCGCCGTTACGGTTTTTCACCTTCGCTGGAAAAGCTTATACCGGGCCATGGTCGAAGCCGCCGTGATAAATTCCATGATGCTGGTTATTATCGTTGCGGCTTCGTTCTTTTCTTATATATTAGCCAGCGCCGGCGTGGGAGATTTTCTGGGCGGTCTGATTACGTCTTTAAATGTCCCCCCCATCGTGATTGTTATCGCCATAATGATTCTTTATCTTATCTTAGGATGCCTTTTCGACTCGATTACTATCACCTTATTGACAATACCTATCTTTGCTCCGTTACTCACCAAATTAGGGTTGGACCTGGTCTGGTTCGGGGTGTTATACGTAGTTAACCTAGAGATTGGACTTATTACACCGCCGATGGGAGTGAATTTGTATTTTGTGCGAAATACTTTTAACATAAAAACAGCTGAGCTTCTCAAAGGGGCGACGCCATTCCTGATTACCCTGGTAATTTTTTTATTTATCATATTGTTTGTTCCTGAAGTAAGTCTCTGGCTTCCTCGTATGATGACAAAATGATAAGCTATCAACCCATTGATATTATACGCAGTGATCATATCAGAGAAGCCTATCCAGGTAAGTAATTTGGGATATAATTAGATTAGAACCACGGTAAAACTAATCTATCAATAACAGGGGAAAAACCTAATGTCTATTCTGGTCACGAACATTCAAGGTTATTCAATCCATGACGGACCGGGCATAAGAACAGTTGTATTCCTAAAGGGATGTGGCCTCGAGTGTCAATGGTGCAGTAACCCAGAGTGTATTTCTCCACACCCTGAAGTAGGGTTTGTTAAAACCCTATGCACTAAGTGCGGGAAGTGCGCGGAAATATGCCCTGTCGGCGCGCTGGTTTATGAGGAAGGCAAGATTCCGCGTATTGACCGGAGGCGTTGTTCGGGCTGCGGGGCCTGTAGTTCCGTGTGTTCTTACAAAGCATTCATTCTTTATGGCAAGCCGATGAATACTGGAGAGATTTTCGATGCCGTAAACCGGGATAAAATGTTTTACCAGGCATCGGGCGGCGGGGTAACGGTTTCCGGTGGAGAAGCCCTGCTGCAACCTCATTTAGTACACGACTTGTTTGAAAAATGCCGACAAGCTGGCATTCACACCTGCATAGAGACATCAGGATATGTAGCCGAATCTGCTTTAAGACAGGTCCTCCCATATACCAATTACATACTCTTCGACCTTAAACACTTAAATCCGGAAAAACATTTTCATTATACCGGCAAGCCGAACAGCCTTATACTTTCGAACGCGAAGATTGTTACCGAAAGTGGGATAGAAACGCTTTTCCGGATGCCTTTGATTCCGGGTATTAATGATGATAAGCAAAATATCAATGAAACGGCGGATTTTTTGCATGGATTGGGAGGGAAAGTCTGCCGTATTGAATTAATGCCCTATCACCGGTTAGGAAAAGGGAAATACGAGTCTTTAGACAGGGAATATCTTTTACCCCATGTTGTTTCCCTTGAGCCGGAATGTGTGGAATTAATGAAAAAGGCGTTTGAGGATAAAGGTATAACATGTACGGTATCCAGATGATATAAAATGAATAAAGAAAAGACCATGTGCAGCGTGGTTTATCAAAGTGGAGGTAATTATGGTTACAAAATCATATACCGGTGAAGCCTTGTTAAAACAGATCGACAATTTACAACTAAGTAAGCGTCTCTTTCAATTGAAAGACTCCATGTTCAGCGCCCCAAGGATAATCTCTGTTGACCGAGCCAGGCTAGCGGTAGAGTCCTGGAAGGAGACAGAGGGCGAAGATATCGAACTCCGCCGCGCCAGACTGTTCAAGAAAGTGCTCGAAGGTGTCCCCATAGCTATCCATGATTTTGATATTGTGGTGGGCAGAGAGACGGAGCATCTCATCGGAGCGCCGGTGTTTGTGGATGAAAACGGAGACTCAATCGCCGGGCTCTGGAACGATGGGGATAGCCTGAGTCGATGGATGGTATTTCAGGGTAAAAATGCCAAAGAAGAAAAGAATATCTTAAGGGAATGCTCCGGCTTTTTTGCCGGGAAAACAGCTCCGGACCACGTCAATGAGGCATGGCATTCCGTAGTAGGCACTTGGGCACAAGATATAACCGAAGCAAAAGGCAGCGACCCTACCCCGGATTCCGGTTATTTTCCCGGTGTAACCTGCCGGGGAATGTGGGAAAAGTTGCTATCCAAAGGTATGCGCGGCTTGATAGAGGAAGCTAAAGATGGTCTCCAGCGGTTTAGCAAAATGAAAGAGACCGATATAAACAAACTCTATTTCTGGCAATCGGCAATTATCGTCTGCGAGGCGTTGATACATTATGCGCAGAGGTATGCTGAACTGGCACGCCGTAAAGCGAATGAAGAATCCAACCCTGAAAGACGAAGCGAGCTTCTTGAAATTGCCAACATTTGCGAATACGTACCGGAGAACCCGGCACGAACATTTCACGAGGCCCTTCAGTCCATGAACATCATTTTAGTCGGCAGAGGGCTTGAGATGATGTACCCTCTCTTAGTCGGCAGAATAGACCAGTACCTGAAACCCTATTTTGAAAAAGACATCCAAGAAGGGCGGTTGACATTGGAAAGAGCCGCAGAACTCTTGGGAAGCGCGTTAACACTCTGGGGTATGAAAGTGGTTGTCCCGGTTGGCAAAACCCAGCAGGAAACCCACCAATTCAGTTACAGCATCAACAGTATAAATATCGGCGGCGTAGACAAAGGCGGGAAAGACGCCACGAATGCGTTAAGCTATCTTGTTCTCCATATTATAGGTTTAATTAAACTGTCATCACCGACGGTACTTCTTAATTGGAATTCGCAAACACCCCGGCGGTTGTTGCTTAAGGCTTTGGAAACAAATTATAAGACCAAGGGCGGCATTCCCCTGTTTGAAAACAGCGATCATGTTGTAGCAAGCTTTTTAAATGACGGAACACCCATAGAAGACGCGAGAAACTGGTACGGCCAGGGGTGCGTGACACCGATTCTTCCGACTAAAGTTGACCATAATGGAAGTGAAGGCAAAGGGGCGGTAAACGTTGCGCTTTTCCTGGATTTAACCCTTCACCGGGGTGTATCGCAAATAACGGGGAAAAAGGTCGGCATCGATGTCGGTGACCCGCGGAAATTCAAGACCTTTAGTGAATTATACGAAGCATTTAAAAAGCAACATAAACATATTGTTAGCCGGGTCTTATGGCTTGGCACTCTGGCTCAGAGTGTTGAGCCGAAGTATCTGCGTTTTCCGTTTAACTCTTGCGTTACCGGCCCTGGCTGTATGGAGAAGGGGCAGGATATTATTATTACGGACTCTGACCATAGCTACGGTATCAGCGACCGGGCTATTGTAGACACTGCGGACTCTCTTATAGCAATCAAGAAACTAGTATTCGACGAGGAAAAACTGACCATGGATGAACTCCTGAATGCTCTAGATACCAATTTCGAGGGTAAGAGAGGTGAAGAAATAAGACAAATGTGCCTGGCGGAGCCCAAGTTCGGTAATGATATCAATGAGGTAGATTTGATGGTCCGTGATGTAGGAAAGTTTTCCGGAAGTGTAATCATGTCATATAAAAACCCGTTTGATGTACCCTGTAAAATCTCCCGTGAAGGGCTGTCCTGGCATTATTTCGGGGGTCTTGGAATCGGCGCTCTCCCCAACGGACGCAAATCAAAGGAGCCGTTAAATGACGGTTCGATATCGCCGATGCGGGGGATGGATAAGCTTGGACCCACCGGCGTAATGAGGTCAGTAATAAAAGCAGGGTTTAAAGAGTCTTATGCTTCATGCCTGAACCAAAAGTTTTCCAGCACCGTCATGCAAAGCCCGGAGAGTCGTGAAAAATTAGCGATACTCACCGATACATTTTTCAGAAACGGCGGGCAGCATATCCAGTACAACATGGTGGATACTGAGGAATTACTTGATGCCAAAGCGCATCCTGAAAAGCACCGTGACCTGGTGGTTAGAGTGGGAGGCTTCAGCGCCTATTTTGTGATGCTTTCTCCGGAAATTCAGGATGACATTATTTTTAGAAGCACCCAGGGTTGTTAGAAACACCTTATTTTATCAAGATAGGAGTTGATGTATGCATCGTTGCGTATTTCGCTGAAATCGGCCGCTTGTTCGGAATGAAAACGGCCGGTTTGCTCCGAAAAACGCACATCGTGACATAACCGAGCTATTAGACACTGAACTTAAAGGTCCCATCAAGATGATGTTAAGCCAGATGCCGCCAACATCCTTCGATAATCTGCCCGCTGCCCGTGCCGCTTCCAAGCAGATGATGGCAACCATGAAAACGCAGATGCCGGTTATTCCTGGGGTTAATACTGAAGACCGAACGATCCCCGGTCCTGAGGGGTCTCCCAACGTTACAATAAGAATCTATCGCCCGGAAAAACGGGCCGGCTTGCTACCTGCCTTGCTTTGGATTCATGGTGGCGGCTATATGCTGGGCGATATTGACCAGGAAGATTTAGTAGCAAAACAATTCACGTTAGCAGGAAATTGTGTTGTCGTATCGGTAGAATACCGGTTAGCCCCGGAGCATCCTTATCCGGCCCCATTGGAGGATTGTTATGCCGCTTTAAAGTGGTTGTCAGCCCACGCTAATGAATTGAGAGTCGATCGTTCCCATGTCGCGATTGGAGGCGCAAGCGCTGGCGGCGGACTTGCTGCCGGGTTAGCCATCCTGGCACGTGACCGGGCTGAAATAAAAATCATGTTCCAACTGCTGGTATATCCCATGATAAATGACTGCAATATTGCACCCACCAATGAGAACCTGCCGGACGCTCTTTTCTGGACCCGGGAGAACAATTTAATCGGCTGGCGTTCATATCTTGGGCGTGAACCCGGCAGTGAGGGGATTTCCTGTTATGCTTCAGCTTTCAGAGCGACAAACCTGGAAGGGCTTCCCCCGGCATACATAACGGTTGGAGATATTGATTTATTCTCCCAGGAAGAATTGACTATGCACGGAGGTTGATTGCTGCTGGCGTCCCTACTGAGCTCCATGTATATCCCGGAGGCTGCCACGCTTTTGATATGCTCGTGCCCGGTGCTGATGTCTCAAAAAGATTTACCGCGGATATACACCGGGTATTAAAACGGTCGCTACATAGTTAATTGTTATTTAACACCTTTTTCACACATTCATAAGCCTTCCATTCAGGAGGCTTATCTTTTTTTAAGTTACCATTCTCCCGGGAGATTACTGATATAATAGATATCTTAAAATATCACTTGATGACTTTTTGTTGGATAGGTTGGATTGAACAAATGTCAGTTATGTTGGGTGGAAAGTATGAGGGTAACATTTAGTCA
>Ga0315274_10016250_pt1 | contig 10517 bp, 6 predicted proteins | sample YL17G02_20_MG_FD_203700 | JGI IMG/M metagenome (GOLD analysis project Ga0315274, IMG submission 203700) | Sediment microbial communities from Yellowstone Lake, YNP, Wyoming, USA - YL17G02_20 | ecosystem: Environmental > Aquatic > Freshwater > Lake > Sediment | place: USA: Wyoming | collected... | reverse complement strand
AACCTTCCTTAGTCAAGAACGACCGCTGCCGTTTCCGAAAGAAATCCAACTCAAGCCTTGACTAACGGGGAGGGTGAGGCTACATTGTTAAGGTTGAGGTCAAGGTTAAGGTTGAGGTCTTAACCTTGACCTCAATAATTGACAATCTCTAAGTAAGCAAGTAAGCAAGTTAGCAAGTTTTGATGACCCGGATAACCGAAAAAGACTTCTTTACCGAGCTTGACCACCGCAACCGCTGGATTCAGGAATATATTCTTGACCAGCGCTTCATGGAGCGTTTTCATCCTGACGACATCCGGTGGGCGGTCACGGCTTACGTGCGCTACGGCGGCAAGCGGCTCCGCCCGGCAATTCTGCTCTTTGCCTGCGGCGCAGTCGGCGGCGATGAACAGGTTGCTCTGCCGGCGGCGGCGGCGGTGGAAATCTTCCACACCTGGACGCTGGTTCACGACGATATCATAGACCGCGACGCCCTGCGCCGGGGACAGGACACCGTCCACCACCATTATTATCAACGCGGCTTGAAACGGGAGGATGGATTTGACCTGACGCCCGAAGAAGCCCATCATTACGGCGTTTCGGTCGCCATACTGACAGGCGATATTCAACACGGCTGGGGAATCAGCCTGATGGCGGAGCTCACCGCCCGCAACAACGTCCCACCCTTGATTACGCTGGATCTGATCAACGAGCTGGATACCCGCGTGTTGAATACGCTGGTTGAGGGGGAGGTGCTGGATATCCAGTTCGCCCATCGCGATATTGATTTATTGACGCCCGGGATGATCGAGGATATGCTGTGGAAGAAGACCGGCGCCCTGTATGAATTCTGCGGGCGGGCGGGCGCTATGATAGGCGTCGGGCGACGCGACCATCCTTATGTGGAAGCGGTGGCGAAATTCGCCGCCTTGTGCGGAACCGCTTTCCAATTGCAGGATGATATATTAGGCGTCATCGGCAACCAGGATGCTCTCGGCAAGCCGGTCGGGTCGGATTTGCGCGAGGGAAAGCGAACGCTGGTGGTGTATCAGGCATATCACAACGCCAGCTCCGTCCAGCGCCGGAAACTGTTGGAGGTGTTGGGCAACCCGTCAGCCGATGAAGGACAGGTGCGGTCGGCGATAGCCCTGCTGCGCGACTTGGGCGGGATAGACTACGTCGCCGCCCGCGCCCGCAGCCTTATTGAACAGGCACAGGCACACCTGCAGACGCTCCCCGACAGCCGTTACCGCGAGCTTCTGCGCCAATGGGCGGAATACATGATTCGCCGGGAGTTTTAGACCGCAGCCGGCACACCCCGCCAATCGCTGTGACCCAAAATGAATCTTAGCTTCACTCACCCCCCCTTGGTCCCCCCCGCAAGCGGGGGGGAGGTATCCTTAATCCTTTTCGCAGGCAGGGGGGAGACAATACGATGAAAACCGCCGAGATAACCATAACCAACCGGCTGGGGTTGCACGCACGCCCCGCCACCAAACTGGTAAAAATCGCCGCTTCCGGCAAATCGCAGGTGTTCGTTTCCAAAGACGACCAGCGCGTCAACGCCAAGAGTATCCTGGGAGTGATGCTGCTGCAAGCCGAACAGGGCTCCAAAATCAAATTTGAAGTCAGCGGCGAAGACGAAGAATCAACTCTTGACCAACTGCTGGAACTGGTGCGGAACAAATTCGGTGAGGAGTAGTGTAGCCCCTTGTGGGCGTTCATTGACAATATCCAACCCCCCGTCTGACGTAGCTTAGCCCCTTGGAGGCGTAACAAACCATTATCCCGCAATAACGCCCACAAGGGGCTATACTACACAATTTTATCGGCGCTGCTAAAAATGAGAGCGGTCACACTGCAGACCGCCGCCGATGATTAACGTATGGAGGTTGAGGCCGTTCCCCTCCTTCAAGTATCAAGAGTCAAAGATAAAGAATCAAGACTGGCACGCTAAGGTCTTGACACTTGACTCTTGATTCTTGATACTTCATTGCGAATAGTAGCGGAGGAGGGACTTGAACCCCCGACACGCGGATTATGATTCCGCTGCTCTAACCAGCTGAGCTACTCCGCCAGTTCAGAACTAAAATATAACCCTTCCATTGTAAGGATGTCAACATCGCCGCCCGGAATGGCTGCGATTCCGTTGACTTGACCGGTATTAAATTCGTAAATTGATGAGTAGCGAGGAGCGAATTCAGACAACTCGTTCCGCGCTCCTCGCAACCAAATCGGACGCCTCCCCATCGGCGTCGCGCCGGCTTGAAGAATTGACCGAGGAACTAATGCCCAGACTACGAAATTACGCCAATAGCAGCCTCTCCCGCCATCACCCCAGCGTTATCCTGCTCGCCAGCTTCGTCTTTGGGCTGATGGCAGCCGGTGCGCTTACCGCCGGCAGCCGTAATTGGAATTTCCCCGTCGGCGACTACGAGCAGGAACCGGGGGTGATTAGCATACTTATAACGTCCGCCTCCGCGCCGTTGCACATCACTGACGACTCCGGCGCGCCCGCCACCGGCATCACGTCGCTGGATGCTGTCGCCATACAATATGGCGTCACCGAACTCCGAAAAACATTCATTATGAAGGAATCCCCCAAGGATCCCGACGCCACCGACCTCTCCCGCTGGTATTCGGTTTATTTCCCAACCACTTTGCCGCCAATGACCGTGGTGGACGCCTACCAGGATTGCCCGGAGGTGGAATACGCTGAGCCGGTCCCGGTTCAGCGTGCCTGTTATACTCCCAACGACCCGCGTCTCCGCAGCCAGTGGCATCTTGCGCTGTGCGGTTTTAAAGAGGCATGGGATGTGTCCAAGGGCAGCCGCGACATCGTCATCGGCATTGTTGATTCCGGCATTGATATGAACTATGACGGGGAGGAAAACGTCCATCCCGATTTGATGGCGAATTTGTGGGTTAATCCGGGCGAAGATTTGAACGGTGACGGCGTTATAGATTGGTTTGAAGAGTATGATGGTATTGACAACGACGATAACGGCTTCCGCGACGACTTTTATGGTTGGGATTTCACCGGTCGCGATAATTGGCCCGACGACCCATGGGGCACACGAAACGGTCACGGCACCCATGTCGCCGGCATCGCTTCCGCGGTCACGGACAACGACGAAGGAGTCGCAGGCGCAGCGTTTAGTTGCGCCTTGATGATTGCCGGTTGTTATTACTTAGCCAATGACTCACAGATGGCGAACACCGACCAGGGAATAGAATATTGCGCCGCCAATGGCGCTGATGTCATCAATCTGTCTTATGGCCGCCTCCCTGGCGGGCCCATCCGAAGTGAGCAGGACGCAATTGAATATGCCCTCGAGGAAGGAGTTGCGGTATTCGCCGCGGCAGGGAACGAAAACGACTACGATCGGCGGCGTAATCAACGGCATTACTATCCGGTCGCCTACGACGGCGTAATCGGCGTAGGGGCGTCGGACGAAAACGACGCCAAGGCTTCCTTCTCCAATTACGGCGACTATACTGACCTTGTGGCGCCCGGGGAAGCAATCCTGTCCACATTTCCCCGCGGCGACTATGCGGCTCTCCAAGGAACGTCAATGGCTTCGCCACTTGCCTGCGGGCTGGGAGCGCTGATTCTCTCGGTGAGACCGGATATGTCCGCCGACGAACTGCTGGACTGGATGCAGCGCTACGCCACCGACATCTCAGAGATCGGCGACAACAGCGACTATCCCGGCATCCGTTACCGCATCAACGCCGGCCAGGCGTTAAACGCGACTCATCCCAGTCTGGCGCTGCGCCAGTATGTATTCACCGACCAACCGGGGGATAATGACGGGCGCATTGAAGCGGGTGAAACAATCTCGCTGGGCTTGACCATCCGCAATGATACCAATCACGTGGACGCCGCCAACGCCACCGTAGCCCTTGCCTGCGCTGACACCTTCATCACCATCGCCCGCGGCGAAGCCGACTTGGGCGATATCGCCGAAGGAGACTCGGCAATCCTGACCGGCGACCAGCGGCTGCGATTTACTGTCCAGCGCGGTTTTAAGCCGCACTACTCGGAGTTGACGCTGATATTTAACTCCGATGAAGAATGGCTTGACACCGCGCGGATACCGATTACCGTCGGTCATCCTTACTATTTGATGGTTGACGACGACGACAGCGCCAACTATGAAACTCACTACGAAACCGATCTGGCGGTGCGTCCGGTCGTCCACGACAGTTGGTCGGTGGAGAGTGACGACCTGCCGCTCCAGAGCTATCTGAACGAATACAGCATCGTCATCTGGTTCACCGGCAACCAACGCGATCCCCTCTCCGCCGACAAACAGGAGTTGTTGACCGCGTATCTTTCCGATGGTCGCGCGCTGTTGCTCTCCGGGCAATACATCGGCGACGACCACGGCGATGAGGCGTTTCATCAGGACGTCCTGCACGCCCGTCATACCGGCGACAACAGCGACAGTCTTAAGCTCTATGGCAACGCGGACAATCCGATTTCGGACGGTGTGACATTGCTGCTGGTCGGCGCCACGGACAATGGCTTGGACTCACCCAGCGCGATGGAGCCGGTCGGCGGCGCGGAGGAGCTTATGCGTTACGGAACTCCCGGCAACCCGGGCGACGTCGGCGGCATCTTTTACAACGGCGAAGACTACCGGCTGGTATATCTTGGTTTCGCGTTGGAAGCGGTTTCCGGAGGACACCGCACAACCACCCGGCGGGAGTTTATAGAACGGACGCTGGACAGACTCTATGAGCTTGACGCGCCGGCGCAGGAAACCCCCGCGCAACCTGCTGATTATCGACTCACTGTTCGTCCCAATCCATTCAACCCGCTGGCTTCGGTGACAGTGGAACTGGCTCGCAGCGGCGAATATCGGCTGGACGTGCTTGATTTGACAGGCCGCACCCTGACAGTGCTGCACCGCGGCGCTTTTAGGGCGGGCCGGCACAACTTTGAATGGAATGCCGGCAACGCACCGGCGGGGATCTATCTGTTCCGGTTAAGCGGTTCAGACGGGGTGCGGATACAGAAGGGGACGTTGCTCAAATAAACTCGTAGTAACGTATTAACGTGTTAACGTTTTAACGAGATGGGTCGGACGCCAATCAACGAGTAGGGCGGACAGGAGTGTCCGCCCTACTTCTTTCCGTTATCACGTTGACACGTTAACACATTAGTACGTTAACACGTTACTACTACTTGACCTGAATCAGTTCCACGTCAAAGATCAGCGTGGCGTTTGGCCCGATGTCGGGACCCGCGCCGCGCTCCCCATAAGCCAACTGCGACGGGATGAAGAGCTGCCACTTGGCGCCCTCCGGCATCAATTGCAGCGCTTCCGTCCAGCCGGCGATGACTCCGTTGACCGGGAATGAAATCGGTTCGCCGCGGTCATAGGAGCTGTCAAACACCTTGCCGTCAATCAGCGTGCCGCGGTAGTGGGTGACTACGGTATCGGTGAGTTTCGGCTTGCGACCGGCGCCGGGCTTGACGACGATATATTGCAGTCCGCTGGGCAGCGTCACCACCCCCGGCTTGTCCTTGTTGGCGGCTAAAAACGCTTCCCCTTCCTGTTTGTTCCGCTCGGCGACGCCTTTCATACCGGCCTCCTGTTGAGCCATCATCTGACTCTGGAATCCTTCCAACGCCGCGCGCAAGTCCTCCTCGGACAGCTTCGGCTCAGCGCCGTTGAAGCCGTCGCGAATCCCCTGCGCCAGCGCTTCCGGGTTGATGGCGATTGACTGCTGTTTGAAGTTGCGACCGATGTCCAGACCGATGCCATAGCTTGCCTTGTCAGCCTGGCTCTCGAGCTTCAGCGGTTCGGCGGATTTCCCCCGGCAGCCCAGCAGCAACAGACAGAGGATGGCGAGACGGAAATGTTTCATTGGATGCCTTTCAAATTTTTACCGCGAAGGCACGAAGAACACGAAAATATGAGAGTATTACCTTGTAGCGATTTGTGCTTCTTGGAGGGCGGACTTTCAGTCCGCTCTTGGTAAGGTTTAAGCATGTATAGGAGCGGACTGAAAGTCCGCCCTCCAAGAATATCGCCACTTGATTAACACTCTGGAAAATATTTCTACCTTTGTGTCTTCGTGGTTGGAAACAGTTGCATGATTGTGTGATTAGCCAGCAGGAATGTCCATCCTACCCGATGTTATCTATCCCCCGACTTTCTTCATATAGATCTCGCGCTGCCAGCGCGAGAGCCCGGCGAAAACCCCCCGCCCGCCGTGGATGTTGGATACCGGCTCGTTAATCATCCCCTGCTCCATTCGGAATAGAGAAAAAAGATAATCATAATACTCGGCTGAAATCGCACGCAGTTCAATTCGGTGCGGTCCCTCCCACCAAAAGAAGAACCACATTAGAACTGTCCAGCGCTGGTCGTAACGGTATTCCATCTCGTTGAAACGCCAGCGGTCGCCATCTTCTATTTTGGTATCGGGGTCGTTGGGGTCCCATTCGGGGTCAAGCGGAACCAGCGAATCGCGGTCGGTCAGCGTCAGGATGACGGACTGGAAGCCCCCCGCTGCATCCACGTCGCTCCACATCAGGTTCAGATCGGGATAGTCGCGGGTCAAGGTATCGCCGTTGTTGATGGAGTGAGACAGGCCGTCGGCGCCCGGATAGAATAATTGCACCGCGCCATTCGTCTCCATCGCGCCGGGGACGGTGGTCTCAGCCCACAGAAATTCTCCGGCGGGGGTGGAAGCTTCAATGCGGTAGCGCCGCGTCGCGCGCGGAATCAGCGTGTCGCCGGCAATTGGAATATAACGCCCGTGCTCGGCGGGGTCTTCCACCAGTGACAATGTGTCGCTGCCGCCGACTTCAAATATCTTGACTTGCGCGCCGGATATGCCGTGATTGGCGGGTCTGAAGTCGCCATAGAGTGACGCCACCCGTTCCAGGCGCACTTCCGTCAGCGGTTCGCCGTTGAACAGAAACGCATTCAGCACCGGCTCCGGCTGGTAGTTCTCCACCTCGGTTGGCGTGCTCTCGCAACCTGAGATGATCCAGAATACGAACAGAGCAACCGTGGCGGTCGAGAAGCGGAGGGACTTGAATTTTAAAAATGAGGCACCCCCCCTTGCTCCCCCCCGCAAGCGGGGGGGGAGAAAGCAGTCAACAATCCGCAAGAAAGGGGGGATATGGTTACGAGCAAATCGCAATCGGCTAAAAAAGAGAGGGCGAAGTCCCCGCAAGCGGAGGGAAGTTCTGCACTCTGTATTCTGGATTTTGCAATTTGCAATTTGCAATTTGCACTTCATTAAAACCTCACCTCATAGCTGACCATTGGCAGAATCGGCAGCAATTTTACGTCACTGACTTCCGTCCAGACGCGTTCACCTTCCACTTGTTGCGGGAAGGTCCGCATCCAATAGCTGCGCCGGCTGTAGAGATTAAAGACGCTGATTATCAGTTGCGCCGGTTTCTTCATGAACAAATGATGGTAGGTCGCGGTGACATCAAGCCGGTGGTCGGCGGGGAAGCGGTAATTGTTCTTGCTGCCCGACACCACTTCCATCCCGTAATTACCCAGATAGTCGGGGTCAATTCCAGCATGGTAAACGGTCTCCAGTCCCTTTCCCTGCGTGAAGCCCTGTCCGGTGTTGTAGCGCCACGAGCCGGACAATTCCCATCGCCGGTTCACCCGATAAGCGCCAACAACGATGAAGTCGTGCCGCCGGTCCCACTTGGGGAAGAACCAGTTGCCGTCGTTGATGAGCGACTCTGTGAACCGCTGCCTCGTCCACGACAAGGCATACCCCGCCCAGCCGCTCCAGCGTCCCTCCCGCTTCTGCAGCATCAATTCCACGCCATAGGCATTGCCCTTGCCGACGACGAAAGCGTCTGCCGCCTCAACTCCCCGGTCGGTCATGGGGTCAAATGCCTCTATGTTGTGCATATCGGTGTAGTAGGCTTCGGTGGTGAATTCCAGGTCTTCCACCGGGTCCCACTCGCAGCCGACTATCCCCTGCCAGGAATACGCCGGCGCCATTGACTTGTCAATCGGTATCCAGAGGTCAAAGTTTGAGAACCCCTCGCCGAAGCTCATCAGGTTGATGAACTGACTATAGCGTCCTCCGGCGACCTTGAAGCGCAGTTGCGGGTCGTAGTGATAGACAACCGACAGTCGCGGGTCCAGCGCCTTGTGGCTGCCGGCGGTATGGTAATAGCCGCGCAGCCCGGGCAGCATGTCTATGAAAGCGTTGACGCGCCAGCAGTCTTGCAGATAGAATGACCAATTGTTCGCAACGCCGCTGACGTCCACATAGGTCTTTGACAGGACGTCTTCGCGGAACTTCACATCATATTGGCTGACCCAGAAACCGGTTTCAAGCTGGTGGCTGGCGAGATGCCATTCCAAGTTGCTTTTCCACGACCAGTCGTAGAGCCGGTCGCGCCCATAGTCAAGCGACGCCTTCTCGTCATCCTCCATTTTCCATTCGGACTGGTAGCGGCTGACCGCTGCGCCGAACGACCCGAACATATTGCGCCCGATGGCGTGCCGGACGCGCGTGGACAGCGTGCGGTTTCCCCAAGTCATATACATATGCATCCGGGCGTCGTCAGCGCCGAAATTGATGTCCATTTTATCGTCGCCCCAATAGCCGGCGACGGTGATGGTGGTCCGGTCGGTGACGTCCAGGTTAACCTTGCTGTTGGCGTCATAGAAGTAGTAGTCGGGCAGGTCTATGTTCTGGGATTTGCGCATCGCGTCCAGTATCGGGTCAAGGTATGTGCGCCGCCCGGACACTGCATACGAGCCGCGCGCGTTTGGCAGCGGGCCTTCCAACGCCACCCGCGCTGAGATTGCGCCGATGGAGAACAACCCTTCCATCTGCTTGCGGTTGCCCTCATTGGTGATGACCTCCAGCACGCTGCCGCTGCGCCCGCCGTAACTCGCCGGAAACCCACCTTTAATGAGATTAATTTGCTTGACCGCGTCGGCGTTGAAGGTGCTGAAGACGCCGAACAGGTGCGACGGATTATAAACGGTGTTGTGGTCCATTAAAATCAGCGTCTGGTCAGGGCTGCCGCCGCGGACGTAAAGAGCGGCGGAAATGTCCGACGACGCCTTGACGCCGGGGATGGTTTGAATAGAGCGCAGGATATCCATTTCACCGCCGATGGACGGCATTGTGCGCAGGATGCGCGCTTCAATCGGGACGGTGGACACCCGCGGTGACGTCCGCTCCGCCTCCAGATCGTCTTTTTTCGCCGACACTAAGACACCAGCCAGCGCCAGCCGAAACGGGATGATCTGAATCTTAATCGGGTCGGACTGCCCTTCAGCGATGCTGACATCCAAATCCTGGTTTTGATAACCGAGGTAACTGATGTGGAGACGATAGATGCCGGGTTTAAGGAAGTCCACCACGAAAAAGCCGTCCAAGTTGGTCGCGGCGCCGCGGTCAGTGCCGACAAGAATCACCGACGCCGTGGGCAGCGGTTCGCCGCTCCGGGCGTCAACGACGTAGCCGCGGATGGTGGCGGCATCGTTGACATCGGACAGCCCGACCATCAGCAAAGTTGTTAACCAGATTCTGCTGATGATGGCTCGTGAGGCAGATCGGGAGGAAGTAATTCTACGCATATCCAAATTCAATTGACTCAACATCCAGTGCTGAGCGAAAAGTGAAATTTATAAGCTTTGAAGTTACGTTATCATTGCCTTTCAGTCAAGCCAAACAGGCGCAACTTATCGTCAATCCAGCGGATATTACTATTCACCCGCGAACCCTTAGACTCGCCCTCTTGCGCATCGGCGTCAAGGTGCTTACTTTAGACTGTGAATGACGATTCAAGATTTATAAAACTGCCAACCTGAGATGAAGGCTCCCGCCGAGCAGCCTGCGACCACTTCTCCCCGAGCACATATCTTGGTTGTGGAGGATGATTCCGACATTCAGGAACTCATCCGCTACAATCTGGCGCGTGAACGCTACAAGATAACCGTCGCCTCCACCGGTGAAGAAGCCTTGAAGCTTGCCCACGCCGATCCGCCCGACCTGGTGCTGCTGGATCTGATGCTTCCGGGAATAGACGGACTGGAGGTGTGTCGTCGCCTGAAAAGACAGACTCGAACCGCCAGCGCGCGCGTGATGATGTTGACCGCCAAGGGGGAAGAATCGGACATTGTAGCGGGTTTGGAGTTGGGGTCGGATGATTACATCGTCAAACCGTTCAGCCCGCGAGTGCTTTTGGCGCGCATCAAAGCGGTTCTCCGTCGCAGCGCGAGCGGCGATGATGGCGAAGTGCCGGTCTTCCGCCGCGCCGGTCTGACCATCCGACCCGAACGGCACGAAGCCTTGTTGGACGGGCGTCCAGTGGATTTGACGCTTACCGAGTTCCGCATCCTGCAGCTTTTAGCGCGCCGGCCGGGTTGGGTCTATACCCGCGCTCAGATTGTGGACTGGGCGCGCGGCGAAGACTACCCGGTCACCGACCGCTCGGTGGATGTTCACATTGTGTCTCTGCGCAAGAAACTCGGTGCGGCGGGGAAGTACATCGAGACGGTGCGCGGCGTCGGATACCG
>Ga0315274_10016249_pt1 | contig 10517 bp, 8 predicted proteins | sample YL17G02_20_MG_FD_203700 | JGI IMG/M metagenome (GOLD analysis project Ga0315274, IMG submission 203700) | Sediment microbial communities from Yellowstone Lake, YNP, Wyoming, USA - YL17G02_20 | ecosystem: Environmental > Aquatic > Freshwater > Lake > Sediment | place: USA: Wyoming | collected... | reverse complement strand
TGAGTGATCTCGATCTGCGCTGTGATGACCATGTTGACGAGGTCTTTGTCCAGCGACACGAGCTTCAGACAGTTGGTGCAGGCGGTATCTTCAAGGAAACGTCGGGCGTTCAGGTGAAATGCCCCGGCCCTGAGGGGCAGAAACTCGATCGTGTCGTTCGACGGGGGTATGTAGCAGTTCCAGTAGCCCCAGAGGTGATGTCCCTTCATGAGGTCGTCCGCTGCGGGCGTCCTTGCCTGGTCAGGGTTATTCGCAGGCGCGGCGGGATCGGACGAGCCTCCGCAGGATGAGATCAGCAGGGTAAGAAGCAGCGCGGCCGACGCGAATGCAGCCGGTCGAAGTCGAGCTTTTCGATTCTCCATCTGTTTCCTCCACAAAATATCCCACGTTAGGATACCATATGCTACCAAATAGAACAAAAAAACACAGTCGGTAGATTGGACCAACCAGCCGGCACAAAGGTTCGGTCAGACCACGGCGGGCGCCACGCCGACAGCGACCGTCCTGACGGTTGAAGATCAGCCCTGGGATAAAAGGCTTGCAGCACTTCTCACTGCGGGCGCACGCCAGATCCCGTATCCTCCCCGGGGAAACAGGTGCGGGCGACCCGTTCTTACTTCGTGGATGGAATGGTATACTTCTCGAAGCTGAGGCCCGGTGGAGCTATTATGAAACCCGGCTTCGGAGTACGGGTCGGCGGTTTGAATGCAGGTTATGGTTCGCGAAGGCGGGCTGCACAACTGGGACGTGTGACAAGATGAACCGGGGTCGAGGCTCATTGGGTCAAGGGCACTGGGCGGAGTATCTCGCTCGATATCGGGACGGGGAATGGCGGACGCCGATTCTCCATGACATGATTCTTGAGGATGTCCAATGCCGCGGCAATCGGCCTACTTTCCTGGACATCGGTTGCGGAAGCGGCTTCGACGGGAAACCGGAGCTTCAGGAGAAGTTGGCGTCCCGGGCAGGACGTTACATCGGAATCGAGCCCGACATCGAGGTACAGGTAGCTCCTTTCATTCACGAGGCGCATCGGTGCACGTTCGAAGAGGCGCCGATCGAGCCGTGCTCGGTGGACATCGCTGTGGCGGTGATGGTTCTCGAACACGTGGCGGACCCGCAGAGCTTTTTCGGGAAGCTGCACGAGGTGCTTGTCGACGGAGGAGTGTTCTGGGCTCTTGCCACGGATGCCCGTCACTATTTCTGTCCCGCGTCAAGGTGTGCCTCGCGACTCGGCATCAAAGACAGGTATCTCACCTGCATTCAGGGAGACTCAGGGGTTCACCGCTACAGGAACTATCCGACCTACTATCGTGCGAACACGCCGCGACAGATACTGAGGTACGCACGCGATTTCAGCAGCGCCGATTTTATCGGCTTCACACGTGTCGGTCAGCTGGATTTCTATTATCCTTGCCTGCTGCGACCGTTAGGACGTCTGATCGACTCGTTGACGATCGTCATGCGGCTTCCAGGGCCAACCCTGGCGATACGGTTGGTCAAATGACTCGTTTAGGGTCTCTATATCGGATGGTTTCTAAGGGAAATCGGTGCCGGTGACCTGTTTTTCTGAATTTATATATAAACGATAGTCCTTACGCAGTCCCCGGACGCGACAGCCTCTCTTAGAGAAGGCCCCTGATGCTGATTATCGATTCCGGCGACAGTGACCGTTCTTAGGCCGGGCTGGAAAGCCCGCGCACCGGCGAGGGCATGCGCCGTGAACATTTTCTATGCTAATATCGTCCAAACACTTCTGGTGGTCGAAACATGAAGAGACTATCGGTAATCGCAGTCGCTCTCGTATGCATCCTCGCCCTTTTGCCGGCCTATTCGTGCGGCGGAAAGAGCGAGGCCGACGCTCCTCAGCCCAGGCAGGTAAAGCCGACTCGCGGACCCATCGCCAAGACTGTCGCGGCAAGCGGCGGCGTGACTTCGAACCTGGATGTCGAGATCAAGTGCAAGGCCAGCGGCACAGTGACCTCGCTGCCTTTCGACATAGGCGACAGCGTCGTTGAGGGAGAGCTTATCGTCATGCTCGACCCGTCGGACGAAGAAAGAAACGTGGAACTCGCCAGGATCAACCTGTACGAAAGTCAGGCCAGACGGGACAGGGCCGAGGAGAATCTCGAAAACTCGGAGCGGGATTTGGCAACGGCTCGGGAACAGGCCCGAATCAGCCTCGACGCGGCGCAGGCGCGGTCCGATCAGGCGCAGGCCAACTACGATCATGTTGTGGAGCTTTTCGACAAGGGTTTTGCATCCCAGGACGAAAAGGACCAGGCATATACCGCGCTGCAGACTGCGAAGGCCGATCTCGAGGGGGCGCGTGTCAGGTTCAGGGAGCTTGACGACCAGGAGGCCGCTTTGGACCTTCTAAGGCATGACGTGAACCTGGCTGGGGCCGAAGTACAGGCATCGGAGATCAGTCTCGAGACGGCGAACCAGAGGCTGGACGACACTCGGGTCTATGCCCCGATGAACGGGTATGTGACGGCCAGGTTCGTTCAGGCAGGTCAGATAATCTCATCCGGCATAAGCGCGACGTCAGGCGGCACGGCCGTCATGAAGCTGTCGGACCTTTCACGATTGTTCATCCTTGCGAGGGTCGATGAAAGCAACATCGGGCAGGTCGGGATAGGCCAACGCGTTACCATAAATGTAGATGCCTTCCCGCAGGAGAAATTCAGCGGCGAAGTGGTGCGGATGGCCCGTGCCGGCGAGAACGTATCGAACGTGGTCACGTTCGAGGTCAGGATCGAAGTGACGAGCGACAATAAGAGCTTTCTGATGCCCGAGATGACCGCCGATGTCGAAATCGTTATCGCAGAGAATATGGACGCTCTGCAGGTTCCGTCGGGGGCGGTGACCGTCAGCGACGGGAAGAGCACGGTCAATGTGCTCGGAGCCGATGGGCAGCCCGTGCCCCGGGAAGTGGTGACCGGCATTGATAACGGCGAATCTGTCGAGATCGTCAGCGGCCTGTCCGAGACCGACATCGTCCTTGTTAGTAATAACGGACAGGCGAGCCAGTGGCGACAACCTTCCAATGAAAGACATGGACCTCCTCCGGGGATGATAGGAATTCATTGATCATTCAGACTGAAAACCTGGTCAGGATCTACAAGCTCGGCGATTCCGTCGTGCATGCGCTGGACGGTGTAAGCCTGGGGATCGAGGAAGGAGACATGGTCGCCGTCACCGGCGCGTCCGGAAGCGGCAAGTCGACTCTCATGAACATGCTGGGATGCCTGGACCGACCCAACGCCGGCAGATACCTTCTGGATGGGCAGGATGTCTCGAAACTGCCGAACAACCGGCTCGCGGAGATCAGGAACCGGAAAATCGGATTCGTGTTCCAGTTGTTCAGCCTGATTCCCAGGATCAGTGCGCTCGAGAACGTGGAGCTTCCTCTTCTGTACGCGGGCAAAACCGGCGCGAGAAAGGAAGCCATGGAAGCCCTCGAGATGGTCGGGCTCTCGGACCGAGTGCATCACGAGCCTAACCAGCTCTCGGGCGGTCAACGTCAGAGGGTGGCCATCGCCCGCGCTCTTGTAACCCGACCGTCCATCCTTCTTGCGGACGAGCCTACGGGCAACCTGGATTCTGTGACAAGCGAAGAGGTGCTCCGGCTCTTCGAGGATTTCAACAAACAAGGACTGACAACCATAGTCGTTACGCACGACCCGGATGTGGCGATGCGATGCAGACGGGTTGTGCGCCTGGTGGACGGACGGATTGTCAGCGATACGATAAACCAAAGGAATCAGCCCAATGCCGCTGGTGACAACGTTTAGAGTTGCCCTTAAGAGCCTCCGGGCCAACATGATGCGCTCGCTTCTCGCGATGCTCGGGATCGTGATCGGGATAGCTGCGGTCATTTCCATGCTGGCTATCGGGGCGGGGGCGGAGGGGCGGATCATGTCCCGGATTTCGTCCATGGGCACCAACCTGCTCTCCGTGCAGCCGGGTCAGCATCGGGAGGGCGGCGTCAGGATGGGGATGGTGATGACGCTGACGGTGGATGATGCGCGCGCGATCCTGGAGAACGTAAAGGATGTGGAGGCGGCATCGCCCGTAACGCGCGGAGGCGCGCAGCTTAAATTCGGTAATCTAAATACGAATTCGAACGTGTACGGTACCGCGATCACCTGGCCGTCCATCAGGGACTACCAGGTGCAGTACGGCAGGTTCTTCACCGAGCAGGAGGTGAACGGTCGGGACAGGGTGGTGGTAATTGGCTCCCAGACCGCCTCCGATCTGGGTCTCACCGAGCGGAACCTGGGCGAGAATATCAAGCTCAAGGGGATAGCCTTCAAACTCGTCGGTATTCTGAAGGAAAAGGGGAGCGCCGGGTTCTTCTCATCGGACAGCATCGCGATCATTCCCTACACGACCGCCATGGGCATCGTCTTCGGGATGGACAACCTTAACGAGGTGAGCATGCAGGTGAATCCGAAGGCCGATATCGCGGAAGTGAAGGCGGAGATTGAGAACGTGATGCGCAAACGTCACAAGATCCCGTCGCCCGAGGAGGATGATTTCTCGGTTTTCAGCCAGGCCGATATCATTGAGACTGCATCATCTGCAAGCCGCACTTTCACGGTCCTGCTCGGCACGATCGCGAGCATCTCCCTGATCGTCGGCGGCATCGGCATCATGAACATCATGCTTGTGACCGTCACCGAGAGGACGAGGGAGATCGGGGTTCGCAAGGCAATCGGCGCGAAGGACAAGGATATCCTGCTTCAGTTTCTGTGCGAGGCCGTGATAATGTGCGCGATTGGGGGGCTGCTCGGGGTGGCTCTGGGCGTCGGAGCGTCCAGCATCATTGCCAAAGCTACTCAATTTCAGACCTCCATACAGGTCTGGGTGATACTGATCGCCCTGACGTTTTCCGTCTCGGTCGGTGTGTTTTTCGGATACTACCCGGCGAGGCGTGCGGCGATGCTCGATCCGGTAGACGCGCTGGCGTATGAATAATCGGACAGGATGAAAGAAACCCGGCGATCGTCTCGCCGGGCTTTGTGTTGACTAACCAAAGGCTCTTCTTACTGCAGAAGGTGGATGTTCCTCTTCGCGCACATGTCGCGGAGGACTTTCGGCCACACGGTGACGCTGCACTCGCCCAGCGCGGCCTTCTTGAGAATGTAGCTGTAGGTTCGTGACTGCCCGATCCCGCCGCCGATCGAGAGAGGAATCTCGTCGTTGAGAATCATCTGGTGGTACGGCAGCTTGAGGAAATCGAGCTGGCCGGTCATCTCAAGCTGCTTCTTAAGGGTCTCCTTGGTGACTCGGACACCCATCGAGGTCAGCTCGTGACGGCGCTTGGTGACGTGGTTCCAGACGAGGATGTCGCCGTTCAGGCCGTGCATGGGCTTCCCGTCCTCGCTAACCGTCTCCGTCACCCAGTCGTCGTAGTCGGCGGCTCTCATCTCGTGCGGATACCCGTCCTGCAGCGTCCATCCGATGCCGATGATGAAAACGGCCGGGTACTTCTGCAGAATCGCCGTCTCTCGCTGCTTGCGGGGCAGGTCCGGGAACATGTCGAGGATTTCCTCGGCGTGCAGGAACACAAGCTCATCGGGCAGGTCGGGGTACTTTCCGCCTTTGAGCTTCGGGAACAGCTTCTGAGCGTTCTGCTCGGCGCCTTTGAGGACCTTCCAGATTTTCCTCACGATGTCCTTCATGAAGTTGAGGTTGCGGTCTTTGACGGTGATGACCCTCTCCCAGTCCCACTGGTCGACATAGGCGGAGTGGTCGTGGTCCAGGAAATAGTCCTTTCGGACCGCGCGCATGTCGGTGAAGAGTCCTTCTCCGACTTGCATACCGTACTGCTTCAGCGCCCATCTCTTCCATTTCGTGACCGCCTGCACGACCTGCGTGTCGATGGGATTCTTGTTGTAGTCGTTCGAGATGTGGAACGGGATCGGCGTGCGCGAGCCGTCCCGGTCCAGGTAGTCGTTCATGCCGCTGAGGGCGTCCACGATGAGTGGGCACTCAACTCGAATCAGGTTCAGTTCCTTCCCGAGACCATCCTCGATGTAACCCTTGACTTCCTTGAGGGCGATCTGGGTTTCCTTCGGGTCCAGGATGGGCTTGTAGTCGGTCGGCAGTACCTTTTCCAGGTCTTCGTAGTTGCCGATACCGGGCCCCGCCAGGTCAGCCTTCTTGTCTGTAATCGCCATTTCGCTCGATCATCTCCTTCTATTATTGCAGAGAGCGTTTTCTCAAAAGAACGGAAAAGCTACCATCTAGGAAAGGAGAATTCAACCCTTAAATGACCGGAGTGTGCGAAAAAGGATGCACGAGAAGCCCGTGGCACGGGGCAGGTCCGGCGAGTCACGAGGAGGCGACGGTACGGGCGGAAGGTGAATTTGACATGGTCACGCGGCTCATGTACCATCTCACCAGTGATAGTCCATTATCATAACACAGTATCTCATTAAGAGGCTATAAAGGAGAATAAGATGAAAAATAAGACCATCTTCCTCATTTTCTGGCTTGCGGTCCTGCTGCTGATGTCCGTCGGTTGTTCCCAGGGACAACGGACGCCGGTCACCGTCGACACCACCCGCGAAGCACAGGCTCCGGCAGTGATAAGCGACGATACACCGATTGGCCAATTACCGTTTGTCGAGTATCTGGGCACAGCGGTAGATCCGCGCAGCGGCCGAACGGTCGAGGGTTACCTGATCCGACATCCGAGGGGATTCGTCTCGAGATCGGCGGAAGGGAAGCCGGAAGTAAAACCCAAGCCGCCGGTATCGTGCTTCAGCTTCCTCGCAAAGGGGGCGAAATGGAAGCATGTTGAGAACTGGTTGGTCAATCCTGCTAACGGCGACGGTTTGCCCGATTCGTTCATTCTCAGCAACATGACGGGCGACATCGCGAAATGGGAAGACGCCGCGGACGGGGTTGTCGGCGACGGCGGTTACATCGACATCCTCGGCGACGGATCGCTGACCTCTGCAACCCTGAGCGCCGACTATTTCGCGCCCGACGGAGTGAACGAGGTGTACTTCGGAGTTCTGGACGCCAAGACGATCGCGATAACGGTGATATGGGGAATCTTCTCGGGACCGATCCAGAACAGAGAGCTTGTCGAATGGGACCAGGTATACGATGACGCTTACAACGACTGGTCGTCCACAGGAGAGCCCGGCAAGATGGACTTCGAGAATATCGCGACGCACGAGCTCGGCCACAGTTGCGGTCTTTCCGATCAGTATTCCTCGTCCTGCATCGATGTGACGATGTACGGGTACGCTTCCAACGGCGAAACGAAGAAGCGCACGCTCGAGGCCGACGACATCACCGGAATCAGCGAGCTGTACTAGGACTCAGTCTCCGTGTGAAGAAAACACACCGGCATTCAGCGGAATGCCGGTTTTTTGTGCGCCCTCCATCGCTGTGAGCGTTCCCGCTAAAATGGAGTCCCGATCCTACAGTATAGGTAAGTATGTCTCGACCTCGAAACGGGACACGTGGGTGCGGTAGCGGTCCCACTCGATCTTCTTGTTCTCGATGAGCTTGTTGAAGCACTGGTCGCCGAGGATTTTTCTCACCAGCTCGCTCTTCTCGAGCTCAAGGATAGCGGCGTAGAGATTGCCCGGGAGCTCCTTGATGCCTCGGGCTTTTCTTTCATCGCGAGACATCTCGAAGATGTTCTCCTCGACCGGATCGCAGAGCTCATACTTGTTGCTGACACCCTCGAGACCGGCCCCGATCATCACTGCGAAAGCCAGGTAGGGATTGCAGGCAGGATCGGGTGCGCGGAACTCGATACGGGTGGCCTTCTCTTTTCCGGGCTTGTACATGGGTACCCTGATCATGGTGGACCGATTTCGCCTCGCCCATGAGATGTAGACCGGGGCCTCGTAGCCCGGCACGAGCCTCTTGTAGGAGTTGACCCACTGGTTCGTGACGGCGGTGATTTCGTGCGCGTGACGCATAAGGCCTGCGATGTAGTGTCTGGCGATCGCGGAGAGCTGGTACTGGTTGTCGGGATCGTAGAACGCGTTCTTGCCGGCTTTGAAGAGGGACTGGTGGACATGCATGCCGCTGCCGTTCACGCCGAAGATGGGCTTGGGCATGAACGTGGCGAAGCAGCCGTGACGTCGCGCGACCTCCTTGACAACGACGCGGTATGTCATTGCCTTGTCGGCCATCCTGAGCGCTTCGTCGTATCGAAGGTCGATCTCATGCTGGCTCGGGGCCACCTCGTGATGCTCGTACTCGACCGCGATCCCCATGGACTGAAGGACCGAGACGGTTTCCATCCTGAGCGAGTGGCCAATGTCCAGGGGGATCGAGTCGAAATAGCCGGCGTCGTCGAGAGTCTCGCAGCTTCTACTGTCCTTGAGATAGAAAAACTCGAGCTCCGGACCCACGTAGGGCGTAAAGCCCTGCTCCGTGAGGCGGTTGACCATTCTTCTGAGCACGTAGCGGGGATCGCCCTGGTAGGGGGTCTTGTCGGGATTGAGGATGTCGCAGAAAACGCGAGCCACGGTGGAATCGGAGTTTTCCCAGGGCAGAATCTGGAATGTCGTGGGATCGGGCTTTGCGATCAGGTCGCTTTCCTCGATGCGCGCGAAGCCCTCGATAGAGGACCCGTCGAATCCCATCCCCTCTTCAAGGGCCTCCTGCAGCACCGACGGTGTGATCGTGAAGCTCTTGAGGATGCCCAGCACGTCACTGAACCAGCATTGAACAAACCTGATGTCTCGTTCTTTTACGGCGTCGAGCACGTCGCCGGCGGTCTTGCAGTCCATTCTTTCACCCCATCTTCTCCTTGTCGGATTTCCGGTCCGCCCCCCGACGATCCGGAACGCGCGGAAGTCTACCACAGCGCCCGGAAACCGGGCAACAGAATCGGTATCCGTGATATAATATGTAATCCTCTTCGGGGGAAATTACGATATATATAGACAAGGGAAGCGGTTGGGGCAGTGAGCCATTCAGGTAGCGTACGGGGGAGGCCGGAGGCTTCGTTATGCTCGTTTTCAAGACAGTCGAAGATTGCCGTCGATTCATGGAGGAAGAGGACATCCGGCAGTTCGACGTGAAATTCTGCGACCTTGTCGGAAGGTGGCATCACATCACGCTCATGCGGGAGTCGGTGGACGCGCGCATGCTTCAGATGGGCGTGGGGTTCGATTCGTCGAGCATACCGAGGTTCCGGGAGGTTCAGCGCGGCGACATGGCGGTGCGGCCGGACCTCTCGGCCTGTTTTGTCGATTCGACCTTCGAGACGCCGACATTGAGCGCGATCGGCGACATCGTGGAAGCCGGAACCGGGCAGGCCACTCCGCTGGATCCGAGGACTACTTTGAAACACGCGTTGGGTTATCTCAAGGAGTGCGGAATCGCCGATACGTTCGTTTGCGCGCCGGAGCTGGAATTCTACCTTTTCACCGAAGCTGGATTCATGAACGATCCGTACGGGGCCAGGTTTACGCTCGGCGCGCCGGGCGTGGGCCGTCCGATCGGGCCGGATACCGTCGGCGCGAGCGAGAGAGTGAAGGAGGGGGGAAGCTACCTGGCCACGCATCCGCAGGACATCTGGCAGAACGAGCGATCGGAGATGGCGGCGCGGATCGCCGAGACCGGCCTGCCCGTGCGATACCATCACGTCGAGGTCGGCGCGGCGGGCCAGCAGGAGATCGAGCTTGGATTCACGGAAGCGCTCACCGCCGCCGACGGTATTCTTCTCGGGAAATACATCGTACGATCGATCGCCGTGGAGCACGGGATCGAGGCATGCTTTATGCCGAAGCCGATCGCGGATGCCGCCGGAAACGGGCTGCACATCCATTTCCGTCTGCTGAAGGGGAAGGAAAACCTTTTTGCGGGGAACGGGTACGGCGGGTTGAGCGATCTCGCGAAGCATTTCATCGGCGGGATACTGAGTCACGGGCGTGCGCTGTGTGCGTTCTTCTGTCCGACGACGAATTCCTACCGCAGGCTCCGTCCCGGCCACGAGACCTCGACAAGGTTCTTCTACTCCGTGGCCAATCGGGAGGCGGCGATACGGATACCGAAATATTCCACCGGACAGCATGCGCGATGCGAGTTCCGACCCGGCGATCCGACAATGAACCCGTACCTAGCGATTTCCGCGCTTCTTATGGCCGGAATCGACGGCGTGAAACGGAAGACCGATCCGGAACCGCTCGATTTCGGGCCGTTCGACGGTGAGCCGCCGGTCGTGGATCAGGAGAAGTCACAGTCCTGCTTTCTCCCCAGGGATCTCCTGGAAGCGCTCGAGGCCCTCAAGAAGGACCGCGCGTTTCTGTTCGAGGGCGGGGTGTTCGATGAGGGTCTGATCGAGAACTACGTCGCCCACAAGATCAAGAACGAGCATTATCCGATCTGGGGCGCTCCCCATCCTCTCGAGTTCGAGTTATATTGGGGACTGTAACATGCGCGTCCCGCGCATGACTCTTCTCGGTGCTGAAAAGCAAGAACCATGCGCCGGAGGCGCATGTTACAATTCATCAGACCAAGACTGGGGA
>Ga0315274_10016244_pt1 | contig 10519 bp, 6 predicted proteins | sample YL17G02_20_MG_FD_203700 | JGI IMG/M metagenome (GOLD analysis project Ga0315274, IMG submission 203700) | Sediment microbial communities from Yellowstone Lake, YNP, Wyoming, USA - YL17G02_20 | ecosystem: Environmental > Aquatic > Freshwater > Lake > Sediment | place: USA: Wyoming | collected... | reverse complement strand
GGGATCTGGTGGTACGACGGCGAGAGGATGCACGAGCCCTATGCCCTCGAAAGGAGCGATTTCAGCGTTGGGTGGAAGGGGGCCCGGGGCTATGTCAGGCCCCACGCGGACAATGTCTACCTTTACTCTGGCGAGCCTGACAATTACAAGGTCCTCATCAAGAAGGATGACGACGAGTTCGACTTCCGGATGACCCCATGGACGGAGTTCATCTCGAAGCACCGATACACCGAGGACCACTACATGGGCAAGATGGGCTATAACATCTACAAGGTCTACGGGAGCCAGCTCAAGGGCCACATCAGGTACGGTGACATCGACGAGGACATCAGAGGGACCGCCTATTTCCAGAAGGTCATGGTCAATGCGCCGGCGGTCCCGTGGTACTGGGGCGTCTTCCATTCCGAGGACGGCTCATATATTGACTGGTTCAACCCGCACTTCGGGTGCCCCATCTGGCGCAAGACCGATGCACCCACCTCGTTCTGGGACAGGGCCTCCATCAATTTGTCGAAGAAGCTCCAGTTCTACGACCAGGGGACCGACACCCGTTACGAGTTCAGGAAGAGGGAGGTCAATATCAGGAAGGAGGTCGTGGACGGGCTCCCGACATTCTGGGTCGAGGGGCGCAAGGACGGGGTCGAGCTTAAGCTCAAGGTCAGGCCCTATGCCAGGGCCTACTGGCGGTTCGAGCAGAGGTACCTGGGCTTCATGAGGTCGGTGCTCTATTACAACGAGTACCCGACGGAGATCCAGGAGTTCGAGCTCAAGGGCGGGAAGAGGGACCTGACGCTGAAGGACCTGGGCTACGTCGCAGGGAACATCGAGCACGCCTGGGGATGGCTCGTCTAGGACCGGGAACAGGGATGGTGCGTCCCACCGAGGTCCTGATTAACAGGTCACTCCATTAAATTTATAATGGAATACGGTCTACTGGTTCGTACTGCCGGTGAGGGCCATGGCCGACGAATGTGTCACCGAGTTCGACAAGAGGGTGTTCGAGTTCATCAAGCAGGGTGACTACGAGAAGAACCCGTGGTCCACTCCAAAGGCCGCCGAGAAGCTTGGGGTCAAGGAGAAGGAGGTCTATGAATCATTGTGCAGGCTCCAGAAACTCATGAAGGGCCGGATATACCTCTATTACAAGAACGGGGCCGTAAGGATCCAGGCCGAATAGATGACCTCGGGCACGACGAGAGTTCTAGATTATCTTTCTTTATTCTTTTACACTGGAACGTCGGTCCTGGGGTGATGGACCGCAAGTATCCGTCATCCTGGGGGTCTGAGGGATATCCCAAGATTTCGTTTTATATAGGAAATAGTTTAAGTTTGCATGATGATATGAGTAGAGGTCCCAGAAGGGAGGACCCGCGCAGGAGAAGCCCTTTGGAACACGAGGGGGAATGAGGCATGGTGATACTTCAGAACGACCCGGCTGCGATGACCATGGCGTCCAGGGTGATCGCCAGGTCCAATCGGGATTTCGACGCCAACAGGCCCCTCGGGTTCGAGATAAGGAGCATCATGGACATGGCCAAGAGGCCCTACGACTTCGAGTCCTTCCGAATGCTCCATTATGACATTATAATAGAGGATGCGGTCACTAGTCAGGAGAAGGCCAAGGAGCTCAACATCCAGGGGGTCAAGCTCTATAAGGAGGGCAAGCTCGACGAGGCCCAGTGGTGCTTCGAGAAGGCCCTGTCCATAGACCATAGCTACGACAATGCCAAGAAGAACCTGACCACCCTCAATGCGAAGATCGGGGCCAGGAAGGACAGGATGAACAAGGAGGCCAAGGAGGGCAAGAGCTTCGCCGAGGTCTCCAAGGAGATCGCGAAGGAAACCGCGAGCAGGAGCGCACCGGTACCAGAGGAGCAGCCCCAGGCCCAGGTGGCCCAGCCAGGATACCTGGGACCCTCCAGACTGCAGCAGGGGTACGAGCAGGCATCCTATCAGCAGGCGGATTATCAACAGGCAGATTATCAGCAGCGTGGATACCAGCAGGCGGCATATGGGCAACAGGCCCCAGCTGCGGGCGCGAAACCGCAATACGGGCAGAGGAACTTCCGATGCCCGGGCTGCGGCATACCGGTCAAGCCGGATTGGGTCATGTGCACGAACTGTGGAACGGACCTGAGGCAGTACCCGCCGATACCATTCTGACAATCATTAGAAGATAACGGATAAAGAGATAGGAGTGAGAAGAACAAAGGACGGTGATGGACGATGGTCGTCAGCATCTATCTGATAATAATGATAATTGGGATGATCCTGCTGTTCGTGGTCCTCTTCATGGGAGGGTTCCACATTGGGGACGCGCAAGTCGACATGGACCATGGCGGGGACCTTAGCCACGCCGGGGGCGCGGAGGTGGGCCACGGGCCTTCGGCCTTCAGCCTACCGGTGATACTGTCGGTGGTAACGGCCTTCGGTGCGTTCGGGGTCATATTCGAACAGGCAGGGCTCAATGTCTTCCAGGTGCCCGTATTATCAATGGTGCTTGCCATATGCATCGGGGTCCTCACATTCTACGGGATGTGGAAGATGTTCTCGATGACCCAGTCCACGACCAAGCTGAACTACGAGGAACTGGTCGGGATGAGAGGCACCGTCTCCATCCCGATAAAGGACGGGGATGAGGGACAGATAGTGCTCACGCCACCGGGCAGGGGCAGGATCCAGATGGCTGCCATATCGGACGACGACATCGAGCGGGAGGAGGTCGTCGTTGCGCTGGAGCTCGTTGGCAATGTCATGAAGGTCAAGAGGGTCGGGGCCAAGAAGCCCCCCGAGAAGATGAAGGATTCCAAGTACAAGAGACCGGAGGTGAAGTAGATGGTCGACATTATTCAGGTCGTCGTTGCAGTCGTCGTGATCGTCGTAGGAGTGATAGGGGGTCTGGCCCTCTATGCGAGAAGGTATGTGAGAGTGCCACCGAACATGGCAATGGTTGTGTTCGGTCGTAAGAGAGGGGATGTGGGTTACAATATCGTAAGGGGTGGTGGCCAGTTCATCATCCCCATCTTCGAGGATTACGCCTATCTGCCCCTGAACATCAGGACCCTCGAGATCGTCGTCACGGACATAGTCACCGATGTCATGAAGAGCGGTGCCAAGGTGAACATCAAGGCCGTGGCCCAGGTCAAGGTCGCTAGCGATGAGGCGTCGCTGGAGACCGCCGCCGAGGTGCTGCTGCACAAGACCGACGAGGAGATCAACCAGATCGCGATGAAGACCCTCGAAGGTCACGTCCGAGGCATATGCGCTACGATGACCATCGAGGCCATCAACAGTGACCGGGACGAGCTCGCGAGGAGCATACAGTCCCTGGCCGACAAGGACCTGAAGAACATGGGCATGGGCATATTGTCCTTCGTCATCAAAGAAGTCGAGGATGACAAAGGTTACCTGGATGCCCTGGGCCGAGGTATCACGGCAGAAGTGAAGAGGGACGCCAGGATACGCGAGGCCAACGCCAACAGGGACGCGACCATCAGAGAGGCAGAGGCCGCCAGGGAGGCCGAGAAGGCCAACGCCGAGGCCGAGGCCCGGGTCGCCGAGTTCCACAGGGACAGGGACCTGATCAAGCAGCGGGCTGAGGGTCTCGTCGAGACGGAACGCGCCAACAAGGAGATATCCTACGACATCCAGAGCTCGAAGCGGCAGCAGGAACTGGTACGAGAGAAGATACAGATCGAGATCGAGCAGAAGAAGAAGCAGATCGAGATGCAAGAGAACGAGATTACAAGGAAGGAAAAGGAACAGACCGCCGTCCAGGTCGTCCCGGCCAAGGCCGAGGCCGACGCCAAGGTCGCGTCAGCGGAAGGTGAGAAGGGTAAGATCATCAAGCTGGCAGAAGGGGAGCGAGAGAAGCTGCGCATCGAGGCAGAAGGTGAACGGGACAAGAGGAAGATGGTGGCGGACGGTGAGGCCCAGAGGATACGGGCAGAAGGAACCGCCGAGGCGGACATCATCAAGCTCAAAGGGCAGGCTGAAGGAGAGGCGATCAGGGCGAAAGGGCTTGCCGCGGCAGAGGCGATGCAAAAGAAGGCCGCGGCCTGGCGCGAGTACGGCAGCGCTGCGGTCACGCAGATGATAGTGGAGCAGCTGCCCGAGATGGTCAAGCAGGCGGCCCTGCCGCTCGTGGGCGTCGAGAAGATCATCGTCCTGGGCAGCGAGGGCCCAGCCGGCCTCGTCAACAAGACGGTGGACATCGCGGCCCAGATGCCGGCCCTGGTCAAGAGCCTCACGGGCATGGACATAACCGACCTGGTGGGCAGGGTGGCAGGCCTGACGACAAGCGGACCTGTCACCTCGCCCGAGAAGAAGCCGTGAGATGGGCACTCGTGATGGGACCGCCAGGGATATGGTCTGATGGCCCTGAAGGCTGAGGTCAAATGGTGGATGGAGCGGCTGTCGCCCGAGGATATAATAGATGCATGGGCGACGGCCGCCACCACGTCGGTGATACTGGCGGTCCTGCTCGAGGAAAGGTTGGCAGAGGGGACGGCCGAGAAGAAAGCCTAGGCTTGAGTGAGGAAAGCGGCGAGAAGTGATTCGCCGCCCTCTTTTTAATTTTTGATTTTTTCATCATTCCATCTATCTTTTATGTCGGACCTAAACAACCTATAAATAGGACCACACATTTATCGTCCTTACGCCCGACAACTACATCATAGCGGGGTGGGGTAGCCAGGAAATCCCGACGGGCTCATAACCCGTAGACCAGTAGTTCAAATCTACTCCCCGCTACTGTTTTTTTCTTGGTTCTTCACAGCCGAGCGGCATTGAAAATCGAAAAGGTATTAATCCGCAATCGATATAGAGGGTCGAAATCTTCGGTGATGCGGCGAGAGGTCATTTTCAATGGGTAAGGAGAAAGGAGTCAAGGGTTCGAAGGACGATGGCCAGATTGCCAAGAAGCTGAGCGAGACCCTAGATGCGCACCCCATAATGGGCGGCGCGGACCGCGCGGAGAGAAAGCGGATATTCCATAGGGTATACATCCTTGTGGCGACAGTCTTCATCTTCTTCGTCATTGGGATGGTAGGGTTCATGGTCCTTGAACCCGACCAGATAGGTCACGACCCCCTCAAGGCATTCCATTTAGTGATCCAGACGATCACCACGACCGGCTATGGCGACATTCCGCCCCTGACACCGGGAGGCAGGCTCCTGGCCGATGGGCTCATGATATTCGGGGTCACCATCGCGGCCTTCGGGGCCGCGAGCCTGGTGGAGTTCGTGGTCAGCGGGAAGCTCCGCGAGACCATGAGGATCACCAACTACGCAAGGATGATTGCCGACTTGGAGGACCATGTCATCATTTGCGGCTATGGCCGGGTCGGTCACGAAGTGACCCAGGAACTTATCAAGAGGAAGGTCCCAGTGGTCGTGATCGACCACAACAAGGACGCGATGGACGAACTCGGCCCCAAGGTCCCGAGAATCATCGGGGACGCCTCCAGGGACGAGGACCTCATCAAGGCCGGGGTCAAGAGGGCCGTGGCTGTAATCGCTACGACCGGGAACGACGCCGACAACCTGATGACGCTGGTCACGGCCAAGTACATCAAACCCGGCATTATAGCCATAACCAGGTCCAACGTCGAGGAAGACAATGACAAGTTCTTGAAGGTCGGGGCGGACATGGTCATATCGCCTGAGCAGGAGGGCGGCAGGTCCATGGCCAAGATGCTCCAAGGGACCGAGGACAAGGTCCTTGTCGCCGGCTACGGCAGGGTCGGGAGCGCGGCCGCCAAGGAGCTCCATGAGATGGGTATCCCGGTCATCGTCATGGATAAGGACCCGATCGTGCTCGAGACCGTTCCTCCCGAGCTGACCAAGGTCGCGGGCGACGCCACGAAAGAGAGCGACCTGAGGATGGCCGGAATGGACAAGGTCAAGATCACGGCCGTGCTGGCGGCCTACGGTCTCGACGCAAACAACCTGTTGGCCACGGTCACGGCGAAGTACTTCAGACCTTCCATCACTGTCATATCCAGGGCCAGTAGCCCGGCGAACGTCAAGAAGATACTCAAGGTCGGGGCCGACGTCGTCATCTCCCCCGAGGTGGAGGGCGGCAAGTCCATGGCTAAGTGGGCGACCCAGGCCCATCAGATGGCGTTACAGAAGGAATAAGGCCATCGGGACCATTTAACAAAATGACAAAATTGAATCCTCGGATTTACTATTTATTTTATAAAGAATTGATTGCGCGCATCTTCTATCAATTTCATTATTTAAATCCTATGGATAAGATTTTATAGAGGTGTGGAGATTGTACGTAATTGCTCATTATTAATTTGATTTGCTAGTGGTGGGGTGTTGGTATGTTGGGTAAGAGGATAGGTACAGTAATAATCGTGAGCCTTTTCATTGCGACCGCGTTGATGCCGATCGTTCCCTCTGTTCTCGGCGGCCAGAATTCCTTCAAGGAGGAATACGACAACAGCACTTACAAGAACCCGGCCTCCAATGTCGCGGGATGGAACAGTGGCGAGATCAGCATCCCAAAGGTCAAGCCTAGGCTCGTGGGGTCCTACAACACCCCAAGCTGGGGCACCGACATCGCGGTCCAGGGCGAATTCGCGTACATCGCGGACGAGTCCGCGAACATGCTGGTCCTGAACATCTCCAGTGTGTCGGCCCCGAAGCTCAGTGGGACCTTCACCCAGACCGGTGGATGGCTCTATGCCATCGCCGTGGAGGGTGACCTCGCCATAGTCGGCGATTGGAACTTCATAAGGGCGGTCAACATCACGAAGCCGACGAGCCCGACGATATATTCCAGCCTCGCCTTGACATGCTGGCCCTACGAGATCAAGATCGTCGATGATTGGGCCTTCGTGACCGGCTGGGGAGGATCCTATGCCATCAACATATCCAACCCAGGTGCCATCGGGCCGGCCTACAGCATCCCGATGAGCGGCTCGACCGGCGAGGACATCGACATCGCGGGCGACATGGCATATATACCGGACACAGGTCAGGTCCGCGTCTTCAACGTGTCCAACCCCACGAGCATCTCCCAAGTGACGACGATAAACGTCGCCAACGGTATGGAGCTGTCGGTGGACGTCGAAGGTGAGGTCCTGTACATCGGGTCCTACACCAGCGCGTTCCCGAACCCCACGGTCGATTATCTTTACAGTTACAATATAAAGAACCCGAAATCCCCGGTGCTCCTCGGCAGCCTTACGATCCAGGGCACGACCACCTCGTCGATTCCTTACGACCTCGAGGCGGACGGGGATTATATGTACTTGACGAACGAATATGACGGCGTCCACATACTCAACATATCGAACCCCGCCTCGCCGAAGGACACCGGAGGCTTCTATCCGACCAGTAGCTGGGCGATGAAGAGCCTGAAGGTCGGTACAGAGCTCTTCATGATGGACGGCCAGAACGGACTGTTCATCTTGAACGTAAGCTTCCCAGTGACCCCGAAAGCGATGAGCACCTACGACAGCCCGGGCAATGCCAGGAACGTGTTCGTCTCGGGTAACTTCGCCTACGTGGCCGACGAGGGGTCCGGTCTCCGGGTCGTCAACATCACCGATCCGAACAACATCAAGAACGAGGGGACCTACGACACAACGGGCAATTCCTTTGGCGTCTGGGTCTCCGACGGTTACGCCTATGTGGCCGACGCGCTGTCCGGATTGCAGATTATCAACGTCTCGAACCCGGCGGTCCCGAAGCTCTATGGGACATACGACAGCCCCGTGTCGGCCCGCGACGTGATGGTGTGCCACAAGTGGGCCTATGTCGCGGACGGCACCGGCGGGCTGCAGATAGTCAATGTCACCAAGCCGAACAGCCCCGTCCGCATAGGGGGTTACGATAGCGGCGGCAACTCGCAGGGCGTCTGGGTGTCCGGCGATGTGGCCTATATCGCCGACGGCGTGGACGGCCTGGTGGCCGTGAACATACAGAAGCCCGCAGCCCCGGTCTGGCTCGGCTTCTACGACACGGACACCGAGGCTGTGGACGTCCAAGTCGATGGTGACATCGCCTACGTGGCGGACAGGGGCGGAGGCCTCGTGATCCTGAACGTCTCGAACCCTAAAAGCATGACGCTCATCAAGGTCTTCGCGACGACGTCATCGGCCCAGGGCGTCTTCGTCCACGGCAACCTGGTCTACGTGGCCGACGACAATGACGGCCTGCGCATCATCAACGTCACGAACCCCTGGAGCCCCAGTGAGCTCAACAAGGAGGCCTCGATGACCGATGCCTGGGGAGTGTACGTGACCGGAAACTATTCGTACGTGGCCAACGTGGGTGGAGGCCTGGTTTCCGTGCGGGTCTACGACAGCGTGGCCAACTACTTCGAGCGCAAGAGCTATGCAGAATCCCTGACAGTGGACAATACCCCGTACCTGATAGTCGCCGTGAACCTCACGCGTAACGAGACCAAGCCAACGGGCACGAACATCTACTACAACGTGACGAACAACGGCGGCTCGACCTGGATGTCCATCACCCCAGGCGTGCGCAAGCGCTTCGCGACATACGCGAGCGACCTGCGGTGGAGGGCAAACCTGACCTCCGTGCTAGGCCTCAACACGCCGAAGATCCAGAACGTGACGCTGGTCTACTACTACGATGATGTTAGGCCCGTTTCCAGCGCGGCCAACGGAGCGCCCCCCTTCGACAACGAGGGCACCATACCGGTCCAGTGGACCGCCTCGGACCCATGGCCGGACACAGGTGTGAAGGAGACCCGGCTATGGTTCAGGTACGACTCGAACTCGGACGGGGACTTCACTGACCTGGGGGACATCGCCTGGAGCCAGGCCCTTGTCCCGACACTGACCGGGACCTCGGGCACCTTCTACTTCAACCCCGAGGGGAACGACGGCACTTACGAGTTCTACACCGTCGCGACCGACAACGCGTCCCTGGTGGAGTCGGCCCCCGCCTCGGCGGACGACTCGACCATCTTCGACACCGTCAGACCGACCTCGAACTGCTTCGGTGGCTCGCCAACATACGCGAACGGTGGGACGATCACGGTCTGGTACAACGCATCCGACCCGTCGCCGGGCAGCGGCATCAACAACGTCAGCCTATATTACCGCATGGACTCGAACAATGACGGAGACTTCACGGACGTCGGGGACACGGACTGGGGCAATTCCGGTGCGACGGTCCAGACCGCCACACAGGGCTCTTTCTCGTTCAACCCGAAGGGCAAGGACGGAAGGTACGAGTTCTTCACATTGGCGACGGATAAGGCCACCAATGCTGAGAAGTACCCGCCGGTCAGGCAGAGCTTCACGATCTACGACTCGCATCCGCCGATCACCACGGCATACATAGGAGGGACCGCCACGGCCTCGGGATGGTATGTCGGGTCCGTCTACATCTTCCTCAACGCCGAGGACGCCATCAGTGGCGTGAACAAGACCAAGTTCAGGGTCGACGGCGGCCAGTGGAACGCCTACATGCAGCCGATCCTCATCAACTCCGACGGAAAGCACACGGTGGACTACTACTCCGAGGACAGGGCGGGCAACAAGGAAACGAATCTGCAGGTCAAGATAAACGTCGACAACAGCGCGCCCGAGACCGACTTCACGCTCAGCGGGACCCTGGGCAACAATGGATGGTACACCTCGGAGGTAATAGTGACCTTCACCGCCAAGGACGACTTCAGCGGCATGAACAAGACCAAGTACAGGGTCAACTCGGGCGGATGGAAGACATACACTGGGCCAGTCAAGCTCTCCGATGACGGGGCCTTCGCCATAAACTACTACTCCGTCGACAACGCGAGCAACGATGAGGAGAGGGGTGACCTTGAGGTCTTCGTGGACAGGACCCCGCCGGCCATCACGCACACACTCGTGGGCAACCCGGCCGCCAATGGGGCCTTCCCGGCACCGGTTACGGTCATCATAACGGCATCGGACCCGACCTCGGGGCTCGCGAGCATCGAATACAAGCTCGACAATGGGAACTGGTCCCCGTACTCGGAGGCCCTGGTAATCAGCGACGAGGGGAACCACACGCTACGGTATCGCGCTACGGACATCGCGGGCAACAGGGCCACATCGGCCGTCACCAACATAGTCCTCGACCTCACCCCACCGACGGTCACCATCGCCCTGACGGGCCTGCAGCACAGCGGCTGGTACAATTCGACAGCGACCGTCACGGTGACCGCCAGCGACGGCGAGAACGCCGTCGGGCAGGTCCAGGTATCCCTGGACCGCGGCCCGTGGATGAACTACACCGCGGCCATCAAGATATCGGACCCGGGCGCCCACACGGTAGAGGCCAGGGCCGTGGACCTCGTGGGCCATGAGAGCGAGGTGGCATCGGCGAGCTTCAAGGTAGATGTCAAGGCGCCGGTGACCGCGAAGACGGTCGCAGGGACGCTGGGCAAGAACGGCTGGTACATTTCCGATGTCCAGGTCATCCTGACGCCCGGCGACGACCTCAGCGGGGTCGCATCCACTGTGTACAGAATCAACGCGGGGGCATGGACGACATACACGGAGCCCGT
>Ga0315274_10016243_pt1 | contig 10519 bp, 10 predicted proteins | sample YL17G02_20_MG_FD_203700 | JGI IMG/M metagenome (GOLD analysis project Ga0315274, IMG submission 203700) | Sediment microbial communities from Yellowstone Lake, YNP, Wyoming, USA - YL17G02_20 | ecosystem: Environmental > Aquatic > Freshwater > Lake > Sediment | place: USA: Wyoming | collected... | reverse complement strand
TGGCAAACTTTCTGGCTGGGCAGTTTGCCCAGAAACAGTGACTGGACGGAACTGACTGATAATAATCAGCAAAAAATTTATCTCAAAAAAGACTGGTGGTTTTATCTTTTATATCCAGAAAACAGCCTCGATTTCGTCAACAAAAAACCTTTTTCTCCGGAGGGTCTTCAGTCCTCCTGCTCTCTTTCTGGCAATCAAGTAACCTTAACTTGGCAAACAGTTCCAGGCGCCACCGGCTATGCCCTGCGTGTAAATAACTTAACTGATGGTTGGGACGGCAGCTGTTCTTCTCCTGGAGGAGATTTTTGCCGGGAACTTACCCAGAATTCTTATACTTTTATAGTTAATCCCGAGGAAGAATACAGCTGGTGGGTTCATTCAATTAATAATTATGGTTGGAGCACAACTGGCTCCTCGGGCCCAACTTTCTCTTGTTCCCCACAAGGCAGAGCTCAATTTTCTTTTAAAATCAAATTCCAGGGAATCTCTTCCCAAAAACCAAACAAAGTTGCAAGAGTAGTTTTGAAGCAAGGTACAGAAGAAAGATATAGATTTGATTCGGTGGTGATGAATGCAGATGCAAATGGGATTTATTCAGGAATAATGATCAATATTACCCCAGGCACTTATGATGTTTTCATCAAAGGATGGGCGCATCTGCAAAAGAAATTTGTTGGCATTACGATTTCATCCGGAAACAACAATCAAGATTGGTCGGCTTCGGTCCTCAAAGCCGGAGATTTTAACAACGATAATGTTTTAAATATTACTGACATAAGCAGCCAGTTGGCTAAATATACAACCCTATCTTCTCCTGTAAGCCCCAGTAATCAAATTTATGATGTTAATAGCAATAATCTTATCGATATTAACGACGTCTCTTTGGTTTTAGCAAACTATACGGCTTTGGACGTTACTGGAGATTAAGAAATGGTAAGATAAAATAAATACCTATGGGTTCAAAAATTAAAATCATTCTAGGGGTTTTGGTAATTTTAGTTTCTTCCGCCGGCCTAATCGCTACCGGCACACTCATCAAAAAGCCCAAAAAAGAAACTCCGTCTTTGGCGCAAACCGGGTTTTTTGCTTTACCCCAGGAACAAATTTTATATCATTATCCTTTCGAAAAATCTCCAAACGATCGGGCGCCTTTTGATCCGGCTGAGATCAGATGGAACTATTATTTATCCAGCACCGATATCCGGACGGAAAAACCGGATAATTTCATCTTTAATTTAAATTATCAAGGAAAAGATAAAGTTATGTCCATCGCCGGAAATGGGGCTATAACTATGGCTTTCCCAGATAATTACTTCGGTAATGCTTATATTGTTAAAACCAGTTTTTATGATTCGGGAACTACGCCGGCTGGTGTCTTCCTATCTCTTACTTCAAATGAAGGAGCATTTGACGGCAACCAGCAAGGAATAGCCGTTGGTGTTTGGCCGGAAAAATTTACGGATCAAATTACCTATTACCACACCGGCAATATCAATCGTTTTACTCTCAAGAACTATATTAGTCGGGAACCCAATAAGTGGCATACTCTAGAAATTATTGTCACCCCCTATGGCTCTTATGCAAAGTACGACAATCAGAACCTATCTACAATTCCTAATCAAGAAGGGGCAAAAGCTTTATATAAAAACCATCCCCATTTTCGGAGGATTAATTTGGGTAACCTTTTCAACACTCAAGGAACCTATTATTTCGATAAAGTCGAGGTGATTGCCATTCCTGAGCTTAGTTCTCCTCTAGATATTTCCCGGTATTTTGTCAGGGAAGCGGTTGAAAATCCCGCCAAATTTCTTCAGCAAAACTCACTCTTACAAGCAGCCGCCCTAGCTATGGACCAGTATTTTAATGGCGTCGACCACGCTAATGAAATTAAAACAAAAACGACTGACTACGCCAATAGTCTAAGTTTGCCCTTTACCAACGCCCGGGATTTTAATTTTAACGTTATTAATCCTCACTCAAATGATCTCTGGTGGCTCTCCGCTGTTTGGGGTTATCTGGAAGAGCCGATTAAAAACCAGATAGCCCAAAAATGGATTAAGGCCTTGGACGAAATTGTGGTTCATACCGACCCGGCGCAACCATTTCCGGCTGACAATCCTAATTTTACCTCCGAGTTTTATTCTTACTGCCCGGAACAGGAAAAATTTCCCTATTCTTCCTGGCAAGGTAATACCAGTGCTGAAGAAATAAGTTGGGCAGCGAGAGTTTTATCCATGGGGGCAGTTTTATTTTCTAACCACACGCGGGCTAGTATTTGGAAAGAATATGCCCGTTTTTATGCTTTCCACACTCGGAGTAAAGGTGAATCTTTATCCCAAACCGGTAATTCCTATTTATATCTTCCAGATAACTTAAAAAATTGGCGCAGCCGAACGATTTTTGATGACGGCCTGTTTGATAATCATGATTTCCACCCTAATCCTCAGTATGCTAGCGGTAGTGTTAATGGGTCATATCTAACGGCTAAACTTTATCAAAAACTGAGACAGCCGACTTTTCCAGAGCTTTTACATAACGTTAATGAAGTCTATGAAAAAAGTGTCTTGCCTTATATTGACACCGAATATTGGCGCTGGAAGTATGACGATCAAGTTAAAGTTAAAATTTATGAGTGGTCCATGACTTACGGTTATTGGAGCGGCGACTGGCCCTGTAACCCCGATTCTGTCTATCCTCACTGGTGTGAATTGAATTCTAATTACCCCCTCGGAAGTCCACAGGCAAGAAAATTAGGTCAAGTCGGCCCTCTTAAAAATTCGTCCGATTGCTTAGCCCAACCCCTCTATGGCACCTATCGACCCCGCTATGGCACCTCTGGTCTTTCGGATTGGGGTCTTGCTCCTTATTATTTTTACCAAATTGCCAATCTTCTAGGGGATAGCCAACTGGAACAACAATCAGCCGAATTCGACTATTATATTCTCAGTGATGGGAATAATATCTTCGATTGTACTAACAGCTGCAGTTTTAGGCAAAGTATGCTATCGACAGCGATTAATTATTTGTTTTTCTTAACCGACTATCCGGTTACCTCTTTTCAGCTGCCCTATCATCGCTGTACGATTACTACTTCAGTCTCTCAAGTCGATTTCGGCAATCCGATCACTGTCAGTTATTCGGGCAACCCCACCAGCGACCAAAAAGTTAGACTTCTACTCACCGGTGCCAACGGTCAACCGCTCACCGGCATCAAATTCAACGGTAGTGATCCTCGGCTAACCACTTATGATAATAAATCTTACTATCTATTATCTGAAGCTTCAGATGCCAGCTCTCATTCAGGCAGTTTAGTTGCCCCTCCGGGTAAATATTTTCTTTATTGTGATATTAATTACAATCCCTATCCTTGCTCCGGTAATCCTTTTTGCGACTATAATAACTCGTTCTGTTCATCATCAGGAAGCTCTGTTTGCAATTCAGTCAATTGCACTTCTCTAGGTTTTACTTCTTGCTCTGAACATGATATTAAAACTCTTGAAGTTACTACCAGTTTTAGCCCGGGTGACTTTAATCATAATAATAAAGTCGACGGTGATGACATCAGTTTTCTTCTAAGCAAATGGAAAACCGGAGATGCCGATCTGAACGGAGATGGTAAAACCGATGAGGCGGACTTAACGATTCTTCTAATCAATTGGAGGTCCTAAATAATAATTCCCCCGCCCAGCACCTCCTCACTAGCGTAAACAACCGCCGCTTGTCCTGGCGCAATTCCTCTCTCCGGATCATTCAAAATAACTTTTACTTTGCCATTTTGCAGCTCTTGCCTGCCGGCAGGCAAGTCTGCCACTTTGCAACTTAATAATTCTCCCAAATTCCTAATCCTCACTTTCGCGATTAACAATTCACCTGCCTGCCGGCAGGCAAGGCGATTAACGATTAACGGGTTTATCCAATTTATATTTTTCACCAAAAACTCTTTTCTTTCCGTCTCTTTCCCAAACCCAACTATTAGGCGATTATTTTTAGCGTCTTTTTCAATCACATAATATGGCGGTAGAATTTTTTTCAAATCGAGTCGGAAACCATGGCGTTGGCCGATGGTATAAAGTGGCAAGCCAAAATGTCGGCCAATTATGTTTCCCTTAGTATCTACCACCGCTCCCGGTTTAATCTCTTTGACAATCAGGCGTTTTAAAAACGGCCGGTAATCATTCTCCGGTAAAAAACAAATTTCCTGTGACTCCGGTTTTTCCGCCACTGGCAGTTTCATTTTTTTTGCCATTGCCCGCACTTCTTTTTTGATCAATTCACCCACTGGAAATAAGATATGCGCCAATTGCTCTTTTTTGAGGTTATATAAAAAATAACTTTGATCTTTCTTTTTATCAATCGCCGCCAACAAATGCCCATCAATAATCCGTGCATAATGGCCGGTAGCTAGGTAATCGAACCCCAATTTGCGGACATATTCAAACAGTTCGCCAAACTTAATATATTTATTGCACATCACACAAGGATTAGGCGTTAATCCAGCCGCGTATTCTTTCAAAAAATATTCCACCACCCGTTTTTTGAAAATTTTAGAAAAATTAACCTGCTTAAGAGGAATTTTCAGAAACTCGGCGGTTTTTTGGGCAGATTCCCAACCAGAATCTTTTTCAAAAAGCTTCAAATGAATTCCTACACAATCATAACCCTGTTTAATCAGCAACGCTGCCGAAACTCCCGAATCCACGCCGCCGGACATCGCCACCGCTACCCTAATTTTTTTCTTCATTTTTTTCTTTAATTGCCCACAAATTGGTGCAATATCGAAGAGGCCAGCGTTTGGTAGGGAATCCCCTGTTTAACCGCTTTAGCCTTAAGCTTAGCCAAGATTTTTTCCGAAAGCCGAATATTAATATTTCTGGTCTTATTGAGAGTATTTCTTGTGGCAAGAACTATTTCCTTTTTTGCTTCCTGAAAATTTTTAACCCGCACAAACTTCTCCCCCTCAATTTCTTTGAGGAGTTTTTTTTCTTCCTTTGTTAGTTCAAAGTATTTCGCACTCATTTTTTCTTAATTAGATATTTTTTAGTCATTTTTCTGCTAGGAAAAATCGTTTTTAAAAAATATTTTTCGCTATTTTCAGTAAAAGGAACAAGATAAGCATAATTCCCTATATTTACAATCAAAACTTTTTGATTCGGGTATTTCTTCGGATTTGGATGTTCAATAATATCCAACAACCCGCCCGACTCTATTGCAACAATGACGTCCTCAAATGATATCTCTCTTTCGGTCTTAAGCTTCCAGTTTTTCTCTTCATTCCAATCCAAAAACTTCACTGATTAATATTATGACAAATAATATCATTTGTCAATAGTTAATCCTCTGCCGATTTTAATAATTCCTCATATTTTAGTTTTCGCCTATCTTCGTAAGTAACTACTTTGGCCTTTCCTTCTTTGACCAGCACCCAATTAACCATTCTTTTGCCATTAAGGCAACCAAGGCTTTTGGAACAATTCTCCCAGACATAGGCCAAAATCCGCCCGAATTTATCATCCTGGTAGTAATCATATTCCAAACCAACCGTTTCCCCGTCAATCATGTTGGTTAAATAATTTTTTGCTTCTTCGAAGCCTAATTGCCCCCGCTCCGGGCTATTAATGCCAATCATCCGAATTGTCTGGCCGGAATCAGTCTCGAAAGTATCACCATCTAAAACTTCGGTGACTTTTGCCTGGGCCGGAAAAATCTGAGCCGATTGTTTATAGTTGCCTTGACGGGCTAATCTGCCTAAATCTTTCTGCCAATTCCAGCCCAAAATTGCCGCCAGAATTAGTCCCGGAAAAAACACCGTTGGTATTCCCAAACCCACCAGCACCGCTCGGTTTAAGGCCAGTTTTTTCTTAACCTTCATCTTAAGAAGAATTTTATCACGATCCCACAGCTAACTATTTTTCCAAATCTGCCAAATCTTGATCAGTTATCCCCAATTGCTCCAAAATCCAAATATGTCTGTAGTTGGACGGATCATATTTTCCAATATTAAATCTGAGCATTTCGGCTGGATTATCTTTAATCACCTGCCAAACAGCAATATTCCCCTCGCGATAAACAATATCCTGAAGGAAACAAATTCCCGGTGTTTTACAATCAGAACCGCGAAAAGTCCGAATGCAACGATCCCAAGCTGTCTTTTGAGCTTCTTCTTTCGCTTCGGCCAGTGTTTTCCCCTCCTTTAAATTATTAAAAAGAAAATAAGACTCCATTATTTTATAAACAGAGCGAAAGTCTCTTGGTTGACCATCCAGTCCAATAGCTAGGCCAATCGCCAAGTGCCCGCCTAATCCAGAAAAATCCTCAATTTTATCTTCAAGAGATTGTTCTCTTAATGTCGCTATCCCCTCATCACCACGGAGATACCGATCTAATCCTAAACCCAAAAGCATCAGACGACTCCTTTGCCCGTTAACCCGCCTTAAAAAATGAGTTGCAAATTCATGCAATATTAATTGTTTTAGTTTTTGAACACCGGAAAGGGTAGCTACTCGAAATTGTTTCTTCTCCTGGCTGACTGAAAAACTTGCCCCCTCGGCTACTTCCCAACCCTCAGTTTTAACCTGTCTTAACGCCTGCTCAAAGGCAAGCTTAACCTGATCTATGTTTACCCCCCTTCGGAGGCTGGCAGATTTATCAAATCACCAAATTCTTGAAACGTAACTGCTCTAACTTTATCTGAGATTACCTGGTCTGGCAGGTTGGGGGTTGCTGAAATTAAAAAATTTTCCGGAAGAGTTACCAACAGATCTATCGCTGCTTGTTTGACAAGAGGATTATTAGACCCGACATTTTGTTCTGCCTTATCTCGTAACTCATTAACTGTAAAAGCAAAAATTTCTGCAGATGGCTGGCCGTAAATAAACCGACCATACCGAATAAATCTACGAGCATCGCCTTTTACTGCCGCCTGCATCATTCTTACTTCAGCAATTTTTTCATTAATTCTCCAACGATAAGCTTGTTTTACTGTTTCGTTTGATTCTTGATCAATAACATCATGTTTGAGAAGCAATAATTTTCCCTCTCTTTGTTTCCAGTCCTCGGCAATCAAGTTGGGATAATCCAATGTTGGGTTTTCAACTTCTCCTGCCAGAAATTTTCTTTTTTCCACCTCCCTTTTAGATTTATCCCCGCTAAGATAATCATATGCTTCAAAAGAACCAGCTTCTTTAAAACGTTCATACCACGGCTGGTCATAGACTAGAGATTCTTCAGTTTGTTCTGACATTTCTTTTTTCTAATTTTTCTTTAAAATTCTCAATCAGGGCTTTTAAAAATTTATCCCTGTTTTTCATTTCCCAAAGCGGAAAACCCATGTTGTCATTTATTTCAAATATTTTCGGGCCATCCTTGCCCATCCCAAAATCCAAACAATAAATCGGATTATCATACTTCTGGTAAAAATATGGAATAATTTGCTCAACAATTTCCTTAATCGATTTCGGTACTTGTTTATCGTAATCAACCTCAGTAATTGAACCGCCCCTGGCAACGTTAGCCGTAAATTCATTTCGGGGCGGTGTACGGAAATGACACCAAACTACCTCCCCATTAACTACGACCACCCTTAGGTCATGTTTTCCCTTAACAATTCCCGGAATTCCGCCGGCGGTATCAATAAATTCCTGAGCAATATACAGGGGATATTTCTCACAAAATTGGAGGTCCATTGCCTTATGTTTCGGCCCAACAAATATGCCAATTCCTTCCATGCCATTATAGGGCTTCAATACCACCCAGGCAGTTTTAATTTTTGGCAATACCGACTTTAAGTGATTTTTTTCTCCTACCCAAAACGTTTCTGGCATATACTTACCAATCTCTTGGTAGGTTTTAAATTTATTTACGCAAACCTCCTTAAAATTTCTATTGTTAATAACCAGCATGTTTCCGGCATCCTTGGGTGGAAAGTCAAGATTATTCGTCCGATCATAAACAAAATCCAATTTCAAAAGCTCGTGACTTAAAATAAACCGACCGTCTTTAAACAACCAGCCACCTTTAAATATATTTTTACTTTGGTAGGTTTTTTGTGATAACACATAAACCCGCCATCCTTCTTGCTGGCACATTTCAAAAAATCTAACATAAGTCGGGATTTTTGTTGGTAAATAATTTAGGGGCTGATTACCCTGAAGCCTTCTATTGACACACAGACCAAAACTAATGGCCACTTTTCTTTCCTAGTTTATCAGCAAAATATTTGGCAACCTCCGGTAGTTCTGGAGAAATATTAAGATCAGAGGTAAAAGTAGGTTTCGGATTCACTTCTAAAATCCATTCCTTACTGGTCTCCTGGTCAATCAGAATATCTACCCCAGCAATCTGCAAATCTAATACTTCAGCCGCCTGTATTGAAAGTCGCTTAAGTTTTTCTGGAAATTTATCAAGCTGATAAAATACTTCTTTACCGCCCAGTCCGGCAGTATTTCTATATTCATCCTGCTGACGAATTCTTTTTTCTGCAATGATCACTCGACCATCAGCCACTAAAATCCGAAAATCACCGTCGTTGGAATAATATTTTTGGAAAATTTTTATTTCTGAAGGTAAACTATTCAAACTCTCTTTATTTTTGATTAAGTTTACCCCGAATCCTCCATGATCGTCTGGGGTCTTAACGATGAGGGGATAGTCATAACCATCAGGCAAATTTTGGGGAATGCACACTGTTGAGGGAGCAACTGGCAGACCAGCAAAAGCAAGCCTAACCATATCGCCAATTTTATCGCTCACCAAATTTTGAGAATAAGCTCGATTCATATAATCAATCTTTGATTTTTCGCAATAATAAGCCAGCGCTTTAGTAAAATTGGTATATTTTCCTGACCGCCGAAAATAAACTAAATCGTAATCACTCAAATTTTCTTTTTCCAACCAAACTCTGATTTTTCCCATTTCGACTGTTATTATTAGTTGGTTAAAATAACCAACCTTTATAAACTCTTCCCCCAATTGTCTTTTTAAAAAATCAATAAAGGGTACATTTTGCGGGTGATTTAGTAAAATCAACAGTTTTTTCATTTTTTCATCAGATAGTCAAGAATATTTCCAGCTAAATTCAATCCAGTCGCTTTTTCAAAACCCTCAAACTGACAAGGTCGGTTGAATTCCAGAATCTGCCAGCTTCCTTTTTCATCTTTCATCAAATCTACTCCACCATACTCCATATGTAAATTTTTAGCTAGAGTTTCCGAAATCCTAATTGCCTCCGAATCATTTTCAAGCAAATATTTTTCCACTCTCCCACCGGCAGAAAAATTCGTCAAATACTGGCCAGGTTGGGCAATTCTTTTCATTGCTCCCAAAGCTTTAAAACCCAAAACGATTACCCGAATATCTTCCCCTGCTTTTAGAAAAGGCTGGACTAACAACGAAGATGTTTCGGATTTCCCCAGTAATTTAACCAGCTCTTCTTGATTGTGAATTTTATAAACCAGCATCCCCTTGCTTCCATGCTTGTTTTTAATAATTACCGGAAAATTGGTAATCGAGTTAATTGCTTGCTTTCGAGAACCAAAAACCCTTGTTTCTACAAAAGGCAAGCCAAGCTCTTGAAAAAGAAAGTGCTGGTTTAATTTATCAATCCTAGGATAGGCTAATAATGATTCTGCGTTAAGAACTCGAGTGTCTTGTTTCAAAAACAAAGATAATAGATAATCACGTTGGAAAGTAAATCTTAAATCAACTCTACCCAAATTAACTAGGTCAAATCTAGGCAAAGGTTTGTTGTTCCAAAAAACTTTAGTTCCGCAAGTCTGAATATTAAGATTGATTTCATAATAGGGAACAATTGTTGGATCCAAATCTATTTTCCTGGCTTCTTCACTAAATCTTTTAGAGGTATAAGAATTTGGCTTTAAAGTAAAAATGCCTAATTGTTTCATGCCGCCCTCACCAAAAATCCCCCTAAGTCATTTCTCCCAACTAAAACCGGGTATTTCATTTTCGAGCGGTCGATAACCGATGCGGTCGATTTAATTTTCCGACCCGCCAGCCAATAATGAAAACCAACTATTGGCCTGGGTTGAACACCGACCGCCGAACGGTAGGTGTCTTTCCATAAAATATTTTCTTTTTTGAGCATTCCCAATTTTTTAGCCAATTCCTTATCAATCGAACTGCGGGTAGCCCCGGTATCAATCCGGGCCAAAATCGTTTCTGTCTTCTCGTTTAGACCAACCACCCGCACTTTTTCTTCTCCATTGATAATTTTGATACCCTCTTCCGCCATTACCCGGTCGGCATACCGACCGGCAAAAAGAGCTTTAGCTACTCTTACCCCGTGTTCGGCATTAATTATTTCCAAACCCTCAATCCTTTCCAATCGTTTTTTAAGGGGCATTAAGTTGGCGTTTTGGATTTCCAGCCCTGGTCGGGCATTTATTTCCAAGACCATCGGACCTCTTTCTTTATCCAAAACAATATCTACCCCCATATAACCCATTTCCGGGATGAATTCCTGAACTTTTACCGCTAGAGTAAGTATCTTACTCCATTCCGGTAA
>Ga0315274_10016241_pt1 | contig 10520 bp, 9 predicted proteins | sample YL17G02_20_MG_FD_203700 | JGI IMG/M metagenome (GOLD analysis project Ga0315274, IMG submission 203700) | Sediment microbial communities from Yellowstone Lake, YNP, Wyoming, USA - YL17G02_20 | ecosystem: Environmental > Aquatic > Freshwater > Lake > Sediment | place: USA: Wyoming | collected... | reverse complement strand
GCGTTGAAACACGGGGCCTGAAGCAAGAATGCCGGTCACGCGAAAACGCGCCTTGCGGCGCTACTACGAACTTCTCATCCCTTTCCGGGTGACGCCGAAAGCGTCACGAGCGACTACGAACCTGTAGTCAATGGCACAAACTTCTCGCCCAGCTTGGCCCGCATCTGTTCGCTCATCGCTTCAAGGAAAGTCGGCCGCGGCCGGTCCACGAACTTACCGACGACGAGCGGGCCCTGAAACTCGATTCCCACCTCGCGCGTCGGTGCGTCGTGGCGGACCACGCTTTTCTCTTTGAAGTACTTCGTCATGTCCACAACCGCGCCCAGCCGGTTGCGCCGTCCGTACAATTCCGGACACGGCGACAGCACTTCGAGGAAGACAAAGCCTTTCTTCGTCAACGCCTCCGCGTAGGCGCGCGCCAACTGCCGCACGTGAAACGTCGTCCAGCGGGCCACATAGGTCGCCCCGCACGTCTCGGCCAGATAGGGCAGATTGAACGGCGGCTCGAAGTTGCCGTAGGGCGCCGTCGTGGCCAGCGCCCCCAGCGGCGTGGTCGAAGCCACCTGCCCGCCTGTCATCGCATAGTTGAAGTTGTTGATGCAAATGATCGTCAGGTCCATGTTCCGCCGCGCGGCATGGATGAAGTGGTTGCCGCCGATGGCGATCAGGTCGCCGTCGCCGCTATAGACGATCACCTTGAGATCGGGATTGCCCAGCTTCAGGCCCGTGGCAAACGGAATCGGCCGGCCGTGCGTCGTGTGGAACGAGTCCAGCTTCAAATAGCCCGCCACCCGGCCCGTGCACCCGATGCCCGAAACAATCGCCACCTTGTTCAGGTCGAGCTTGCTCTCGATCAGCGCCCGCGTAAAGCAATTGAGGCTGGTCCCGATTCCGCAGCCCGGGCACCAGATGTGCGGCATGCGGTCCATTCGCAACAGAGTTTCGGCGGGATGTTTCATCACTTCGGCGGTCATCGTGCAGCCTCCCGAAGAACCCCAAGAATCTGCTGGGGCGAATGAACGGTCCCGCCGGCGTGCGAGGCGAGCAACGTCTTGGCCCGCCCAGCGCTGCAACGCTCGACTTCATAGACTATCTGGCCCAGATTCATCTCGGCGACCACGAACGAGCGCACTCGCCCGGCAATCTCGCGGATTTTCTTTTCGGGAAAAGGCCAAATGACCCGCAGCCGAACCAGGCCCACGCGCAGCCCCTCGGCCCGCGCCAGTTCCATCGCCCGAAACGCCACGCGCGACGTGATGCCGAACGACACCAGGGCGATCTCGCAGTCCTCCGTCATGTACTCTTCGTAGCTCACAATGTCGTCGCTGTTGCGCCGAATCTTTTCCACCAGCCGGCGCACCAGTTGCTCCTGGCATTCCGCATTGATGACCGGATAGCCGCGTTCGTCGTGCGTCAGCCCCGTGATGTGAATCCGGTAGCCGTCGCCTGCCTTGACCATCGGCGGCACGAGATCGGCCTCGCCGCGATAGGGCAGATACTGATCGGGAGGCAGCGTCGTGTAGCGGCGCGGCTGAACGTTGAGTTCGGCGGCCGGCGGAATGACCACTTTCTCGGTCATGTGCCCGACGCACTCGTCGCTCATCAGCATGACCGGCGTGCGATACTTTTCCGAGAGATTGAACGCCTCGATCGTCATCTCGAAGCATTCCTGCGGCGAATTGGGCGACAACGCGATGATCTCATAGTCGCCGTGCGAACCCCAGCGCGCCTGCATCAAATCGGCCTGGCCCGGCAGCGTCGGCAACCCCGTCGAAGGCCCGCCGCGCTGGACATTGATAAACACACAGGGCGTTTCCGTTATCGCGGCCAATCCGATGTGCTCCATCATCAGCGAAAAGCCCGGCCCCGACGTCACGGTCATCGCCTTCTGCCCCGCCCAAGCCGCTCCCAGGATGGCGATCGAAGAGGCAATCTCGTCTTCCATCTGGATGAACGTTCCGCCCAGCGTCGGAAACCGTTCCGCGATTCGTTCGACGATGTCGGTGGAGGGGGTGATCGGATAGCCGGCCACAAACCGGCAACCGGCGGCCAGCGCCCCTTCGCAACACGCCTCGTTGCCCGACAGAAAGTGGGCGCCTGTCAGCACGCCTCGTGCATCGGCTATCATGATTTCTTCTCGTCCTTGCCCGGTTCCTTGTCGGTGATGCGAACGCCAAAGATGGCGAAGTCAGGGCAGAAGTAGCCGCAAATGTCGCAGCCCGTGCAGTCGTCCGGATGTGTCGCTTCGGGCGGATGGTAGCCCTTGGCGTTGAACTTCATGGCCCGCTCGAGAACGTGGCTAGGACAAAACGTGATGCACAAGCCGCACCCTTTGCAGCGCTCTTCGTTGATGAGAACGCGGCCGCGCACTTTGCGCGGGGCCGCGGGTTTGCCCGCCGCAACCTTTTCCTCCGGCGCGGAACTCTCCTCTGCCACCGTGTCGGCTTGTTTGCTTTCAGGCGTCGTGCCCATTTCGATTTCCCTCGTTCAACTTCCTCAGTCCGCCCTGTTGCCTCGGCAGCGGCCTTATTCTCCCGACTGATCGGCCATCCCGTTGGCGATTTGGTCTTCGATTCGCCGCCAGAATCCAATCACGTCCTGACTCATGACGGTCAGGTTGTGGTATTTGCCTTCGAGATCGCGGACGTGATTCTTGAAAACGGCCTCCTGCTGAAATCCCAGCGACGCGAACACGTGCTTCGCCCCTTCCTGGTCTTCCATCATCTCGGCCACGACCTTGTCGAGCTTGAGCACCAGCGCCAGGAAGAAAATCTCGCGCGACAGGATGCGTCCCAGCCGCTGACGGCGATACGCGGGGTCGGCCACCAATCGAATCTCGCCGACGTGGGTGGACCAGCCGTAGCGCGTTCGGTGCAGAGTCGCATCGCCGATGATCTGGCTTTGGTCGAGGGCCAGAATCGGGATCACCCGATTGTAGTCGAGGTTCTCGGCCCACGAATGAATAACCTTGAGGTCGGTCACATCGTCTTTGAGGAAGAGACGGTCTTCGGGCGCCAGGCGACGGAAAAAGGCCAGCAACTCCTGCTCATCTTCGCGGACCATCGGCCGCAAGGCAACCACCGTTCCATTGCGAAGGGTGGTTTTCTTCGGATAATCCTCAAACATGGCCAACCCCCTTTGTGTGCCACGCCGCGCGACCCACTCTCCGAAAACCAACAGGCCAACCGACTTTCGCGCGGCGACCTTGTTCGGCCCTCTTGTATTTGTTAGGCCGAAAAACAGGCACTGTCAAACGGATTCCACCTCAGACTTACCGAGTCCAGCACATTGAAAAACATAGGCTTACATGCCTTCCAGCGAGATGGCCGTATTTGCGGCATATCCGCCTGTTATTTACATTCAACCAACGCGGACGCCGCTTCTCAACATCGCACCTCGCCCTCCCATCGCTGCGTCACGTCCCTGGTAGAGCGTCGCACGCCGTCTGGGGAAGTACACTTCTCCCCGTCGTTGCGAGGAGCCGCTGATGAATCCCCTCAATTACCGGGTGAACGGCTACCGGCCATTCTCGCCTTGACATTCGGCGGCCGCAACAAGAGAAACCCAGACCGAAGGCGTTCACGCGCAGTTCGTACTTCCCACTTCAGTGGGCTTCTTCTCCCTTCCAACCACTGACGTGGGAACTACAGACGGACACTCACAGGAGCCCCCGATTGACGCTGAAGATTCACAGCACCCTGACTCGGTCTAGGGAAGACTTCCAGCCGCTCGCTCCCCCGCTGGTCACGTTCTATAACTGCGGCCCGACCGTTTATGACTACTTTCACATCGGCAACGCGCGCAATTTCGTCCTCGCCGACACCATCCGCCGGTACCTTCGCTTCAAGGGCTACCAGGTCCGGTTCGTCCAGAACATCACCGACATTGACGACAAGATCATCCGGCGCGCCAACAGCGAGGGCCGGCCGACGACCGAAATCGTCGAGCAGTTCACGCGCGCCTATTTCGACCATCTCGCGGCGTTGGGCGTCGAGCCGCCCGACGTCAGCCCTCGCGCCACCGAACACATCCCCCAGATGATCGCCTTCATCCAGCGCCTGATTGAGAAGGGCTTCGCCTACCGGGTGGACGGCGACGTGTTTTTTCGCGTCGGGCAGTCGGAAGGCTACGGTAAACTCTCGCACAGAAAAATCGAAGACCTTCGCGAAGGCGAACGCGTCGAGGTGGACATCCGCAAGGAAAACCCCATGGACTTCGCCCTCTGGAAGTCCGCCAAACCCGGCGAGCCGACCTGGGACAGCCCCTGGGGTCCCGGCCGACCCGGCTGGCACATCGAGTGCTCGGTCATGGCGATGACCCATCTGGGCGAGACGGTGGACATCCACTCGGGCGGCTCCGACCTGGTCTTTCCCCATCACGAAAACGAGATCGCGCAGTCGGAAGCCGCCACCGGCAAGCCGTTCGTCCGCCATTGGATTCACAACGCCTTTCTCAACATCAGCGGCGAGAAAATGTCGAAATCGCTCGGCAACATCGTCACCATGGACCAGGTGCTGGCCGCCCATCCGCCGACGGTGGTGCGCTATTTTTTTCTCTCGGCCCATTATCGCCGGCCGATGGACTACGGCCCCGACAGCCTCAACGAATCCCGGCGCGCGCTCGACCGGCTGGTCGGCAGCATTGAGACGATCGAGAAACTTCTGACCTTGATCGGCCGTCAGGGCGACACGGTGCCGATTGACGTGACCGAGGAGGACGCGCGGACTCTGACGGCGATCCGCGAGCGATTCGGCGAGTTTATGGACGACGACTTCAACACGCCGCGCGCCCTCAGCGTCCTGTTCGACGCGGTTGCCGAATTGCACGAGAAGCGAAAGCGCTTCGAGGATCCCAAACAGGGCCCCCGCGTCCGGCGGTACGCGCGAGCCGCCATTGCGCTGATCCGCGAGCTTGGCGCTGTGTTGGGTTTGGACCTTTCGGCCAAAAACGTGGGCGCGGCGTTGCCCGCTGAGCCGCTTCTCGATCTGCTGGCTCAGGCGCTGGCAACGGCTCGCTCGGCAGGCGCGGACGACCTCGCGGCAAACCTGACCGAGCGATTGGCGAACCTCGGCTTTGCCGCCGACGTGAGCGCCACGCCGCCGTTCTGGCAACGCGCAACCGCGCCTCCGTCGAACGTCGAGCTGTTCGAGTCACTCTTGGACGTGGCGATTGACGTTCGCAATCTGGCGCGCAAACAGAAACAGTTCGCCATCGGCGATCAAGTTCGCGCCGCCTTGGGCAACCTCGGCATTGTCCTCGAAGACTACCGCGCGGGAACACTGTGGAGAAAGGAATGAACGGAAAAGAAGTGCGCGTGCTGGAAGGCCGTTGCCGGTGGCTGCTCACCGGCCACCAGCCACCAACAACCATACATGGCGTCAAAAGTGGCGCCGCATCTGTAGCCGCCGACGTGAGTCGGCGGAAGGTCCGCCGTCTCACGAAGGTCCGCCGTCTTACGACGGCGGCTACAATTCTGTGTCGTTTCTGTCGCCATGCATAACCACCAGCAACTGATGGCTGAAGGCTGAATAGCCGATGAAATTGACTCCCGCCATGGAAACCCTGATCGCCGAGCTGGTCAAGCTGCCGACCATCGGCCGCAAGAGCGCCCAGCGCCTGGCGTTCCATTTGCTCCGTTGCGACCGCGCCGAAGCCCAGGCGCTCGCCCGCGCCATCGAGCGCCTGCGCGAAGCCGTTCGGTTTTGTGAACGATGCGGCAACATCGCCGAAGCCCCGCTGTGCGCCGTCTGCAACGACCCGTCGCGCGACCGTTCTATCGTCTGTGTGGTCGAAGAGGTGACCGACCTGGTTGCCTTCGAGCGGCCCGGAACCTACCCCGGCCTCTACCACATACTCGGCGGATGCCTCTCGCCGCTTCACGGCGTGACGCCCGAAAAGCTGGCCATCGCTCCGCTTATGGAACGCCTGCGTTCGGGCGAGGTGCGGGAGATGATCGTCGCGACCAATCCCAGCGTGGACGGCGAGGCGACCGCGCTCTATCTGGCCAAACTGGCCCGTCCGCTCGGCCTTCGCATCACGCGGATCGGCATGGGTATCCCCATCGGCAGCTCAGTCGAGTTTGCCGACGAGGTGACCGTTCAGAAGGCGTTCGAAGGCCGCCGGGAAATTGAGTGCTGAGTGAGCCGAATGCGGAGTACGGAATGCGGAATGCGGAATGAAAAGTGCTGAGCACTGAGTGAGCCGGATGCGGAGTGCTGGATCACAAGTCATGAGTCATAAGTCATGAGTCATAAGTCCTGATCGCTGATCGCGGCCTACTTCGCTGCCGGCAGCTGTCTCGACGCCATCGGAACCACCTGCGTCGGAAGCCGGTCGGGTTCGAGAACGAAGTAAAGTCGCGTGGCGGGCGCCACGCGGGCTTGCTGCGCCACCGGTGCGCCGGACCCGCCGGGCGCGCCTCCTGGCGAAAATGCCCCTCCCAGAACACCCCCCGGAGCGGCCTTGGCCTGCGTCTGTTGCCCAAGAGCCAATCGGTTGTCTTTCGCCGCTTCAACGCCGGCCGCTCGCTCGGCGTTTGTGGTGACCTGATAATTGAAACCCTGCGCGGTCTGACCGGCGGCTTTGCCCACCTCCGCCTCTTGATTGAAGAAGTTCTCCGTCCTTGCCCCGCGCCGGTTGGCGTACAGGTCGGCCTGATTGGCCGGCAGCGTCTGGACGTAGAAATTGCTGACCATCGGCAGCCGATTGCTCGCCAGATCCCTTTCGTTCATCCGCTGAATGGGAAGTTGATTCTGCCCGATGTTCTGCGCCGCGTTCTGCGACACAGACCGGAAGACCGTGTCGGTGTTCGACAACGCGCGGTAGCGGCTCTCCGTTGTGGCGGCGGGCGTCAAAACCGGCCGGGCCGTCACTTGATCGGCATTCGTGTTCGAGACCGCCAGCATTCGCTTTTGGCTGACGCTTTTGACCAGAGTATCGGCGTTGGCGGCCGCGATGTCGCACTCGACCACAAGGGCCCGGCGATCGCCCGGCGTCACTACGACCTCTTGCGAGTCGGTGATCGTTCCGCCGTAGCTGCCAACCAGTTGCTGGAACGAGGCCACGGAATTCTGGACGAACTGAACCCACGTGGTCTTGCGGTCGGCCGCCTGTGTCGCGCGACCGAAGGCTTCGTCGGGCGCCGCGCGGACCTCGGCGATCCGATTGCGCCCCAGAAGTTGCCGCTGCACCGCCGGCGAGGATTCAACCTCGAACCAACTGAGGTCGCTTTGGCCGAACCGAGGCCCCTGGGCAACGAGCTCTGTAGCGCCTCGGCGTCGCGCAGGCGTCGCTTGTTGTCCGATGGCTTCCCTGACCTGAGAAGTCGGCTCCGCCAACGCGCGAGATGTCTGTAGCGCCCCCGCCGGTTCGCCGGCTTGCGTCTGGCGCAGTCGAGTGAGCGAATCGCCTTCCTTGGGCGCGGCAACAATCTGTGAAGAGTCTTGTTTTTCCGTCTCGGCGCCAGGAACCGTAGGACCGCCCGGAGCTTTCCCCGCCGCCTTGTCCAGCGCCGGAGTTCGATCGGCCACAGCGGCTTCCGCCCCGCCCTTCGAAGACGTTCCAGCGGTCTGAGACATTCCAAAACCCGCCCGGAGTCCCCCCTGATCCGCAACGGTCTCCAGAGAGGTTGCATCCGATTTCTGCCTTCCTTCTCGCGCCAGAACCGAAGACCCGTCCACATCAAATGTCGAAACCGCCGGCGCTGCCTTGCTGCTGACATCCGCGTCCTCCTTTGCGCCGCCGACACGTTCCGCCGGCTGCGCGGCGCTGCCGTACCCGCGCGCGGACGCCGCGGAGATCTTCGCAATGACCGCTGGTTTGGCCTCTGCTTGGGCCGCGGCAGAGGCGGCGGGGGCCGGAGTCGCCGGCGTGACCGCTCTCGCGCCAAACATGCGAGTGGTCGGCGCGGGAGTCGCCGCTGGGGCGGAAGCCGGAGCCGGTTTGGCGGGAGCCAGCGGCGGGGCCGGCGCCGGAGCTGGACTTTTGGACAATCCGGGCATCTCCGCGGCCTTGCCCGCTGTCGCGGGGATCGCGACGAATTCTTCGATGGCCGGTTGGTCGCCGGCCTTGCCGGGCGCCGTAAGGCGCTTGAGGGCAGCTGACTTCGCGGCGGTTTCGGGTTTCGCGGATTCATCGGCGACCAACGCTTTGTGATCCGTTGCCCCGGCTTCGATGCCGCGTCTTTGCTCGATCGCGCCGCTGACGGCAACCACGCCGTCGCCGGCGGCCTTGGCGGTTTTGCCCATTATGTCGCTGTTGAGATCGGCTTTCGTTTTGTCGAGCGTCTCGTCCTTGCGGCCTCCGCCTTCTCCCCCAACGGCAAGTTTCTCCTCGACGGAAACGCCTTTGGATTCCGGCGGCGGCGATTCCTTCTTGTCGGCAAGGGATACGCCAACGGCAGGCGCGTTGGATGGCTCCGCGGGCTGCCTCACCAGGTCGCTCGGCCTGAGATCGGCGTTCGGCCGCACATCGTGATAGACCTTGAGGCCGATAACCGCGACCGCCAGGACCGCTGCCGCTTCGAGGACCCTGAGCATCCGGCGCCGGAAAGGAATCGCGACGACCCTGGCCTTGCGAACCTCGCGCGGCGCAGGCGGCTCGACCGGCTCTTCAGCGTCTCTCGCCTCCCCTCGCACCGCCGCCAGGACGTGCTCGCGGACGCGCGGCGGACACGACCGCCGGGGCATCTCGGCCAGAAGCGCCACCAACCGCCGTTCCTCGGGCGTCATCTCTTTCCCGTCATCGCCACCCAGTATGTTCTCTCTGTCAGCCATTGTCGCGTTCTCAGATTTCCCGGAGGCAGTCTTTCATGCGATCTTTCAAGGCCTTTCGGGCGCGGAAGATGCGCGACTTCACCGTGCCGAGCGGCTCCTTGGTCACCTCGGCGATTTCTTCATAACTCAATCCCTCGATGAACCGCAAGACAATCACTTCGCGAAACTCCGGCTCGATTTCCTGCAACTTTCGCTCAATCACCTCGACGATCTCGGTGCCCGCCGCCCGATGTCTCGGATTGGGCGCCGGATCGGCGAGCATCTCGACCGGCGCGGGCGAGTCGGGATCGTCGTCCTGCGGCTCGTCCAGCGATTCGGTCACGTCATACCCCTGGCGCTTCTGGCGGCTCCAGAGGTTCTTGGCCATGTTGACCGTGATGCGATAGAGCCAAGTCGAGAGTTTGGAATCCCCCCGATAGGATTGAATATGGCGAAAGAAGGCCAGAAAGACCTCCTGCGCCACGTCGGCCGCGTCGTCTTCGTTGCCGACGAGGCGATAGGCGACCGAATAGACCTGATCCTGATAGCGCTGGATCAGGATATCAAAGGCGCCCATGTCTCCGTTTTGCGCCCGTTCCACTACTGTCTTCTCGTCGCCGCTAACAGGTTCTGCGGTGGCGACCGGCCTCATCTCTAACATAAGACAATAGCCTGTGGAAAAAGTTCAAGAATGCAACGAGTTTCTGACAATCCCCGAATCGCCGATCCTGTCCGTTCTCGCAACACCCAGGCCCAAATCTGCACGAAGCATGCCCAAAGTGGCTCTCCGTTTATCCAAAGACTGAGAATCTCCAAGCGTGGTTTGCCACGACGAATCGGATCGGCCCATTTCCGACAATCGGCGGCGATTTTTCATTCGATCTTGAAGTCGTCAATTGCTTGACTCCAAAACGGCCGACGGAAAACGGCCATCGGCAGTCGTGTTCCTGAAACTTGGCCCTTGAAACCTGTAACCTGAAACGCGGATTTTGCGATGCCTGACGCCAACACCTATTGGGACCGCCATGTCTCGGCCTCGAATCTTCCGGGCGATGAGGCGTTGACCCCGGAAGCGTGGCCCGACGAGATCGCCTTCTATCTGACGCCCGAGCAGGAGTTCGCGCATCGGGAAATGGGGCCGCTCCCGTCGCGCCGCATCGTGGAAATCGGCTGCGGCGTCGGGGTCCACGCGATCTACCTGGCGCGCGAGGGGGCGTGGGTGGCGGCGGTGGACACGTCGTTGCAGCGCCTGAACGTGCTGCGCGAGGTCGCGGCCAAAATGGGGCTGTCTGGACAGGTTCATGCGGTGTGTTCGCGCGCGGAGAACTTGCCGTTTCGTGAGGGCGCGCTGGATGCAGCCTACACGAAGGCATCTCTCATTCACACGGACCTCTCGGTCGCGCTCGCCGAATGTCGCCGTGTGTTGCGCCCCGGAGGGCGAGGCGTTTTCTGCGAACCGACGGCATCGAATCCGTTCGCACGGCTCTATCGGCGATTCTGCGCGCCCGCCGAGTGGCGGACAATCACGCGTTACTTCTCGCGGGCCGAGGAGAAGACTGTTGCGGAGGTCTTCGGCAATCTCCGCTTCGGGAATTTCTACTTGTTTGGCTTTCTCGCATTCTACTGGCAGTTTGGAAAAAGGCGGTTGAAGCGCTTCAAACGCTGGCTTGGCATCCTGCATGCCCTCGACCGCGCATTGTTCGCCATGTGCCCGCCGCTCCGGCGGCTGGCCTGGTTCCGGGTCTATGTTGTCGAGAAAAGGTAGGA
>Ga0315274_10016240_pt1 | contig 10520 bp, 7 predicted proteins | sample YL17G02_20_MG_FD_203700 | JGI IMG/M metagenome (GOLD analysis project Ga0315274, IMG submission 203700) | Sediment microbial communities from Yellowstone Lake, YNP, Wyoming, USA - YL17G02_20 | ecosystem: Environmental > Aquatic > Freshwater > Lake > Sediment | place: USA: Wyoming | collected... | reverse complement strand
CACCACCTGAGTCATCCAGGATCTCTCTACTCCCATCCTGATCACCTACGATTACCGGCACACCGCAAGCCATGGCTTCGATAGGGGTCAACGGCAACCCCTCGCCTTTGTCGTATCCAAATTCACTCGCAAGATAAAATGCATCGGCAGACCGATACACGTCCGGCATGTGGTCCTCATGGATTCTCCCAGGAAGATAAGTGCGTTTGCCTAAGCCAAGGCGATCAGCAAGGGCCTGGAGATGATTTTTATCATCTCCACCACCCGCAAGTACGCATTCGAAATCGCCAGGCAGCTTAGCAAGCAATTGCAGAAGACGTTCGGTCCCTTTATAACGCGCAGCTGACATGAGCCGTCCAAGAAACATCAACCGGAATCGCCCTTGCTTGCCAATCCCATACTGCTCCAGAATGGTTTCGTTTGATGTTCCCGGTGTATAACGTTTGGTATCCACACAGTCCCAAACCACGTCCGGAGCCTCTTTCCGCAACCCCATCTTCTGTGCGTAATCGGCTGTATTGTGACAGTCCGAAATAACGGCGTCGGCTGACGCCAAAGCTTTCTTGCGTATTCTAGAAAGACCGGTCCATACTTCCGTTCCGTAGATATTCTGTACGAGCAACCCTTGAACCACGGAGGCAACCATCCGGCCCAATGGCCCCAGGTTTACGTGCCCTGTTAAGACGATATTTGGTTGGTCTTTAATAGCGAACCTCAGCGCTTGCGTTGAGAATGCAATCCTTGTAGCTAGGCTAGTTTTTGCCAAAGTAGGGTTCGGCCTTCCAGACCAGGAAACCTGTATATCCTCCTCAAACCCCTCCGCATCCGGACCGAGCTTACTGAGAACCCTAATGGATCCCTGCCCGTAACGCTCGCGCAAGGCACGAATTTGAAAACGGTTATAACGTGATATCCCGCCTTTATCAAAAACGCCGGGAGTTAGGACAAGCACTTTCATGAGAAACCCTCTCTTTTCTTGATTGGGCGAGCCGGCGAACCTACTACCATCGTCGCCGCTTCGACATTCCTTGTTACTACACTTTCCTGCTTGTTTGGCGGCGACGCCCCATCGACCACCAGCCCCGCAGCCAGTGTGCAATGTCGGGAATGATTGTGCGCACGAACGGGGCCGGGTCGCTCCAAGAAAACACGTAGTCACCCACTATCCACGGTGTGCTAGCCAAGATGCCGAAGAGTTTCGCGATGCGTACCGCTCCTTTCGTCTGGGTGAGCACCGCGGGAATGTCGTTGGCAAGCATCCGCATTCGGCGCCCCTCTCTCATCTTCCCGCGAGGCTCCGTGTTGCCCAGCACGAAGGCGCCGTAAGCGGCCAACGGCACGTCGAGCCCCGAGTCAATGTAGAGCGGCAGGCTGCCCCAGAAGCGCGGGTTTATCTCCATCAGCACAGCCTCGCCTTCGGGTGTGACTTTGAACTCGACCATCCCCTGCCCCGTCCACAACAGCGACTTCATCAGTACCATCGAGGCGTCCCATGCGGCCGGGATAATCCGCGACTGGCAATAGGTCGAGGCACCCCCGGTCGCATGGCTCTCTCGAAGCCGCACGTGGCCCCCCACGCATAGCGGCTTGCCCTCCCAGAAGAGGCCTGCGATGCCGACCCCCCGGCCGATGACATACTCCTGAACGAGAACGCTCCCGCTACGTTCGACCAGCTCTTCCAGTGCGCCTCGATCCCCGGATCTACGCAGCACGAGATAGCGGCTTCCCGGCCCCGGAGCAGCGCCCACCTCGGTGTCGGACTTAGCGATCAGCGGTCGGCGATCGCCGAAGGTCGCATTCATTCGGGCCCACCTGTCCCGCTCGTCGCGGCTCAGCACGACCGTCTTAGGCACACGCAGCCCTACCTCGGCGGCGCGCGCGAGCACCTTGCTCTTGTTCATCGCCGTCTGCAACTGCTCGGTCCCAGGACTGATCACGATCGGACCGGCGTAAGCTCGTTGCTCGTGAAGCGATAGCAAGGTGGTCTCGAAGTGAGCAAAAATTGCCACCGCACAGTTATCGGCGGCGATCTCCAGGATGGTGCGCGTATAGTCGCAATCGGGCGCGACGATCCGGCGGACGCAAGGCCAACGCGAGAACGTTCCGAATCCTTCCCGATGAGCCACGGCAACGACACGCAGCCCTGCCCGCGCCAGCGACCGTATTATCAACAGGCCCGTGTGGAGCTCGGCGTCCGCGACGACGACCGTCGCCTTCGGGACCCTAGCAAGCTCTCTCATGCGCTAAGAGCCAGGGAGTCGATCGCAGTCGCAATTCGCTCGTAGACGATGTCGAACTGTCCACGACTCCCGCCGTAAGGGTCTGGAATCTCTCCGGGTGAACCGATTAGGTAGACCTTTTGGAGAGCATCCGGGAAGGCCTCGTACATCGACCACAGGTCTCTCGAGTCCATCACGTATATGGCATCGAAGCGCTTCACCATCTCGCGATAGAGTGTCCGAGACCGGTGCTCCTCCAGCTCGACGCCATGCCGACGCGCGGCTTCGATGCCTTGCCGCGGAACACGGCGACCCACGTTCCGGCTCATGCCGCTCGACTCGATCTCGCCTAAGCCGTGCAGGCGCCGCTGGGCATAACGGGCCGCGAACGGGCTCCTGCAAATGTTGCCTTCGCACACGAAAAGAACGCGGTCTCCCGCCGCCAGCCGCGGCCTTCGATTGCGCACGGCCCCGAGCAGAAGACGTTGGGCAAGGTGTCTCTCGATGGCGCTCGTGACGCGGTGCATGAATGCGACACACCACAGCCGCCACCAACTGACGTCCGACCTCTTGGCAAAGCCCTGATTCAGTTTCAACTCCTTCCCTGCCTGCGCTCCAATATCACGCTCTACGATCTGGTGCCGGAGCAACGCCCAAACAAAAAGGGACGCACCCGCAAGAATCAAGCAGAAAATCGGCAGCGTCATAATCCAGACTCGTAATACCCATGGCGTGATCAATCACGCGGATTTCTGTATAATGGCTGCAACCGCCACTTAGATCCATGCCGATCGTATCAGGGTCGATCCGCAACGCCGTCACATTGTGAGAGGTAGACCCAGTTTCGCATTTTGGGATGTTCGAGGACTCATCGCGAATGCCGCTCTGCATGATGATTTTCTTAAGCTTTGGCCAGTATACTGGTTGCCGCAATCCCCGTTAAGATTCTTTTATCTCGGTCCTTTTGCTTATGGTGGCTCAATCTCCGGCTTTTGTGGCAAAGCTAATTTTGGGGAAACTTCAACTTGGGAATCGGTTGATCGATAAAGATCCTGCACCACAGTTCCATAGAAACCATCGAAAATATCGGATAAGCTGCATCCACCTTTCCCTCTGCATCCAATTTTCGCAGTCGCTGGACACCGGCAGGATCAAGCAACCCGCGCTTGAGCAAGCTGTCCTCAGAAAGCACATCATCGACAAGTTCTTTCAATTCGTTTCGCAGCCAATAACGCAATGGCGCAGCAAAACCTGTCTTCGGCCTGTAGATCACATCTTTTGGAAGGATGCCTTCCATCGCCTTCTTGAAGATCCACTTGCCGGTACGCCCCCGCTGCTTGTAATCCACAGGAAGAGAGGCTGCAAAGGCAACAAGATCCGGATCAAGCAGGGGAACACGGACCTCAACTCCCTCGGCCATCCCCATCTTATCTGTGTAGTTCAGGTTGTGATCGGCCAGGAAATGCTTTGCTTCCAGGTAAAGCATCTTGTTAAGCGGATGGACCCCATCAGGTAACTCAGCAAGCGTCCGCAACATGGGAGAGGCCACATCATAATCTGCCATCTTGGATAGGACGCCAGGTGCAAGAACATCATGTACAAGTTCCGGGTTCAACCAATAAAAATAGCTGATCAGGCGCCTGTCATTATCCAGTCCTGCGTACTGGAAGGCTTTTGAAATTCTTCGCAGCACGTGATTCGAGACGGGTGGACACTGCGCTGTTGTTGATAACATCGAGCGAAATGGATGCGGTAGCCAAGACCAGTAGCGCTCCTGCATTAACGCATAGTGGCGACGATAGCCGGTAAATATGTCATCTCCTCCTGCGCCTGAAAGCAGCACCTTTATTCCTTGCTCTCGTGCAAACTTACTTATTTTAAGAACGTTGAGCGGCGCAGGATCAGCCTGAGGCTCATCCAAGTGGTAAATCATCCTTTCGAGATCTTTAATGATCTCCGGGCCAACAGTAATAACATTGAGTTCCACGCCAAGGTGATCCGCCACGCGACGGGCATAAGGGAGATCATCGACTAAACCCTCACTGCCTGCACCCATCCCTTGTAGATCAATCGAAAAAGTTTGAAGTTTCTGGTCAGGAAAGTGTTGTCTGGCAAAAGCCACAATTGCACTTGAATCAAGCCCACCGGAAAGGAAAGCGCCCAGGGGCACATCCGAAATCATCTGCCGCTGTACAGCTTGGGAAATAAGACGGCGTGTCTGATCAATGGCATCATCCTCGGTAATGTGGGCCAACGCCGGTAAATATGGTAAATCGTAGAATCGCCATTTGCGGGTTATGGTCCCCTCATGCACGATCATCGCGTGACCCGGTTCCAATTTATTTACGCCCTCCAACATAGTATCCGGACAGGGAGACCACAGGTATGTCAGGTGACTGACAACTGATCGTGTATTGATAGATCTTGAAACCGCAGGGTCAACCAGGAGTGCCTTTAGCTCGCTGGCAAACATGAATGTACTGTTCTCATTGGTATAGTAGAGAGGTTTAACCCCGAGACCATCCCGCGCCAGAAATAGTTCGCTCGTACGCCTATCCCAGATTGCAAAGGCAAAAATGCCATTCAGCCTATCCAGCAATTTCACTCCAAGCTTTAGGTATAGGTTGAGAATAATCTCTGTATCTGAATGCCCTCGAAAAATAAAACCATCTGCAGCCAAATCCGCACGAAGCTCATCCGTATTATAGATCTCGCCGTTATAGACGATGATTACACTTTCATCAGAGGCCTTGAGAGGCTGGTGACCTGCAGAGGACAAGTCTTGTATAGAAAGACGCGTGTGACCGAGAAAGACAGTGCCATCTACAAAATGTCCGGTATCGTCCGGGCCACGGTGATTCAAAATGGAGGTAAGCTGCCGATGCTCCACACAACCATATCCACCAACTATTCCGCACATTAGCTGACGCGTTTTTTTTGCATGATCCTCGTTATTCTTAATAAAATAAAAATTGCGACAAGGTCCACTGGAATGGTCCTAACCATGGTTACTATGACTCCAGTTACATCCGCTTCGGAAAAGCCCATTCCAAATCTCACTAAAAGGTAAGCGCCAAACAAATTTCCGATAACCGATGGGGCTACGAGTTTACGGATCATCAAAAAATAGGAAGACAGAAGGAAAAAGGTGAGAATCATCCAACCCGGCGACATAAACATAGCATAGGAGACTCCGAAAATCCCAATGGTTTGGCGCCAAATTTCTACCTTGGAGGTCAACCCAATTTGATAGGCAATAAAGTCAATATCTGCTTCGTTGCGCTTGTTTGGCACTAATATGCTCGGCAAGGCCGATTCAAGAGCCAAATAAACCGGCTGCCACCCCACCCGGTTATTTAGGTTAATGCCATTGATAACAAGATCCAGGTCCTGGACCATTTCCAACCGGTCTACGAGCGGAGAATGCAATTTTGGATAATAATAATAGTTAACGATTGCCGTCCCATCCGGGGAAGAACCACCCATTCCTGGAACATTCTTGCAAAGGAATTGCATGACCATCTCTGCACGTTGTTGATAGTTTGCTTCGGCGAATGCAGGTTTCCTCAGTGTGTGAATTGCTGGCGCGAAAATACTCACATAGAGCAGTACCAGTAATAAGCCGAAAACGACGTAACGGATAGAGAGTTTCCGTCGAAATAAAAACAGGGTGATTAGATAGGACAATAGTGAAAGCGTGAAATAGAGTTTTATATTGTCTGCCAAACTAATGATTAAAGAACCTGACAACATCAGAACAATTGGGATATTTATAATCTTCTTTGAATCCGTTTTTGCCAAATGAGCTGTTGTGGCAACTACCCCGAGGAAGAGAAGCCCCAGAAAACTACCGAACCCTCCAAATCCCGGAGTCATTTCTCCACCAATTAGCTTTGGGTGCATAAACACATGAAGCATCATCAATACAAAGCCAAGACCGTATGCGAGAAACCCAAACAGCTTTAGGTGCCGGTCTGATAAAGAAATATCAAGCAGCTTTTTTCTTATGCGGATCGTCTTCGATACGGCAAGGGCTATAACAACGATGAGAGATCCAACCAAGATCATCATAAGAGTTTTATCGACATCTAATAAGCCAACATCGATCCGCTCGCCTGTCAGGGTCTTAATTAAAAAAGGTAATATTGAATATTTGGCTAGCAATCCAAACGCAAACAATGCATTAATATCTGTCACACCAAAAATTAGTAATGGGCTACCGGCAATGATCAGCAATAGGCAAGCCATCAAAAAAATATGTAGTTGTGTTCCTAACAGCAGCTGAGTGACAGCAACAAATAGGCAAAAAGGGACATAAAAAGTATATATTAGAAAATACGACTGTCTATTTTTATTTGTTATCATGGAGGTCATAGAGTTAAAGTCGATCCCGGTGTCTGGCTACTGGATTATTAGATTCTACTGGTACACCATAGAAATTGATACGTAGTTTTCGTAGATGCAGAAACGGCAGTCGTCATATGGAGTTCTGTGTTAATGTTACGCAGTTAACCGCTGAGTGGCATTGTTCTTAGCTCCGAGCACCGTTACATAGATTCCTGTCTTTTTTGCGGAATTTACGACGAGCATTATTTTAGACACAACAAGAGAAATGACTGATGCCAGGGCAGCGCCAAAAATGCCGTATGGTGGTATGAGAAGAAAGTTTAGAATCACGTTAATACAGACAATATATACGAAAATATGGGCTACGATTCTCTCTTCACCAGCCGCAATGAGCATTATCGCTCCAGTTCCCCCACCAACAAAAACATCTACCAAGCGCCCAAAAGACAGGATAGCCAAAGCAGAATGGGCATTTACAAAGCTATCCCCAAAGACAGTCAGGACAATATTCCCAAGAAAAATAAAAAATAGCGCAAATGGTAAAATTGAAAAGAACGATATCCGTATAGCACGAGTTAGTATTCGCTGCAATCGTGCTTTCTCTTTATCGGCATAGAGCCGCGACATGACCGGTGCCAGAATCATATTCGATGCCATCGTTACGTATAAAAGCAGAATGGCCACCCGCTGTGCAACTGCGTACAACCCAACATCCTCTGCACCGCACATCATTCCCAACATTACGATATCCGTTTGACCCAGGATTATTTGCATGCCGTTAGAGATCAGCATGGGAAAGGCGGATTTTAGCCAAGGGCCTGGTTCGTATTCAGCTTTAACCCTTTTTACTTCAAATGGAAGCAACCGCTTCAGCCATAAAATACAAGCGCCCAGGGCCAATATGCCGGCGCCAACATTGACCGCCATTGCCACGGGTGCATTGAGATGTTCCGGCCAGTACATTTGGATCACAACAATCCCGACCATCAGGAACCCTGGCCGGATAATCTTGTCTGGCAACTGCGCGCGAAAGACAAATTCAAGGCCTCGCAACGTGGATTGACTCAGGCTGGACAGAGCAAACAGAGGTATCAGCGGCATTGCGAACCAAAGCGTCAGCCGTAGCGTCGCCTGTATAGATGAGGAAAAGATAGTCCCGGTAATTCCAGCCGCTACCAAGGCCAGCAAAACCGAAAGCAACAGCACGAAGCTGTTTGAGAAGCGCAGCAACCCGTTCAAAAGTGCCCATTCATACTGAGCATGATAGATGGCCACATCCCGCACCAGGAGGATATCAAAACCGAAGGTGGCCGGGATTGTCAGAATGCCGATCCAGGCCATGGCATTGGCAAAAGCACCGTAGCCCTGAGCGCCCAATACACGGGCGAGAATAATAGCATTAAGAAATGCAAGCACCGCGAATCCAACTTGCAGCACAAAACTGCCTGCCGCGCCCTTGATGAGGTGAGCACGGAGTCGGCCGCCAGTTGCTGTAGGCTGAGAATCAGACACGATCATAAAATATTTCCATTATGCCCACATATATTTTCTCAATGTTCGGTTTATCTGATAAGATAGGTTAATACCTATTGTTTTCTCCTTTCTTTCAACTGTTCTGCCAAAGATTGTCTAAACATCACGGCTTCCGCAATCAACCTGTCAAGGGCATAAACAAAACCAGCTTTGCCTGATAAAAATCCAAGCTTAATAACATAGGAAACAAAAGGGGTAATAAATACCATAACCGGAGTATTCATCCGGAGCTTATCTCTCCAGGTAAGAGAATTATTCTTAGAACGCATAACTAGATCCTGAGCATATCGGTACTGGCTGCTTAGATAATCGCTATAAACCTTTCTGTCATCGTGGATGAGCTTTGTCTTGGTCTGGCTGATCACACAATCATCCATGAGTGCTTCCCCATGACCTGCGGGTACGAAGTACTCCCGTCCTACCCTAAACACAATAGCTTTAGGAGGAATTACCGTGCCGTATCGCAAGGGTTGTCCTTGAGCATACATTGCCACCGGAGCCTTAATGACATCTGTTTCTGATTGGGTAACTAACTTTGCAATTTCTGCAAACAACTCTTCTGTTACGACCATGTCGGCATCCAGAACCATAGAATATTTTGCCTTATCACTTAGCGAAGTACATATCTGGTTGTATGCAAGACAATGGTTTATATAGTCATACTTGACTACATCAACAGATGAATACCTGGAGGCAATCAGAGCAGTATCATCGGTTGATGATTGATCCAGAAGGAGAGTAATCCGGAGGTTCAGTTTCCCTAAAAAATCAAGGCATTTTCCAATGTTACGTGCTTCATTCTTGGCGATGACAAACACCTTAAGTTGGGGTTCGCTCAAGGCCGGTTGGCAGGATGATTGAATCATAGATTTTTATCTTTTCTCAAGGTATCTGTGCAAGATTTCTGCCATTAGCACATTTCCTTTAAAAGTTAAGTGGTCGGTAGGATCGAAATATTTTTCAACATTGGATCCGAAATTATCAATCGGATTTATATAGCTTATATTATTCGCCTTGAGAAAAGCACCGATGCTTTCGTACATGTCTGACAGCCCATAGGAGTCGTTTTCATCATAGGCCACACCCGCAGGAAGCAAAACAACAGTAAAGTTAATCCCTTTTTCATTCGCATATAATGCCATTTCTTTTAGGTGTTTATACCCTGCATCTTTATTTCCTTTGAATAGCCATTGATACCATTTTGCCGAAGCTTTAAGGTTGTGATAATCATCCCACCCCCTGTATTTCTTTATTCGGTAGATAGCTTTTCTTATGAACCAAGGGCTTTTTAGTAATGGTTGATGATACATTCGGTATAACCCAGCGTCTGCTCCTTCATAAATGCTGCTACGCCGAGCGAAATCATTTGGATTCAAGATATAAATAACCTTATCAACGTTATAAATTTTGTCCTTGATCTTCAAATATTCGACAAGCTCGTCCAAACCGTAGCCTGGAACCCCAAAATTAAGAACCTTAACGTTGGCCCCTGTTTGATTTATTGCTTCCTGCAAAAGAGAGCTGATCGTCTGCTCTTGGGAAAGTCCAATACCAAAGACAACCGAATCTCCAAGAATGGCAATTTGGGGAATGTCATAAATCTCATCTTCGACATCACGTATGCCGAACCGATTAATCGATAATCGTCTGCCATCTTTTTCTATGCTAAAGTTGCCGGCTAATTCGTAGCCTAAAGTAGCATTCTGTGATGCTTTAAAGTAGTGACCAGGAGCCGACTTGATCGCCTTCCATTGTTTATCTAAATAAAGAGCGTAAACTTGACAACCTATTTCCAGAATGATTAAGGCAGAGAATATGCCTAAAAAGCTGGCCGTCAAATTCTTACGCAGCGAATTACCAGTCAATATTTTCCTGGTCAAAAAGATCCTTATACGCATTTAAAAGGTTTTTCCCTTAACAACAGCTTTAATTATTCAAAACAATTTTCGAAAATAGCTCAATAAACCGCACAAAACTTTCAAACCTGCGTAATCTGCGGATCAATCAGTAATCACCCACTCAGGAGGAGGTCCTCCACCCAAAATCCATTCATAAGTCTCAGACATCATCTTCCCGATCCTCTCCCAAGAAAAATCCCGCTCCATCCATCGCCGCCCCCGTAACCCCATATCAAAAAGCTCTTCGCTTGATTTCGACATAGCCTCCTGAAGACATTCAGTCAGCGGTTCAACTCCAATATCAACCCACCATCCGCATCTTTCCTTTTCCACCCCCGACCAGGGTGCGCCTTTACTTACGATGGCAGGTACACCGTGCGCTAAAACTTCGGCCACCACCAATCCGAAATTTTCTGAATGTGTGGGTAGCACAAAAAGGTCCGCCGACCAGTAGGCCTGACTCTTTTCATAGCCGTAGGCCGGTCCTGGAAAGGCAACCCTTTCAATTCGGAGATCTTTCGCT
>Ga0315274_10016239_pt1 | contig 10520 bp, 11 predicted proteins | sample YL17G02_20_MG_FD_203700 | JGI IMG/M metagenome (GOLD analysis project Ga0315274, IMG submission 203700) | Sediment microbial communities from Yellowstone Lake, YNP, Wyoming, USA - YL17G02_20 | ecosystem: Environmental > Aquatic > Freshwater > Lake > Sediment | place: USA: Wyoming | collected... | reverse complement strand
CTCCTCTGCAAACCTTCCTTTTCTATTTACCTCTTCCAAATCCATTTTTCTCTGAGCTATTTCCAAATATTCGGCACCAAAGAGCTTCCTAAATCTGGCCGCCAAGCTAGAAACACACATCTCCAACTCGTCTGATAATTCTGTTATGGATACGTTCGTTTTCTTATACCTCTCAAAAGCCTTTCTGCACCCTTCTTTAGTAATCCTTCTCTCATCCCTTCTCCTAATTGCTATATCACTATACTCTGTTCCAAATAATCTCTTAAAGCGAGAGATTAGTGAGCTTTCAGACAATCCGGCGGAATCGGCTAACTCATCGATGCTCATATTGCTTTTTTTGTAAATTTCAAAAAGACTTCTTATTTCCTCGTTAGAAACTTTCTGCTTCTTTCTGCCGATATCCTCCAATCTTCTAGTAGCTGCAACTTCTTTGAATTCATCTCCAATAATCCTCTCCAACCTGGCTATCAATCCTTCTCTGGAAATGGAATATTTTTTGCTTAGCTCGAGGCTGGGAGTTCCATTCTTGTATTCCAAAAATATGCTTCTTATTTCTTCATCCGTCAGCTTCCTCTGCCATCCGCATTTTTTGATTGATATTTTTCTAAAGTCATCCCCAAAATGCATCTTCAGAAGTCGCCATACAGTTCTTACGTTAACGGAATATTTCATTGCCAATTGCTCTTGATTTATCTTAGGATTGTTTTTGTACTCTTCAAATATCTCTTTAATCTCCTTGTTCGTCAGACGCCTTTTCCCTCGGCCTATCTTCTTTGTATAGGATATTTTCACGTATTCTTCGCCGAATAATTCGTTGAAATACCGATGAATGGAACCCTCTGTGATATTATACCGCTTTGCCAATGACTTTGCATTTACGCTCGGGTTTTTGTATTCCTCAAACATGCGTTTTATCTGCTCGTCGCTCATTCTTCTTTTCTTTGCATTCGTCAGGCTTCTATACTCTTCACCAAAGCGGTTAACGAAATGTTTTTGTATGGTTGAAATGTCTAAGCCCATCTTTTCGGCTATTGACCTTGTTGTTAGCTTATGGTTCACTTTATAGTCCGAGAAAGATTTTTCTATTTCTGCTACCTGACTTTCAGTAAGTTTTCTCATATGATTTTGTTGTTCTGCCTCTTTAAATTGATAAGATGATAAGATAATAATGTTGATTAGAACTGAGTTGATTGAGGCCGACACCGTTGACAGGATAAAGAGGCTGTACTCAATGCAGAAGGGGAAGATAAGGGGATAACTCAGGATTGTTCGGCAGGCTTCCTTCTGTTGGGGTATGCAAATTACATCTTTTCAGCAGCATCGCATATGTCTTCTATGTTAACGATGTCAACGCCCAGCTCCAGCGTTTCATTCAGTATCCTGTCCCATATTCCCAGACTTTCGTCGCAGTAGCCGCCCGATGCCGCAGCAGGGCCGCGCATGAAATCCGGGTGCAGCAGGCTCACGAGATGGAATGGTCTGTGCGTCACATGGGCTGCTATTCCCCGGGCCTCCATGCATATTCTCTCGTAACTCTTCGCTATCGCATTGTCATCCATCGGCGCTCCTGCTGGCTTTTCAGAGCCGTGCACGTGCTTGAACGCCACGTCCTGCCACCCATGGGCTGGAATTTCCCAAAGCCCGTTGCCGTATTGGAACGGCTGCCTCGGCCTGCCGGTTTTGTCGTGCAGCGGCGCGTAAAGCGCATCCGCGTCGCCCCTCGTATCGGACACGCACCACCTGAAGCCCTGCCTTCCCAGCGCGGCCCGTATCTCTCTGTCACGGCTGTCCTTTCCTGCAAAGCCGCCGGGGTGTCCGCATGGCGCGGCAAAACCTGGTGTTTCCACGCCGAAAACATGCGTTATGCATTCATCGGCCTTTCGTATGTCGCAGTCGATTTTATCCAGCGGCATGGGTTCGCGGCCGGCAACAGGCTTGAGCGGCCTGTGCGAATATGTGTGGTTGCCGACAGGCAGGCTTCCATACACGCTTCTCAGGACTGGGACAGATGCCATATCTGCGGCGTATTCCAGCCACGAGCCGACGGGGAAAACGGTGAATTCCTTGCCGTATTTTTCGAAAATCCCGCGCAGCTTTGCGCCGTTCTCCAGCCCGGATTGAAGGATATAGCATGCGTCACTTTCCTGGGTATGCCTGCCGCTGGGCTTTTCCGCGAATACCGCGAATGCGATTTTCACGTCGCCTGCTGGCTTGTATGCCATGTCCAACCACCATCATGAAAGCTGACTTCTCAATTCGTCCCTGCGCTGGCATATCTCAAGAAATCTTGATACCGCGGACTTGCCGCTTGCAGGCCATCCCGTGAGCACGACCAGCCTTGCCATGCCTGATATTGCCAAAACGTATTTAAATCTTTACCCCCAAGCAGTGACAAAAGGTTTATAAAGCTTACATGTCATCTTTTATAGAGGTTTAGGGGGATGGACCACTAAAAAAGAGTGAAAAAGTATTTAAGCTCAAACATAAAATATAACACAAAGTGATTTGGATGGTAGGAACTACAGAGGTGCTGGACACACTGAAAAGCATCGGACTCAACCTGTATGAGAGGAAGATTTATGTAGCCCTGCTTGCAAAGGGCATTGCCACTGCCGCGCAGGTTTCCGAGATTGCCGGCGTGCCAAGGTCGAGGTCTTATGACATCCTTGAATCGCTCGCCGAGAAGGGCTTTGTCATCATGCAGCCCTCCAAGCCCATAAAATATGTCGCGCTCAAGCCTTCTGATGCGATGGATAAGACGAAGGAGAACATGACCAGGAAGCATGACGAGACGATTAGCAGGATTGACAAGCTCCAGGGCTCCAAGATGCTGGATGAGATGGAGATGATATACAGCAAGGGCTTCAACCTTGTAAGCCAGGCGGAGATGACCGGAACGCTCAAGGGCAGGTTCTCCATAAACAGGCACATGAGGTCCGTGATAAAGGACGCAAAGAAGAGCGTCCACATAGTCACGACCGAGGAAGGCCTAAGGGATCTCAACCAGAACCAGATGAGGATACTCAAGAAGGTTGCAAAGAGGGGCGTCAAGCTCAGGATACTTGTGCCTGGCGCTGACAAGGAGACCATCAAGGCCCTGGCAGAGATTGCGGAGATAAGGGCGCTCAGGGAGCCGATTGGCAGGTTCACGGTCGTGGACAGCGACCATGTGTTCTTCTCATTGAATGACGACAAGTCCGCTGACGAGTCGCAGGACGTGGCGCTCTGGGCCAACTCGCCGCACGCGGCCGAAAAGATTGCTGCGCCGCTGTTCAGCAAGCTCTGGGAGAGCAGCCAGAAGATGGGCAAGTAGTTCTGATCAGTCTGGTTCCATGCCGGCGGGCCAGGTGAACATATGGATTAAGATTTTGGTTCTTGCATTGTGGCTGGTATCATGTTTCATTCGCCAGATTACATGGCGAGTGAAGCCATTGACAATAAGCATTTTGGGTTGGGGCTTTATCGCAGCAGGCGTTTTAGTCGCTTTATCCAGTTTAACCAGTCTTCGCAGAACAAGCGGCTAAAACCTTGCCCCGCATTTCTCTATCTGCTCCAGCCTCTCCAATTCCGTGTCGGCATGCTGCTGTATCTTGATTATGTCTTCAGGCTTCAGATGCCTGAACCTGCCCTGGATATTCAGGTATTCTTCCACTGGCTTGCGCTGGGGCACGCGCTGCGTGATGCGCAGCCTGCCATTCTCAATCTCGTACAATACCCACATGCCTGTCTCGACCGCCAGCCTGGCGATTTTGACGGTGTCCGAACTGTCAGCCTTCCAGCCGGTCGGGCATGGGGAAAGTATGTGCAAAAAGGATGGCTGCAGCTCAAACGCCTTCCTGACCTTGGCTATCAGGTCGTTTGGGTAGGCTATGGATGCTGACGCAACGTAAGGGATTCCATGCGCCGCTATTATCTCGGCAATGGGCTTTTTGAACTGCTGCTTGCCTGCGCGCTTCCTGCCGATTGGCGATGTGGTCGTCCATGCGCCGTATGGTGTCGCGCCTGAGCGCTGCACGCCGGTATTCGCATAGCACTCGTTGTCAACGCATATCTGCGTGACTTTGTGGCCCCTCTCCATCATGCCCGAAAGGGCCTGGAGCCCTATGTCAAAGGTCCCGCCATCGCCTGCTATGGCCATGACCTTCCAGTCCTTGCCCATGCTATTTATCGCGGCTTCCATCCCGGATGCCACGGACGAGGCGGTCTCGAAAGCGCAGTGCACCCAGGGGACATTCCACGCCGTCCTGGGGTAGACGGTGGTGCATACCTCGAGGCATCCGGTGGCATTGGACACGACCACGTTCTTTGGCGCGCCCTTTGAAACCATATGCACTGCTATGGCTATGCCGCAGCCGGGGCACATGGTATGGCCAGGCGCTATCAGCGGCTTGTCCAGAATCTCGGCCTTGCCTTTCATGCTAATACCTTCTCCAAGGCCGCTTTAAAAAGTTGCCGCAGGGAAAATGCCCGATTGTCGAATGTGCAATCCCATGGCTGACTATGCGCTTGAAAAATCAATAAAAATCCGGGAAGCCCTACTTCTTTCTCTTCGGGCCCCTGGCTTCCTCTACCTTCATTTCCTTCTCAGCCTTGATCTCGTCGAGCTCCAGCCATACGACAAAAAGGCCTATCAGTATAAGGAAAGGCGGTATGATACCAGTCAGCGTTATGATGAAGTTCTTGAGCCAGAATGTCTTGAGCCATGCTATGCTGTAAAGGACTCCATTGGCGAAAAGGCCAAGGCCTATTATGACAAGGATTAGTCCCAATACCACTTTGGCTGCCGCATGCATAGAAACCCTCCGTTTTAGTATTATTAAAACCGCAATATTTAAATAAGTTCCTGCTAAATCACAGTAAATCGTGGTTATTATGGAAAGGGGAAGCCCGGAATTGAAGCGGATGCTCATCAGGTGGAGAAGGCAGGGAACCATAGAAAGGGTGGAAAGGCCCACGAACATTGCCAGGGCCAGGTCGCTTGGCTACAAGGCCAAGCAGGGCTTCGTTGTGGTCAGGGTCCGCGTAGTCAAGGGAAGGCGCAAGAGGCCCAAGCCAGAGGGTGGCAGGGTCCCGAAGAAGGCGGGAAGGTTCTTTTCGCTCAACAAGTCCAAGCAGAACGTGGCAGAGCAGAAGGCTGCCAGGAAATACCAGAACCTGGAGGTCCTCAATTCTTACCTTGTGGGCGAAGATGGCGTAAGCAAGTGGTTCGAGTGCATACTCGTGGACACGTCCCATCCAGCCATCCTGTCCGACAAGGAGAGGCGCTGGATCGCTGACAGGAAGCACAGGGGCAGGGCATTCAGGGGCCTGACATCGGCCGGAAGGAAGTCGAGAGGGCTTTGATAGCTATTGCTTTTGCTGGATTGTTCTGTCCGTTCATCCCGCCATAAGCACAGGCAAATAATGCCATGGCACGCAGAATAGAGCCTAGAGCCTTATGTTATTGATTTTTATTTTCATATAATCCCCAACACTTTCATTCCATGGGTTTCTCATGCCAAAACCGGCAACTGCTGTTCCAGCCATGCATGGGGCGTAACCGGATGTGTTAAAGTTTATAAACTTGAGCAGACAAATAGTTATCATGGCATTCCTAGAGACGATGTTGCAGAACCTTGTGAACATGGACTTCTTCCAGCTCTTGTTCCCGTTCCTGCTCGCTCTGGCCATAGTATATGGCGTTCTCATTTCTGGGTTCAAGGACAGGCTGGGCAAGGGGCCGATAGGCCTGATATCCATAGTCATAGCCTTCCTTGTCATGCTGTACTCCAGCATGAACTCGTGGCTTTGGCAGTGGATGACCAACGTCTCAGGCATATGGCTGGGCATCGCAATGGCCGTACTGTTCCTCATAATAACGCTGGCGCTGGTGGGCATAAAGGACTTTGAGAAGCTTAACTGGAAGACCGCGATAATAGCGCTGATAATCATTTACATACTCGCGGTCGGGTTCCTGGGTGCGACGCCGTTCGGGTTTGGCCTGGGTTCCATAGTATTCAGTTCAGACCTGTGGACCATAGTGGTGTTCGTAGTGATACTGGCCGTCGTGATGTGGTTCCTGGGCAGGGAAGGCGGTGGCGGCGAAAAGGCAAAAGGCAAAACCGAATGATTGCCGGTCGCAGATTTATTCTTTCTCTTCCAATGATATGTCAGGCCAGAGGGGGGACTATGGCTAGGCTATCCATCTCAAGGCGCAGCCCATTCCCGCCGTCGTTCAAGCGATTCCAGTGCCTGCAGTGCGGCAAGTGCTGCACGCTCAGCGTGGAGCCGGCTGAAGGGGAGATACGCAGGATAGAGATGCTGGGCTATAAAAGGGAAAGGTTCCTGAAGAACGGCATGCTTGCCAAGGTCGGCGGCGCGTGCTGCTTCCTGGAGCGAAGAGGGGACAGCTACTGCTGCGGGATACACGAGATAAAGCCGGCCGTGTGCAGGCGCTACCCTTTCACAGTTCTGAAGCGCGACAACCTGTTCAGCTGCCCGGGATTGAGGGCGTAATGGTTTCAGTATGGTGTCTTCAGTTTCCGGTCTTCAGCAATGGGTCTGTAGTAATGTCAATTGATTCTCAGTTCATGGGCTATGACCGTGTCATTGGTGCATGGTCGTCATCACAGGCGAAGAGAGGGCGCAGGTTGCGGTCTTAGGTCTTGACTTTCGGTTTTAAATGCGGGATGAATGCTGAATGCATATGAGAGGCTAAATATCCTGCAAACACAAAATTAATCATGGACTGGAAATGCGACAGGTGCGGCAGGTGCTGCAAGGTATGGGACATCCAGATATCCAATGATGACATATCAAGGCTGGAAGCGCTGGGGTACGGGAAAGCTGGTTTCGTGAAGGAGAAGGAGGGAAAGAAGTGCCTGAGGAAAAGGCTGAGGTGGTGCGTTTTTCTCGGCAAGGACATGAAATGCCTGATACAGAAAAGGCATGGCTATGATGCCAAGCCTGCGGTTTGCAGGGCATTCCCATTTCTCGGCAAGGCCAACCAGGTGGTGTGCGGTTCGTTCAGGTATTGCGGCACAGCCAGGCGCGCCTCGATAGATAGCGGGTTTTCATTCAGTGCCGGCCGGGCCAGAATGCAGATGAAAGTCCTTCTCCACGCCATCCGGAAGCTGAACTCCCGGAACTATGCCGGCATGTGGGGCTGGATTATCAGGGAGATTCGCAAGCGGGATTTTGACGAGATATATGAGCATGACATTGACGGGATTGCCAGCCGCTATGACGGCTCTGGCCTCATGCCAACGCTTGCCATGAAGGCCGCCCTTGCATCGCTCTCGCCGCACATGCTTTACGGGCTTATGATGATGACGCTGAAGAGGCCGCTGACGCTAAGGCTGCCAACGGGAAAATTCAGGCTTTATCCTGATGCAATGCATGTGAGAATCAGGGAGCCGGACATTGGCGCATTCATCAGTATGCTTTCAAGCGGCCATGGGATAACGCGCAGCATGCGGTTCCCCGGCAATCTTGCGTTCAGCCTGTGCTTCCTCGGGGATTTTGCAAGGAGCGCTGCGCGGGAGAATGGCAGGAAAACGGCAAACATTAACGACATTGTGAATGCGTATTCAAAACTCAACAGCATATTCAGGTTCCAGTATTAGCGGCTACTTCCTCTTCAGGTCCCTTATAGCGTCAGACAGCGAGCGCAGGGTCTGCATCATGGGTGTCAGCGAGTCCTTCATCGCCCTCTCAACCGACTCCATCCTTGACGAAACCTCTGTTATGGATTCCCCGTAGTCGGTTATGGACTGCTTTATCTCGTCGACCTCGGACTTTTTCTCGCCCTCAATCCTTTGGAACCTTTCTTCCAGCATGCGCAGCTTGCTTTCAAGCCGCTTGACCTGGTCGGAGACCTCGTCGACCTCCCTGCTGAATACGTCGGCCTTTTCCTCGACAATAGACTCGGCCAGCTCCTCCATTTCCCTTCTCATGTCCGGCCTGTCCTTCTGCGGCTTGGACCTTGGCGAAGGCCTTGGAACGTCCTCGCCTATGCCCGGTATCCTCAAATCTTCGATATCATCCTGACCCTCTTCCTGCCCTTCGGCCTCTTCAGGCATGTCAATGTCCATGTCGCCCGGCTCGCCAAGCTCCGGAAGCCCTGGCACGCGCGTCTCCTCCATCCTGCGCATGTCTTCGGCCTTGAACGGCGGCCTGGGCCCTTCTGCCGGCCTGAGGCCCTCCTCGGGGAATATCCTTCTCCTGTCAGAGGCGGGCGGCATCGGCGGCGCTGGCGCGTATTGCCTGGGCTGCGGCTGGACTGGCCTGGGCGCAGGCTGCTCGTATTGCCTGGCCGGAGGGCCTGACTGTGGTCCGACAGCCACCTCCCTCAGCGACCTTTTCATCGCAGCATCCACTTCCATTGGAGAATAACCTTCTGACCTCAGCTGCCTTATTATTTCCGGCTCGGAGAATCCCTGGGAGGAGAGGTCGCTTATCCTGTTGAATGCAGGCTGCTTGAAGCCGGCTGGAGCGGCCTCATCCTTCTTCTTGCCGAATCCGAGGTTCATCGTATCACTTTAATATATTGCCAGTATTGTTTATTAAGACGCGGTCATTTTTCAAGCCTTCTCTCAATCAGCCTTTCTACTTCCTCCCTGGTTATGAACTGGGATTTCAGGGGGTTGTACATGTCGACCATGGTTTCGAGCTCCTTTATCTTCGCGGATGAAGCCAGCCTCTTCATATCCCTTGCCAGCTCTTTAAGCATTGAATCCGTCTGGTCAGACCTCCTGCCGGATTTGTCTAGCGTGCCCTTCAGCTCCGCAAGGTCCCTTTCGATTGCCTTTCTGTTGTTCATCAGCGCCTGCTCTATCGTGTCCATCCTCGACTTCAGTATGTCATTCTCCTGCTCGAGCACCCTTATCCTTGAATTGTCGGTGTTAGTCCTTTCCACAATCTCGCGTATTATTGTCCTCAATGTCCTTTTCGGCTGCTTCTGAAAAACCATGCCAATGCACCGTGGCGATGCCACTCCTTCTGATTATTATTTGTGTTGGGCGCAATAAAAGCTTTAATTGAAAGGCGGTGCAATAGTTTAAGGGGGACAATGGTCTGCAGCTACGACTATGACGAGGACAGGATGCAGGTGAGGGTGAACTGCCTGGGCTGCCTGTACGGCTCTTCCATAGAGGACTACCCGGACTGCATGGCAAGGGTCATTGACATCATACTCGAGGTGAAAAAGGTCACGTCCATCGTCCTGGCAAGGAACAGGGAGTATGAGTATGACTATCCCCAGGTCAAGCGGCTTGCGGAGATAGCCGGAATAATAGAATGGGCCGTTCGTGAGAAGTTCATCTCAAAGGCCAACATGTCAAGGCCTGAATGCGGCCAGCATTACCCCGACGGCATATCCAGGCTGGAGCACATAGTCACAGACCTTCTGAGGAAGGATCCCATAGGCGCATACGTAGAGCTCATCAGGGAGATAAGGAAACTCAGGTTCAGGCTGGGCAAGGCAACCGGGCCGGCGGCCGCGTGCTACAAGGAATATCTGGATGGCACACTGGAAGTGCTCAGGCGCAAGATGGAAGCGACCGAGGTCATAGGAAAGCTGAGGGGCGTGCTTTCCGGCTACCACGTGGGCGACCGCTCTGTTTACAGGCGCCTGTTCATGCCGACCATAAGGCCCAACTTCATGCTCACGCGCTACATGATAAGCCCGCCCAAGGGCGGCGTGAGCGTGGACAGGTACAAGACCGGGGACACCCAGGTGGAGATATACAAGCTTCCGGACACGACGGAGTTCTTCTACCATGTGCTTCCGCCTGAGTTCAGGATGCCTGAGGAGAAGTATGCCGTGCTTGACGCTGTGCGGAGGTACATGGCCGGGCACAAGCCGAAGACGGCCGAATTCGTGCGCTCGGAAAGGGTCAGGGACATATTCTACAATATAGGCAAGGACATGACCATTGATGTGGCCAACCAGATGAGCATACAGCTTAACACGGCCGAGATAGAGCAGCTTGCGAACATACTCACCAGGTATACGGCAGGCATGGGAGTCCTGGAAATCCTGTTGGCCGACGAGAAGATACAGGACATATACATCAACTCGCCCATAGAGAGGCAGCCCATCCTCATTTTCCACCAGGACTGGGGCGAGTGCAAGACCAACCTCATCCCGACGAAGGAAGATGCAGAAGCATGGGCCACCAGGCTGAGGATAAGCTCAGGAAGGCCGCTTGACGAGGCTAACCCGGTACTTGACACCGACATTGACGTGCCGGGCGGCAGCGCCAGGTTCGCCGTCATAACGCGCAACCTGTCGCCCAGCGGCCTTGGCTTCGCCATAAGGAGGCACAGGGACAGGCCCTGGACACTGCCGCTGTTCGTCAAGAACCGCGCCATAAACCCGCTGGCTGGAGGCCTGCTTTCCTTCCTCATAGACGGGACAGTTGCAATGCTGGTTGCGGGCGGGAGATCGTCCGGCAAGACCTCTATGCTCGGCGCGCTGATGCTGGAGATACTGCCGCAGGTTCGCGTAGTGACTATCGAGGACACGCTGGAGCTTCCGG
>Ga0315274_10016238_pt1 | contig 10520 bp, 9 predicted proteins | sample YL17G02_20_MG_FD_203700 | JGI IMG/M metagenome (GOLD analysis project Ga0315274, IMG submission 203700) | Sediment microbial communities from Yellowstone Lake, YNP, Wyoming, USA - YL17G02_20 | ecosystem: Environmental > Aquatic > Freshwater > Lake > Sediment | place: USA: Wyoming | collected... | reverse complement strand
TGTAGGTCTTGGTATCACCATCTTTGGCTGTACCATTACCACCAGAAATGGTAAAGGTCCAATCACTGTCTTGAGCATCACCACCGACCACAACTTTGTCAAAAGTAATATCACCAGTGTTACGAGTATTAGTAAGGGTACAAGTTGCAGTTTGTCCAGCTACAACTGTCACATTTCCCTGAGAATCACAACCATCCGAATATGAAAGTGTATATCCTGTAGGCCCACCGGTTTCTGTAACTGTATAAGTATTTGGTGTAAGATTACTTTTCGTTGTGCCAGGGCTTTCTGCGCCTGGGAATGCTGGCACTACATCATTGTTCGCTCCTTGGTTTATATGTATTGTCCAATCACCAGCTGAAGCGCCGCCACCAACAACATGCTTAATAACAGTTAAACTTCCGGATTGTAAAGCATCATTAAAAGTGCAAGTTACATCATTACCAGAACTTATTCCGATATTGCTAATAGTATTACCGCTGAAGGTTCCTTTTGGCGCACCTGCTTGATCGACGCAAGAAGCAGAGGTTAAAGACCAACCAGAAGGAACTGTTTCTGAAACAGAATATGTCCCATTATTAACACTGTAACGCTGACTTTGTCCGCTTCCAGTTATTGAGGGACTATAATTACTCGGCCCCGCAATACTGAAATTAAAGATCGTTTGGTCGTCTGGATTGGCATTTTTAACAATAGTAATAAATCCTCCGCCGGTAAAAGCAATACAATCGGAAGGAGCTGAGTTAGGTTCTTGTGAAGGATAAGAACAAACATTTAACAATACCGCATTGCTCCCACCGCCAACATCATCCATATCAATTGTACAAGTGGCCACCGTATCGTCAGGGTAACCAGCGCCAGCTGGAAAAGGATCGCTACTTTGAACACTGGCGTTACAAATAGTATTTGCTGATATCGAAATAGGGGTCGCATTAAAACAGCGATCAGAATGAGTATCATTACAGGAATAGAGGACTTTGGTAAAATAAGTCGCGGGCGTATCTTTAACAACGACACATAAAGAGTAATTGGCAAAACCATCATTATCGATATCAAAAAGACTACAAGCGTCTCCGCTATTATTCCCTGTCCATCCGATTTCGTCCCAATTCCAATCTACGCCAATCGAAGCTGGAAGAGTTGAATCATCAACACACATTTGGCTAAGGTCTTTCTGGCCATTAAGGTCATTAGGACCATTAACGTCAACAGTGCAAGCTAAACTTGTTAAAGTAACATTTTGGAGAGTTGGATCTGAAACAATAATGGCATTTGGTAAGGTATAAGTTGTAGTAGCTCCTGAACTACAATCATCATCATTATAAGCAATCAAACTTAAGTCATAAAATCCATTATTAGCTGGAGCATTAATATTAAAACTTTCTTCGTGATTGCCGTTAAGGAAATGGTCATTTGTATTAACACAGGTCCCACTTCCTCCTTCAATCTGATAGCTAGTTGATTCCCAGTCACTGAGGCCAGTAGTTTTTACTTTTATCTTTACTGAAACTGTATCATTTGGATTTACTAATACTTGATTTCCGTTATTAACCTTCACGTCTTCAATCGTCCTTGAATCTGTAAAGGTTGTCATCGCGATTATCTGACCATTTTGGTCTTTAGCTTCAACTTTGTAGTTTGGTCTGTAATTGCCGTCTAGTTGATAAGCATAGACAAAAGTTCCATTTTCATCGGCGGTGACTTGGGTTTCAAAATTAACTGGGGGTTCATCTGTTGAACTAATTATTAATGTATAACTTTCGTTGGGGTTAAAACCGCTGCCAGAAATTAAAGCCGTATCGGTTGGCGCATAATCAGCCTTGTCGGTGACCAAACTGGCACTTTGTTCAATATCTTCAGTCGCTAAATCAAGCTCAAGCGAGTCGGCGGCAACATTGTCTAAAATAACGGCTGAAAGTTCTCCTTGTTCTACTGGTTGTTCCACCGCCACGGTGGGGGTTGGGGTATTTTCCGTAGGAGTCGCACTCGAAGTTTCATTTTGACTTGGAGCTGGGGGGCCGGTTTCGTTGGGTGGAGCGGAATTTTCTGCAGGTGGAACATTTTCCTCAACTATTGGCGTCGGTGTTACTTCTTCTGTTGGAATTGGTGTTGGGGTTACTTCCGGAGAGATTTCCGGTGTTGGTTCAATAGTTGGCGTTACTTCTTGAGTCGGTGCTGGTTCAATGGTTGGTTCTGGTGTTGGCGTAACTTGTTCTGTTGGAGTGACTTCATCTTCCGCTAAAACCGGCTTAAAATAAAAAATCCCACTTCCGATTTGCAGGAAGAGGGAAAAGATCGCAATAGCAGAAAAAAACTTATGCAGTTTTTTCTGTTGTTTTGTCGTTAAACTAAAAAGACCTGTCATAAAAATAACAATAGTAATCTAGGCAGGTGCCAAGATTATACTACCCTATAACATAGGTTGTCAAGTTTTTGTTTGAAAGTCAACTATAACTTTAAAAATCAATCTAATTCTTTTAATGTCAACAATTTAGAAACTTAAAAATTTGGGTAGAGAGTCTGAAGGCCAGTAATGTCTGGTTGTGCTAATGTTCTTTTATCGGTCTCTCCATAATCAGAATAACCATACATCGTTACTGTATTACAAGCATTTTCATACACGTCACTCAAACCAACTCCATGACCCAGTTCATGAGTCGCAATATTTTGCAAATCCATCTTTGTCGGTTCCTTCGTTGCATCACCCCAGGTCCAATCAGTATCAAACATCATATCAAACTCGACAATCCTTTTAGTTGCCGGGTTATACCAAACGGTAGTAACGGCGATTACCCCTTTAGTAGGATAATCTCCAAAAGTAATAGCATTAATATAGTCTTGTACTCCATAAGTAACAGAGCCCAATGTATAGTTATCTCCCATTAATTCTGGGATAGTGGCACTATCCCAAGTCTCAGCACTGGTCGATACAGCACTCTCAATAAATCTTTGAGAAAGATCTTGTGGATTCTCCGGATTGATTACATAGCTCACTGGCGGGTTCTGCCATCTAACCTTTTGTGGACTTAAAAATTTATAACAAGAGGGTGCTTTGGGCACTTTGCCGGCCGGTTTGGCAAAATTTTTCTTGTAGTGAATAAATTCTATTTTTTCTAAATCAGGGGCGTTGACTTTACCTTTTTCCTGAGGCGTTATGGCCTTTGCGATAACAATAACCCCTGAAAAGGTTAAGGCAAGAATTCCGATTAAAATTCCTAATCCTAGTTTTTTCATCTTTCTTTAAGAAAAACTCTACCACTTAAACATTAAAAAATCAAGATTCAACTAATCGGGCGGTCACGATAAGTCTTTTTAAAGTTGTTCCGGGTGGATAACAAGTTTGTAAAGTTAAAGTTTTGCCTTTTAAGGTTTTTAAATAGCCTTCCAATTTTTCTGGTGAGACAATTTTTTTCTCCATAACTTTATAAACATATTTTTGTTGTTGATAATAAACAAAAACTTCATCATCTTTTTCCAGCTTGTTGATTAAATAAAAAACCGCATTGTAGCGGCTGGCATTTAAAGGCGTGTCAGTTGAATGGGCAAAAATAAAAACATTGCCCTCCTGGCCAGGCAGCAAACTTCCTTTGGCGTGGGCCACGCCTTGAGCTAAAAGAGGCAAATATTCCTTGGGTTTAGTGGCATCAATATTGGGAAAAACTTTAACATTAACGTCAATTTTTGGAATCACCAAGCCAAAATTTCTATCAATGGGAATTATTTCTTGGTTTTTTTGAAATGAGGTTTTGACTGAAGAAAGTCTATAATTAGCCTCTTCCCTGATAACCGGAGAATAAATTAAACCGACAAGTAACAAACCCCCGACTATCAAAATTAAACCAATAATTTTTAAGACCTTCTCCACGCTCTCATTTTATCATAAAATAGTTTCCGGAGATGAAAGAAGTTTGAGGTGGCGCAGAAACTTGGGCAAGCCGGATATAACTTACTTTTAAAAGTCTCTGCACCACCAGAAAACCTCCCAAAAATTTGACACAAAAAAAGCCGGTTAATCCGGCTTAATCTATTAAGTAAGCTTAAAGAAAACTAAAAGAGGTTGTCAAGGGGCAATTATTTGCTATATCCTTGGGGGTGATTTTTATGCCAAAGCCAAGCGCTTTTAATAATCGTTTCTAAATCAGAATATTTTGGTTGCCAGTTTAATTCTTTTTTAATTTTTTCGGCTTCGGCAATTAAGCGGGCCGGATCGCCGGCTCGACGAGGGCTAAATGGAGTGGGAAAATCAACGCCTGAGATTTTTTTGATCATCTTGATAATTTCCAAAACCGAAAAACCGTGATTGGTGCCAACATTGTAAGCCTTAAAGCCTTCTCGAGAATCATTTAAGGCTAAAATATGGGCCTGAGCTAAATCAAGAACATGGATGTAATCTCGAATACAAGTGCCATCTTCAGTCGGATAGTCATTGCCAAAAAGAGTAAAATCTTTTCTTTGACCTAAAGCGGCCTGCATGGCGGCAGGAATTAAATGAGTTTCTGGTTGATGGTCTTCCCCTAATGAACCATCCAGGGTTGCCCCACAAGCATTAAAATAACGCAGAGCAACAGAAGACAAACCATAAGCTTCGCCATACCATTTCAAAATCTTTTCAATCATTAATTTTGATTCCCCGTAGGGATTAGTCGGCAATTTAGGATCATCCTCATCGATAGGAACTTTTTTGGGTTCGCCGTAAACTGCCGCCGTTGAAGAAAAAACAATTTTTAAAACTTGGTGCTCCAGCATCACCTTTAAAAGATTTAAAGCCCCAATTAGATTGTTGGTAAAATATTTTTGGGGATTTTGAACTGATTCACCCACCAAACTCATGGCAGCAAAATGGATAACACCCCCTGGTTTTTCTTCTTTAAAAACTTTCTCTAAAAGAAGTATATCTTTGGTTAAATCACCCTGATAGAATTTTTCTTTACCCACCGAAGTTTGGTGGCCAGTGATTAAATTATCAAAAATAATTGGCTGAAAACCTTTTTCTTTTAAAACCTTCGCGGTGATGCTGCCAATGTAGCCAGCTCCACCAGTAACTAAGATTTTTTTATTCATTTATATATTATATTTAGGTAAGACTAATTGTCGCTGACCATTAGCCGGAATGTCAAGAGTAAAACTTAAAGCATTGGCCACAGCCACACCAATTTTTAGCCCAGTAAACGAACCTGGGCCAACATTGACCTCAATTTCTTTGATATCATTCAGGGAAATTTTTTCTTTTTTTAAAGTTTCTTCAATTAAACTGACTAAATCTTGTGGTTTTTGATTTTTACTGGTAAATTCCCAACGCTTATTGTTTAAACCAATAATAATTTTTTCTCTGTCAGTAGTATCAAAGTAAAGAACCTGTGGTTCTTTGTTTCGCTCTGTATTCGCTTTGCTCATACTATTTATAGTCTTGAAATAAAGCTTCATTCTTTATCCTTATTTTCCTTTGATTTTCGGAAATATAATCAAAATAAATGTCAATTCTCTTTTTAGGTAAAATTTTCTTGATTTTTTCGGCCCATTCAATGGCGACAATCGCTTCCTTATCCTCAAAGATTTCCTGAAGCCCCAAATCCCTGGCTTCTTTAACCTTATTAATCCGATACAAATCAACATGATAAAAAGAAGGTTTGTATTGTTTCATAAAAACAAAAGTTGGTGAAATAACTCTTTTTTTAATCCCCAATCCTTTGGCTAAGCCCTGAATAAAAGTGGTCTTACCACTTCCTAGATCTCCATACAGGCAAAGAATTTTTGGATTATTTTTCAAATCACGCCCCATTTTTTCGCCCAGATTTTGAGTTTCAAGGGCGCTTTGGGTAATAATTTCCATACAATTAATCCTCCTAAAACGACTCCGGAAAAATCAACCAACAAATCTTTGATCTGAAAAGAACGGGTGGGAACAAATAATTGATGAGCTTCATCCGACAAACCGTAAAGCCAGGCTAAAATCAGAGGGACCCAGAACTCTTGCTTTTTAATCCTAAAATTGAGGGCTCGAAAAAATAAGACAAAAAGGGCCCCATACATCAAAAAATGGGCAAAACTTCGAAAAATCTCATCCCAAAAAGGATTTTGAGAAGTTTTAAGATTAGGAATTGAAGAGAAATAAAAAATAAGCAGACACCAAAGAATAACTGGCAACCAAAGACTCAAGAGTAATTTAAATTTACTCATTTAAAAATTATACTGCGCTTATCAGCTTGTATACTTAAAAGTATACCACAGCCAGAAGGCGCTGGCGAAGAGAAGTAGTAAACCACCGATGAGAAAAATTTTGGGGATGATTTTATTTTTAGCCGATGGAGTGGCTTCGTTTTTCTCTGACTCACTAGTAGCTTCATAAGGATAAAAAGCGGATATAGTTGAAACCCCTTCACCTAAAACTTCTCCAGAATCAGTCGCTGTCTGATTAGATTTTTTGGGGGTGGGGGTTGGTGATATTTTTTGACTGGGGGTTGGTGTCGGTTTAATTAGAACTGTTGGTGTCAAAGTCGGATTTGGTTCGGAAAAAATCATCACCGGACTAACCTCATCAGAAGTGTTAAGATTGATGGTTATTTCTTTGCTCCAATCTCCATAGCCGGTTTTTTCCAATTTAATGGTGTGTTGGCCAAAACCACAACCCACATAAGAATCACATTGACACCCGTCACAAAAAGTTAAAACCTCCGGAGCGTAATGATGAACATAAACCCCATCCACATAAACTTTCACGCTGGAAAGAATTTCCCCATCTTCATCTCTCACCTCATTAATTTTATAAGTAGCGGTTGGTTTGAGTGTAGGCGTTGGCAGCTTGGTGGTTGGTGTGGGGCTTAGGGTTGGAGTCGAAGTCGGGGTTGGAACCGAAGTCGAAGTGGGTAAAACAAGGCAAAAACTATTATCCGATTTCGTTGAACTAGTAATCTTTACCCACCCGCCACTCCCTTCCGGTTGACGGGCTCCATATTCCGTAGCGCCTAAAGCTAGAAGATCAATTTCTCTTCCTTCGCAGGCTGGGCCACTCCCGTAAGAAACACAATCCATTAATAAATCGCCCTCCTGTAGGGTAATTCGATCTCCGCCATTATTCAACCAGTTTGAAAAATCTATCGAATAAGTACCGTTGGTATCTAAAAGACAATTAGGGAAACTTTTCTGGTTATTGCTTGCATCGACTAGTCTTAATCTAGAAATCTCGAAGGGTTCACCGATATTGTAAATCTCCACCCAATCAGATGTTGTTCCAGAAGAAAATTCATTAATTACCACTTGCGCAAGAACATTTTTTGGAAAAAACAAAAAAATTATCAAAAAAAATACTAATATTGAAATAATTTTTAATCGATAATTCTGTCTCATTTTCCCCCACTTCAATGAATCGATTCATTGAAGTGAAATGAATTATTTTCTAAATTTTACAAATAAAAAACCGGATTTGAATCCGGCTTGCGCGAAAAAAGACTATTTATATATTATATATTTATCTCATCCTCATTAAAATTTAAAAATTAACCTCTGGATCCATCTAAAAGAATCATAAAAATCTTTCCTTAAAAATTTATTTAATTATTCAGACCAACCTTCTGAAAAAATCATAAAAGACTCCTTGCTTATTATTATAAATCCCTTTGTCAACAATTAACATGGAGATAATATTTTTTACTGAACGTGCCAATACCATGAAATTAAACCATCTCCATGATCAATGGCAACATAATTTATTGGGCACCCCCCACTACCACATCTTGTCGCTCCTTTATAAAGTGTCCCATCACGAGGTGCTCGAATCACTATTGGCGAACCGACTATATCAATCCCTGTATGAGATCTCCCTCCATAATAACCATTTCTAGCATAATATGTCATACCAAAACCTTGCGTTATTCTTGGATCATCCATCGGCCAATCCCAATCACCTGTAAAAGAAAATGGGCCATCGGGAGAATTATCCCAGATAACATCTCTTTGCTTAAGGTAAGAAGCGGGATTTTGCGAAACTCCATCTTTGGTAATTTCAAAATGAAGATGTCCATTTCCCCAGGAACAACAGGGTGCCCCTGTATTTCCCATTAAGGCAATTTCTGCTCCTTTACTAATTGGTGAACCATTTTTGAGTAAAGCGGTTGCATTCCGAATTACCGACAACATCGCCTCTTGTTCGGCAATAGCCTGATTGATACGTCGCTGGATATCCTTTATTCTTTCTTCTCCTTCTTTTAATAAGGACTCTTTTTCTTTCTTTTGCTGAGCTAAAATTGCCTTTAGTAACTCATTTTTCTTTTTAGCGGCATCCAATTCTTCTTGTTTTTGCTCCTTTAAGGTTTTTTGGTCTTCAAAATTGGTCCGAGCCGTTTCCATTTGAACCATTAAGCTTCTATCATGAAGTTGAACCACTCTTAAATATTTATAGCGGCTGACAAAATCAGAGAAATTTTTGGAAGATAAAAACAAACTAACAAAATCAACCTTGCCTTTTTTATAAGTTTCTGCAATTCTTCTGGCTAAAATTTCTGAAAGTTGGTCTAAAGAAATATCAAGACGGCCAATTTTAGATGTTAGACTAGCAATCTCCTTTTCCAAATTTTCAATCTCTTTAATGGTCGCAAAAATCCTAGCTGTCGTAATGGCAATACTTGTATCTATCCTCACTAATTCTGTTTTGTATGAAATTACTTTTTTAGTCTCTTGATCAATTATTCCTTCCCACAAGACAATACACTCATCAGAATGTTCCTTCCAACTATTATTACATTCAGATTCAGTTATGGCAAAAACTTTTTGAGCTAAAAAAATAGAAATAATTAAAACAAGAAAAACCGACGCGAATCTCAAAAGAAGATGTTTTTTCATTCTACTTAAGGTATCGCTTCACGGCCAGCAAGCTGCCCAGTGAACCAATAACGATACCCGCCAGAATTTCAATTCCCAAAACCGCCAACATAAAGGGGATCGGCACCGGAAGAATCGGAATGCCTGACAAAAATTTGACAAGGAAAGGAGTGGCGTACAAAAGCAGAAGATAACCAATCCCCCAAGCTAAAATAGCCCCAATGACACCGTAAAACATCCCTTCAAAAATAAACGGAGCGCGAATATACCAAGGCGAGGCGCCAATGAGTTGTAAAATTTCAATTTCTTCCTTTCTCAAGGTAATCTTCATGCCAATAATGACCAAAATAATCAGCAATGAAACCAAACCCAAAGCCCCAATCAAGCCAATGCCAATCTTACGGAGAGTACTTGTCCAATTATGAAGAGCTTTCACCACATCTTCTTGAAAAACAACTTCTTCCACTCCCGGTTCACTTTTTAAGATTTGGGCCACTTCCGGTAGAAAGGCAATATCCTTAGTGGCCACTTCCAAAGAAGCCGGTAAAATATTGGCCGTTACCATTTCTAAAAGCAAGGGGTCATTTTTATTTTGCTCCCGATAAATGACTAAGGCCTCTTCTTTGGAAATATATTTTGCTTCTTTCACCTTGCCGGTTTGAGCCAATCTGGCCTTGATCGTATCCACCTGTTCCAAAGTCGTTTCATCCTTTAAAAAGGCTGTTACTTGCGGTCTGGTTTCAAAATATCTTAAAACCACCTGAAAACCACCGGCGGTTAAAACAAAAACGGTGGCCAAAAAGAAAGTCAAAAACATAATCAAGGTCGCCGCCAAGGCCTGATAAGGTGAGCGGCGCATATGTGTCCAGCAAGTTCGCCAATGTTGTTTCATTTTAAGTGATATTTTCCTTTCTTTTGGTCAGAAACTAATTTACCCTCATCCAGTTCAATGACTCTTTGGCTTAAAGCATTCACAATTGCAAAATTATGAGTGGCCATAATTACCGTTTTACCAGCCTCATTAATTTTTTTCAAAAGGTCAACAATCTGACGAGCAATCCCCAAGTCTAAATTACCCGTGGGCTCGTCGGCAATAATAATTTCCGGTTCACCCACAATTGCCCGCGCTAAACAAACTCTTTGTAGTTCTCCACCCGAAAGTTGGGAAGGAAAAAAGTTATCTTTTCCTTTTAAACCCACCAAATCTAAAATATTAAGCACCTTTTGTTCAATTTTTTCCTCTGCCTCATTCAAAACCCTCAAGGCCAAGGCGACATTTTCAAAAACTGTTTGGTCGGAAAGGAGTTTAAAGTCCTGGAAAACAACGCCAATTTGGCGACGGTATTCGGGAATTTTCTTTTTGGAAAGTTCTTGAAGATTAAAATTTTTAACCTTAATCGTTCCCTCCGTTGGTAAACATTCTTTCAGAATCAATCTAACTAAGGTACTTTTCCCCGCGCCTGATGGACCAATGACAAAGACAAATTCACCTGGTTCAATGACAAAACTCACCCCGTTAAGGGCAGTCACATCGCCAAACTTCTTGGTGACATTTTCAAATTTAACCATTAATCACAATCCTTCGGGACAAGAATCAAGAATTCTTACCCGCCCCACGTCCATCAACCAACCGGCTTTTTGCCCGGCAAAAGTTTCACCCCAAATTTGAACACACTTGCCTAAAAATTGATTCAAATCCAAAACCG
>Ga0315274_10016237_pt1 | contig 10520 bp, 8 predicted proteins | sample YL17G02_20_MG_FD_203700 | JGI IMG/M metagenome (GOLD analysis project Ga0315274, IMG submission 203700) | Sediment microbial communities from Yellowstone Lake, YNP, Wyoming, USA - YL17G02_20 | ecosystem: Environmental > Aquatic > Freshwater > Lake > Sediment | place: USA: Wyoming | collected... | reverse complement strand
GCGGGGGTATGGCTGCTCGACCGTCACTCCAATCTCGACCACAACCGGACCGTACTCACTTTCGTGGGTGAACCTCAGGCAGTGGAGGAAGCTGCTTTCCGTTCGATTGCCAAAGCCGCCGAACGGATCAATCTCGATCAGCATACCGGTGAGCATCCCCGCATTGGTGCGACGGATGTGGTGCCGTTTGTACCCCTCTCAGGAGTTACGATGGTGGACTGCGTGGCTATCGCACGGCGGTTGGGACGCCGTGTGGGGGAGGAGCTGAACATCCCGGTCTATCTGTACGAGGAAGCCGCCACGCGCCCCGAGCGCCAGAATCTCGAAAACATCCGCCGCGGCCAGTACGAAGCTCTTAAATCTGAGATGGGCGTAAAACCCGCGCGCGACCCAGACTTTGGCCCGCGGCGCGTCGGCCCGGCGGGGGCCACCGTCATCGGCGCCCGCCACCCGTTGATCGCCTTCAACGTGTACCTGGCTACGGACGATCTTACCATCGCGAAAAAGATCGCCAGGGCCGTGCGGCATTCCTCGGGTGGGTTCCGTTACGTAAAGGCTCTCGGGCTGCTGGTGGAGGGGCGTGCCCAGGTCTCGATGAACCTGACCAATTACCACGACACGCCAGTGGCGCTGGTCGTGGAGACGATCCGCCGTGAGGCCGCGCGCTACGGCGCTGCCGTTCACCATACCGAGCTGGTCGGTCTGATCCCGCAGGAAGCCCTGGTGGATGCAGCGGTGTGGTATTTACAGCTCGACCAATTCGAGCAGGCGCAGATCCTCGAAAGCCGCATCTACGCACCGGATCTACCGGTGGAACGCTCAGCGTGGAGCGCTCAGCCTGCCGTATTCCTGGACGCCCTGGCCTCCGGCACGCCCACCCCCGGCGGCGGGTGCGCCGCGGCTTACGCCGGCGCTATGGCAGCCGCGCTGGTGGCAATGGTGGCGCGCCTGACCATCGGAAAGAAAAAGTACGCCGATTTCGAGGCGCAAATGCAATCCATCCTCGAGCAGGCCGATGAGCTGCGGGCGGCATTGACGGAAGCCGTGCAACGGGATGCGGCCGCGTTCGAGGCCTGGATGGCAGCCATGAAGCTGCCTAAAGAGACACACGAACAAGAAACCCAGCGGAACGAGGCCATCCTGCAAGCCACGCTAACTGCCGCTCAGGTTCCGCTGGATGTGGCGCGCAAGGCGGTAGCCGTGATGGAATTGGCTGTGAAGGTCGCCACATTCGGAAATCTCAACGCCATCACCGATGGCGGCAGCGGGGCAGCCCTAGCGCGCGCCGCCCTCACCAGTGCCGGGTGGAATGTGCAGATCAACTGCCTGTCTCTAAAAGATCAGCCGGCCTGCGAGAGCTTTCTGAGCGAGCTGCGCCAGCTGGAAGCCCGTGCGGCTGAGCTGGAGGCCCAAATCCACCAACAAATGTGTGCCCGGGGGCATTTATCCCTGTGATGGTAACCCGGCTGCGCTTCCCTCTGGCCGTGCTGCTCTGGCTGACCCTGAGCGCCTCGCTTTCTGCTTGCCGCGAGACCGGGACCGCCACGTATCGCCCCCTCGCGACCCCCTCTCCTTCTTTCACTCCTACGCCCACCCTGCGCTGGATATCGCCAACGGCTGCCTCGGCTGCCACCCGTCCTCCATCAGCCACAGCGGGTACAGGCGGGTGGCAATCACCCGATCACCCGGCGACTGCCCTGCCCTCGCCCACCCTGACCCCTTCGCCTCAACCTCTGCTCTGGCTAGCGCCTTATCTGCCGGACCGCCTGCGGGAGGCCGTATCCCTGCTCGTGGGTGTAAAGTTATCCGTTCGACCCGAAACTGCCAACCTGCGCTTCGAAGCCGGAAATCAGGAACCCCTCGTGCAGTGGGTGTATGCGCTGGTGGCTCCTTTTCCCACCTTACAGGATGGGATCACCTCCGCTGAACTGATGAACTCCTGGATCGGTGAACCTGCCGGTCCATTCGCGGGCAGGCCCCTGTTAATGGACGAGAACACTTTCAATGTTCTTACGGTCTGGTGGGGTGAACCGGCCTCGCAGGTTGTCCAGGTAATCCCCGCCGGTGAATTACTCGATACCGCCTGGGCCAGCGTCGGTATAGATCACCGCCGTCCAGCGTGGGCCATCATTCCTTTCGAGGCCATCGAGCCGCGCTGGAAAGTACTGGAACTGGATGGGCAATCTCCCCTGCGCAAAAATTTCGACCTGCAAACCTACGTCCTGACGGTGCCATTCACATTGACAGGCGAGGCGGCCCTGGTGAGAGCTGTGCGGCCTGCCTGGGCTTCTCTGCCCTCGACCAACCGCGATCCAGCCAAGCTCACAACTGTAATCGTCACAGGCGTGACTGCCATGGTACGCGGCACAGCCTGGGTGATGGAAAAAAAAGGCCTCCTGTACCCGGCCCAGGATATCCGCGACTGGCTGCGGGAAGCCGATATTTTGCATATCAGCAACGAAATCCCTTTTTACTCAGACTGCCCGCGGCCTGATCCCCAGTACACGGGTCTCATGTTTTGCTCTGACCCGCGTTATATGGCTTTGCTGGAGGATATCGGCACCGATGTGGTTGAGCTGACTGGCGATCATTTCGCCGATTACGGCCCTGAAGCCACCCTATTTACGCTCGATTTATACCGCCAGCGGGGCTGGCCCTATTACGGAGGCGGAGCCAACGCTGAGCAGGCCCGCCAGCCAGTGTTATTCGAACACCATGGGAATAAAATTGCTTTCTTGGGTTGTAACGCCAAGGGCGGCGGGTATGCAACCGCCAGTGATACCGTTCCGGGTGCATGGGAGTGCGATTTCGCATCCATGCGCCAGGAAGTGCAGCGCTTGCGCTCCGAGGGATACCTGCCCATCGTGACCTTCCAGTATCAGGAGAGCGAGAATCTCGAAATATACCGCGTCCGTCCGGAATACCGTCCCGATTTTCAGAGCATGGCGGAGGCTGGCGCCGTGATCGTCAGCGGCAGCCAGGCCCACCAGCCGCTCAATTTCGAGTTTGATGCCGGCGGGTTGATCCACTACGGTCTTGGCAACCTGTTTTTTGACCAATACCATTACTATCCGACACCCATCACCGACCGTGCTTTTCTCGACCGGCACGTTTTTTACGATGGACGATACCTGGGTGTGGAGCTACTCACCATCCAGTTTGTCGACCTGGCTCGTTCACGCCCCACCACACCCGAAGAACGCCTGGATCTTTTGCAATCCGTCTTTCGGGGGAGCGGGTGGTAGGCGCTCATAGGAGAACCACATGGGATTGAAACCTGACCACTGGATCCGTACAATGGCTCTCGAACAGCGCATGATCGAGCCGTTCGCCGACAGCCAGGTGCGCAGCGGTGTGATCTCTTACGGCGTTTCCGCTTACGGGTACGATATCCGGGTGGCTGATGAGTTCAAAATCTTCACCAGCATCAACGCCACCATCATCGATCCCAAGGCTTTCAACCCCCACTTGATGGTCGATTTCAAGGGCGAGGTGTGCCTCATCCCACCCAACTCGTTTGTATTGGCACGCACCATGGAATATTTCCGCATCCCGCGCGGCGTGCTTACGGTGTGCGTGGGAAAAAGCACGTATGCAAGATGCGGCGTGATTGTTAACGTTACCCCTTTCGAGCCGGAGTGGGAGGGGTATGCCACGCTCGAAATTTCCAATACTGCCCCGCTCCCCGCGAAAATATACGCCAGCGAGGGCATTGCCCAGGTGCTGTTCTTCGAAGCTGACGAGCAGTGCACCACCTCTTACGCCGATAAGAAAGGGAAATACCAGGGGCAGCAGACCATCGTGCTGCCTAAAGGGTGATCGGGCGATCGGGCGATCGGGCGTTCGGGCAATCGGGCGGTCTTTGCCCGCCTTTGCCCGCCTTTGCCCGCCTACACCGTCGCTGTGAGGCTGCCATGCATGAAATACTTGTCCGTGCGCAAACTGAAGGCACACCGCTGATGGCGATGCAGTACATCGCTGATGGCAATACAGCTACTTTCGTTTGGCAAGGAAAGCGTCCGCCTGTCATCATTGGCGATTTCACCAACTGGGAAGATGGCCCTCCCCAGACCTTCACGCGGCTGAGTAAAGGCTTATGGACCTGTTCGCTGACATTTCCCGTGGATGCATACCTGGAGTACGTGCTAATCCATGATGGTGAGCGCCAGCCCGATCCCTTTAATCCACGCACGACCCCCAACGGATTTGGGAAAATAAACCATTACTTTTACATGCCTGCCGGCAGTCCTACCTCATTAATAAGGCGTGACCCTTCTATCCCGCATGGTACCGTAACCCGTCACGCGGTCTGGACCGAATCAATGGACCTGGTTATTGGGCTCCAACGGATCGTGCACCTTTACCAGCCCCCGTCCGACAGACCGGTACCCCTGGTGGTGGTGTGGGATGGCAGCGATTATTTACGCCGCGCGCGCCTGCCCGTGATCATAGACAACTTGATCGCCCAGGGGCGCATTCGCCCGGTGGCGCTGGCGATGATCCAAAGCGGCGGGCGCGCCCGCACCGTTGAATATGCCTGCAGTGATACCACGCTCGGTTTCCTCACCCAATCCGTATTGCCGCTTGCCCGGTCTAACTTGCGCCTGACGGACCCCCAGCAGGGGAATTATGGCGTGCTGGGCGCATCGATGGGCGGCTTGATGGCACTGTATACCGGCATGCGTTTACCACACATATTCAACAATGTGATCAGCCAATCCGGAGCGTTCAGCACTGAAGAATATGAACCGGTGGTCTATGAGCTGATCCGCCATACACCCATCAAACCGATCAAAATCTGGATGGATGTTGGGGCGTACGATTTTCCCGAGATACTCTCATCCAACCACTCGATGGTGGCACTGCTCCAGGAACGCGGTTACACGGTCACATTCCGGCAGCACAACGCCGGGCACAACTTCCCTGCCTGGCGGAATGCGGTAGGGTGGGGCCTGGAACGGCTGTTCGGATAATCATCGAGAACTATTCCTCAACGCTTCAAGTGATAAGGAATATCGATGATCGCCCGCTGGTAGCCGAACTGCCTGCGGCGGTACAGCAGCGCGGTCTTGAGCATCCAGGCAGTCTGGTTGTGCAGCAGCGCCTGCCACCAATGGGCAGGGACAAATTCCGGCAGGATCACGGTGGCTTGCTGGCCATCGTTGTGCTCGGCATCCGTCCGGTCGAGGAAATCCAGCAGCGGACCGACGATCGAGCGGTACGGGGATGGGACGACCACCAGGGGAACATCAGGCCACCACGATTCCCAGGTTTCACGTACTTTTTCACTGGCGCCTGGCTCCAATTCCACATATACCGCGGTGACATCCTTCGAGATCGAGCGCGCAAAATTGATGGCGTCGATGATGCCGCGGTGCACACCCGAGATGGGGATGATCACCCGCGGCGGGGGCAGCGGTTTGAGAGAGGGCGGCAGGCCGCGCAGTGTAAGGCTCTTACCCACCTGGCGATAGTGCGCCCGGATTTGCTGGAAAACGATCACGAGGGTAGGGATCAGCAAAATGGTGATCCAGGCCCCCTCCTTAAATTTACTGATCCCAACCACGAGCAGCGTGATCAGTGTTGCTGCGGCCCCCAGCCCATTGATTATAGCTTTCCACCACCAACCCCGGCTGCCTTCACGCCACCAGTGTAACACCATCCCGGCTTGCGAGAGCGTGAAGGCCAGGAACACCCCCACCGCGAACAGCGGGATCAACGAATGGGTATTGCCGCCGAAAATAACGATCAGCCCACCGGTTGTTAGAGCCAGGAAAACGATGCCGTTACTGAATACCAGGCGGTCGCCCAGACCGGTTAATTGGCGGGGGAGGAAACCGTCAGCAGCCAGGATGGCTGCCAGCCGGGGGAACCCGGCGAAACTGGTATTAGCGGCCACAGCCAGGATCAACATCGTGCTGGCCTGGATGACCAGGTACGGCAGCCCGCTTCCCAGCAGCCGTCGCGCCAGCGCCGAGAGGATGGTCTCCTGTGGGTGGGTTACAATCCCGAGATGCTGTATCAGGCCAATACTACCCAGGAAAAGAATCCCCATCAATATGGCCATCACAATCAGGGTACGCCCGGCATTTTTCGATTCAGGAGACCGAAAAACTGGCACACCGTTGCTGATGGCTTCGATGCCAGTAAGTGCAGTACAGCCTGTAGCGAAGGCGCGTAGGATGAGGTAAGCTGTAAGAGAATGTGTGACTGGTAAAGCCGCTGCAGGAGGCGATACCGATCCATAGATTGCCAGTCGCACAACACCATAGACCAGCATGGGCAGATAGGCCAACAAGAACACATAGACGGGAATGGCCATCAAAGTGCCGGTCTCGCGCAATCCGCGCAGGTTCAACAGCATCATGACCGCCAGAAACGCCAAAGCCACCATCACACGATGCGGCCACAAAACAGGGAACGCCGATGCAATCGCCTCCACTCCCGCGGTCAGACTTACTGCTGCGGTCAGCAAATAATCGATTAACAAAGCCGATGCCGTTATCAACCCGGCCAGCATACCCAGGTTCTCGCGAGCGACAACATAAGACCCGCCTCCCGACGGGTAACCGTGGATGGTCTGGTAATAAGACAAAGCCACGATGGTCAGCAGAAGTGTGATCGCTATCCCAATCGGCCAGCTCAACATAAGCCCGGCGCTGCCAGCCACCACCAATCCCAGGTAGATTTCCTGGTTGGCGTAAGCGATGGAAGAGAGCGCATCAGGCGAGAAAGCCGCCAGGGCGCGGATTTTATTCAAGCGCTTCTCGCCCAACTCATGGGTCGGGAGAGGCGGGCCGATGAGCAAATAACGGAGCTTATTCAGCATGGAGATTCGCCTTCAACTTATAGTGCGCACAATAGCCGAATTATATCCCCAAACTTCCGGTATTCTCCTGCCTGATTTCCTCCTTGCCAATTCCCCACTTCCAAGCTAAAATGCAGTGCTATGTTTGAGAACCTAACCGAGCGGTTGAACAATGTATTTAAGGAATTGCGCCGCCGGGGAAAACTTTCCACCGCCGATGTAGACACCGCCATGCGGGAAGTACGCCTGGCACTCCTCGAGGCCGACGTGAACTACGCGGTGGTCAAAGATTTTGTGGCCCGCGTACGGGAACGCTCCATCGGCCACGAAGTCTCGAGGGCCCTCAACCCCGGTCAGCAGATCATTAAAATCGTAAACGAAGAACTGATCACCACACTGGGCGTTCCCGAAAAGTTGAACCTGAGCGGCCCGCGCCCGCGTGTGTTGATGCTGGTGGGTCTGCAAGGATCGGGAAAGACTACCTCAGCTGGCAAATTAGCCATGCTGCTGCGCAAGCAAGGCGAGCGCGTCATGCTGGTGGCTTGTGACCCCTACCGCCCGGCAGCCGTCAAGCAGCTCCAAACCCTGGGGGAAAGACTCACCGTACCGGTGCATTATGAACCCAACGTTCCCCCACCGGAGCTGGCGCGGCGGGCATTTGAGCAGGCCCAAAAAGGCGGTTACACCATCGCGATCCTCGACACCGCCGGCCGCTCGCAGCTGGATGACGCGCTTATGAATGAGTTGCGCGCCATCACCCAGAAAGTGGTACCCGCTGAAACGCTGCTGGTAGTGGATGCCATGCTCGGTCAGGAAGCCGTCAACATCGCCAAGGGCTTTCGGGATTCGGTATCACTCACCGGCCTGTTCCTGACCAAGATGGAAGGCGACGCCCGCGGCGGAGCCGCGATCTCCATCCGATCTGTCACAGGTGTCCCGATCAAATTCCTGGGCACCGGTGAGGGGCTGGATGCTCTGGAAGTCTACGATCCCGGACGGCTGTCTTCCCGCATCCTGGGCATGGGCGATATGATCGGCCTGATCGAGAAAGCCGAAGAGGCTTTCGATCAGGAAACGGCCCAAAAACAAGCCGAGAAGATGCTGGCGGGCGAATTCAGCCTCGAGGATTTCCGTGATCAGTTACGCCAGGTCCGTAAAATGGGACCGATCGCACAGATTCTCGAAATGCTGCCCGGCGGTTTGGGACAGATGGCAAAGACCATCTCGCCTCAAGATGCCGAGAAGCAGTTGAATTCTACCGAAGCGATCATCAATTCGATGACCGTTCGAGAGCGCCGCAATCCCGACATTCTGAATGCCAACCGCAGGCGGCGTATCGCCCGTGGATCAGGCACCGATGTGCAGAATGTCAACCGCCTCATCAAGCAGTACCGTGAGGCACAGCGTTTATTCAAAACGATTAAAAAATCCGGCGGGCGTGGCCTGTCACGCCTGTTTGGTTAGCATCAGGATCATTTCATAATAAAGGAGAAAGTTTCTTATGGTTCGTATTCGTCTGAGTCGTGTTGGCAGTAAAGGGCAACCCAGCTACCGGGTGATCGTCATCGATCGCGAAAGCCCTCGCGATGGTCGCGCTCTGGAAATATTAGGCTTCTACAATCCTCGCACCCAACCGGCTATGCTGAAGGTGAAGGAAGACCGCGTCTATGAGTGGATGAGCAAAGGCGCTCAGCCCAGTGAATCCGTTGCACAGTTGTTCAATACATCCGGCCTGGCGAAGCGTTATGCGCGTTTCAAGGCTGGCGAGGCGGTGGAGACATTGCTGGCTGAAGCTGAAGCCGCTCAACCTGTGATTAACCCCAAGACGCGCCGCGAAACTCCAGCCAAGGCCAAAAAAGCCGAGTAATTTGCTCAGGAAAAAGTAGGCCGGGAAGTGGCAGACTGCCCTCCCGGCGATTTGCGCTCAACCTGGGGGCTGCTCGGGTTGGCCGCGATGGAGACAAGCTGTGAAAGAGTTGATTGAATACATTGCTCGTTCGCTGGTAGATGACCCTACTCAGGTTGATGTAGAACAGCTTCGGCGCGGCAGCATGTTCGAATTCAGACTGCATGTCGCCAAAGAGGATATGGGACGCGTCATCGGAAAAAATGGGCGGGTCGCCAACGCCATGCGCGTTCTTCTGAACGTGGCCGCAGATCGGGAGGGCAAGCAGGCCTCGCTGGATGTAGAAGACCCTCGATGACCTCCCATTCAACCACTCCACAATCCATCGAGATTGCAAGCTCGTCGCCGTCCAGCGATGCAGGCTCGCCGCAAAAAGGCGAGCCTGTTTTCTTGGCAGTCGGAAAACTGCGCCGCCCTCACGGTTTGCGCGGCGAGATCATCATGGATGTGCTGACCGATTTTCCCGAGCGGCTGCACCGCGGAATAACCCTATTTGTGGGTCCCGAGCACCAGCCGCTACGGCTGCGCAGCCATCGTTGGCATGGGGCTGCCCTGCTGGTGACCTTCGAAGGATACGATACCTCCGAGCAGGCGGGCGAATTGCGCAACCATTTGGCCTACGTGACCGCCGCAGACCGCCCCCAGCTGCCGGAAGGCGAATATTACCATCATCAGTTGATCGGTATGAAGGTGGTCAGCGAGCAAGGTGAAGTGTTAGGAAAGGTCACCGAGATCCTTGCCACCGGCGCCAACGATGTATACGTTGTGCGCCCGGAGATCGGTGTAGAAATCCTCATCCCCGCAATAGACGAATTCGTATTAGCTGTCGACCTGGAACATCATGAATTGCGGGTACGCCTGGCGCCGGGCTTGCTGCCGGAGTAAGCCAAACGCCAACGTGTAAATCAGATGGCCCCTCACGAACCCAAACTGTACTGGATTGGCTTCAACCTGGTCAAGGGCATCGGTGCGGTGCGCTTCCGAAAACTGCTGGATACCTTTGGCGATGCCGAAACGGCCTGGAACGCGCCCGTGGATGCCTTGCGGGTGGCTGGATTGTCCTCCAAGCTGGTCGAAAACCTGCGCCAGATGCGCTCGCAGGTATCTCTGGAACAGATTTGGGATCGTCTCCAGGCGCAAAACATCCGCCTGCTGACCTGGGATGACGAGGACTACCCGCGCAGGCTGAAGGAGATCGAACAGCCGCCGCCAGTCCTGTACCTGCGCGGCGACTTGAAGCTCGAAGATGAATGGGCGGTGGCCATCGTTGGCACCCGCCGGATCACCCCTTACGGCCGCCAGGTGGCCGAGGAAGTTTCCGCTACGCTGGCCCGCAACGGGGTTACCGTGGTCAGCGGGCTGGCGCGCGGCGTGGATGCTGTGGCACACCAGGCTGCTGTCCAAGCTGGCGGGCGTACCCTGGCTGTGTTAGGCAGCGGCGTTGACCGAATTTACCCGCCCGAAAACCAGCGTTTAGCGGAGCAGATCATCTCGCACGGAGCGGTGATCAGCGATTACCCGATCGGCACACCACCCGAGGGCCCGAATTTTCCTCCCCGCAACCGCATCATCTCCGGGCTTTCGCTGGCAGTCATCGTGATCGAGGGCAATCTCGACAGTGGAGCCATGATCACAGCCACATTCGCCGCCGAACAAGGACGGGAATTATTTGCCGTTCCGGGCAGCATTTTAGCCCCGCAGAGCAAAGGCACCAACCGGCTGATCCGCGACGGCGCCCGTCTCCTGCTCGATCCCCAGGAAGTTTTGGAAATCCTTGACCTCCAGCAGGCCACCGCACAACAGACC
>Ga0315274_10016234_pt1 | contig 10521 bp, 7 predicted proteins | sample YL17G02_20_MG_FD_203700 | JGI IMG/M metagenome (GOLD analysis project Ga0315274, IMG submission 203700) | Sediment microbial communities from Yellowstone Lake, YNP, Wyoming, USA - YL17G02_20 | ecosystem: Environmental > Aquatic > Freshwater > Lake > Sediment | place: USA: Wyoming | collected... | reverse complement strand
GGAGCGCCCGCAAGAGGGAGGGCGGATGACGGACACTATCGGAGCACGATTGCTGGCAGCCGCGTTATCTTTCCGTGAGAGCCCCGCCGTTGTCGAAGGCGATCGTACTTTGTCCTTCGGACAGTATGCTTCGGGCGCCCTCGCCGTCGCCGCGGCGATAGAGATGCGCGGCCCGGGCGAGCGAGTCGCGATAATGCTGCCCACGTCAACGGCCTTCGCGCTGTCGTTTATGGGCACGACGCTCTCCGGCAGGGTCCCCGTACCGCTCAACTTTTTTCTCGCGCCCGCCGAACTCAATGCGATCCTCGCCGACTGCGGCGCGCAAACGGTCATTACCGCGCACGTGTTCGAAAGCACCGCAAAGGAACTTGACGCGGAAATCGTCTGGGCCGAGGAGTTCATCCCCGCATGCCTCCAGTCCCCTCCTCTGGCCGAACCAAAGGCAAACCGCATCGCGACGATACTGTACACTTCCGGCACCACCGGCAGGCCGAAAGGCGTCGTGCTGTCGCACAGGAATATCCTCGCAAACGTCGCCGGCTGCGTGAAGCATTTCGACTTTACGCCGCGGCATACGCTCCTTGGCGTCCTGCCGCTTTTCCACACGTTCGCTCTGACAACCACGCTCGTAATCCCGGCAGCCATCGGCGCGAGAACCGTTCTGATGCCCCGCTTCGAGCCGGGCGCCGTGCTCGACGCCATCGCTCGAAATGCAGTCACCACCATCGTCGCCGTCCCGAGCATGTACCGCGCCCTCGCACGGTCGCTGGAACGCGGCGCGGACCTTTCCAGCGTTCAAGTCCCCATAGCCGGCGGCGAGCCGCTGCCCGAGGACATATTCCATACGTATCGAGACAAGTTCGGCGTTACGCTTTGCGAAGGCTACGGCCTGACCGAGAATTCCCCCGTCATCAGCGCAAACACCCCCGCCAGTCTCAAACCCTTCACCGTCGGCAGGCCCCTCCCGAACCTCGAGGTCCGCGTCGTCGGCGACGACGGCCAGGATGCGGGCATAAATGTCGACGGCGAAATCTGGGTGCGCGGCCCCAGCGTCATGGAGGGCTACCTCAACCTCCCCGAGGAAACGCGCGCGGTCATTACCGGCAACGCGTTCCTGCGTACGGGCGACATTGGCCGGTTCGACGAGGACGGCTTCCTGAGGATTACCGGCCGCAGGAAGGACATGATGATTTCGGCCGGCGAGAACATATTTCCCCGCGAGATCGAATTGGTCATCTCCCGCCACCCGGCCGTCGCGGAGGTCGCGGTGATAGGCGTCCCCAACCAGATGCGCGGCGAAGTCCCGCGGGCCTTCGTCGTCCTCCGCGAAGGTTGCTCGGCAACCGAGGACGAACTCAAGGACTTATGCCGCGCTCAGATCGCGCGCTACAAGGTCCCCGACCGGATCGAGTTTCGCTCGCACTTTCCCCACAGCCCCACCGGTAAGATCCTCAAGCAGAAACTGGTGCTGCTAGGCAAGACGGAAGGCGGCAGACAGTGAGCGCGCTTTCGGTAGTGTTCTTCGTACTGGCGCCAGTCTTGGTCCTTGCCCTCATACTGTACTGCCTGCGTGATGAATTCGCCGCCAACCGGCGCCTGGTCGCCGTCATCGCGCTGGCGTGTCTGGCTTTCTTCCACAGGATAGTATTCTTCGGCGAGGCCCTTTCCCAGAGCGACGCGAACCTGCTCCAATTGCAGTTTTTCACCGCGTACCGCAGCGCGATCCTCGACTTCGCCGAGATACCTTTCTGGAACCCGCTCGTCGGCGCAGGCGTGCCGAACCTCGCCAATCCACTTTCAGCAATGTTTTACCCGCTTGCGCCGCTCTTTCTGGCGACCAATGTGTTCAGGGCGATGAGCGTCTTCGTCGTGTGTCACTATTTTCTCGCGGGGACATTCGCGCTCTTCGTCGGCCGCCGCATTTTCCGCGCGGCGCCCGCGGCGCTTGTCTTCGCGATAGTCTACGCCTTCAACGGCTGGGCCGTAACGCGCTCAGCGCACCAGCCCGCCATCGAATACCTGTTTGCCTACACCTGGCTGCCCCTTGTCGTGCTCGCCTTTGAGCGCGCCGTGGACGGCAAGAGCATTCTCTCGTCAATTGTCGCGGCGGGCGCAGGCCTCGCCTGGATGGGAATGACCTGCCCGAATCTCTTCGTTTACGCGTCGATCCTTTTGGTGCTGGGCCTCGCCGCGAGGCTGGCGGTCCTGGCCGCGTTGCGCCGGACGAACGCCTTCGCCGCGGGGCTGTCCGCAGCGGTCGGCGCGGCCATCTTCGCGCTTGCGCTCGGCGCCGTCGAATACGGCCCCGCGCGGGAACTGGCCCAATTCTCGACCTCCACCCGCCTGGGCTCCGAATACCCGGGCGGCTGGCGCACGCGCGGGCTGTCGATCTGGATGATCGCGAAACTGTATTCCCCCTACGCCCCCGGCAGGCCTTTCGGAGTCTACTATTCTCCCGGAGCAGTCGCGATTCTCCTGGCGCTTGTCGCAGTCTACGCCGCAATCCGGCTGAAGTTGCGCCGGACCCTCGTCGGGGCGGCGTTTCTCGTCCTTCTTTTCGGCGCAGCCCTTGCCGCCAAAACGCCGCTTTACGCCGCCCTTGCCCGCGCCTCGAAACTCGTCGCGCTCGCCAGCCTCATGCCCGCCTGTCTCATCCTGCTGGTGTTGCCGGTCGCGGTCCTGGCCGCCGCCGGAGTCGATGCGCTGGCCGGCCAATACAAGAGGCTGTCCGGCCGCGGCGGATGGTTACTGCCTGCGCTCGTATTCGTCGAGTTGTTCGTCGGTTTCGCCGTCATCTACCCGCGCTGGGGCGAAAGGAGGTTGACCTTCGACTACGCGAAGGAAGTCGCCGATTTCCCCCACCTTGATATCATCGCCGCCGAGGGCAGCGCCGGGCGCATCTTCGTCCAGTCGCCAACCGAAGGGCAGATCCTCGCCCCTTCGTACGCGGTCCTGCCGCGCCGCCTCTCCCGAATCAACCTGCATCCCAGCGATTTCGCCCCCGATTGGCTCACCGAGGCCCTCGGAGCCCCCTTGACCACCAAGTCATTGAGCGCCCTCGGCGTGGGATGGGTCGCCTCGACCGAGCCTGTCATCCGGCCCGGCGAGCAAAAGACCGTCTCATGGCCTTCGGTCGACGACCATTACGAGGACAACGTCTTCTTTCCGCTGAGAAATCGGGCCGGCTGGGTTGCGTGGGATCGCACGGTCCATCTTTGCCGGCTGTCCGTGCTGCCCGCGATAGCGAGAGCCGAACCGCTCACCAAACGCTCGATGATCCAGGAGCACTCTCAAGAGCCGCTCGCGAGCCTGGAAACAGAACGCCTCGACACCTTCGCCGACTGGAACGCCATTACCGTCGTCAGCGAGACGACGAACTCGCTGACGTTGCCCCTTCCCGAAAGCGCCCCCGCCCGGTATTTCTTCGCCGTGACCGCATACCCCGGATGGCGCGTAGCGGCAAACGGCGTGAACGTCCCCTGGGTAACGGCGGCCGGCGCTTTCATAGCGGCCGACGTCCCACAGAAAACGACCGCCATCGAACTGCATTTCCGCCCAACGCACTGGAGCGTCTACATGTTTCTGGCGGCTGCCGCCGTTGCCTTTACGATTGTCGCTGCCGCGCGGCAATCACGGTAGATGCGACAAGAAACATTCCTCACCATCGGGGAGGCCGGGAAAGCGACCGAATCAAGCTGAAAAGCAACATTGGAGAGTCACTCTGGAAAACGAAAAACGTCCCGTTTTTCCTCTATGACTCCTGGAATCCTTCCTCGCCCACAAGCCTCACGAAAATACAGGGGCACAAGTCCTGCGTGTCGACTCCGGTCTCGGTTTTCCTGACGAGTTTCAGCATCTGGCTGTAATAGTTTCCCACGGGTATGACGAGCCTGCCGCCGCGGCGCTTGAGTTGTGCGACAAGGCTCGGCGGCACGTCCGGCGCGGCCGCTGCAGCCAATATCGCGTCATAGGGCGAATGCTCGGGAAGTCCCAATGTCCCATCGCCGACGACGAACTCGATATTCCCGTAACCGAGCGCGTCAAGCGTCTCGCGCGCGCGCCGTGAAAGCTCCCCGATCCGCTCAATCGTGTAGACCTTCCGGGCAAGTTCGGCCAGTATCGCCGTCTGGTAGCCCGACCCCGTGCCGACTTCAAGGACTGTTTCGCCGCCGGAAAGATCCAGCGCCTGTGTCATGAGCGCAACGATATAGGGCTGCGAGATAGTCTGCCCGCAGCCGATGTCGAGCGGATGGTCGTCGTACGCCTCGACCCTGCTGTGCTCCGGTACAAACATGTGCCGCGGGACCCTAACGAAAGCATCGAGCACTTTCCCGCTGTTTATGTCGCGCGCGGCAAGGTGGTGCTTGACCATGTCGCTCCTTGCCGTCACGAACCGGTCTTCCTGCGATGCGTGGTTTGGCTGGGACATCACTGCTTCGCCAGGTAGTTTGCGCGGCGGTAGAAGTGCTTCTGGGCCATGATCTCCGCGGCCGCCAACCTGTAGGTTTCAAGGACCCTGAAATCCCTGGGTTTCATCCGGCCCCCACCGGGTTTCCCGAGCCCGTCGAACGTCTTCGAGATCCTCGCCGCGTCCAGGTCGCGCGCGAAAAAAACGTAGACGGCCACAAGCCGGTACGCCGCGCGGTAGACGGCGGCGCATGGCTCCATCGAAAGAACGGGCGTCGAAATCCTCTCTGCGTCCGCAAGAAACCTGTCCCTCAGCCGCTCATCGCCCGCCCGGTGCGCAACCGAGGCCGCCTTAAAATGCAGGTCCGCAAGACGGCCGGCCGTTTCCATCGTGGCCGAGGCGCTCTCCGCCTGGAGGTTCTCTATCGCCAGCCTGTATGCGACAACCGCCGAGACCGGCGTCCGCTCTTCAGCAAACAGCGTGTCGTCCGCCTCCGAGGCTATCCTCATGAGCGACCATTTGTCGGCACCCGGCCGACGCGCCGAACCGGCCGGTTTCTTCACGGGAACGGCCTCGTCAACCGCGAAGTAACACGCCGGGCAGACCGACACGCACACAAGATTGTAGTCGACCTCGCCCCCCCTCCCCGCGTAAATGGGCGTCTCAAACTGGTCTTTCCTGGAAGCCTTCAGTTCTCCCTTCAGCGTGAACGCGGCAACGTGCGACTCACAGCCTTCCCTGCCACATTTCCTCAGCGTCATCTTGAGTGCTCGGCGCCGCGCGCCCTGCGGCAGTTCCTTCGGCCGCTGCACGTGCCGCTTGATCATGAGCGCCGTTTCCAGAAGTTCGGCCTCCTCTACGGGCTTGCGCATGAAGGCCCGCGCCCCGGCCTCCAGGCACTGCGCCTCCAACCGGCCGCCCTTCTGCCTGGACGTTGCGATAAGGAAGCCCTCCTTGCCCGCGCGCGTCTTGCTGATAAGCGTCAGCGCCTCAAACCCTTCATATCCCGGGACCTCGGTATCGTAAAAGATGACGTCAGGCTCGAAGACCCTGACCTTGTTGAACGCGTCCTCCGCCGCCTCCGAAATCTCAACCACAAAGCCCTTTTTCGTCAGGGCCTCCGCCACGGTTTTTCTGAACGCCGCGCTCGTGTCGGCTACAAGCACGCGCACGGGCGGGGCAATTCGCGACTCGGTCAACTTGGCCTCCTCTGGCCGGCCTAATCCCTCCGGACGATGAGCCTCAGAACCAACTTTACAAATCGGCATGTATCGCGCAGCGGGTTGATCTTACTTCTCCGGCCGCCGTATATCGTGCTGACCGGCACCTCGCGTATCACCATGCCCCGCCGCGCCGCCTTCACCAGAATCTCCGACTCGGCGTCGAAGCGCGAGGTCGACACCGGCAGCCGCGCAGCGGTCGCGCACTTTATCAGCCGGAAACCCGACTGGCTGTCCGTTATCCTCGTCCCGGCGATCCATGAAATCACCGTCGAGGTCACCAGGTTCGTCGCAAGCCGCACAAACGGCATCCCCGCCCGGTTGCGCATCCTCGAGCCCAGCACGATATCAGCCCCGGTGGCCCTGTATTCCTCAACCAGCCGCGGGATCTCCTCCGGGTCGTGCTGGCCGTCGGCATCAAGCGTTATTGCGGCTTCAAACCCTTCCTCCGCCGCCCGCGCAAGGCCCGTCTTGAGCGCGCTGCCCTTGCCCAGATTGGCAGCGTGTCTCATCACCACGGCGCCTGCCCCCTCGGCCACATCGGCAGTCCTGTCCCGGGAACCGTCGTCGACCACGATCACCGACTGCACGTGCCTTGACGCCCCGGCGATGACCGATTGGATACGGCCTTCCTCGTTGTACGCCGGAATGACTGCACAGAAGCGCTCCACGCAAGCCCCTCGAACTTACCGTGCCCTGCTGCCTTTTGCCCGGAATATCTGCCGTGCGCGGCCTGCGGCCGCACGCCGAAGCATCCGACACTGTATCCCTTCAATCCAGTTTCAAATCGCGGATGACCAACTGCGCCTCGCCCTCTCCGCCGAATGTGTCAAGTTGCGGCTCAAACACGATGCTGAAACGGCCCGCATGATTCTCCAGCTTCTCCGCCAGTTCTCCGCGGCCAAACGCTATTGCGCGCACGCTTGCACCCTCGCCGCGCACGACAAACGACACGTGCTGCCCGTCCGTCCCAAGCCGCCTCGGATGTCCCGCGGTACTGACGCCCGTTGTTGCGAAAAGCGGCCGTGGGTTGCCCTCGCCGAAAGGCGCCATGAACTCCAACTGTCTCACCAGCGCCGTCGTCACGGCCGACAGCGGTATCTGGGCGTCAACGGATATCATGGGCGTCAGGTCATCCTCGGTCAGTCCCGCCGCGGCGGCCTCGAGCATCTCCCGCAAGGCGTCGATCTTCCCTGTTTCTATGGTTATCCCCGCGGCCTGTGCGTGTCCCCCGTAGCTCAGCAGCACCTCGTCGCAAGACCTAAACGCCTCAAGTATGTGAAATGCCGGTATGCTTCTGGCGGACCCCCGCGCAACTCCGCCTTCGACGCTCAGGAGCACTGTAGGCCTGTAGAACTCCTCGGCTAATCTGCTTGCCACCACCCCGATCACGCCGATGTGCCAGTCGTCTCCCGCCAATACTATCACGCGCCTGTGTCCGAGTTGCGCATCCTCGCTCAGGCGCCTGCGCGCGTCCGCAAGTATCGCCCGCTCAATCGACTGTCTTTCCCGGTTCAGGAGGTCCAACTGCGTCGCAATGTCGAGCGCCCTTCCGAAACTGTTCGTCGTCAGAAGTTCGAATCCCAAGAGCGGCTCATTCAGCCTCCCGGTGGCGTTGAGCCTCGGCGCGAGTCTGAACGCCACGTCCCGGGCGCTGAACCGATCCTTGAGCCCCGCGATGCTCATCAGCGCCCTCAGGCCCGGCAGTTTAGTGTTCGCGAGCGCGCCAAGCCCGTGGCTCACGAAAATGCGGTTTTCGCCCGTAAGCGGCGCCACGTCCGCAATCGTCCCCAGCGCCACCAGCCCTATCGCGTTGAGAAGGAACTCGCGGAATTCCGGCGTCACCTTCTTCTGCCCGGAAAAACTCTTCGCCGCGGCCCACGCCAGTTTGAACGCCACCCCCACCCCGGCCAGATCCCGGTAGGGGTATGTCGAGCCTGGCTTCTTCGGGTCGATGACGGCAACCGCCTCGGGGAGGGCTCCTTCGGGTTCGTGGTGGTCCGTCACAATGAGGTCAATGCCCAGTTCCCGCGCGAGCGCCGCCTCCTCGCGAGCCGTTATCCCGCAGTCCGCGGTTATCACGAGCTTTACCCCCTGCTCCCCGAAGTCCCTCATCCTGTCCGCGTGCAGCCCGTATCCTTCGCGGATTCTGGTCGGCAGAAAATACGAAACCTGCGCGCTGACCTGTGAGAAGAAATGATACAAAAGCGCCGTCGCCGTCATCCCGTCTACGTCGTAGTCCCCATAGATGAGTATCTTTTCCCCCTTCGCGACCGCCTTGTTTATCCTCCGGACAGCCTCCGTAATGCCGTCCAAACCCTCCGGTTCGTGAAGGTCGTCAAGCGAGGGGTGCAGGAACTTCTTCGCCGCCTGTGGCTCGGTCAAACCCCTGTTTACCAGGAGTTGCGCAATAATGGGCGGGACAGCAAGATGGGTCGACAGGGACTTGACCGCCGAATGGTCGCAGGGCGTTATCCTCCACTGGATGTCATTCTGTTTTTGCACAGAACGCGTCTCCACATGCGCTCCCGGCAACGGGCAATACCGCCGGCCTTCCTCCCCCGCCGAGTGCCGGTCAGTGTTCTCGAATCTCAACGTCTAAGATACAGCGGCACGCCAGTAAATCAAGCCTCAACGCCGTGCCGGCTTATGTGTCTCTTGAATGCTCGCGCGCGCCGAAAAAGGCGGGGCAACATGCGGCGCTTAAGAGCGATTTTGAAGCGGCGGCAATCCGGCCTCCCGGCCATGGCACGGCCGGACAGAGCCGGCCGCAGCACACTCTTTCAGCAGCCCCACGGTCCCCGGTATCTCAGCAGCCCCGTCTGCCGCAGCGCCACTCAAGTGGCCTTCCGCACAGCATCGACAACGTACGCAACCTCCTCGTCCTTCAATTTCGGATATAGCGGCAGTGAGAGCGTCGAAGCCCCTATCCGCTCAGCAACAGGGAATTGTCCCTCCTTGTATTCGAACGTCCTGCGGTAGTACGACATGAGGTGCACCGGGCGGTAGTTAACCGTCACACCGACGCCACCGGCCTGAAGTTTCCCGATAACAGAATCGCGGCGCGCGGGATCCACCCATATCGTGAAAAGATGCCTGCCCGACACACAACCTTCGGGCACTGCGGGAATCCTGACCCCGGGGGCGCCGGCAAGCCCCTCCGAATACATCCCGGCGATGGCCTCCCGCCTGTTCCGCATCTCTTTTACCCGAGGCAATTGCCCCAGAAGAAGCGCAGCCTGAATATTGGACATGTTATACTTCCAGCCGAACACGTTCATGTCGTAGTGTTCGTAGCGTCCCTTGTGCCGTTCTGCCGCGCTCTTGGAGAGCCCGTGAAGCCGCATGATTCGCAGCCGGTCCGCAAGCGCGGCGTCGCCGGTCACCACGGCCCCCCCTTCCCCCGAGGTGATGGATTTCGTCGCGTAGAAACTGAACATGGTCGCCAGCGACAGTTCCGCGGGCGCCACGCCGTCCCGCCTTGCTTCAAGCGCATGCGCGGCGTCCTCGACAATGACCAGACCGTGCTTGTCCGCGACCGCCCTGAGCGCGGGCATGTCGCACATCACGCCGTAGAGATGCACGGGCACAATCGCCTTCGTGCGCCCCGTTATCGCGCCGGAGACAAGGGACGCCCGCATATTCCCGGTATCCTCCTCCACGTCCACGAAAACCGGCCGCGCCCCCGCCATGACAATGGCATTGGCTGTCGCGACGAAGGTCATCGGCGTCGTTATGACTTCATCCCCCGGCCCTATGCCCGCCGCCGCAAGCGCCAGGTGAAGCCCGGCCGTACCGCTTGAAACGCCTACAGCGTACCGCCGCCCCGTGAAGGCCGCCAGGTCCCGTTCGAAACGCTCCACCCAGTCGCCCGTCGTCAGAAACTCGCCTCTGAGGGCCGACGCGACGTTGGCGATGTCGCCCTCGTCAATGTTGTGTCTGTAAAACTGAACCTTCACAGCCTTACCCCGGGACCGTGCAACTTGCAGGCGCCGCGATTCCCGCGTCAGGATTCCGGCCCGTCCGCCGGACTTCGGCAAACGCAGGACGCGGTGCCCGCAGTTGAGGACCAGCATATTGTAGCGCCGCCCGTGCCCTCAGTAAAACACGAAACGCCCCTCTGCGGGCGGGCGCCGCCCGCAGATTTGGCTGGCGGACCGGCGCGTCAGTCCCTATACTGTCGTTCGATTCATTGCCCCTGACGCAACGCGGCTTGTCGTTCTCATGCACAGGAGAAAAACGTGAAGGATCATCTCTCAATCGTCACTGCGCTTGCGGCCGTTCTTCTCGTTGCCTCCCTTGCGGGCGCTTCGCCCCTGGCCGAGGCGCTTCCTCCGGACGTGTACGTCTTCATCGACATCCCTGATCTGCCCGCCGCCCGCGCCGCCGGCGCCCAAACCGCCTACGGCGAAATCCTCGCCGAGCCAGAGGTCGCGAGGTTCATCGAATCGGGTTTCCCGGCGCTCTCTGACATCAGGTCCGACTTCCGCTCTTCAGTGGGAAGAAGCTTCCGCGAACTGCTTGACTTCTGCAAGGGCGATGCCGCATTTGCCGTCCTGCCGGCTTCGGACAGCCCGATGGCCGCCCTCTTCATCATGAATGTCGGCAAGGAGACCCGCGAATTCGAGGCGTTCCTTGCGGATGCCGAAAAGCGCACCGGGTATGTCTGGGACTCGTACGAAATCCCCGGGGCAACCGTGAAAGCCGCATCGGCCGGATCATTCAGCCTGATGTACACCGTCGCAGGCGACCGCTTTATCCTCTCGAATTCCTCCGCGGCCCTCGCAACCGCCGCAACCGGCATCCTCTCGGGCCCCAAGGAGAGCCTCGCCGCCGACCCCGGCTTCGGCAAGTGCCTTTCGTTTTCCACACTCGACAAACCCCAAGTTCGCG
>Ga0315274_10016233_pt1 | contig 10521 bp, 11 predicted proteins | sample YL17G02_20_MG_FD_203700 | JGI IMG/M metagenome (GOLD analysis project Ga0315274, IMG submission 203700) | Sediment microbial communities from Yellowstone Lake, YNP, Wyoming, USA - YL17G02_20 | ecosystem: Environmental > Aquatic > Freshwater > Lake > Sediment | place: USA: Wyoming | collected... | reverse complement strand
AATCGGATAGTGTGGGGTGAAACTGCACTCCGTTGCGATGGCAAACCCATGCACACAGGTCTTTCAGTATCCTCACTAGGATCGTGTGGGGTGACACGTATTTTGCATCACTCTTATTTTAACTAATGTTTCTTTCAGTATCCTCAATCGGATCGTGTGGGGTGAAACCGCCGAGTCAAAGCGCCCTGTTATTATCTACGGCGCCTTTCAGTATCCTCAATCGGATCGTGTGGGGTGAAACAGCGGGTGGTATCGGCTTCGAGCAGGCCCTGGACGACTTTCAGTATCCTCAATCGGATCGTGTGGGGTGAAACTCACTGATAAGCGGTCTGGGCAGCCACAGGATGTCACTTTCAGTATTCTCAATCGGATCGTGTGGGGTGAAACTGAGACAATGTGCTCCAACTTCCAGTTGCGAACCACCTTTCAGTATCCTCAATCGGATCGTGTGGGGTGAAACCAACGTTAGCTGTGCCTGCGGTGATGTTCTGGTGCACTTTCAGTATCCTCAATCGGATCGTGTGGGGTGAAACAGCAGGGTCAATCTGCCTGATGCTGATGTTGTCCCAATCTTTCAGTATCCTCAATCGGATCGTGTGGGGTGAAACTGTGTCTTGGATTTCGGCGTAGGAGATGGAGTTGTTCTTTCAGTATCCTCAATCGTATCGTGTGGGATGAAACAGCAGACGACAACTACTGGATGTTCTCGCACCCGTCCTTTCAGTATCCTCAATCGGATCGTGTGGGGTGAAACGCGGATAGCGACACGATCTACGCCGGCAACGGTCATCTTTCAGTATCCTCAATCGGATCGTGTGGGGTGAAACGTCCATCAACGTCGAAGTCACTCCAACCATCACGGCCTTTCAGTATCCTCAATCGGATCGTGTGGGGTGAAACACGCGTTACCCTCTATCCGCAACCCATGGTCGTGGCCTTTCAGTATCCTCAATCGGATCGTGTGGGGTGAAACTATGGGACGCAAAGCCCTGTACGATGACGACATAATCTTTCAGTATCCTCAATCGGATCGTGTGGGGTGAAACTTGCCCCATCCGGGTAGATCCAGCACGGCCTACCATCCTTTCAGTATCCTCAATCGGATCGTGTGGGGTGAAACTCCTCTACCCTCTATCCGCTTTAATTCGAAAGACACCATTTCCTTTGGCTGTATCCTTGCCGACCTGCGTGATCTCACCCCACAACAGCCAGGGCAGCAGTTCGCGCCAGACCTCCTCCGGGGCGCTGTACCAGGCTGTGCCAACCAATCCGCTGATCCAGGTGGGCTGACCGGTGCGGCTTGATCCGCTTGGAACATCTGCCCAATTCACCTGGCTTTCCACCAGGTGGACGCGGTTGGCCAGGTTCCATAAATGCTGACGTTCTTCAGCCGGTCGTACCGTGCCACCAGCGTATTGAATGGCAAGGTCGTCAAGCCTTTTTAAGATGTGCGAGAAGATCACGCCAAAATCGGGCGACTTGACCAGGCGTTCTCCCAAAATCAGACGCAAAGGTGTGAGGAAGTCAATACGCAGGCGCGGCTGACCTGTGCCCAGGCGTGATGCGAACGCTTCTGCCGATTGCTCGATCGCTGCCTGTGTGACCATCTCCGCCGGCGGCTTGACCAGATTCTCGCCTTCCTTAAGCACTTCCCAATCGCCCGAAATCGGATGCTCGGCATGGATGCTTTTCAGCGTGAACCTGCCACGCCCAACTCCCACACCTAGCTGCCCCATTTCTAGCACGGCCAGGACAAAGTATGGCAGAAACTGCAATGCGCTCCCAAATAACGTCAGCCCAAACTCGAAACTTTCTTGGCTTTTCAGCCCTGCCGCAGATTCGACAAGCGGTGGCACGAGTGCATAGCCACGCCGTTCCTGGCCGGGTTTCTCATTGGCAGCTAGCAACCAATGTACAGGACAGATCGCTGCATGGGACGGATCGCGCACATCGCCTGCGCAGTAAGTGCGCGTCATGGCCGCGCCCAAGGCTCCACGAAGATTGCTCCCAGCACGAAAATTATCCACTTCGAGCCTGAGCGGTGTCGTCGCTTCGCAGACAAAACGTAAGTGAGTGGCGGTGAGAGAAAATATGGTTTATTCCTTTAAGCAATCCATAATGGATCGAATTGTTCAATCCTCTGCATCTTGATCAGCATCCAAGCGCAATCCCCTTATCGAATCATAGGGTTTGTGGATGATCCATGGTTCGACTGAATCATCTACCGAACGAAAATTCTTGCGATTCTTTTTGCGCATGCTATCAACCATCTGATAAGACAGTGATACCAACATACTTGTTGCCTCAAGCCAGTTGCCTGCTTTCATGGCTACCGCATAGTCTTCTTCGTAACAGCCGGGTAGAATTTCAATTCGATCATCTTGTTCGTCGAAGGCTTCATCTGCCCAATCATGATGCACCCCTGCGATAAGCTTATCCTCAAGCTGTTCAAAATTGGGATTATGTAGGGCCTGCTCAAACAGCTCAAGGTCTTCGCCTCGATATCCGTCGGCATAAACCTGATTAGAAATCTCTATCAAAGTATCTTCACTGATTGGATTCTGGATATTCCGCAACAATCCCACTGTCTGTTTCGACTTGTCTGTGTCATACAATTTATGGCGATTGACCTGTTCGCTCATCACGATAACTCGCGCTGGCGGGCGCGCACCATAGCGATTGACGCGCCCCATACGCTGTGCTTCTGCGTCAATTGGCGCAGGTTCAAGAAAGGCTTGATAAAAATCAAGGTTTAGACTTACCTCAACGACTTGCGTTGCGACCAAGACGCGGGGCAAACTCTTGAGCAAATCCTGTTCTATTTTGTTTCGATCCTTTGCAGCAAAACGGCTGTGTAGAAGGATTGCATTGCTGACAAAACGTGCCTGACATTTCTCAAACACCTGATGCGCAGTTCGCACGTGATTGCAGACAATCAACGTGTGTGGGCAATCCTCTGCAACATTGAGAATATCATCTATCCGGTCTATCAAACCGCCATCCCAAACCTCGACCCAATGACGCTTTTTGTCTAATACCTCACGGTCTTTTTCATTTTGGAAATTTGGCGTGATGACTTGGTTTTCAGACATTCCGGCGGCTTGCTGAATCAGTTCCTTTAGAAAGTTTGGCATGGTCGCTGTTGCAAAGAGCAACCGTGCATCCCACTTCGTTGCCATTCGCGCCGCGCCAAGAATCAATCCAGTCATGTGCGCGTCATAGGCATGGATTTCATCAAAGATAAAACACGCTTGCGGAAACTCGCCTAGCATTTGCTCCCAGCCACGTCCGCGCAATGCATAACGCAGGATCTGATGAGGCGTGCAGACTCGAATTGGAAAGTACATTTCTTTCGAGAGTTGCTTAAGACTTTGTGCTTGTGCCTGTGCATCAAGAGAAGTTTTGTCCTCCTTGAGCAGCGAATAAAGATATGCGCTGGCTTTACCGTGCAGGACATTGACGCTTTCGCTCCCAAAGATGTCAACCAGCCGTTTGTGCATTGCATTGATACTGGCGGTGTAAGGCAGAACATAGAAGACACGACTGTTTTTTCGCCAGTTCGCTTGCATCCATAACAAAGAAGATTCAGTCTTACCTGAACCGGTCGGAGCGCGCAGAATAGCGTTTTGTTTAGTGTCGCAGCATTTTTCCTGAAACCCGCGTAATGTGCCTTTGTAGATCGTTGGCCGCGTCAAATCAGATAATGGTCGCGGAGGCGTTTTACCCGATGCCATGTGATCTGCCGTAACCAGTAGGCCGCGATAAAGAGCCGCGCGTTTGCGTTTGTCGAAAGGAATTTTCTTCAACTGTCCGTATCGGTTGATTCCGCTTTGTTTGAGCCATGCGGAACCGAGTCGTAAATTCCCTAATGCGATGGGTGCAAGTGTGATTAGATAGGAGCGTCCAATTGCATTGCATACATCAATCCAGAATACTTCAAAACGCCCTCGATTCGCATCAAACTCGCGAACCATCTGTGCCCATACAGCGGTATCTTCATCTGGAATTTGGTCACTTGGAATCGCCGCTTTTTCATTCCCCGCATTTCCATCAACGGGCAACGTTCGGTGGTGAGTGAGAATAGCAAGCAGAGCTTCGTCAGGAAGTTCAGTGCAATGTGCAGCAAATGCGGTGGAGAGTACTTCGTGCCGCTTGCCATGCCAATCTTTGCTTTGACCATGCAAGACATCTTGAAAACCTATTGCTGCTTTCCCAACATCATGAAAAGTCGCACATAGCACAAGATCAGTTAAGAGTACAGATTGGTCAAAGACGCCATCAGGAAGGTTGGCGACAACCTGCTTGACAGCGTCCACGACCTCCATTGTGTGCTGATACAGTGTCTCACCCGTACTCTTCGCCCAAAGTTCATCACTCATGATTGAAAATCCAGCAGGACCACGGCGTGCGCGTCAGACAGACTATCGCTTGGATGATAGAGTGGCATCTGACAAGTGGCTGACAAAGGAAAACCAACCAAGAGTCTGGGCGTAGGCAGTGCAACATACCGCGAGATGCGTGCTGGTATCCGCGTGCGCCATTCGGCATCATTGATGTAATAGTCAACCAGCGGAGGCAAAACTTGGCCAAGCGGCACTCCACTGTACGGAACAAGCGTTGAACGAACTTGTCCATGCTCTACTCGTTCCAGAGTAATTTCCGCTATGCTTACAATCCACGCCAAGTCCTGTGAACGTCCAAATCGCGGTGGAGTGGCTGGCAAGTCCAGAATGGCTTTGAGATTCACGTCGGTCACATAAAGGTCTAACTTGGGGTGGACGTGAAACTGACGCTTGACAATCCCCTGTTCTGGATTACGCCGCAGACGACCTTTTGTGTCTGTTTTCAAACGATCCGTTTTTTCGAGATCAATCGTTTCACGCGAACTGCTGATGAATTCAAAGCCCACTTGCAGTTTGCCATTCGGGCGTATATCACATCCCGCACACGCGCTCAACATGCCAAAGATGCTCGAATAAGGAGGCAGAGGCATGGTGAGGGCTGTGCCAGAGCGAAGGAATGGGTAAGGATACGATGCAGTCAAGCCCTCAAAGCGCACATGTAATCCTTTCATCGCAACTTCTCCGTCAATTGAGCCATTGCGTCACGCGGCGTGGTGACAATCATTTTTTCTTTGCCCAACTCTTGAGCGAGCACATATACGTCATCCTCATTTGCCAAAAACCCTTTGCGAATGCCAATATAGACAGGAGTCACGATGCGGTCTGCATATTCATTGATGACTTCCTTCAAGGTTTTGACATTGAGTTCGATCCCCCGATCAGTCTCGTCTGTGAATAGGTGATTGAAAATAGGGTTGCCACAGACAAGCCCTGCTGCGATGATTACGGTCGGAGAGACAGATGTCCCAAACTGTGCTTGCTTCGCACCTCCACGCAGAACCACCAATGCCTTAAGCAATTCACATGCGCGACTCTTGCGCTGGTTCGTGTCGGTCAATTCGTAGACCCGTCCCCTTTCGCCCAACTCTTCAATGACCTTGATCTTTTTTCCGTCGAGATTGGGTTTGATGAATTCCTCTGCCAATTCGACACGGTCACCAATATTGCGAAAAACCCCTAAGCGGCTGTAGTCGAGGCAGAAAACCGCATGCATGTTTGTTACATAGAACTTGGTGCTATACGGAAGAGATGTGACATTGTGTTCAACTCCTTCTTGCGGTACACCGTCAAACTTCGGAAATACGTATCCCTTATCTATACTCAGTTGGTTTGTCCGACGAATGCCGACCAATATGGAAGATGCAAACGGTGAAGGACGCATCACTGATTTGACCTTTGCACCGCGAGTGGATTGAGCGCTTTGCGCTTTGTCTTCATTCGGTTCGGCGAGTTCCCCTTCATCGGATTGCACTTCCGCTTCATCAGCAGCCGTGCGCATATAGCCGAACAAGTCATCTTCTGCGAAGTCAACTGGGTTGACTTCGCTCGAAACCTTGCTTGTGTTGCCTTTTTTATTGAACTTGATGGCGCGGATTTCACTCGCCTCCCACCCTGTCTCTTCAATTAGTGTATTCCGCAGCCAGCGCCGCCATGATTGTGCGGAGACATACGGGATGCGAGTTTTGCCATCCAGCAATGTCTTGGGAACAGTGGTTGTTCGATCTTCGCCCTGTTCCAAGCCGGCGCCATTGAGAAATGCGCCATCGGCTTGGATCACAAACGTGCCTGCGATATGGGTCAATTGCTTTTGAGTTGACATTTTCTTCTCCTTGTTTATTTGGATTCGATTGGATTTTGTATGCACTCGTGGTAAAGATTGGTGAGCTCCAGTCGCATTTGAAACAGCAACTCGCTCGCTTGCGGTTGTCCATTCTCATCTTGGACAAACTCGTCCCAGTCTTCCAGCGTAAAACCAGGATGTTCTTTTGCTAGATTCAGATATACCCCGCGCAACCATTGCAATCCATTCGGATACGTTCTGTTGAATCCGTCAACGACATGTTTTTGAAAGTGCTCAATGCCCTTGCGGGCGAGGTAATCGTCGAAATAGAGTTTTGTTATTTGCTTGATCTTTGGGTGTGGTTTCATGTTTTCTCCAATTTGCTGGCTCCCTTCTGAAAAATCTGTGACTTCGGCATCAGGGTGCGACAGGTAATAACCGATTGTCTTCCATCCGCGAAATTCAACTTTTATCGGGTGAAAGTGACTTGCGGGGAAAAGCAGATGATAGTCTGCTGGATTGAATCGCCCATCCTTTACGAGATCCAACATCAATTTTTTGAATCGTTTGCGTTCGTCAGGATTCTCCTCGAGCATCCTTGCTTTCTTCAGATTTTTTTGTTCCTTTGGGGTCGCTTCCTTGAGCCTAGCTTGTGCAAGAGATAGTGCACCCTTTAGAGCTTGCGCGCTTTCATTCAGAATTAGCTGATGGTACAAAGCAAAGAGTCCGGGCGATGCACCCATAATAGTCTTGGATGGGTAGAGACGTAAATAGTCACGAGATTGTCGAATACAAGAAAAGAGTTGCGCGTCAACCGGCAGTTTGCCCTCTCCTGCAAGTATTGAGAGCAGATCATCTTTGTAGCCACATTTACGGGCTTGCCAAAGGAACTGCAAGGTATCACTTGGAATCTCGACAATCTGGCAGTCACCAATCTTCTGATTCTCAAAGAGCCAGACATATAGTGTTACAGAATCGGGCAAGTCTTCTTCTTTCATTACAGTCTGCCTCTTCTCTATCCACGAGAGCAAATGTTTCACTATAACTGTGGTTTTGTCACCTTTGCCTTTGGTTTCTATCTTTTCACCCCCCGACTTTCCTTTCTTCGTCCGCAGAATCTCCAAATACTCGGATGCTAACTCAGCCGTCAATTCTATGGCAATGCGTGATGGATTCGATTGAAAGCAAACTAACTTTTTGTCAAATAGCATCATCCCAAGTGGCATGTAATGTACGGCAAAAAGACACTTTGCACAAACGGAAATAGCGCGAGATGCTGAAGGTAGGGACTGTGCATCGTTACCTAAGCTTCCTGTCAACGGAATCCAGTCGCGTCCTACCTGTTTTGAACCACGATCCTTGGCTCCTGCGGCCATAAGTACTGGACGGACAGCGGCATCAAAATTCAAACTATGCTCGTAGCCGCAAATCTCGCACAGCGGATAATTTGGTGATGATTGTTCCATTTCGTGTAGAAAGCTTGATATAACACCCGTGTACGCTTTGATATTCTTTTCAGATATGATTTTTTGATTACCCTTCGGTCGAAAGCTAGACTGCGAGAGAGGGTTGTTGGGTCCGAAAACCATTGTGAAGCTCTTGAGCCGCGCGTTCACCTTTGCCAATTCCGAACCGTCTCCATAGACTGCACGGATTTTCTTGAGCGTCAATTGTTCCGGATCATCTACTTTTGCCTTGTAGGACAGTACATACAGGCCTGTGTCTACAAATGGATTCCCGGTAAGTTGAATATTTTTGGACATATTTGATTGACCTCTACACTTGCTGATATGAGTTCATCATAGCCCTTAATTCTTGGATTATGCTACTCCGTAAGTTTTCCGGCTCCAATACCTCAGCGTTCCCTCCGTACTGCATCACCCAGCGTTTGACCTCGCCCAACCCGCTGGATTGGAAACGCAGGATCAAGCCGCCATCGGGTTGTTCCTCAATTCGCTGGGTTTCGTGCCAGCGGCGCTCGCGGATGTAGCGCGCCTGGCGGGGATCGAAACGGATGGCGACTTCCACAACCTCACTGCCGCGCTCGGTCTGGAATGCGCTGCCCATGTGCTCCTGAATGGAGAACCCCGCATCGCGCTCGAACGTATCCGGCAGAATGATCCAATCTTCGATCCGTCCCACGGCAAAATTACGCACCTCCTGGCGGAAGTCATCGAAAGCGATTAAATACCACTCTCCCTGGGCATGATACAGGTGGTAAGGTGAAACGGTGCGGTCGGTGTGCTTATCCCGGCTTGCAGTGTAATAGCGCATCCAGAGGCGGTGGTTTTCACGGATCGCCCGGTGCAGTTCGAGCAGTATTTGTTCCCGTACATCTGAAAGTGCAGGGCTGGCAAAAGTGTAATGAGCTTTAAGCGCATCCAGATCTACGGACACGGGACCTTTGACGCTTCGTGAAATTTTATCCACCGCAGAGCGGAGAGAGCCTTCCAGCGACGTACCGAGGTACCGGCGGGCGACCTCCAAGCTCAAGAACAAAGCCAGCAGCTCCCCTTCTGTGATCATGATGTTGGGAAGAGTCCAGGTTTCATTAGAATAGTACCAGCCTCCCTTTTCCTGGTCGTATGCGATTGGTGCCCCCAGGCGGTCGATCATAAAAACCCGGTCGTTATAGATCACCCGTTTGCTGGCTTCCAGTACATCAGCCAGCCGGGTGGCATTGGGAAACTCCCCTGACCTGATGCTCCGGTCTATCTCGAAAATGCGCTCCAATTGCTGCCTTTGGGACATCTGGTGAACTCTCCCGGGCTGTTTTGTCTATACACATTATACAGTAAATGAGTGCAGAGAGTGTGCACTTATGCACCAAAATAGAAACCCGTTTTCTTCGAGAAAACGGGTTTCTGTCGGGTTTCTTTTGTAGTTACTCTTGCCCCGCTATTTCCTTCAAATCCCATAACACCACACCGAGCAGCGTTATCTCCCTCGGGTGCCTAACATATCATAGCTTTTCCCATTCGTTGCGGCTTATCCCGGTATGGTGTAGGATGCGGATAAGCAATTCTCTACCGATATCCCCCTGGTGCGGATTGGGCAGTACAAGTCGCAAATCCCCCTTGACTAGAAATTCATGTTTCCCACCGGTAAACGGACCTTCAAAATCGGCTTTCTTCAAAAAGTGGATTAATTCCTTCCTCCTGATAGGACCAAACGGCGGCATGGTTAAGTCTCCGCTGGGACGAGGTTGATACCAGCAACGACCGGTAGAGGCTGTCCCAGGTGCAAACCAAGCACTATCCAATCTTCCAGAGCGCTTTGCAGTTCTTCGCGGCAGCCATCGAGCGAATCGGCATTTGCCCAAACACCCTGAAAGCCGGGAATCTCGCCGTAGTAGCCGCCTTCCAGTATTTCATATTTAGCCAGCCGCATCGCGGCTTGTATATAAGTTGTAAGCATGCCAAAACCTCCAGTCGGCGTACTCGTTGTACTCACTCCCTGATCATTTTTGCTGCCCAATTGACCACCTGCCGGTTCATTGGCTGCTGTCATAGATCACTTCTCCTTCGCGCAATGCCGGACGCAAAACAGAGCCAATCGCATCCCCATGCAGTTGAACGTCCTGCTCGGTCACCACCAGGATGTCAACCGGCGTAAGAATGCCATGCAATTTGCGGTAGATCTCTTGAGCCAGCAGGCGCCGCTGCGCCGGACCAGGCACAATCACCAGCAGATCCAGGTCGCTATCGGCTGTCATCTTGCCGCGCACCGCTGAACCGAATAGAACTACCCGCCGCGGCTGGACGACGCTCATGACTCGCCGCAGTATGTCGTTGAGCAGCTCCCGATCTGGGTAAGCGCCTTTCTCTACAGGTTTCACAATGCACTCCTATTTATTGATGACATTATATTATAACCGCTCGCCATTTGCGCCATCCGCGGAAACCCTGGGATTTTGCCAGCAGGGCGTCCAGAAAGCCAAAATATTCTTTAGATTTTCTTTATGGTCCTTCCGATATCCAAAAGATAATGACCTGGGGAATAAACCCCGGCTCCGCAGGCTTGGTCATCCGGCATTCCAGCAGCCATATCCAGCCTCCTGCGTGATATACTCCAAAAGAAACTTCTCAAATCCGGTGGGGTTTATATATGCAAGCTCCACCGGTAAGGTCATTTTTGTGCCGGAATTAGAACCCAGCGATGAGGAAGTGCTCGCCCTGGCTTCAGGTGGAGATCGGGATGCCTTTGGCATCCTGTATGAACGCTACGCACACTCGATCTTTAACTATGTGTACTACCGCACGGGGAACGTCCACGATGCGGAAGACCTGACCGCTCGTGTCTTCCAGCGTGCGATGAACCACATCCACAATTACATCG
>Ga0315274_10016231_pt1 | contig 10523 bp, 7 predicted proteins | sample YL17G02_20_MG_FD_203700 | JGI IMG/M metagenome (GOLD analysis project Ga0315274, IMG submission 203700) | Sediment microbial communities from Yellowstone Lake, YNP, Wyoming, USA - YL17G02_20 | ecosystem: Environmental > Aquatic > Freshwater > Lake > Sediment | place: USA: Wyoming | collected... | reverse complement strand
GCTGCCTCGTATAGCGAGCGCGGCACGTCCTGCAAGGCAGCCAGGAAGATGACCATCGTCCCGCCCTGCGCCCAGCAACTGATCATGATCAGGGAAGGCTTGGCCCAGGTGGGCGAGGACAGGAAGGGGATCGCTTGCAGGCCCAGGCTCGTCACGAAGCTGTTGATGACGCCATACTGGACGTTTAGCACCCAGAGCCAGACCATCGCCGAGGCTACTACGGGCACGATAGAAGGCACGAAGAAGAAGGTGCGAAAGAGCGGCCGGAACCTCATCTCATTGTTGAGCAACGAGGCGAGGAGGAAAGCGACGGTGATGGCGGCCGGCACACCGAGGAGCACCCAGTAGAGCGTGTTGCCTAGCACCGTCTTGAACATCGGGTCTTCGGTTAGCAGTTGGACGTAGTTCCGAAAGCCGATGAACTTGGGCTTTCGAATGACGTCGTAGCGCATGAAGCTGTAGTAGAGGGACGCCCCGATCGGATAGAGGGTGAAGGCCAGGAAGCCGACGATCCAAGGAGACACCCAGGCTAAGCCGCGCAGGTTGGCCCTGAGCGCTCCCCGGCCCGCGCGCCTGCTAGTCGCAATCGTCGTCACGGGACCAATTCCTCCTCAGGTCAATCGGCGCCGAAGAAGCATACCACAATCTGCTGCGACTGCCTCCTGGGGCAGGGGCCCAAAGTGCCGTGGGGGCGCCGGTCGTATCAGGCGCCCCCACGTGAGTCGGTTAGGCCTCAAGCATTTCCTGGAGCGCTTTGGTGCAGTCGTCCTGGAACTGTTTCACGGCGGCCTCAGCGGTCAGACGGCCGAAGTAGACCTCCTCACGCAGTTTGGTCCAGTCGCTTTGGCCGAACCCTTCCACCGGATCCACGACCATTGGCACGTACTCGTCGTTATCCAGTGTGGCCTGAATGAACCAATCGAGTCCAGGCGTTGCCGAAGGGTCGAGCTTCGCTATGTAGCTCTTTCGTGGAGAGACGAAGCCATCGCTCTTGAACAGGCTATCGGCGGCGGCGTCACTGGTCGTCAGGAACTCGGCATACTTGAAAGCAATGTCCTGGTAACGGCTGATCGTGGGGATGATCACGAAATGCCCGCCGGCAGCCAGCACCCGCTTGCCCCTACGCTTCTGCGGCACGGGAATCCAGGTGTATCCAAAACTCTTGTCCGGAGCAACGTTCTTGAGCGCGCCAGGCGTCCAGATCCCGTTGAGCTGCATCGCCTGAAGTCCCTTGGCAACGGAGCCATTCGAGTCGCTCCACCCCCCGAAGCTCGCGCGAAAAGCCCCCATCTTCTCAGGTCCGATCAGTGTTATGAAGCTGGTGAACACTTTCCAGGCCTCGACCATATCGGGGTTGTCGATATTGTAGGTGTTGGTGGCTTCATCGAAGTACTTGAAGCCCCAAGAGGCCGGAATCTGGAAGGCGTCGCCGCCGCCGTAGTAGCCGCCCTCGGCGTCGTAGGGGTCGAGGCCCATCTGCTTGACGTTTCTCGCATCGTCGAACTGGGTCAGGGTCTCGTGGTAAGAGTAGACCTCGTCCCAGGTGACGGGCGGCTTCTCCGGGTCGAGACCGGCTTCTTGGAACATGCCCTTGTTCCAGATGAGAGCCGCGCGCGGGCCACCTTCGAGCCCTGGCACGCCCCACACTTCGCCGTTGTAGGTGCAGCCCTTCCAATTGGCGTCGGGGATGTCGTCCTTCTTGATCACGGTGCTGGCGTTGATCTGCTCGGTGAGCGGCAGCATGGCGCCACGCGCAAAGAGCTCTGAGTAGGGGAAGACGTAACCCACATCGAATCCTTCCCCTCCAGCCAAGGCCGCCAGTACCTGTTCGGTCCACTTGCCGCCGACAGCCGTGATCTTGCTCACCCCAGGCACCAGCTCCGCGAACTCCGGCAGGTCAATGTGGGCTTCCATTGCCTTCTGCCAATTGCCGGCTCCCCAGCCCGACCAGGACACAAGCTCGATGCCGCTCTCCGCCGCGGGCACGGCTGTCGCTGGCGACACTGGAGTCGCCGTGGGCACCTCAGCGGCGCCTTCAGACGTGGGAGAAACGGTGGGAGCAGCCGACGGCTGCTCTGCGGGAGCGCTTGTGGCAGTTGCGGCGGGCACAGGTGTGGCGCCGCAGGCAGCAATCGCGCTGCCAGCCGCGGCCAGGCCACAGAACCCAAAGAACTTCCGTCGGGTCAGGATTCGGGCATTCATCGTATCCTCCTCGGATCGGCCGTGGGAATGAAGGCAAGCGGTACTTGCCTGGGAATCATGGCGGGCTCGCGCTACGCCATCCCTTCGCCTCGCCGATCAGGACGAAGCGTGGGAGTCTCGCGCCTATTGGTCGCCCTCCCGCGCCAGGGGAGCCACAACGGTCGCAACGCCCTGTCGTTGCAGCTTCCCCAAGAAGTCGTCAGGCGCGAGGCTGTCAGTGACCAACACATCAATGTCACTTACGGGCGCCACCTGAATGAAGTGGTTCTGGCCCAGCTTAGTGTGATCGGCGAGGACGATGAGACGCTTCGCTATCGAGGCAAAGGTCCTGTGCGTGCCAAGGACACCCTCAGCCTCTCGGCCGGTGGAGAGCCCCCGCTCCGGGTCCAGGCCATGGCAGCCCACAAAAAGCTGGCCGATAGACAGGCGAGCAAGCATCTCTTGCGCCAGCCAGCCGAAGGTGCCCAGCTCATCTTGCCGGACGCTGCCCCCGACAAGCAGGATTTCGACGCCCGGCACGCGCATCATCTGGTTGGCTACGGCGAGACTATTGGTGACGATCTGCAAGGACTTCCATGTCCGGCTCGCTAGCGCTACTGCCATAGCCAGCGGGGTGGAGCCTGGCCCGAGGCCGATTACGTCGCCGTCGTGCACCATCTCGGCGGCCGCTAGACCAATGGCGCGCTTTTCCACCGCGTTGAGCACCTGACGCTGGACGGCAAGCGGTTCCGGCTCACGGCTCAGCACCATCTGCGCCCCACCGTGGAACCGTTCCAGGCGGCCGGAACGGTCCAGTTCGTCCAGGTCGCGCCGAATGGTGATCTGGCTAACTCCCAGTTGGCTAGCCAGGTCAACTACAGGGGCGGAGCCTCGCTGCAACACCTCACGGACGATCTTCTCGTGCCGCTCCGGTTTGGGCATCCCACTTCGCGTGCGGGCCTGCCGCCGGGAGGATGCCGCCTCTGTTGCCGGCTCGGTTGCGGACCCTGACTTACCGGCCGTCCCTTCTCTTTGCTCGCGCAGGAACTCGCGATACCAGAGGGCGCTGCGCTTGGGTATGCGAGCTTGCGTGGTGTAGTCGGTGTAGTAAAGGCCCAGGCGCGGCAAATGGCCCTGAGACCACTCGAAGTTGTCCATCAGCGTCCAGAAGAAATAGCCGCGCACGTCAATGCCCTGACGCAATGCATCCGATAGAGCAGAGAGGTGCTGCTGCAGGAACTCAACTCGCTCTGGATCCTCGCAGATGCCATCTACCGGAGGGGAATCCTGGCGATACAGGCCATTCTCAGTGATGCAGTACGCCTGAGAGCCGTAGCGCGTCTCAAGCATACGCAGGACTTCTACCAGGCCGGGCGCATCTACGTTGTAGCTAACGGTGGCGTAGTCGCCCTTGGCCCCCTGCCCCAGAGCCAGGTCACCCGCACGCACCCAGTTGCGGCCGTAGTAGTTGACCCCCAAGAAGTCACAGGGCGAGCCGATCACCTCCGCGTCGCCAGGAGCAACTCGTGGCGCGAGAGAACCCAGGTGAAGCTCGTAGGCTGGTGGATACTGGCCCAGATAGAGAGGATCGAGAATCCACCAGTTGTTCTGGAGGCCGGCCAGCTCCGCCGCGGCCGTGTCCGCTGGCGAGTCACTTGCCGGCGACCAGAGGTCCACGCTCATGGTCATGCCGATTCCACCCTCTCGGCCCGACTGGCGCAGGCGGCGCACCGTCTCTCCGTGCCCCACCAGAGCGTGGTGCAGTGCCTGGTAGCACAGCCGCCAGTCCCTTACGCCCGGGGCCACACTGCCCGTGCCCAAGCCCTGGTAAAAGAAGCAGTTGGGCTCGTTGAGGGTGATCCAATGGCGCGCTCGATCGCCGTAGGTGGCAAAGAGGAGGCTGGCAAAATCCGCGAACCAGCCGATCATGTCCCGATTCGCCCAGCCGCCACGCTCCTCCAGAGCCTGGGGATGATCGCCGTGCCAGAGTGTGATCAGGGGGGTGATGCCTCGCTCAAGCAAGCTGTCAATCAGGCGGGAGTAGAAGTCCAGGCCACGCTGGTTCACCTCCCCCTTGCCTTGAGGCAGAATGCGCGGCCAGGAGACAGAGAAGCGGTAAGCGTTGACGCCCAGCTCGCCTAGAAGCGCCAGATCGCGCTCCCAAAGGTGATAGTGGTTGCACGCCACCGTGCCATCTGAGCCGTCTCTGATGCGGCCAGGCGTCCGGCAGAAAACATCCCAGATGCCCTCGCCCTTACCGTCCTCAGCCGCTGCCCCCTCCATCTGGTAAGCGGCCGTCGCTACGCCCCACAGGAAATCCCTTGGGAATGGCTCCATTAGGCGACACCTCAACTTGCGTCCATGTTAGCGCTCATTCGTTCAGTTGTCAAGCACTATTATGATCGAATCTGATAATTGGCAGAACGCTTTTGGTCGGAATGCTAGAACGAGAGGGCTCGACCGGGGATGGGGGTGCGAAGGCCTGATGCTGGATCGCGGCCTTCCATCTACAAAAGCGGCCAGGGGAAGAGGTGTGCTTTCACCTCTTCCCCTGGCCCGATAACCGCTCCGCTGCTGGTGTTGCCCGTGGCAGCCCCTAGCCCGCCATCATCTCTTCCAGCGCCGCCGTGCACTGCTCCTGCATCTGGCTGACGCCCTCTTCGGACGTGATGCGGTCGAAGTAGACCTCTTGCCGCAGCTTGGTCCAGATGTCGAGCGTCTGGGATTCGACGGGGTTGAAGGTGCAGCCGGCGAAGGTCACGTCAGGGTCGGTAGCGGTGCTGATGAAGAATTCGAGGCCGGGCTTGGACGCGGCGTCGACGCCCTGCACGTACTTCGTTCGCGGCGGCAGCCAGCCGACCGCCTGGAACATGGCGTCGCAGAAGGTGTCGCTGATGCAGAACTCGGCCCACTTGAATGCCTTCTCTCGGTCCTTGGAGATGGTGGGGATGATCACGGCGTGCGTCCCGACGCCGTGGACCTTCTTTGCTCCAACCTTGGCCGGCACGGGCAGCCAGGAGTAGCCGAACTTCTTGTCCGGGGCGTTGTTCACGAGCTCGCCAGGAGTCCAGTACCCATTGATCTGCATGGCCTGCAGGTTCTTGGCGAAGGAGCCGTTGGGGTCAGTCCAGCCGCCGAAGGCCTGGCGGAAAGAGCCCATCTTCTCAGGGCCTGCGATGGTGTAGAACTCGGTCTGATTCTTCCAGCCCTCGACCATGTCGGGCTGGTCTATCATGTACTTGAGAGTATCCGGGTCGAACCATTCGAAGCCCCAGGTGACCGGCATGACCCAGGGCGAGTTCGAGTCAACCCAGCCGCCCTGGCCGTCGTATGGATCCAGCCCTATCTGCGTGACGTTGCCCGCGTCGTCGAACTTAGTGAGCTTGCGGTGCAGTTCTAGCACTTCTTCCCAGGTGGTGGGTGGCTTCTCTGGGTCCAGCCCCTCGGCCTTGAACATATCCTTGCTGTAGCAGAGCGCTAGCCGGAACCAGCCCTCGATAGCCGGCACCCCATACCGCTCCCCCTTGTAGGTGATGGGGATCCAGGCCTCATCGAAGTACTCATCTTTGGGGATGTTACTGGAGGCGTTGATCTGCTCGGTGAGTGGCAGCATGGCACCGCGGGCGATCAGCTCGTTGTACGTCTCACAGGCGGCGGCATCGAAGCCCTCTCCGGCGGCGATGGCGGGCAGAATGGCGTCCGTCCACTTGCCTTCGACCACCGTGACCTTCGTGTCCGGGCTGAAGGCCGCAAACTCCTCGCTGTCGGCAAGCTTCTGCATGGTCTGCACGGCGATGCCACCCCAACAGACCCAGAAGTTGAGCTCGGTCGCGCCCTTCGTCGCCGGCACCGCGGTGGCCGCGGGCGCCACAGTGGCTACCGGGACTTCAGTGGGCACCGCCGTCGCGGTTGCCGCCGGAGAGGTGGCCTCCGCTTCTGCGGTCGCCACCCGCACGGCGGTGGCAGCCGGCGCCTTGGTCGGCTGAACGGTCGTGGGTGTGGCGCCGCAGCTGGCTACGGCTGCCCCCGCCACCGCCAATGCGCCCAGCGATAGCAGCTTCCTGCGACTAAGCCTACTCGCCCTCATGGTTCTCCTCCTTCATGTGTGGGCTCCAGGGAGATGGCTCCTGCGAGCGACCAAGGCCCAAGGCGCGGCTGGCCGCCCGCAGCCCCGGTCGCACCCTCGACGGACTCATTGTAGCGTACTCGGCGGGAAGCGACTACCAGCATCTGCTCGCGGTCGCCGGCCTCGAGAGGCATTATACGGACGCCGGCGGGACATGGATATCTGATAGGATTCCACCATGATGGGCCCATCCGTCGGCACGGAAAACGCGGTCACGAGGTGGATTGTGGCGCCAACTGTGGTCAGCCTGCCCTTGGTGTGCCATAATCCTGCTGTAGCCGCGACAACGAGGTGTGAGGCATGACGCACGCGATCAGCAAGGCTATCGTGCCTGCCGCCGGGCTTGGCACCAGGCTCCTGCCGGCCACCAAATCGCAGCCCAAGGAAATGCTGCCGGTGGCACGCAAACCCGTGATCCAGTATGTGGTGGAGGAGCTACAGGGCGCGGGGCTGACGCAGATACTCATCATCACCGGCAGGCGCAAGCGCGCCATCGAAGACCATTTCGACCCCGACCCGGCCCTGAACGCCGCGCTCGAGCAGGCGGGCAACGAGAAGCTGCTCTCCGAGCTGGCGGACGTGCAGGACAAGGCCCGCTTCTTCTACACCAGCCAGAGCAGCCCGCGCGGATTGGGGGACGCCGTCTTGCACGGGGCGGAGTTCGCCGATAGCGAGGACATCGTCGTTGCCCTGGGCGACTCCATGATCGCCGGCGAGGACGCGGCCGCTCCTTTGCGCGCCATGATCGAGGCGCACCAAGAGCTGAAGGCGGCGGCCATCGTGGCCGTCGAGCATGTGGCAGCGGACGAGACGCACCGCTACGGCATCGTCAGCCCCAAGGTGGCGGGCGCGGCGGCGGGTGAGCCCGTGCTCATGGCCGACATAGTGGAGAAACCCTCACGCGGTACCGCCCCCAGCACCATGGCCGTCGCAGCGCGCTACGTCTTCAGCCCGGCCATCTTCGACGTGCTGCGGCGTGTCATGCCTGACAGGCGCGGCGAGGTGCAACTGACCGACGCCATACGGCTGCTCATCCAGATGGGCCGGCCCGTCTACGCCTGGCTCCTGCCTCCCGATCACCCCCGCTACGACGTCGGCAACTTCGAGAGCTACTTCCGCGCCTTCATTGACTTCGCCTTGGCCGACGAGCAATACGGCTATCTCGTGCGCCAGTACATCAAGTCCAAAGCCTATGAGCTATAGGCGACGCCTGAGCGCCTCGGCGCCAGGCCGAGCGGGGATCATCGGCAACCCCACCGACATGTACGGCGGGGCGGTGCTCTCCTGCTCGGTTGGGATGCGCGCGCGCGTCGTGATCGGCGAGGGCGATGGCCTGAGTTTCTGTGCCGACGGCCGTGAGTGCCACATCGCCGGCCGTCAGGACCTCCGGCCGCGGGGGGATCTCTTCGACGTCGCCCGCGCCACGGTGGACTACATGCGCCTTCCACCGCTGGCCTGCCGCGTCGAGTACCGTTCCAACATCCCGGTGGGGAGCGGCCTGGCCGGGTCTACGGCTCTGCTGGCGGCGCTCGTGCAGGGGTTGCTTGCCTGGCAGGGGAGGCTCGTCAGCCACTACCGCTTGGCCGAGATCGTGCGCTACGTCGAGCTAAACCACCTCAAGATCATGGGCGGCTACCAGGATGCCTACATGGCCTCGTTTGGCGGACTCAACTACATGGATTTTCGGGGCAAGGAGTTCTACCGCGAGGCCGATGCAGAGCTCTTCGCCACCGTTGAGCCTCTTGGCCCCTTCGTGAGCCGGTTGCCCTTCGTGCTCGCCTTCACCGGTGTGCGTCACTCCTCCAACGCCATTCACAAGCCGCTGCGCGAGCGCTGGCTGGAGGGGGAGGCGATAGTGGTGGAGGGCTACAGGCGTATCACCGAGCTTGCCCGCACGGGCAAGAAGGCGCTGCTCACCGGCGATTGGGCGCTCCTCGGCCGTCTGATGAACGAGAACCACGCCATCCAGCGCGACCTCGGCGGCTCCGGTGAGGTAAACGAGCGGCTGATCCAAGCGGCGCTGCGGGCGGGGGCGCTGGGGGCGAAGCTGGCCGGCGCCGGCGATGGGGGCACTATCATCGCCCTCTCGCTCTCAGAGGACAGCGCGCCATTCGAGTCGGCTCTGCGCGAAGCCGGAGCCTCCGCCACCTACTGCCTGGACGTTCAGCCGGGAGCCATCGTCGAGGCCGACGACGAGGTCTGAGCGATGAACGCGGCCGGTCCTCGTCGCGAGGGTATGGATGAATGACGTACCGCGCCGCTTCCACGCCGTGGTCTTCGACTTCGACTACACCCTCGCCGACTCCTCGCGCGGCATCGTCGCCTGCGTCAACCATGCGCTGGGGGCGCTCAATCTGCCCGTGGTGACGGCGGAGCGGGCTTGTCGCACCATTGGCCTGACGCTGCCGGAGACGTTCGCGCGGTTGGCAGGAGAGGGCGAGGCCGGCCGCTCGCCGGATTTCGTGCGCGCGTTTGTCGCCAAGGCTGACGAGATCATGAACGCCAACACCGTCCTCGTCGCCCCAGCCCGCCAGGCGGTCACCGCCCTGCTGGCTCGAGGCTTGAGACTGGCTATCGTCTCCACGAAGTACCGCTATCGCATCGAGGACTTCCTCAGGCGCGAGGGCCTGCTGGACGCTTTTGGCGTCATCGTCGGCTTGGAGGACGTGGCGGTGCCCAAGCCCGAACCCTCTGGGCTGCTCGCCGCCATCGCTCGGCTAGGGACCAGAGCCCAGGCGGCGCTCTACGTGGGTGACAGCGTGGTGGACGCACTGACGGCGCAGCGCGCCGGGGTGGCCTTCGCCGCGGTGCTCTCGGGTATGACAGCGCGGTATGACTTCGCTCCCTACCCAGCCTACGCAATCTTGGAGACCGTCGCGGATGTGCCGCAGCTGGTCTGCCGCGAAGACGGCCAGCGACCTAAGCGGTAAAGCCCGCGCTACCACCGGCCGATACGTGTGGTGTCCGTCCGCAGTGTCTACCCGGGGAAGTAGTCTTCACGAGGCGAACATGAATGGCCGGGTGCGTTGGAGCGATCGCGTCCGCTACGCGGTGGACAACACCTTCTCGCGCGGAACGGCGCCCCTCATCGTCTGGCTCGCCGCCCTCTCCCTGATCGTCGTGCTCCTGGCGGCGCTGCTGCTCAGCCTCACCGGCACTGCGCGAGAGGGTGAGGGGAGGCTAGGCCTGGTCGAGGCCGCCTGGCGCAGCCTCATGCGCATGTTGGACGCCGTCACGCTGGGCGGCGACACCGGTTGGGGCTTCCGCCTGATCATGCTCGCCGTCACGCTGGGCGGCGTCTTCGTCATCAGCACCCTCATCGGCGTCTTGACCAGCGGCGTCGAGGGCAAGCTGGAGGAGCTACGCAAGGGGCGCTCCAGGGTGGTCGAGAGCGGCCACACCGCCATCCTCGGCCGGAACGAGCAGGTCTTCACCATCATCTCCGAGCTGGCTATCGCAAACGAGAACCAGCGCCGGCCCTGCATCGTCATCCTGGGGGACCACGACGAGGTGGACATGGAGGACCAGGCGCGCCAGAAGGTAGGCGACACCGGGCGCACGTGCGTCGTCTGCCGCACCGGCAGTCCTATGGAGATGGCCAATCTGAGCATCGCCTCGCTCAACGCGGCGCGCTCGATCATCCTCCTCTCACCCGACAGTGAGGATGCCGATTGCGAGGTAATCAAGATCATCCTCGCCATAACCAATCATCCGGAGTGCCGCAAGGAACTCTACCACATTGTCGCTGAGCTGAGGGACGTGCGGAACACCGAGGTGGCGAGCGTTGTCGGTCGCGACGAGGTGGAGTGAATCCGAGTCGGCGATCTGGTGGCGCGAGTCATCGCTCAGACCTGCCGCCAATCCGGCCTTTCGGTCGTCTACACCGAGTTGCTGGACTTCGGCGGCGACGAGATGTACTTCCACGAAGAGCCGGCCCTCGAGGGTAAGTCGGTCGGCGAAGCCCTGCTCGCCTTCGAGAAGAGCGCCGTCATGGGCTACTGCCCGGCCGGCGGCGCGCCCAGGCTCAATCCGCCGCTGGACACGGTGCTGGGCAAAGGCGACCGGCTCATCGTCATCGCTGAGGATGACGGCAAGATCCACTTTACCGGAAATGCGTTCGCCATACAGGAGGAGGCGATCGCTCCGCCCGCGGTGACGGCCTCGGTACCCAGCCGCACGCTCATACTGGGGTGGAACTGGCGCGGTAGCGCCATCT
>Ga0315274_10016230_pt1 | contig 10523 bp, 11 predicted proteins | sample YL17G02_20_MG_FD_203700 | JGI IMG/M metagenome (GOLD analysis project Ga0315274, IMG submission 203700) | Sediment microbial communities from Yellowstone Lake, YNP, Wyoming, USA - YL17G02_20 | ecosystem: Environmental > Aquatic > Freshwater > Lake > Sediment | place: USA: Wyoming | collected... | reverse complement strand
TATTAACTATATCGGCTGCGGTGCGTTTTAATCTTTTGTCAATTCTCATATCAAGAGGCATATTTGTCTGGAAACTCAGGCCAAATTCGGCATCGCCCAACTGTACCGAGCTGACACCCAAATCTGCTAGTATGAAGTCAACCTTTTTGATGCCCTGACCGGCAAGCTCCTCGTCGATTCGAGAAAAATTCGAATTCAGCAGAATAACCTTACAGGCAAGCTCCTTTAAATTAATCTGGGCCCTTCGGACAGCATTTGTATCAACATCCAGACCGACGACAACTGCCTCAGGGCCCAAGGTTTTGCCGAGCAGAAGGCTGTGACCTCCCTGTCCTATGGTCGCATCGACCATCACGCCATCCGATGGCAACGTTATCTGCTCAGCTAACGTACCGGCAAGAACCGGGGTATGCTCTATTATCGAACCATCCACTTGTCTTTTATGTCATATAATATATGCCGTATTTACTGTCGTGTCCCCATGAGTTGGGGACTCACTCGATACTCACCCTTCGACTCCGCTCAGGGTGAAGAGATCTTCATGCCGAGCGAAGACGAGGCATCATGCCTCCATTGAAAGTCAGCCGACAGCTACCGCATTCTTCTGACTTAAAAGTCTTGCTGCATCGGGCGAAAATACAACGCCGGAAAAAGTATCGCCGAAACTTCTCAACCGCTCCAGCTTTTCATCGAGAATTGCCAGCGATGCGAAAGTTTGTTCGTCAACCTTTCTTTTGCCGGCGAGACTTTCAGCTACAATCCTGCAATGGTTCGAATCCGTTCCAATCATTCTGTCTTGTCTCCACTCTAAAAGTCAAAGTTCTTCGTTCTGTTTTAGCAGGACAACCTGCCTTGCCTGCGACATCTGTTTCTGATATTGAGCCATATGGTCTGAAACATACTGTTCCCAGTTTTCAGTGTTCCACAGCTCTATATGGTCTCTAACGCCGATAAGCGTAATCTGGTCTTTCAATCCGGCTCTCTTTCGTAATATTTCATTCAACAGCAGTCTGCCCTGGCCGTCTAATTCCACCTTGCTTGACATGGCAAAGCTTATTCGCTCGAACACTACAGCCTCGTCAGGTGCTGTGGTCCCGGGCGTAACCGCAAGGGCTATTTGCTCGAAATACTTCTCGGGATACAAGCAAAGTATGCCGTTGGCGCCGAGAACGAGATAGAAATTACTGCCGTGCTCATCGACATCAATCTGGTTTCTTAACTTGTTAGAAATTAGGACTCTGCTTTTGTTATCGACAACGTGTTGGTATTCGCCTGTTAATAATAGCATGGCAATAGTCCCACTTGAGTTATTCAAGATGGGATATTATACCACTTCCTGCCACTTTGTCAATATTTGTGAACATTTTTTTTAAGATTTTACCAAAATTATATTATAGGACGGTTGCCTGGAGTGGTTAATTCATTCAAAGACAAATGCTTACGAAAATAAGATGATATTTGTGCTTTAATTTTTTTCTGCTGCTTGACCGATTTTTCCTGTATTATGTTAATTTCTTTGCAGTGAGTTTATTAATTTTGTTTCTCATTTTAGTTGAAAACACCTGTTTATGAAAGATTTGAAGCGATTTTTCCATGCCGGTCAAATGTACCATCAGATGCTATACTGCCATCTCTGCAGGAGAAGCAGAAAGTAGTTGAAAATTCATGTAATATCGTGTAATCTAATAAAAGCAGCGCTATAAATGGAATGTTAATCATGTATATTTGAAAAATATGAGCGAGGAAAGTGGTAAATTACAAGAACAAACAAACAGACAACAAAAATGGGCGGCAGGGTGGAACTGGGAAACGCAAGGGTAAGCGGCTTTGGATCATAGTTCTCCTGCTGGTAATTGGCGGTGCCGCGATTGTGCTTTCGGGATGGATGAGAACGCCGTTATCAACCGATGCCGGTGGCGCGAGTGGCACATTCACAGTACGCGAGGATGACCTGGTCATCACGGTGACAGAGAGCGGCAATATCAAAGCTCAGGAGTCCACGGATATTATGTGTGAGGTTGAGGGACGGGGCGTCGAAATTGCCAGTATCGTTCCCGAGGGTACTGTGATTACTCCGGAAGATGTCGCAAATGGGAAAATTCTCTGCCAATTAAACGCAGCCGAACTCCAGGACATTTATAATCGAGAGCTAATCGATTTCTCGGCTGCCAAAGCGAATTATTTGGGAGCTCAGGAGGCTCACCTGATCCAGAAGAAGCAGAACGAGTCCGACATCGCCACGGCGCAACTGGCGGTCGAGTTCGGCCTTATGGACCTGCAAAACTACCTGGGCGGAAAAGCATCGCAGGAGCTTGTCGATGAGGAGAGCCGGGACCCGAACGTAGTGATCGAGACGGCGGCGTTGCAGGAGCTTCTTGACGACCCGAACGACTTGGGCGGCGAGGCTTCCCAGATGTTGAAGCAATATCAAAATAATATTCTTCTTGCCGAGGGACAGCTCGAAAAAGCGACGGACGTTTTGACGGGCACCCAAAAGCTTCACGATGCGAATTACGCATCGGACCTTGATTTGAAGAGTGCTCAACTGGATGTGAGCCGGTTTCGGATTCAAAAAGAAAGTGCGGAAGAAGCTCTCAGATTGTATAAGCTCTATGTTTTTCCAAAACAAACAAAGCAGCTTCTGAGCGACTACCACGAAGCCAGGCGTGAATTGGACCGGACCATTGCCCGCACGCGATCCGAGCTGGCACAGGCCCAGGCGAGACTTGAAAGTACCGAAGCCTCGTTTAATCTCCAGAAGAGCCACGTTGCCAAGCTGGAGCGGCAGATTGCCGCGTGCATCATCCGTGCGCCGAGCCCGGGCATCTTGATCTACGGCAGCAGTTCGGACTGGTACCAAAGGCGCGAGGATCCGATCGAGGTCGGAGATATGGTTCGCCGGGGCCAGAAGATTTTTACCATTCCTAACTCCAATGTTATGGGCGTTGAGCTGAGAGTCCACGAGTCGTCGGTAAATAAAGTTATGCCGGGTCAGGATGTGACAGTTACAGTGGAAGCCCATCCGGACCTGGCGTTTCAAGGTAAGGTGGTTAAGGTCGCCCCATTGCCGGATCCTCAGCAAGGCTGGTTCGATCCCGGCGTGAAGGTCTATACGACATATGTCACGATCGAGGGGTCGCACGATGTTCTCAAGCCGGGGATGTCGGCGAAAGTCGAGATTCTCGTCGAACAGTTGCGCGGCGTCAAAATCGTGCCGGTTCAGGTTGTTGAAAATCGTGCCGGCAAGAAATTCTGTTATGTCGCAACTGACTCGGGCCCGGAGGAACGTGAGGTCGTAACAGGGGCGTTTAACAACACCTTTGTTGAGATCGCCAGCGGTTTGCAGGTCGGCGAGAAGGTGCTGCTGAGTCCTCCGCAGGGGATTGAACGGGAGCCCGCTACCGAGGCAAAACAGCCGCAGCAGCAATCCCCGGAAGACAAGCAGCCGCAGGATAATGCCGAAAAAGGCGTCGAGTCTCTTAAAGAACCAATCCCCGATACGGCAACATAAATTCATTACGGGTTCTCCAAAACGGACTGCGGGAGCCCTAAATAAAATCTTAACCGGTCCTCCTGATTTCGGTGAGATATCTATCAAGTTTAACTTGAGTAATTCAATTTTCTGATAGTTTTTCACTGTTTTTCTTTCTTTCGCAGTTGAGACATACCTTTAAACCCCCATTATCAGCCTTAAAAATGAGGATCGAATCGGCTCGCTCTCTACTCCGTAACCAGGCTTCATCCGGCTAACCGGTAGCTGCCGCGACTGATTTTTCTCTTGTTTCCACTCCATCAGCCAGCGCTGGAGTGTGAAATTGGCTCCATTCGACGCTGCTCAGAGCCTGCCCTGAACTTGCTGAAGGGACAAGCTTGTTTGGCTATGTTTTCGTCGCAGCCGGCGGGGCTATTGTTGTAATCTTCTTTCATTAAAGGCTTTGCGACAAGATGTGCGGCTGCGAATTGGCTTTGTTTTTTCAAATCGCTAAATTTATCCGCCGGCGCTCGCGTGGCAGCCTCAAAGACGCAGGCTTTGGGGATGGCCCGGGCAGATTCTTGCTTGCCGGCTTCGTCCCGTTGTATTTGACGTATCACCTGGTACTGTTTAAGCCTGTTTATCGTCTTATACAAGTTCATAATCCGCCGGATCTTCGACCGAAATTACCGCCTCGGCGGCAAAAAGCCCGTGTTTGACCGCATTCTGCGAAACCACGGCCTTACCCTCATCCGTCTGCGGCCCGGTAGATTTCTGTGCGTTTTGCCGATTTGCGTTGATTTGTGCTTTAGTTGACATGAGAATACCTCCGGATTTAAGATTTTCGATTGCCGATTTGCGATTTATATTACACTGTTAACCATTCATTATAGATGTTAACTATCAATCATACTTATAGACAAGTTGGCCGTCAAGAGAATAAATTAAAATTTTAATATTTATTTAACCGCAGATTAACGCTGATAAACACGGATTTTTAAGTCGTATTGTGTATTGCGTACCGAATGTGAGCTAAGATGTCATGTCGAGCGCAGTCGAGACATCTGGATTCTGACTATACTTGCTTTTCGTTCGCAGCCAGATCCATCCGCTCGGCTCCGCTTCGGTCGGGATGACAAAGGGATTCGCAGAGTGAATAAGAAAATGTATCGTACGCACCTGTAATTTTCCCCTTTCTTCCTTGCTCGGCAGGCAGACGGCAGCTATAATTGAAAAAGCGGATTTGATAGCTCTGAAGCGGCAACGTCGTAGTTTGTGCTTTCTTGATTTATGCCGAGAGGCTTGGGATGTTATTCGGAAACCATATAAGACCTTTAATGAGAAGGAGAACCGGCCTAAGTCGTTTCCAAGGGATTGCTTACCGTAAATACGTAAACATCCATATTAAACTCAAAGCCTAACTCCACAATGGAGCCGACGCATGTCCGCGTGGCTCATTGTGGCCGTTAGGGCATAAAGGAATCTCCGATGAATACTGGTTTTCAGGTATCCAAATGCAAGAAATGTGGTGCCGCATTATCCGAGCCAAGAAACGAAAAAAGAACACCATGTCCCGTATGCGGGGAAATGGGGAGAATCTATGAAGAAACCTTTACAGATGGCATCGGCGTTTATGACCATATGCGCACGAAAGGAAAACATGGTGGAAAAGGAAAGCCATTTCTTGATGCCCGCGTTGGTGCGGACTACTACTTCAAAGATAAAGAATGGCGGCACTTAGAACGGGTAATTGACCGTGAGAATAATCTCTACGTTGAAATTATTAAAGATATGAAAACAGGAAAAGTCATAAAAGAAGTCAAGGAACCCTTAACAGACCATCAAGGTCAAGGGAATTAAAGGGGGTACGGGAAATTTTTCGGTGAGTTATGCTTGCTAATGATAGGTTTTGATAGAGGACAGCGGCTGGAGTCGAGTATGGTGACCCTGGCATTAACATAAGGCATTTCAGATGAAGCAATGCTTTCGATTGTACACGTGGCAATTACCCAATTGGGATGTCACCAAGGAAAAACGCGATCCTTCCAATGGTCCCCAAAGATGGGGAGAGGATACGTGGCAAAAACTGCAACCGCTCTATACGAAATTAGAGGAGAAGATAGGTACTCTTGATTTCCTCTGGTGCTTCGCTGAGTACGAACATTGGAATGGAAGTGTATTAGTCAAACTTTGGGAACTCGATGTACCCAGTGCTGAGATATTCCAATTCTTAGATTCTGATGTTTGGGGAGCGATGGTTCAGGATGTCCTAAACAATGAGCAACATGAGGATGGGCGTTGGGATCGGTTGATCGTAGGAAGAAATGAAGGGATAAAAAGACTTTCTGCCGGAAATAATAGCAATATTACGCCACTAGTACATGTGCCTCTTTCACCCTCGATTCTGGTTGTCGATAATAGCAAATTTAACAAAGGAACTGCTCATACCAACGCGCCATACGAAGATTTGCCAACTTCTGAGTATGAGGCAATGAAATGTCGAGAGGATGGATATAGAAGCAAGAGTAGGAAAACCAGGGTCAGGTGGCTATTAAAACCGAAGAATGAGGAGATTAGCGAGAATTAACGGTATTCGTCGAACGATTTTAAATAGGGACACACCCCATTTTATGAAAACGAAATGGTACCAATAATAGGGTCCGTCCCCTATTATACTCCTATTATACTTCTATTATACCGCGAATTCACATGTTAAGTGCAACATACGAATATGAATGACATCGCGTGCCGAATCCGGTAGCTTGGAGTTATTCAAAGACTTCAGACTATGGAGAGCACGCAATGTCATACTACCATCTTACCATGGACGAACGAAATATGATATATCGAATGCAATGGCAGGGTTACTCGAATGCCGAAATCGCAGGCTGCCTGGGCCGGCATCGAAGCACCATCGGACGCGAGTCTCGCCGCAATCGCAGTTGCCAGGGGTCATACGGCCCGGGCACGGCTCAAGTCTTGTCCAACTGCCGAAGACGCGCTCACCTGCGTCGTCCCAAAACCGGCCACCTCCGCCTAATGGCTTATATCGCCGAGCGTCTTCAAAACCACTGGTCGCCCGAACAGATCGCCGGACGATTATCTGCCTGTGCCCCTGCGGCCATGGAAGGCCTGACCATCAGCCACACGACGATTTATCGCTGGATTTGGAGTGATCCACAGCGAGCCCGACGGTTCCGTCCTTTCCTTCGGATTGCCCGAAAACCCCGTCGTAAGCCCTACGGCAAACCTTCCCGTCAGGGCCAGATTCCGGGCAAACGCTCCATCGACGAGCGCCCGAAAGAGGCCGACGAACGCCGACGCCTCGGCGATTGGGAAGGCGATACCATCGTGGGCAAAGGCCGTAAAGGGTACCTCCTTACGTGTGTGGATCGAGCCAGTCGCTACCTGATGGCACGAAAAGTCGAAACCTGCGCCTCAGAGCCGGTCGCAGAGCGCCTGCAGCAGACCATCCGCAGACTTCCGGCCTCGAAACGCCACAGCCTGACCCTTGACAATGGGCGTGAGTTCGCCCGTCCGGCCGAGCTCGAACGCCGTCTGCACCTGCAGGTCTTTTTTGCTCATCCGTATCATGCCTGGGAGCGAGGCACCAATGAAAATACCAACGGCCTGTTGCGCCAGTACCTGCCTAAAGACTCTGACCTGATATTACTGGCGAATAACCAACTACGATCCTACGTTAGTGCGTTGAACCATCGTCCCCGGAAGTGTCTGGGCTACCAAAGCCCCTTCGAGGTCTTTCATCATATCCAGCCAGGATAGTTCTTTTTGGCTCTTGATTGAGATGCATATCATTGTTAAGCTGGATGTGCCGTTGTGGAGGATAGAGTTCTGCCGGGAGGCAACTCGAGCGCCACAGCGGCCCGGGAGCATGGGCGATGTCCTTACGGCATCGCCTGCTCTTCTTATCATCATGCTTCTGGTGTAAAGCGATAAATCCCAGGGGTCCGGGGACAGAGTCCCCGGATACTCGATTAGACTCTATTGTGCTACCGGTCGGCTCGTGACCGACAAAACCGACCTTGTTGCACTTCGCATGTTAATGCGCCTTCTGTCCTTGTCTCCAAGTGTGCGTTGAGCCGTCGTGTAAGCCTCGGTCAGGAGTTCTTCTGCCTTCTTTGCCCGTCCATTGCCATAATAGGCCCAGCCGAGCCATCCCATGGTTTCCAATGTGTCTGGGTGTTCCGCGCCAAGCAGACGGCGTTTACTCGGCAGAACCTCTGCCAGGTATTTCTCCGCTTCCAGATACTGCCACCGGTGCCAGTACATCTGTCCCAACTGGTCCACTACTTCAACAGTGCGCGGGTCCTCTGCACCCGCTTCGCCTGTGAAGATTTCCAGCGACCGTCTCAAGTGGCTTTCCGCCTCGCCGAAAGCATTCACCTTCAGGTAGAGGGTCCCGAGTGTTTTTCGAATAGATGCTTCCTGCTGCGGCATATCTCCAAACTTACTTGATACTTTCTGCGATGCAGCATCGAGGAACTCTTTGATAGTGATCTGTTGACCGCCACGGTCCCAACCATCGAACGTTTCAAACACATCTTCGTGTAAGAATTCAGCTATAACAGTCGCCTCGTGGCGAGCACGTTCGGCCCGAACGGCAAAAGCCAGTGACACAATAATGCCGGTGAGCAGGACCGCCAGCACGGCCGCAAGACCGCTAACCAGGGCGCGATTGCGTCGTACGAACTTGCGGGCCTTGTACGCCATACTGGGCCGGCCGGCAGTGACGGGCTCGTTGTCCAGGTGATGCTGAACGTCTGCGGCCAGCTCACCGGCAGATGCATACCGACGAGTGCGATCCTTTTCCATTGCTTTGAGGGTGATCCAGTCCAGGTCACCTTGCAACCTCCGCTGCAACTGTCTCGGATTGGTTCTTCTTCGGCGAGCGGAGTTGGTCGATTCCTCAATGGATGTTCGGCTTAGTTTCGTGCTCGGCGTCTGCGGGTCTTCCTCGCAGATGACCTTTCGAGCGCCGTCGATTCCGTGCTCACGCAACTTTTGAGGATCAAAAGGCAAAACGCCTGCGACAAGCTCATACAGGACGACTCCAAGAGAATAAACATCTGTCCGTGTGTCGATGTCCTGGTTGCTCAGGTCGGCCTGTTCCGGGCTCATGTATTCCGGCGTACCAATCAATTGTCCCTGCTCGGTATAAAATGTTCGTTCTGTCAACGGCTGGCTGACGGCTCTTGCAACCCCAAAGTCGATCACTTTGGGAGCGGCTTGCTCGTCCTCGATTGTTACCAGGATGTTCGAAGGCTTCAGATCCCGGTGGATGATTCCTTTTTGATGAGCATATTGGACAGCCTCGCAGACATGCAGGAACAGCCGCAAGCGCTCTTCGACTGTCAGCCTGTGCTTATCACAGTACTCAGTAATAGGAATACCTTTGACATGCTCCATAACGAAGTACGGCCGTCCGCTCGGGGTTAAACCGGCGTCGTGGACACGGGCCACATGGGGGTGTTCCATGAGTGCCAGGGCCTGCTGTTCTGCCTCGAAGCGAGCGAGCACGAGTTTCGAATCCATGCCGGGCTTGATAACCTTCAACGCAACTTGCCTCTTAACCGGACGCTCCTGCTCGGCCAGATATACTATCCCCATGCCGCCTTCGCCCAGGATGCTGAGCAGCTTGTATCTATCGATCCGCCCGCCGGGCTGCTCTAAAAGCATCTGGGCAGCAATCGTAGGCTGGTCCTGCTGGTCCGGTTCGGGTTGTTGCCACGCCTCGAACATAAACCGTTCAAGCCCTTCGGGTGAAGCACCAAATATGGAATCATCGTCTTTCATGCGGCTTTTGCAAATTCTCAAATATGTCTTTTCAATAGTTCAAGCATTCCATTACTCAATGAGAGCATCCGGATCATGCTATCCCTTTATCCGTAAAAAATTCTATTGCCTGCATTCTTTTTTAAAGAATTTGAACATTTCTTCCAGTTCCGCCTCAGCCACATCACCCGAAAGAACGGTCTGGCGTACGTGTTTGGTCAATATTTTTTGAAATTGTCTTTTGACCGTGCCCAGCATGTTAGATGCCCTGGTCTCGTCCTCTATTCCGTATTGCTTACACAGCTGAGAAAAAGCAGGAGCTTCAAGCCCCTCAAGGCTTGGCCGTAGCAGGCGATCTCGAAAAAGGTACCAATGCGAGTCCATCCCCCGTCCGAAATACCACTGTTTCAACTCGGCCAGTGCCCGTTCCAGCAAGTCGGTTTTCCACGCATAGTCAAAGCACTGCTCCGGCTCGAGTTGGCTAATTTTTTGCGGCAAAACGGGCGGATTACTGATGTCTAATGGGACCAGTTTGCCTTGAGGGATGCGTTTTTGAGCCCTTTCTTTGCGCTTTTCATCAACCAAATATTTGTTCAGCGCATGAAACAGGAATGAGCGAAAACGGCCTTTCGATTGATCGGCACGTTCAATGAGAGAACGACTGAGCACAACTTCATGGAAGAAATCCTGTGTCAGATCTTTGGCCTGCTCATTGCCAAAACCCTTGCGGCGAAGATAGCAATAAACCGGTTTCCAGTACCTCTCCAAAAGCAAACCGATCAAGGCCCGATCCTTATCTGTGTGCTCCTTGACACCATCAATGAGCGACCAATGGGTCGTCAGGAACATATCCCTTACTCCCCCCATGTCTGTGCGGTCACGGTATGTCATCTTTTTGGGATCTCCGTGTGGGTGCCGATTGCCAGGCAACACGTCTTTCGCCGTATATGATACCATTTTCGCCCATTCATCGGCAAGGCTCATATTTCTCTAACGATCACAATGCGGGGCAGGAAGTGACTTTTTTTACCTTTTTCAAGATTTTTTCAGGAATTTATGCAGGAATGACAAATTTTTACGGAATTATAGGCAGCCTCATGGTTTGGAGATGCAGACGCGTTTGCTCCTCGAATTTGAGTACGGCGGTAAAAAAACAGTCAGAAACACATTGCCAAATAACATGAATATGAACCATTTTTAACAAAAGAAAGGACAAAAAGATGGAAACAGTAAAAGCAAAGACAGTCTATGGCGAAAT
>Ga0315274_10016228_pt1 | contig 10524 bp, 4 predicted proteins | sample YL17G02_20_MG_FD_203700 | JGI IMG/M metagenome (GOLD analysis project Ga0315274, IMG submission 203700) | Sediment microbial communities from Yellowstone Lake, YNP, Wyoming, USA - YL17G02_20 | ecosystem: Environmental > Aquatic > Freshwater > Lake > Sediment | place: USA: Wyoming | collected... | reverse complement strand
TATTGTGCAGTATCCCATCGATCCTTCGGAAGGCGGCGGCATACAGACCCTCTTGCCAGACGACCTGACCGCCATGGACCCGCTCGGGCTGGGACCGAATTCCGTGGTGCTGAACTTCTTCCAGTCTTACCCCATGCCGAACGATACCTCGGTGGGTGATGACCTGAACTTCTCAGGCTATCGCTTCCCCGGACCGGTGCAACGGCGGTTCGACCGGTACATTGCCCGGCTGGATTACAAGCTGACTTCCAGCGGAAATCAAAGCCTCTTCTGGCGTGCGAACCTGCTCAACGCCAGCAATCAAGGCATCCCCTATCTGCCCGGCGGGAGCTCGCTGAGAAGTACCCCCGACTACAGCAAAGGATTTGTGCTGGGCCATACCGCGATCCTTCGGCCCACTCTCGTGAACAACTTCCGCTGGGGATTCACGCGTCAAAGTCACGCGGTGTTGGGCAATTCGGACCAACCCTGGATCATTTTTCGCGGGCTGAATGAGACCGCCATCCAGCAGAATTTCGCTTACAGCCGCGGCTTCACCTTCCCGGTCCATAACTTTGTGGACGACGTTTCGTGGGTAAAAGGCCGCCATTCCTTCGGATTCGGAGCGAACCTGCGCTTCATCCGTAACAAGCGCTTCAGCCTGGAAAATTCCTTTCCAAGCGGCTCGACCAACGCCTCCTGGCTGGACACGGCAGGATTGGCTAACACCGGGAATCCGCTCGATCCTCCGGTAAACGGCTATCCCACGGTCGATCCCGACTTCAACAATTCCTTCGATTTCCCCGCCATGGCGTTGCTCGGCATCGTCAGTGAGGCCGACGCCGTTTATAACTACGACCGGTCAGGCAACGCGTTTCCTCTCGGTACCCCGACCCACCGGAATTTCGGCGCGGATGAATACGAGATTTACTTCCAGGATTCCTGGCGCATCAAGCCGAACCTGACGCTGAATCTGGGCCTGCGGTACGAGTTGTTCTCCCCGCCCTGGGAGACGACCGGCTTGCAAGTGGCGCCCTCAGTCAGCCTGGGAAAGTGGTTCGAGCAGCGGGGGATCAATGGAGCCAAAGGCATCCCTTCCAACCAGGATCCACTGGTATCCTTTGACCTGGCGGGCCCGGCCAATGGCAAGCCGGGGTTCTACGACTGGAACAAAAACAACTTCTCGCCCCGGGTGGCCATTGCTTATTCGCCGCGGCCCAGTTGGGGTTGGGCGAAGCGGCTCTTTGGGGATGCGGACAAGACGTCGATCCGGGCGGGCTTCGGTATCGTCTACGACCGCATCGGCTCCGGCTTGCTGAACACCTTTGATCGCAACGGGTCGTTTGGGCTATCAACGAACCTGACCAACCCGGCGGGAATTCAGACCGTCGAGTCTGCCCCTCGCTTGAGTGGACTGAATGACGTTCCGGCCTCGATCACTGTTCCGGCGGCGCAGCACGTTGATTTCCCGCAGGAGTTCCCCTCGACCCTCGATTCCGGCGGGTTCGCCATCGCCTGGGGACTCGACAACTCCATCCGAACACCCTACTCCTATATGTTCGACTTTTCGATCAGCCGCGAACTGCCCAAGAACTTCTCCATTGAGGCTGCCTATGTTGGGAGAATCGCTCATCGGCTCCTGGTGCAGCAGGATCTCGCCATGCCCCTCAACCTGGTTGACCCGAAGACGGGGATTGACTACTTCACGGCGGCATCGCGACTCTCCGAACTGGGAGATGCCGGCTATCGGACCCCCGATGTGACGGACAGCCTGGTCGGCTCGACCGCCGGATACTGGACCAATCTTTTTGGTCCAGGACCCTACCCGTTGGCCGATGAGAGCCTCACTCCATCGGCAGCCCAGGCGGCCTTCGATCTTTTCGGCGACCCCGTCAATGGTCTCTTGCACAATGAGACGACGGCCCTCTTTTACCTGGATTTGTTCGGCTACCCTGCCACACCCGTAGCAGGGCTCAATTCCTTCTACAACCCACAGTACTCGTCGCTTTACGCCTGGCGCTCGCGCGGCAATGCGAACTATCACGGCTTTCAGTTGACGGTGCGAAGGCGCTTCGGGCAGGGCGCGGGCTTTGATTTCAACTATACTCTTTCCAAGTCGGTCGACCTTTCCTCGGATGCCGAGCGCATCGATTGGGTGGGTGGTCTCGGCGGTCAGGTCATCAATTCGTGGAACCACAAGCAACTGCGCAGCGTTTCCGACTTCGACACGAGGCATCAGTTCAATTCCAACTGGGTTGTCGAGATGCCGTTCGGGCGCGGCCGCCATTGGGGCCGTGATTCCCACGGCGCGCTCGACGCGGTGATCGGGGGATGGCAAGTGGCCGGCCTCTTCCGCTGGACGAGTGGTTTCCCGTTCAGCATCGCCAACGGTTACACCTGGGCGACCAACTGGGAACTGGGCGGCTGGGCCTTGCCCCACGGAAAGCCGCCGCAGACCAAAACCACCAAGACCAATGACGGCCCGAACGCCTTTGCGAACCCGAAGGCGGCCTTGGACGCGTTTCGATACGCCCGCCCGGGAGAATCGGGAATGCGGAACATCCTTCGTGGCGACGGTTTCTTCAACATCGACATGGGGCTCAGCAAGCGCTGGAAGATGCCTTACGCGGAAAACCACTCGCTGCAGTTCCGCTGGGAGGTGTTCAACATCACAAACTCGGTGCGGTTTGACGTGCAGTCACACCTTTCCGAGCTCGATGCGTCTTCGGAGTTTGGAAACTACACCAATCTGCTGACCAATCCGCGGGTCATGCAGTTCGCACTCCGCTACGAATTCTGATAATCGAGTTCGTCTGTAGGAGAACGGGGCGATCGTCACGATCGCCCCGTTCTTATTTGGGGAATGTGAATTTCAGTTCGCGCCCCATTTCGAAGACGGGCTTCTTGCGCTTGCGGATCAGTGCGGCGTGCTCCGAAAGAGCCGTGACCAGAATCGGCATGGCGATGGTCGAGTCGCAATGGACCGTCGCCAGGCTGGCATCGTGGGCGATCTTGCCCCAGCTCTGCGCTTCCTCAAAGGTGCAGCCGGAGAGCCCGCCCCAGTGCGCGGCGTCGGTGATGACCTGCAGCGCGTACTTGTGGCCGTTGTGCGCCTGACGCATGAAGGTGGCCGTCACTTCGCTTTGCTGGATGAAATTCTTGGGAGTCCCGCCCCCGAAGTAAATCACGCCGCTGGAGGGCGATTCTCCCGCCAGTTGCGCGGTTTCCAGCACATCGCCGATGACGTCGAACGTAAATCGGTTTTTGCCGAGGTAGCGGTTCTCAGCGATTCCGATGCCAATCGATGAGTCGCCGATGGCAGGGCAGTAAAGCGGGATGCCGGCTCGGTAGGCTGCCGTGACGATGCCGTCTTCCTTGGACCGCTTCGAGATTTCCTTCCCCAGCAAGTTCAGAAACTCGCGCGTCGTGTAAGGGCGCGACTGGTCAAGGGTCGAAGCGAAGCGCCCGATGAAAGCGTCTTCCTCGCGGAATTCCTCCTCATCCGCGAGCGTGTCGTACATGCGATCGATCAGGTTCTTTTGGAGCGCCACGTCGTCAACGCCCGGCGAGCACTGAAAGTGGAATCGCCCCAGGCTTTCATGGAGGTCGTGAAAGAAGTTGGCGCCGGTCGAGACCAGGCAATCGATCAGGCGATTCTTGATCAGATAGACGACCAGTCGGCGCATGCCGGCCGGAACCATGGCGCCCGACATTCCCATCATGATCATCGTCCGGTCGCCGAGCATGCGCTTCCAGACCTGGTAGGCGGTGGCGAGGTTCCGCCCCTGGAACGAAATCCCCTGCATCTTCTCGAGCAGGTGCGCCACGTTCTTGCGGCGATCGATGGCCAGCGGCCGGGTTGGCTTGGACAGAATTTTGTGTTTGCGCATGCTAACCCCTCGAGTTAATGAGCATCGCCTGAACTAGGGTTGGAATCGCCGCGCCCTCTGGCCGGCAGGGAGGCAAGGTCGAGCAGGTCCGCGCGGGGAGACTACTCACCGATGCCCAGCAGAATGGATGCGGCCAGAACCGTCGTCCAGAGCCCGCGCTTGTCTCCGATCGCCGACTGGGTGATGTGCATGGTCCGGACGATTTTATTCGAGATCCGGTAGATTTCCTTCTTCTCATCCCAGCTCCGGTCCGGATCGAATTCCACGCCCTGGGTCGTGGCCAGCATCTCGGCCGCCAGTTCCTCCGCGTATTCGCCGGCCACTTCCTCGGTCTCGCCGAAGGAGTGATGCTCGGAGAGATAGCCGTAAGTGTTCCGGTCAGTGGGGATGGCGACGCCGACCGAGGCGGCAATCAGCCGATGCGGCTCGCGGGTGGAGTTCTCGCTCATCACGACAAAACTGACCTGGCCGGGCCTAAGCTCTTTTATGCCTTCGCTGCGCGGGATGAGCTTGCAACGGGGAGGAAATATGCTGGAAACACGTACCAGGTTGCAGGAAGCGATCCCCGCCGAGCGCAGGGCCAGCTCGAAGCTGGTCAGTTTCTCGCGGTGCTTCCCGACACCCTTGGTCAGGAACATCCTTTTCGGTACGAACATCCCGTTCCTTCCGCCCTCCTGAAACCTTTCCCTCGGCCGTTAAGATTTTTGTAACGTAACAAAAAGCCGAGAAAAGTGTCAATGGAATTCTGGAGTGTCAGCACGCCGTGGCGCCGGCACGCGCGCGGGCGCGGGAATTCTGCGGCGCACTCCCGCTGACCCGCGCGCGGCCGGCGGGCAGCAGGCGGGCAGCCTCTCCTGCGCAACCGCGAATTTACTGGGGATGGCGGGCCTTGACTAATTCTGCGGTGCGGGATATGTTGACTGGCCGAAATCATTTCAGCCTGCATCTGAGTGGTTTATCGGCCCCAGAAAAAATTCTTATGGAGGTTCCATGAACGCGAAGACCGTGTTGGAGTTTGCCGCCGCCAACAACGTGAAGGTTGTTGACCTCCGCTTTACCGACCTTCCCGGAATCTGGCATCACGTTTCGTATCCGCTGCACGAAGTTGATGAGAGCTCCTTTGACGACGGCTTTGGGATGGACGGTTCCAGCATCCGCGGCTGGGCCGCCATTCACGAGAGCGACATGCTGCTCGTCCCCGACCCGAGTTGGTACATGCTCGATCCCTTTACCGACGTTCCCACGCTGGTCATGATCGGCGACATCATCGACCCGATCACGAAGCAGCACTACCTGAAGGACCCACGCCACATCGCCAAGAAAGCTGAGACCTATCTGGCGTACACCGGTATCGCCGACACGGCGTATTTCGGAGCGGAAGCCGAGTTCTTCATTTTTGACAACGTCCGCTTTGACCAGGCCCAGCAACACGGCTACTACTTCATCGATGCCGAGGAAGGGCGCTGGAATTCCGGGCGCGAGAAAGACAACCTGGGTTATCGCCCCCGTTACAAGGAAGGCTATTTCCCCGTTCCGCCCACCGACCACTACCAGGACCTGCGCACCGAGATGGTGCTGGCCATGGAAAAGGCCGGGCTGCACATCGAGTGTCATCACCACGAAGTGGCCACCGGCGGGCAGAGCGAAATCGACCAGCGCTTCAACTCGCTCGTCAAATCCGCCGACGGGATGCTGATTTACAAGTACATCATCCGCAACGTCGCGTACCAGTACGGCAAGACCGTCACCTTCATGCCCAAGCCCCTCTTCCAGGACAACGGCTCCGGCATGCACACGCACCAAAGCCTCTGGAAAGGCGGCATGCCGCTCTTTGCCGGCGACAAGTATGCGGGCCTGAGCCAGACCGCCCTCTGGTACATCGGGGGATTACTGAAACACTCTCCCGCACTCGCCGCGCTGATTGCGCCGACCACCAATTCCTATAAGCGGCTTGTCCCTGGCTTTGAGGCGCCGGTCAACCTGGCGTACTCGCGCCGGAATCGCAGCGCCGCCTGCCGCATCCCCATGTATTCGGCCAGCCCCAAGGCCAAGCGCGTCGAATACCGTCCGCCCGACCCATCGTGCAACCCCTACCTGGCGTTCGCAGGCATGATGATGGCCGGACTCGACGGCGTGGAAAACAAAATCGATCCCGGCGAGCCGCTCGATAAGGACATCTACGACCTCGGCCCCGAGGAGCTTAAGAAAGTTCCGTCGCTTCCGGGTTCGCTCGAAGAGTCGCTCAAGGCCCTCGAGAAAGACCACGACTTCCTCCTGAAGGGCGACGTCTTCAGCGAGGAACTGCTCGAAACCTGGATCGACTACAAGACGAAAAACGAAGTCCAAGCCGTCGCGCAGCGCCCCCACCCGTACGAGTTCGCGCTGTATTACGACATTTAGAAGACGTCCGTTGTGCGTTGCTAGTTGTCCGTGGTCAGTTGATGCGCCGCGGTGAGGGAATTTCGGCCGTCAGAGGCTGCGGAAGTCGCAGTTCGATGACGGCCTTTTCCTTTCCACCGGGGGCATATCACGATGCTAGTTGCGGTGCACCCCCAACTCACAACTAACAACTCACAACGGACAACGGACAACCGACAACTGACGACTCACCACTGACAACTGGCTCCCTCTAGTCACTCTGGCAGTGAAATCACGGCACAGTTTTGCTTGACTGGCAGAGATGCATGGTGTATGCTAAATCTATGATCCCACAGCACTTACGACCTCTTTTTTGGGATATCAATCTGGATTCGTTCGACCCTTCCTCTTATCCTCAATACACGATAGCGCGCGTGCTCGAGTTCGGAGACCGAGAGGCGGTCGCGTGGCTGCGGGAGGTCTTTTCAGAGCGGCAAATCAAGGAAGTCGTCTGCAAAGAACGGCGGCTCACCCGGCGTTCGGCGACCTTCTGGGCGCTCGTATACGACATTCCGCAAGATCAGGTGGCCGCGCTTTGTACACCCACTGAAAGTGACCTCTGGCCTCACTGAGAGGACCTGACCACAATGGGCAGGAACCGGAAGCCGGCCACGGCGACCTTAATTCCTTTTAGTGCCGCATGTTGCCGGTTCGCCTCAATTCACGCCAGCAACCCAAAACCGACCACGAACAACTCCCGACAGACCACTGACGACTGACAGCCGACAACTGTTATAATCCGACGCGATGCGCCCGGAGTTCTCCGCAGTTTCATTTCTTGATTCGGCCAAGGCTGAGGGAAATCTGGCTCGCCTGGAGCTGCAGTTGGCTCCCGGCCTGATGGCGCCGCTGGCCTCTCTGCTCGGGGAGTCTCCCGATCCCGATGGCGCGCTGAATCTTCTGGAGCGTTTCGCGGAGGGCGCGCCGCCGGAAGTGCTGGGCGATCTCGCGCGCTATCCCACCGCGCTGACCTATCTGGTGGCCATCTTCGGCTACAGCGGGTTCCTGGCGGAGACTTTTCTGTCGGAGCCCGAACTCCCCGTGCAATTTGCTCGCGACCGCAACTTCGCCAAGCTCAAGTCGAAGGAAGACTTGATGCAGGACTTTGCCCGTTTTGCAACTACCAGTCCCGACCACTGGCTTTCGGCGCAACTGGCGCGCTTCAAACGGCGCAACCACCTGCGCATCGTGCTCAAGGACGTCCTCCACCTCTCCACGCTGGGCGAGACCACGCTGGAGCTTTCCTCGCTCGCCGACGTGATCCTGGGCAACACGCTGATCTATTGCGACCAGGAACTGGAGAAGCGTTACGGCCAGCCGCAATATCGCGACACGCAGGGGCGCATCGTGCGCAGCGGGTTCAGCATCCTGTCGCTGGGCAAGCTGGGCGGGAACGAGTTGAATTACAGCTCCGACGTCGACCTGCTCTTTCTCTATTCTCACGACGGGGAAACGGCGGGAGGAAACGAGCCGGACTCGCTCATTTCCAACAAGGAGTATTTCGTTCACCTGGCGCGCGCCATCACCCGAACCATCACCCAGATCACGCCCCAAGGCATGGTCTTTCGCATCGACCTGCGTTTGCGGCCGGAGGGCGAGCAGGGCGACTTGGCGATTTCGCTCAAGTCGGCGCTCGAGTACTACGAGCACCGGGCGCGCGACTGGGAACTCCAGATGCTCATCAAGGCGCGACATTCCGCGGGCGATGCCCGGTTGACCCGCGAGTTTCTGCACGAAGTGGAGGCCTACATCTACCGTGCGCCTACGGATTTCGAGGCGATCGAAAGCGTGCTCTGGGCGCGAGAGAAGATCTCGCAAAAACTTCGGGAGAGCCGGGGCGAAGCGATCGACGTCAAGCTGCACCGCGGGGGCATCCGCGACGTCGAGTTCCTCACGCAGTGTCTGCAGCGGCTCCACGGTGGCCGCGATCCGTGGGTGCGGTCCGGCGGAACACTTTTTGCTCTGCGCAAACTCAATGACAAGGGCTGGCTCTCCGACCGCGATTATGCCGCGTTGACCTCGGCTTACGAGTTTCTCCGCAAGCTCGAACACCGCGTTCAGCTCGAGATGGGCCAGCAGACCCACCGCCTGCCGAGCGGCCGCGAGGCCCTGGATCGCTTGGCGCGGCGTGCCGGCGTGGAGGGCGGCGCCGGGGAGCCGCCCGCCGAGACCTTGCAGCGCCATGTAGAGCAGGCGTTCACACGCGTCGACGAAATCTATCAGCGCGTCGTCCACCCGCGGGCCCTGGCGGCAGCGGGCGCCGGCTTCGACCTCAAACCCCTTCCGGGCCTGCCGGGCGACCACAGCTTCTCCTCCTACGATGCGGCGCTCGATTTTCTCGACGCCCAGGCGCCGGAACTCGCCGCGCGCGTCCGCGAGGTGCCGCTGCCCGAACGGGCGCGGAAGAATGTCACGCGCTTCTTTGCCTCCCTGTTGGGATCTTCGGAGCGTTTCGCCTTGGCGCGAGAAGATCCGCAACGGCTGCGCCGCGCCATCGACGTCGTGGAAGCCAGCGAATTCTTTGCGGAACTGCTCATCCATCATCCCGAGGACGTGTCGGCCCTGGACGCCGCAACGCCGGTTCCGGCGGCGGGAGCAGCCTCGGCCCAAATGGAGATGGGCCTGCAAACTCACGACGAGCTCGGGCCACTCGCGTGGGTGGAGGATGCGGGCCTCGGCACGCGCGAGAAGATGGCGCTGCTGCGGCGATACTACCGCGCCCGCGTACTGGAATACGGAGCCGGTGACCTGGCCGCGATGGGCTCCGTCTTTGCGGCCCTGAACCGCTGGTCGGCGCTGGCCGTGCAGGCGGTGGCGTCGGCGATGGCCATCGCTGCCCGGGCGCTCGAGCGGAGCGGCGCCGGATTGCCGCGAGCCGCCGGACGCATTCCGCTCATCGTTCTCGGCCTCGGGCGGCTGGGGCTGAGGGAATTCGACCTGGCTTCGGACGCGGATGTGATCTTCGTCGCGGCACGAGGAACGGCGCGGGAAGAAATCCCCGCTTGGACACGCCTGGCGGAGAAGACCATCGAAGTCCTCTCCAGCTACACACGCGACGGTACGGTCTTTGCTGTCGACACACGCCTCCGGCCGCGCGGCCAGGAAGGCGAGTTGGTGGTGACCGAAGATGAACTGCTCAGCTATGTTCGCGAAGCGGCGCACGTCTGGGAAGCGCTGACCTACCTGAAAGCGTGTCCGGTGGCCGGTGACCTCGAACTGGCGCGCGAGACGGTCGCCAGCCTGAGCGCCGCGCTGCTCGAGCAATTTGCCGCCCACCCGCAACTTGAAGCGGAACTTCAGGAGATGCGCCGTCGGCTCGAGAGGGAAGTGTTCGTCCCGCCTTCCAATACCAAAACCGCGGCGGGCGGCTATTACGATATCGATTTTGCGCTCTCCTACCTTCGCTTGCGGCATCGCTTGCCGCTCCCGGCCGGAGCCAACACCGCACAGCAAGTTGCCGTGCTGCAGTCCGCGGGGCTGCTCGGGGAGGGGGATGCCAGGACCTTGACCGATGGTGCGGCGTTCCTGCGCTCCGTGGACCACGCCATCCGCCTGGTTACCGGCAAGGCTGCCGAGGGCTTGCCGGAGCACGTCGGTCACGCCGAGGCCATTGAGAATCTGGTGCGCCACTGGGGCTTTGTCCGCCCCGCGGAGACGCTCGCCACGCGCCTGCGCGAGACCCAGCAGGGGGTTCGCTACGTCTACCGCCGTGTGGTGGGAGCGGAATAAGGCGCTCGTCCGAGCCTGCGGGAGCGTCGCCAGACCATTCCGCCCCGTCTATCTAGCCTATCCAATCTGGATGAGAAGAATGAGACCAGTGAGAATGGCGAGAGACGCTTTTTCCCGCCGGCAACAAAGGGGTTAGCGGCTCAATCGTAGGGAAGAGCGCTGATCCACATGGAAAAATGTGGCTTTTCGCCACATCGAGCCTCCCACGAAAAGGCGTCAGATACAGCCCCGTGCTGCAAGCGGCGCTGTCTAGTGCGATGCAGGCCACAGGGCAATTCGAATTTGCGTTTACATCCTTGACCTGTGTCATAAACCTTGAAGGACGCAAGAGCGGATGCTATCTTTGTGGGTTCGCTTATCGTGGATGAACTGAACTGGGGGTAGTGAAGTGGCAAGCAAACAGAGCTGGGATCCTTTTGGAACGCGAGGCCAGCTCGAGACGGCGAGTGGGCGCACGGTCATCTATCGTCTTGACGCGTTGGAAAAAGCCGGCGTGGGGAAGCTTTCC
>Ga0315274_10016227_pt1 | contig 10524 bp, 6 predicted proteins | sample YL17G02_20_MG_FD_203700 | JGI IMG/M metagenome (GOLD analysis project Ga0315274, IMG submission 203700) | Sediment microbial communities from Yellowstone Lake, YNP, Wyoming, USA - YL17G02_20 | ecosystem: Environmental > Aquatic > Freshwater > Lake > Sediment | place: USA: Wyoming | collected... | reverse complement strand
CAGACCGTATGCGTTTTCCCCTCAGGACTTCCTTCTCAAATGCAAGAGTTCTCGTCGTATTTTCTCCCCCGTTGTACAACATTCAATCAAGATTCGTGCCACGACACTCTATTTTGATGCACTCTAACCTCTTGCAAAAAAAGAGATTACGACACGCAGGTTTACTATCCTTCGCCGTTTTGACGAAAACTCGACACTGGACGCGAAGGATCTTGGCGCGGATTGTAATTTGCTGATAAACAATGACTTATGGGCGCTAGTTTTAGCGAGACCGAAGGGGTTACTGACGCGTCCGCTCGGACGTATCACGCAGGTCCGTGAGGTTAGCTGCTTGCTGGGGTGGGGTCAGTTGCTTGCTGAGAGAAGGATCTCTTTTGGAAGGGTGAAGAAGAATGTGCTACCGCGACCGTACTCGCTCTCAACCCAGACTCGACCTGAGTGCAACGTCACGAAACGGCGCACCAGGTCCAACCCCAACCCTGCACCACCATGTGCCCTTGTCGCGGACGAGTCCACCTGTGCGAACCTGTCGAATATCCTCTCCATATCTTCGGTCCTTATGCCGATGCCAGTATCAGAGATCTTGACGAGAAGTTCCTCGCCCCTATCCTCGGAAGATACCGTGATCTTGCCTCCAGAATCTGTGAATTTGACCGCATTGCATAGAAGATTCCAGCACACCTGCCTGATTCTCTTGGTGTCCATCTGCAGAGGAAGCAGTGCCGGAGCGAGATTGGTGAGAACCTCCAGGCCTTTCTTCTCCGCGGTCGGTCTTATAGTATCGACCCCGGATAGAACGATCTCGTTCAGATCTGCCTGCTCAAGATTGAGCTGCATCTTTCCACATTCCAGCTTCGAAAGGTCAAGTAGGTCCGTTATGAGCTGGAGAAGACGATGTCCTTGTTCGTTGATGATTTCCAGGAACTCCGAGCGCTTGGCATCACCTACCCGTTCGTCCCTCAGGAGCTCGCTGTACGCGATTATCGCAGTGAGCGGCGTGCGTAACTCATGACTCATGGTTGCGAGGAACTCCGATTTCAGCCTGTCCATCTCCTGCAAACGTTCGTTCGCGTTCAGAATGTTCTGCCTGGAGATTTCCAGGTCTCGACACGCCGTATCAAGCTCTTCTGCTTTCTTCGCGATTTCTGCGTAAAGCCTCGCATTCTCAATGGCAACGGCTGCCTGAGCCGCAAGTGAAGACAGGATCCGAACGTCTCTCTCGTGGAAGGCGCCCAGCTCAGTGCTCTCAACGTTTAGGACCCCAAGCACCTTCTCTCCGATCTTTAGCGGCAGCGCTATCTCCGATCTAACTTCTTTCATACCGGGAACGTAGCGTGGATCCTTATGAACGTCGGGGACGTAGAGGGGCTTTCCGGTCGCCGCGACCCAACCCGTTATTCCTTCGTTCCCAACCTTGAGGCGGAGGTTGTCAACACCTTCGCCGGCGTAACCGCTGGCTGCTTTCACGTACAGCTCATTATCATTGTCGTCCACCAGAAGTATGGCGCAGTGGACATAGCCAAAGGATTCCCGCAAGATGTGCATCATCTGATCCAGGACGTTCTCTGGTCGAAGTGTTGAAGTCAAAGCGCGACCCACCTCGTACAGAACGGTCACCTCCTGGACTTTCTCTTTGACCGCCTGGTACAGCCTTGCTCTTTGTACGGCAAGCCCTGCTTGATTTGCGATCGACTGAGCTCTTCTCACCTCTCCTTCTGAGAAAACGCGCTCTTTTTCAGTGTCGTCCAGGACAATCGTCCCTATTGCAGCATCGTTCACGATTAGTGGCACGAACAGAGCGGATTTCTGATGGTATCTGTCTCTCAGAGTAGGACAGGCACGTGGATCGTTGGAAAGGTCTCTGATACTGAGTGGCTGTTTCTCTTTGACGACCCAGGCTCCTGCAATCGTTTCACGCATACCGATGCGCAAGACCGTGAAATCCCTGTCCGGGGTTGTAGCTGCGGCACCGACGAGTTCGTTTCTTCTCTCATCGAGCAGAAAGAGGAAACAGTTGCTTGCGTTCAGAGCTTTCTGAGCGCTCTTGACAATCTGCTTTATGGTTCTTTCCAGATCAATGCTCTGGCTTATTGCTACACTGACCTCGTAAGTAGTATGAAGCTCGTCGTAAGCTTCTTGAAGGGCGCGGAAGAGATTTGCGTTCTCTATCAGGATCCCTGCTTCCCGCCCCATGGCCACGAGAAGCTCTTTTTCCTCTTCCGTAAAGGCGCTCTTCTTCTCTGATGAAAGAACAAGCAGCCCGACCAGCCTTTGGCGCGCGACCAAAGGAAGTCTTATGGCCGAACGGCAGTTCCCTTGCTTTCCATGACCACAACCGTCTTTGGAAACCGAATTTTCGAGAAACCATGGGGTCCCCAGAGCCACTGGCTTCCTGCCGCACGTCTCATCGGTGCAGTTCACCAGTGTGAGAGAAAGGTCAGCGTCCATACCTCTCGAGCAAGCGACAACGAGCTTGCCGTTCTTATCGTGAATGAGGATGGCACCCGAGTCCATGCCACTGACTTCGACCAGTTGTTCGAGAAGTGTCTGTAGAAGCTCATCAGGATTCGTGAGCTGGCCTGCGGCTGAGGTCACGTCTTTGAGAGCCCTGAGCTGGCGCTCCAGGATAAGGGGTCCTCTTTCTGCCTTCCTTTTCTCTGTTATCTCCCTGATGAAGTTGGCTACAAGGACTACGTTGCCCTTCTCGTCTATCAAGGGGAAGCACGTCATTACGACGGGGAATTCATGCCCGTTTTTGCGTAGACCAAGGAGTTCCCCTTGCCAACCCTCGAAGGAGGTTTGCCTCTGGGGTTGCGTGGCGACGTCAGTGGGATTGTAGCGCGAATGTAGCGTCCGGAGATTCTTGCCAACCAACTCTTCAACTGAGTATCCGTAGATGGCTTCAACAGTATCGCCGGCTTCTACGATATTGCCGTCGAGATCCGTGAGAATCAAGATCTCCGATACCCTCTTCAGGACCTCTAGAAGCGCATCTGGTGAAAGAAGGCTCTCCGTGGTGTTCTGTGGCAACCGAACCTCCTCCGATTGAACCTGCCTTGAAACCTCCGCCCCGTCTCTTCAGAAATATCGGCATTTCTTCAGCTAACTTGAGACACTCCTGGGCGTCCTGAGCGGGCGATTCCACCCCGAAGAACCCAGTGACAAGAGGCGCTCTTTTGCCTCTGGGGCGCGTCCAGAGATGCTTTCCGCGTCCGCAGTGCGTCTCCTTGACGCGTCCTTCGCGATGGTGTATTCTAGCCATGGCATACTGAAACTAACGTCTTCGCCGAAGCCTGCTTCTCTACCGAGGGTTTGATGAGACAAAGGCAAGAGCGAAAATCTCCGTCTTCGAAGAGGCGGGTGGCAAGATTCCTCATCGTTTTCTTTGCCCTCTGGGCCCTCCTGTGGGCCGTTCCTTACATGCTCGGGACTTTTCCTCCCGGAGTCAAGAGACTCTGTCCCATAACTGCGACCTGGTTGGGCAATATCCTCTCCCTTCTGGGGTTCCACGCCACCGTGGACGGTGTTTTCGTGAACTACGGTTCAACCGGACTCGCGATCATTGCGGAGTGTACGGGCTACACGGCGATGGCCCTGTTCTTTAGCGTTATCGTTGCGTATCCTTCGTCAATTGTTGCGAAACTCATAGGGCTGGCCGTCGGCATCCCACTGATTCTTGCGTTCAACATGTTGCGACTCGTTGTCATGGCCGTCGTACTGGCGTACAGACCACGATACTTCGAATTTGCTCACCTTTATTTCTGGCAAGTAGCTCTGATAATATTCGTGGTTGCCATTGTCGTATTTTGGATAGAAAGGCTGGCAAGCCGTGAGAAGACTCGTCCTGTTTCTTGTTAAGTTCTTTGCCTTCTCGATCGGCTTCTTTCTTCTCTGGATAATGATTGAAGAATTCGCCCTCGCCGCTCTGGCCAAGATCGTTCTTGTCCCGGTAACGGTGCTCGGCTACAAGCCGACTGCCACGGAGGTGGTGGGCAAGACAATTCGCTTCGTCTCGGCGATTCCAGGCAGAACCTGCAATTGTGATGTGGAGCTCGCCCCGATAGGCTTCATAGTCTTTCTTTCACTGAGCTTTTCGATATCGCCTGTCGCCGCGTCGCGACGTTTGAAGGCGACCGCATTAGGACTGCTTCTTCTCCTGTGCTTCCACGTGTTCTATCTTTCTCTCAGGGTTCTACTTTACGGGCCCGGAGGTTTCGGAGGAGTCGAGGGGTACATAGTCCGATTCTTTGTGCCCGCCGGCATACTCTTTCCAGTGGTCCTCTGGGTAGCTCTCTTTCCGACAAACCTCCTCCAGTTCGCAAAGACGCCGGCTAAGACTCTGAGGGCAGACACCTGCCCGATTTGCGGCGGTCGAAAGGAGGACATGTTCGCTCACATAAGAGACGCCCACGGCAGGGGCAAGATGGGGCTCAAAAGCCGCGCGGCGAGGAGTTATTTCAAACTGTTCAGGAGTGAGGGGGCGGATGAAAAGTGATCGGCAGGCACAACTCTGATCGACGTGCCAAGTCTGATCTGCAAGTCCTGACGAACATGAAGTTCGACTCAGGGAGTCGGCCGCCTCGAGTAATCAGGATTGCGCTCGTTTCTCAGGGCATTCCTCTGTACACTTCTCGACTTCCAGGCGACAGGGTTCAACGTGAATCGTGACGCTCACCAAAGGAACCACGTTCTTAATGTCAGCCTCGAGGTGGTCACAAAGTTGATGGGCCCTGTCCACGCTTCTATCGCGACAGACCACCAGATGAAGGTCTATGTGTCTCGTGCTGCCCGATTTTCTGCATCTAAACCTGTGGAAACCTACAAACTCCTTCTGGTGTTCTGAGAGAATCAGCTCAATCCTTCTCTTCTCTTCGTCTGGAAGCCGTGCGTCGAGCAACTCTTTCGTTGCCTTCACCGTCAAGTCGAACGCCACTTTGACTATGAACGCAGCAACGAGTATTGCAGCGATCGGGTCAAGTCGTTTGAAACCTGTGATTTTTACAAGAGCGAGACCCGCGAAGACTCCGAGGGACGTATAAACGTCCGCAGAAAGGTGCTCTGCGTCGGCTTCGAGCGCAATCGAATCGGTTTTGCGTGCCATGCGAAACAAGAATCTCGAAACGAAGAAATTCGTGAACGCGGAGATCGCCATTACAATAAGCCCGACGTCCTGGGACTTAATGCCCGGCTTACCCATCAGCTCCTTTCCGGATTCTCGGAAGATCAGAATGGCAACCACAAAAATCAATACTGCTTCAACGCTCCCGCTAACGCTCTCGAATTTTCCGTGTCCAAACGGATGACCTTCATCCGGAGGCCTGGATGAGACGCGAACACTCGCCCAGGCAAACACGGAGGCAATTAGATCTATGCCGCTATGCGCGGCCTCCGAAAGTACGCTGATGCTTCCGGTAGTCACTGCCACTATTACCTTCAATGCGACCAGGAACGCGTTCGAGGCGATCGAGAACGCCGCTGCCCCAGTCTTGGTTGAAACCGAGAACATACCCTTACAATGCCTCCGCGCGCGTTCGGCCAGCGCCCTCTTCGCACAGAAGAGCCTCGACAAACTGTGAAGGATCGAACTCAACGATGTCTTCGAGGGCTTCGCCTACGCCAAGATACCTGACGGGAATCTCAAGTTCACTCGCTATTGCAACAACCACCCCACCCTTTGCCGTGCCATCCAGTTTTGTGAGTACTATCCCGGTTACACCAAGACAGGAACCAAATTCGCGAGCCTGTACCAGAGCGTTTTGCCCCGTGCCTGCGTCTAACACAAGAAGCACTTCGTGTGGAGAACCTTCTATCTTCTTTCCGAGGACCTTCCGTATCTTCTTCAGTTCCTCCATCAAGTTGACTTTGGTGTGCAAGCGACCTGCCGTGTCGACAAGCACCACGGTGGCTCCACGCGCCACGCCAGCCTCTGCAGCGTCGTAGGCAACGGAGGCAGGGTCAGCTCCAGGTCTCTGTCTTATGATCTCGACGCCTGCGCGAGCGGCCCAGATTCCCAATTGCTCGCCAGCCGCGGCTCGAAAAGTGTCCGAGCACGCGATGAGAACCTTTGCTCCGTTGCTCGAATAGACCTTTGCGAGTTTGCCGATCGTGGTCGTTTTCCCCGAGCCGTTAACGCCAACGACAAGTATCACGTGAGGATTCCCGATCGGTAAACCTTGAACGCGCGGCCTTTCCATGAGATTGAGAATCTCTTTCCTCACGAATGACAAGAGCTCGGAGTCACTCTCGGCCCGGTCTTCTTTGAGATGCAATCTCAGTCTCTCTATGAGCCTGTCGGTCGTGGAGACACCGACATCGGAGGAGAGCAGGAACTCCTCCATTCTGCTCACCATTTTCTCCTTAGAGGGATCCTCCCTGGAAAAGGCTCGCACCAAGCCGGAGAGAAAGCTCCCCCTTGTCTTCTCAAGTCCCCTTCTGAGTTTTTCTAGCATCTGCGTGATCCTCTCCCAAAATCAACAAATCGGCAGGCAACACGAAAGCCTGCCGATTCTATTGTCGCAAATCCCGGCCAGTTAGGCAAGAGCTTCAGGTCTCCACTGCCACGGCCTCTCTGGAATACTCAACCGGTTCCTCAGAACCAGTGAACTTTACCGAAACGATCTTGGAAATCCCTGGCTCCTGCATGGTTATTCCGTAGAGATAATCAGCTATTTCCATTGTCTTCTTGTTGTGCGTTATTACTATGAACTGCGTCTTGTCATTGAATTTCTTTAGCATGTTAAGGAATCTGTTTATGTTCGCATCGTCCAGCGGCGCGTCCAGCTCATCCAGTATGCAGAATGGGCTGGGTTTGACCAGATAGATTGCAAACAGCAGAGCAATGGCGGTTAGCGCCCTCTCACCTCCCGACAGCAGGTTCAAGCTCTGGAGTGTTTTGCCCTTCGGTCTCGCAACGATTTCAATGTCTGCCTCGAGATGGTCGTCACCAAGAAGTCGCAGCTCGGCCGCCCCACCCTCAAAAAGCGTGAGGAAGGTTTCCTGGAACTTCTCCTGAACGCTGCTGAACGTCTCAAGAAACAGGGTCGAAGCTCTCTGGTTGATCTTCTCAATGACTTCGAGGAGGGACGTCTTCGCCTGTAGCAGATCGTCCCGCTGGTTCTTCATGAAATCAAGTCTCTCCTTCTTCTTTTCATACTCTTCGAGGGCCAGAAGGTTGACGGGACCCAGAACGTTCATCTTCTGGCGAAGGAGTTGGGCGCGCTGCTCTGCCTGGTTGGGGTCAAATCCCTCTGGAATCGTGCACCCGGCAGTCAAATCCACGCCGTAGTCAGAGAATATTCTTCTGACCACGCCTTCTCGCTCGATTCTCTGTTTTGTGAGACCAAGCTCAATCGCATGAGCTTCCTCTGAGAGCTTGCCAAGCTCTGTCCTGTGCACCTTGAGAGCCTTTTCCAGCTCGTCGATCTCTGCCCTCACCGCATTGTAAGACGCTCTCGCTGCCTCCAGTCGATCCTCTTTCTCCTGTCCGATTCCCGCTCTTTCCGTTGCTTGCAGTTCGAGATTCCCGAGTTCGCTTTCGCTCTCAGTAAGGGTGGAATCGGTGACTTCAAGGGTTTCTTTCTTGCGTTCCATCTCTGCAGTAAGAAGTGCGGTTTCTTCTTCGAGGCGCAGCTTGAGCGAAACGAGTCCGTTTTTTCTTGCGAGTTGCCGCACCTCCTCCATCCTGAGCTCACCGACCCTGGCGAGAATTCTGTCTCGTTGTTCTTCCAAGTCTTTCACGAGTGACGACTGCTTGTCCAGCTGTGCCGAAGTCGGAGTATGCGAAAGCCCTAGTTCCAGAATCTCTCTAGCGAGCGTTTCCCTTTGCTGCGAATAGGCGGAGAGCCTTTCTATCAGATCCTTCTCTCTAGTTCTGAGTGATTCTACTCGCGTCTCAATGAGCCTTATCTCGGCCCTGCGCACCGAGATACTATTCTCGTTGGACCCAATCAGTTCAACAAGTTCGCGCTGCTCCGAGGACAGTGACACATTGCGCTTTTCGGTCTCCGCTATCTGTATCTCAAGCGAGTTTTTCCGCGCAGGAAAGCCCGAAAGCGCATTCCGGAGTTCGTCGAGTTCAAGCTTGCACTTGCTCAACTCGGCGTTTGCTTCCAGCCCCCCCCTGATCGAGCCTTTGCCGCCCGTGAATAGCTTTCCTTTGTGGATGAGTCCACCCTTTCTGGTGACAAACTTGATGCCAACTTCGGTGTACGCGGGCAGGTTTCGGATCGATTGTGCCGTATCAACTATTACGGTGTCTTCCAGCAATGATGAAATCGAGTACTTCAGATTGTCGGGGCAACCCAGGAGATTGATTGCCTCACCTAGTACCTCGGACGACGAAAGAATGCCCTCTGGAATCCTGCTCGAGACTGCCCGATTGGACTCATCCTGGACGAGGATGGTAAAACGTGCCTGGCACGCCTCACTCAGAAGGGTGACACACGAAAGAGCAGTCTCTTTGTCGCTGGCCACCATGACGTGCCCGTACTCATACAAAAGCGCATCGAAGGCAGAAGAAAGTTCGGCGGGAATATCCAGGAGATCTTCCAGAGGCCCGATGACCTCTCCCTTAACCTGCGACAGGGCACTGCGAATCAGCTGGATTTGCTCGCGGTGCTCGGCCGCCACGCATTCAAGTCCGCCCAGCCGACCCTCTATCCTCTTTGCATTACCAAAGAGCACGGACTCTTCCTCTCCAAGTTCGGCGAGTCTCCTGTCCAGAGAATCTCGCTCCGCCGAATTGTCTTTGATTCTGCCATCGAGTTCTTCCAGTTTTTCTCTCTGCTTTTCTAGCTGGCCACTCAGCGTTTCCTCAGCAAACCGAAGCTCAGAAAGTCTTGATTCGAGTTGTGCGATTTCGTCAATGACGACTCCATGTTGTCTTTCGAGCTCTTCGTTCATGGCCGCAAGTTCGCTTAGCTTTGAGCTTCGTTGTGCGTGCTGCGTCTCGGACTGGGAGACGGCGGAGGCAAAAGACCGGACACCCTCCCTTAGTCCTCGAAGTTCCTGCTCGCTTCTGGTAAGCTCCTCTTCGTCCGACCTCACGTTTTGCTGGTTCTTGCCGACGGAGTCTTCTAGCGCAACGAGCTCGCTCGAGGCTTCGTGGTAACGTTTGGCAATCGACTGTATCTTGTCCTCGGCGTGAAGGATATCTTCGCGGAGGCCGTCGCCCTTAGAAGTGAGCGCTTCGCGCCTTTCTTTGAGCACCAGAATGCGGTCTCTGATCTTGGCCTGCTGTTCTTCCACGGCCGCGAGGGCTTGAGCCGCAGCGCTCGCTCTTTCTTCTTCCTCAAGCAAGTTGAGCTTTAGTTTCTCATGAGATGCTTCGAAGGACCTGATGGCCGTGGAGGCCTGGTCTCTATGTGCAAGGCTTGCGTCGAGCTCCCCGGAAAGCTTGTCGGCCTCATTGTCGTACTGGCGATAAGCCAAAAGTCCAAGAGCCACGTCGAGGTTCCGGATTTCTTCCTCCAACCGCTTGTACTTTCTGGCCTTGGCTATCTGCCTGCGCAAAGCGTTCGTTTCTCTCTCGATCTCCACAAGTATGTCATTTACTCTTAGGAGGTCATTCTCTGTGGCCTCGAGTTTCAGAAGGGCCTCCCGCTTCCGCGTCTTGTACTTCATTATCCCTGCGGCCTCTTCAAAGAGAAACCTGCGATGGCCACTGTTATCGCTCAGCACGTTGTCCACCATCTCTTGCTCTATGAGCGAATAGGCGTGGCTCCCTATGCCGGTGTCAAAAAACATGTCTCTTATGTCCTTGAGTCTGCATGGAGTCTTGTTCAGAAAGTACTCGCTTATGCCATCGCGGAAAATCCTCCTGCTGACGGTAACCTCATCGTATTCGAGGGGAAGGATCCGGCCGGAGTTGGAGAATGTCAGAGCGACCTCTGCCATGCCGACAGGCTTACGATTGGCAGTCCCATTGAAGATCACGTCCTCCATGCTACCGCCGCGAAGCGCCTTGGCGCTCTGCTCTCCGAGTACCCATCTGATCGCGTCAGCGACGTTAGTTTTCCCGCAACCATTGGGGCCGACGATGCAGGTGATGCCCTGACCAAATTCCATCTTCAATTTTTGAGCAAAAGACTTAAAGCCTAGAAACTCGAGTTTTGTAAGAAACACCTATTCTCTCACTCCTTCTGTAATGATTTTTGTCTCAGCGGATAACTCGAGAGGTTCAATCCGCGACACAGCGGCCTTTGCTTCATCAACCGTAAGGAAAGGCCCGAGAACAACCTTGTATCCGCTGCCCTGCCCGTCCTCCTCGACATGTAGCGTGAAAACTCTCAAACCGACGCCGACGACCTTCAGAGAGTCGCGCAAGGCATCATTATAGTTCGCACGTGAACTAATCTGAACATAAAATGCGCGAGATCTCCCGTCATTCGGAGAGCCGGAAGGTGCCGAAACGTCGGACATCACCCCGGTCCGAGAACGTGGAGTCTCATCTCCTGTCATCACGCCGTCGGAACCCGGCAACAGAATGGATCTCATCATTCTTTCATCCATCCGAGAGCTTGCAGA
>Ga0315274_10016225_pt1 | contig 10525 bp, 13 predicted proteins | sample YL17G02_20_MG_FD_203700 | JGI IMG/M metagenome (GOLD analysis project Ga0315274, IMG submission 203700) | Sediment microbial communities from Yellowstone Lake, YNP, Wyoming, USA - YL17G02_20 | ecosystem: Environmental > Aquatic > Freshwater > Lake > Sediment | place: USA: Wyoming | collected... | reverse complement strand
ATGAATTAATGATAGCATTAAAAAAGGTAGTTCATATAGATGCAGATTATAATATTTTTTTACATCCTCAAGTAAGTGATAAATTATTATCAGGATCAGAAGCCAAAACATTAATAAAATTTAGAGAGCCTAAAGCACCTAAACAAAAAAAAGGAAAAGCAGCAAAAGAAGATATAATTTATAAAATAGCACCTTACTATTTCTATGAAGATTTAGATAAAACAATTAGAGAATATATACGATTAAATAGTACTTTAAATGAAGAATATTTTAGAACTCAAATAAAAGACTATGAAAATGAACTTAAATATTTAGAAAATAGAAAACTAAAAAGTGCAAAAAGTATAGAAGAAAATAATGATAAAATTAGTAATGCTAAAATATATTTAAATTCCTATAAAGAAAAGTTAGATGATATACCAAATAATAAAATAGCATTGGATTATTTATTAACATTATTTGAACAAAAATATAGAATAAAATTTAATGATTTTATAAATCAATTAGATGAAGATATTAATAGTATAGGTAATAAACCTTATTGGTCTTTATATAATAGCGATCAAGCTCAAAAAGTTGTAAATAAAATCTATAATAATTTAAATAGTGATGATTTAGAATTTATAATAAAAAATAAAGTAGGAAAATCAAGACGAAGAAGTGCATTAGGATCAGCACTTCCTCGTCCTCGTCGTCATCGTCGTCTATAATATACCATAATAATTTAAATTGAATCGTCTAGCAAAATCCATAATACTTTTTTTTAACGTCTTCCGATTCCATAGCACCCAGCGGCTCAATGCACCTCTCGTCATATAGTCATCAAAATTTTCTCTTTTTTGATGTCTCTTAATATATAAATCTTTTTGTTTATCATCATTTGTAATAGTATAATCATCGTACGGCTCACCATTTGGTCGCATTCCTCCAAACGAAACTATTTTATAGTTCTCATCGTCATCAAAAAATATAGCATCGTACTTTGACTTTTTTGAATGTGATTTTCTTAAATAAAAGTTATTCATATAATATATAAATGTTTTTTTTACAAAAAAACATTTAGGGGCGGTAAAAATCTCACCAATTAAGATGTTTTTATGTAAAAAAAATATTTTTTTTACATAGAACTAAACATTTTTACACCGTTGAAGGATCTTTATTTACATTTTTCTTTTCAAGTTTTTTACTTTGTCTATATTGTGTATTTCTTTCTCGATATATTTCAATATTATTAATGTAATAGTTTCTTTTGTATTGTTTAATGTCATTTGTTTTATTTGGTTTTTCAATATATGGTCTATTTGCTGGTATTAAATTATTTTTTCTTTCATCAATAGTTATTTTATCAAGTCTATCAAAAAATTCAAAAAATTTCATATATAGTAATAATCTAAATATTTTATTTAAAAAAACTTTATTTACTTGTAAATAATTCTATCAAAACTAATACAATTTTTTCCCTCTTCTTTTACAAACGTACATATAGCAGTCATACCAAACCATTTATAGACTTTACTTAAATATAGATCTTTTAATACATATCCATTTTTATTCATTATTTCTAATCTTTTGGGTGTTAAATTATTAATACCTATTAGATACGATATAACTCTAGGTTTTAATTTTATTGAATGCTCTAATACTTCGTTAATACAACTATAGGGAGGATTAGATACAATTATATTAACCTCTTTATTATATTTAAAAAAATCTTTTTCTTTTTCAATTTCAGACCATTCAAAACTATTATCCTTTTTAAAATAATCCTTATATAAATTATAATAGTTTCCGCTACCATAAAAAGGATCTAATATTAAATCCTTTTCTTTAATATAAGGTTGAACTATTTCTAAATGTTTCTTGACTAAATTAATAGGAGTATAAAAAACGTCATTTGGTTTTTCTCTATTTTTAATTTTATGATTTATATTTGTTTTCATATATTATATATATATATAATAAATGAATATATTTACAAAAATCTATAATTGGTTATTTGTTAATTCTACTATTGATGAGCAAATAGATGCTCATCGTGCCGATATGGTATTACTATCTTATTATCGCCAACAATTAAGAAAAGAAAGATTAAAAATTAAACTACGTTAGACTTCATATAGTTTTTTTGTTCTCCTAATGAATGCCCCATATCTTCGGCATCTTTCTTCATTTCATCAATATCATATTTAGAACTTAAATATATATGTCTTAACATTGATGACCCAATCTTCTTACCACCAAATATTTTATTTAATATTCTTGTTATGGCATTTACTGATGTGAATCCTGAACCATCATAGTTAGTTAAAAATTTAAATTCAGTATTTTTAGGCATCTTATCCTTTTTAGGTGCTAAAGGATGGAATTTTAAATATAGTGTTAATGCATCAATTAGATCTTTTGATTCATTTATATTGATTTGTTGAGTACCGTATTTTTTAGATGTCTTATAGTGATTAAATATTAAATTCTTATTAGTCCAGTCTAAATAGTTCTTTGATTTATCTCCTGATTCTTTTAAATTAGATACTACGTACATATCCATATAGTCTTGATTACGTCTGGGAGGAATTTCAGTATATAGACACAATATAACATAAGATAATAAAATATCAAATTGTTTATTAGTAATTAATTTTTGATTTTTAAATTCTTCTATTAATTTTTTTAAATCTTCCTTTTTTATTATAATATCCTCCCATTTCATCCAATTGTCTTTTTGTGTATTTGACATTACATTTACATTAGTATCTTTCATTTCTGTTGCTTTTGTCATCATTTTATCGTAGTAATGTTTATATATTTTTTTATAACTTACCTTGTCTTTGAATAAACTTAATACACTTGTAATTCCTGACAAAAATGTTTTTTTGGTATTATCGCTATATTCATTTAATATTTGATCAACACTATCTGTATTTTTTAAAAATGATAGATTAATAAAAGGTTGTTTATTATTTAATGTATATAAATTTTTAATGTATAAAGTAGCTGTTGATTCTGTGACCTGTTTTTTATCAACTAATTCTTTAAGGAGCTGTAGCATAAAATCATTAATTTTATTCATAGTATATATATTAGTTTTATATTTTTATTTACTGTAAATAAAAATCTAAATTAAAATAAAAATTCTATTTGCAATCCTGTAGCACTATTTATTATATTTGTAATTTTTTGTAAAATATATGCTTTAGATGAATTTGCACGTGGTTTATATCCTAAATTATCTTTTGACCATTTCTTTATTTCTGCTAAAGGATATTGTGGTAGTCTTTGACTAAAATCTAATGCTTCTTCTTCTGTTTCTGGTATTTCTATTGAATCAATTGCTTCTAGTTCTTCAACTGGTGCTTGTTCTTCTACTACTTCTGGTTCATATGTTGATAATGGCTGTAATGATAATCTAGATGCATTACGAGCAACTGATTGACGTATTGCAAGATTACTACCAACGGCTGCTCTATTTTTAACTAAGAACTCTTCGAATCTTCTTAATGAATTAATAAATGTATCTGCATATGATGTTTCTTTATCTTCTTTTGCTTTTCCTTGTGATTTACGAGTATATATATCTTCGGATTTTCTTACTAAATCCTGTACTTGATTTATTATAGTATTTATTAATGCTACATTATCAAAAAATGCTATGTTAGTTGTAAAGAATCCAACAACGCCCATTAAATCCCTATATACATTACCATCAATAATACCACTATTTACACGTTCAATGATTGATGCTACCATTATCTCAATATTTTGTAATCCTTTAATAGCATTTTCTTGTGTTTGTGCTAATTCAACATTTTGTTGTTTATCTACTGATTGTGCTATTGTTTCGAAACCTGCTGATAATCTTTTTAATAATTTTTGTCTGTGTAAATTTCTTTCTTCATTTGACAGTCTGGATGAATAAGTAACATCACCACCACCTATTAATTTATCATCAAATGCACTACTATTAAAGCTAGTAGTTGAAAAGAAAGGTTGCCCTGCTCTATTATTACTTTTTGGTGCTTGATATTTTTCTTTTAAATAGTTTTGTTGAGAACTTAAATTAGCTTGTAATCTTGTATTTACTAAATCTCTTGCATCTTGTTCAAATTCACGACGATAGGAATCTACAGATGGATTAAAATCACTCATTAAATTAATTGGTCTTAATGATTTACTCGGATAATAGTCATTACCTAAATGTCTTAATTTATCTGCTACACTTGGAAATGTTGTAACTGGATTATTATACATATATATATATAATATATATTTTATTTTTAATTTATTTTCTATTATCCTCTTCTTGTTATTCTAGGTTTTTCTGGTTTTGGGATTATTACTGGTGCGGGTTTTAGTTTTGGATCTTCTTTTAATTTTGGTTCTGGTTTTGGTTTTAAAACTTTTATAGGTTTTTCTAATAATTTTGGTTCAGGTTTTGGTTGTGGTATTATATTAGGGCTATTAACTACTAAATTAAATCTTGTACCACCCGCATTATTTGCTATTCCTGTAACATATCCATTTCCTTTATTAACTACTGATATAATTCCTTTAGGACTTATATTTATTCTTAACCCTCCATCTACTCCAAACTGAAATATTGATATGTTTTTCTTACCAAAGAGTGGTGCTATATTATCAAAAGGTGTTACAATTACAGATGATTTATTAAATAATTGTGGTTCATATTCTTCTAATAGTTGTACTGGTTCAGGTTCTAATAATTGGACTTTTGGAATTGGTTTATTTTTAGGTTCTAGTGGTTCTGGTTTATTAACTGGTTTTTTTAATGATTGTTCATAGTTTAAAATATCTTCATCTGCTTTAATTATATGTTTTTTTGCTATTTCTATATTATCTTCTAATACTTTTACTACTTCATTTATTTTACTTTGATATTCTTGTAATTGTGGTTGTGTTAATGCTAATTGATTATTATGTTTTCTAATATCTCTTAATGTTGTTGCATTAGTCAAATTTGTCAATCTTTCATCTAATATTTGTAATCTAAATGCTAATCTTTCTCTTAATGATTGTTCAGCTTCAATACGTAATCTTTTGGTTAATGCTAATTGTGTTTCATTCCAATAATTTGAAAATTGGGTGGCTTCTTCTACATACGGATTAAATTCAGGTGGGGGTGGTTGTCTTGGTGGTGCTCTATTTTGCCATCCTGTTTGAAATGCGGGATTAGAAAATATTCTAAAAACTGATGCCATAAATATAGTTAATGGTTTCATAGCATAATTCGCTAGCTTACCTATTGGCCCATCTAAATGATTAGCGGCCATATCTAAAACTTGTACTCCTAACATAACAGCTCCAGCCATTTTTTTATAATATATATATACATTATAAAATAATTTATAGAAATTCTCTATCGATTATTCTTATTAATTCATTTAGTTGCCTCTGTTCTAATTCCATTTCCATATTAAATACATTGATTTGCTTATCTACTAATTGATTTGCTTCTTGTTCTTGTCTTTGAAAACTTGCCGTCCATTCTCTATCCAAATTTTGCATCTCATTTAAAAAATTATTTCTTGTTATAGGGTGAAGAATTGATTGCGGTCTTCTTGTCATCCAATTTAAATATCCAGGAGCTAATTGAACCTCACCAGCTATATTTAAATTAGGTGAAAATGTTGGATTATTTGGAGATTTTGATGCTAAACTAATATCACCAGCCCAGGGATTATTTGTTAAACTATAATTACGTAAATCATAATTTGGTTCTACTTCTAATATTCTTGGTGCTATCCAGGCTGCAGGCATATTTTGAAATATTGCCCTATTTCTATTTGACCATTGATGATCACCACGTGATAATATAGGAATGCCAAAATTTGGATCGAGTGTAGTACCTTGAGGACTTATTGATAGACCAGTTGTACCATCTGGATTTAATTCTCTTAATGCTCCTGGATTAGTCATATAAGTTCCCCAACCGTGATGAAAAAAAACTGGAGCATTAGGATCGACTGGAGGAGGAGATGATTGATTATTTCCCATATATATATATATAATATATATTAGAAATAATTTATTAAAATAGAAAAAAATTTTAAATATCTATTATATATATAATAATTATGAGAAGAGTGCCACCCAGACCAGCCCCACCCAGACCAGCACCACCTAGACCAGCCCCACCTAGACCAGCACCACCTAGACCAGCACCTCCACCACCTAGACCACCACCTCCTAGACCGCCAGGAGGAGGAGCACCAGGAGCAGGAGCACCAGCACCAGTTAGACCACCAGGATTAGGAGCACCAGGTGGAGGAGCACCAAGACCAGGAGTAGGAGCACCAGGAGTAGGAGCACCAGCACCAAGACCAGGAGTAGGAGCACCAGCACCAAGACCAGGAGTAGGAGCACCAGGTGGAGCACCAGGTGCAAGACCAGGAGGAGCTGCACCAGTAGCAAGACCAGCAAATGCCCCACCACTTCCACCAGGTGCTCAATCAGTTGGAATTGGTGGTACAGGATTATCAACATTTGAAATTATGATGATTGGTGATATGGTAATGAGAATGTGTGTGCAAACAGGAGTAATATCACAGGGTCAATATGATGATATTAGTAATTATGCTAATCAAGCAGCAGATTTAGCAGGTAATTATTATGGATATTTTGATGATTTAGCAGAACAAGCCGATAATTTATATGAACAATATACAGGTGAAAGTTTAGGATTACAAGATATTTATGATCATTATACAAATGAGGTATTAGATTCATTTGAAAGACAAACAGGATTAAATATAGATGATTTTCAAAATTACGATGAAAGATATCAAGAATTTTCAGGTAGATTAGAAAATACAGCCGATAACTTTTTAGAAGATAATACAGGATTTAGATATAATGATTTTAATGAAATGAAACAAGCAGTAGGAATGGGATTTGATTCACAACTAATTAGTCAATTCAAAAAAAATATGTATAAGGAGGGATATAAAGCAGGTTATAGATTTAAAGAACCAAAAAATAGTACTTTAAAAAAATTAATAAATTTTGATAGTTTTTTAAGCAATCAAGTCAATATGGGAAAAATTCCAGAACAAGCAAAAAGAGATTATAGAACATTATTAGCATCTAATAGAGCAGTAGAAAAACAAGCCAATAAATCTGATGATTTAACACCACTTGGAAATATAGCCGAAATTGAGGGAATGGGATTAAAAAAAAGAAAATATAAAAAAAAATCAAATCTTTAATAATTTATTAACTGGAATATAAATAAAATCCCTAAATTCATTTTTATTCACATCATTTCTATAGTTAATTTTGACATTACATTTAATATCAAAACTTTTAAATAATTCTTTTTCATATTTTATGTAGTATAGTCCATCAAAAAATTTGAAAAAAAAGTAGTATGATTTTGTGGTATCATTACAAAATTTTATTTTGTTAGTTCCTATCATAGTTGTCGGATATTTATCTTTATACAATCTTCTACTTTTTAATTCTACAAAAATAGTTTTATCTTTATTATGCCAATCAAAAATACTATATTTATCTTCATCTTTAATTAGTGTAGTTTCTAAAGTTTTATCTATAACGTCGATCGTTTCTGATTCGTTTTTATTGCCCATTTCTATATCTTCTTTTTTTAACATTTATATATTAAGTAAAGATTTTTTTTTACTTAATAAATAATAAATTATACTAAAATTATTAAAATTTATGTACGGCATAATCTACATATACTGTGCCAGTAGGTTTGCTACCAGCACCAGAAGCAGCAGTTGCAGCAACGTATATATTAATAGTACCACCATCAGCAATTGATGGATTGGCAGATACTAACCAGTAAGTCTGATATTCAGCAGTAGGGATACCACCCATAGTGGCAGTTACTACAGAATTGGCAGTTAATAATGAACTTATATTTTTAATAGTTGCTTTAGCAAAAAAGGCACCACCTATAGTTTCAGGTGTCCAATCGCCAGTTACAAATGTTTTTACACCAGCAGGCCAATAATCTAAAGATGTTAATCCTAAAGACTTTGCGACATTGGGATTTGCTAATTCTTGAATAGACATTATATATATATATATTATATAAATATAATTTTATTCTATATAAAATTTATGAAATAAAACGCCAATTAAAAAATGTATTTAAATCAAAAGTATTTAAAAATCCAACCGCAAATGGTGTGGCCGTCGCATAAGCAAGCGTGCTTCTTAAATTTATTACATCGCCCGCTACTAAATAATAAGATGTTACAACCGATTGTTGATATGAAAGTGAATTAGCAACTGATGAACTATTTTGAATTACAGCTTGCTCTGTTGTTCGTGTAATATCTATTGAAACAACTTTATTTACCCCAGCATTCCACGTCGCTCCATTAGCATTTACACTTATATTAAATTCTAATTGATATAATCCCGTTTGAACAACTGTAAAATCTTTTGTTCCATCTACGTGCGTAATATATCCATTTGGATTATTCCAACTACCCGTTAAATCAAATGTAATATCTGTGTCAGGACTTACTAAATTTTGTTGAACTGATTTATAATATGTCGCTTGATATACAGGAGGTGTTGGAAATGATACGGTAAAATCAATATTTTGTAAGTTTTGAGTAATAGTAATACCTGTACCAGTTAAAGTAAGAGCACCAGTTTGAGAACCAATAGATAAAATACCAGTATTGTTGATAGTTGCAGTACCTGAAACAGTTGTAGTTGATATACCAGTTCCAGCGACTACAGATAAAATGCCTGTATTAGCAATAGTTATAGGATTAACATTTAAAGAACCATAATTAATAGCTATTCCTGATCCAGTCGCAAATGTTGGTGTTCCAGTTTTTCCACCAACACTTGTTACAGGAGGGAGAGGAATTACAGCCTCAAGACTTATATCATTACCAGTACCACCAATTACTATAGAACCATCAGGAGATGATAGAGTAACAGCACCCGTTAATCCATCTAATGATGTTACAGGAGTAGGTGGTGCTGGATAAATAGCAACTATTTCAATATCATTTCCTAATTGATTTAAATAAATATTTGTCCCAGCTGATACAGTAACAGCACCTGTTAATGTATTTAATGATGTTACACCACTACTACCAGCTGTAGTTAATTCAATATCATTTCCTGTATTATTAATTAAAATAGAAGCATCAGGAGATGATAAAGTAATCGCACCATTTAATCCTTCTAATGATGATACACCACTAGTGGTGATATCCGCTAATGTAGCTAGACCTAAAGAATTAGCAACGTTTTGATTTTGTAATTCACGTATTGACATATAATATATATATAAAATATATTATAAATAATTAATTAATCTTGATGTAATAATTTAGCCATATGTTGTGATATCATATATTGTGGATAATTTTTAGATATACACACCCAACGACCTAGTTTTTTTAATTTTTGTATTTCATCTTTATCTAATCCTATATGAGTTCCTAATAGATATTTTAACGCTGAAAAAGATGTTGCTTGAGGATATACTATGAAATGTGTAGCCTCATTTAAAATCAATCTGGTTTTTTTATAATTAGTGATATAATGCGTCAAACATAATATAGTCGTATTACTATGACGGCCTTGAATTGCTAAATCATCAATTAATTGTTGTACTATTTTGCCAGTCTTACCTTCAAATGTATCGTAATCATCAAAAATAATCATAGTATCTTTAAAATCATCTAATGCAGGATATTCATCAACCAATGCCTCTACATCTAATCTTTTTGGTTTCCCTATTTTCATATTATCTAATGTACTATCTTTATCTAATTTTGATACTAAATAGATTTCACGATTAGGAAACATTTTTTTATATGCTTCAGCAAGACCACGAGCCATATAACTTTTACCACTTCCTGAAGCTCCCGCTATATAATAAACACTTCTCTTTTTTTCATCTGGAGATGGTAGTATATTAAAAATTGAATCATCAGGAATTATAATTGATTTATCTTTTTTTTCTTCATCTTTTACTTTTTGATATAAATCTTTTATTTGAGAATTTCCCTGAAACATATCCAAGGGAATATTTTTATGGTATGCTTCTTGAATTTTATTTATTGCCATCACACGCTCATTTGGTTTGAGATTTTTTAAGTCTTTAGAATATTTAATTGCTGAAATTTCCTTATAAATTTTTTTTTGTGGTTTTTCATCATCTTGATGTAAGTATAGAATTTCGTTGTTATAATCACCACCTTTTATGATGGCGATTGCTTCGGCATTTTTTGATTCATCAAAATTTAAAGAAGGCATTTTATATATGTATATATTAGTTTTTTAAAAAATTTATGGTAAAAATTTTTTATTTAATGGTAATATCTTATAGAGTTTTAGGTAGTTTTTAGTATTTTCAGATAATAAACCATCTAAATATTTATTAATCTTTAATAAATCGTCAATATTTGGATTTTGTTCAATGTTCTTTAAGTAGTCTATTATATCATTTAATACATTGTTTTTTAATGATAAAGGAATTTTAATATTAGTTATACTTTTTCTAAAATCTTTT
>Ga0315274_10016223_pt1 | contig 10525 bp, 7 predicted proteins | sample YL17G02_20_MG_FD_203700 | JGI IMG/M metagenome (GOLD analysis project Ga0315274, IMG submission 203700) | Sediment microbial communities from Yellowstone Lake, YNP, Wyoming, USA - YL17G02_20 | ecosystem: Environmental > Aquatic > Freshwater > Lake > Sediment | place: USA: Wyoming | collected... | reverse complement strand
GAGACATGCACCAGATCGTCGTAGAGCATGATGGACTGCTTGCCCGTCGCAGGCTCACGCACCAAGAGGCGCAACCGACCTTCACCATCCCGGCCAATGAGCGCGACCTCCTGATAGAGCCGGTTGTCTTTGACCCCATTGCCAAGCTTCATGCCGAAGATGCCCTCGGCCTTCGCGCCGCGCACCAGATCATCGGGCGTCGTCCCAGCCGGTGAGACGGCCCAGGCCGCGAGACGATTCATCCAGGGCTCTTGGAATGCCGCCTGCGGGCGCAGGTGTGGGGGGATGGCTTCTCCATAGAACAAGGCCATGAAGTTCCGCATGTCCTGCCCGGTCTCGTAGACCATGCGCTGATGAGTCACGGGATGTTCCAGGACGATGCGGCGAAGCTCACCGGCGTTGGCTCCGCGCGTGTTGTAGGTCAGTTCGATCCCAAACCGCTTCAGGTATTCCTCATCAGTCAGGACGAACTTCTCGCCCCGGATCAGAGCATCGGAGATTTCTTGCGAGAGGCGCGCGTCCACATAGTCCACCTTCTTCTCGAAGGGGAAGACCAACTCCTCCCAGGCGCGGTAGTTGCCCCGGCGCGCGATCTCTCCGGTCGGCCCAGCGATGTACGCCCCGCCGCGCGGCCCCTCGGGAATGCCCTCGATGACCCAGGACATCGCATTGCGACGCAGGCGGCTGGCCTGGCGCACGGTCGCGGCGTATTGATCGACGATCTCTTTCTTGTTGGCGAGGCTTTCGGCGTTGGCCGCGATCTGCTGGACGCGGTACTCGTAGGCTTGCCGGACATCCTCATGACCCATCCACGCCGAATCCTCAAGGAAGCGGCGGCGCTCGGCAAGCTCAGAGGGATCGAGAACGGATTCCGGAACGTCGAGATTGGTAGCGCGTGCGGGGCGCTCGATCGAGGGCTCCCCGTAAATTACTCGGGGGTGGTATTGCTCTTGCTGGGCGAGGTAGGCTGCGCCTTCGGGTGTCGATTCATAGTGACGGATAACGTCCTCGTAGGAGACGAGGCCACCGTCCCCGGCTCCGGCAACGGATCGAGTATATCCGAGAGTCCGGACTCGGCGAGTTTGGACTTGAGCGCGGCATGGAATCGCTTGAGATTCCAAGTCCCGTGCGATGCGTGTGAGGTCATCGAGATATCCTCCGTAGTCTGTATTATAGATTGACAGGTTGATAAAGTCAACCCCCATCCGATCCGGATGCAACTCGAACCCGACGACCTTCCCGCCCCGGATGGCCGTCTGATAGAGGTTCTCCTCCTCCGCCAAGGTCAGGGCATGATCGAAGCGCAACGTCATGCTGGGCTCGATGGACTCGCCCCTCGCGGCATCGGAGATTCCAAACGGGAGGTCGGGTGCATCATCGACCCAATGTAGGATGACCTGGCGCTGCTTGAATTCATCCCGCGCGACGACCGCCGTGCGGTAAGTAATCTCGTCCACCTGCGACATATTGACCGAGGCGCTGAAGCGGATCGAGGGTTCGCGCTCCGCCACATCGAAGACGCCCTCGGTCGCTTGGATTTCCAGGTCGGGTAGGTCGGGGAAGACGTTGCGCATGTAGTCCGTGCCATGGCCCACCGCGCGTCGGCGCAGACGCGCCGCGCCTTCCAAATCACCATCTGCCACGAGAGCCTGCGCCCGCAGCAGGTAGCCGTCATAGAGAACAGGCTCGGCTCCATTGACCGGGGAGATGCCGATCCGGAATCCGGTAATCTGTCGGTCGCCCGGCAATCCATTCATCGAGACGGAACGAAGGCCCTGGTTCATCGCACGGGCCCGCGCGACCGTCGCTTCCCGAACCTTGGTCGTCAGATCGTCGAAGAAGCGTTGGTAGCTCTGGGGCGTCAGCGTCTCGCCGCGCTCCAGGATGGTGCGCCGAAACTCTGAAAGTCGATCGCGAATCTCGGTCGCCAAGAGATCGCGACTGGCTGGATCGATCGCCATGGTCTCCAGATGGGGCGGGACGATCTGCGACACCTGATAGCCGCGCCCCTTCGATTTGCCCTCCGCGATCTCGGTCAGGATTTCACCCAACTCATCCGGGTTGTAGCGGGCCGCGTGCCATGCCTGGCTGAAGAGATCGATCGTCTCCGGCGCGGCTCCCGCATCGCGCAACGATCGGATCATGCCCGCCTTCGCGACCGTATCCAAGCCCACGAAGTTTCGTGTAAAGACCTGGTGGAACATATTCAGGCGGAAGGAAATCTCAAGCAGGTTGGCGTAGTCGCGTCCCACCCGAGACCACAGGCGCAACGCATCGCCCGCCGATCGGTTGACCGCCGTGCCTGTCCGCTCCAATACGACAGGCAGGAAGCCCGTGCGACGCACCGAGTCCAAGAAGTTTGACCCGGCGCGCCTGGCCCGAGTCGCAAAGGACTCATGGATCAACTCGGAGGGCCGCAGGCGCTTCCACTCATCCCGCAAGAAAGTCATCGGGGCTCCGGTGAGACTCGGGCGGTAGTCTGCATCCGCCAGGATGCGTTCGATGATGGACGATCCGAGCGGCACGCCCGTCTGGGCGAACTGCTCCGTCAATTCCCGAGGCAGGTATCCGGTCTCCCGCAAAGCCCGCTCGATCAGGAGGTTGTTGCCCGGCAGATAGGTTCGGACGAGATCGGCCAGATTCCCGATCGACATCGGGGAGGTCATCAGGTAGCGCATCTGGGTATCGAGCAAGTTGATGACGTTCCAGGCCGGGCGCATGGTCAGGGTCGCAGTCGCCCACCAACCGAAGACCTTCTGCCAGAGTTCCATCGAAGAGTCGAAAGCGATGCGGAAGCGAGGGAACTTCTCGAAGATGTTGTAATGCTTGAGGATCATCTCCGGGATCGAGACATCAAACTTGAATCCGGTTCGCTGGAAACGGGTCTCTGCATCTGCGCGGCGGAACGCATCACCCAACGCGCCGATGAGGTTGCGAGGTTTCTCTGCAGCTTCCCGTGCCATGCGTTCGGCGAGGACTTTGACATCCACTGCCACCAGATCATCGATCTGGTTGCGGGTCATATCCGCGCCGATCTTCCCTGCACGAGTCAAGTCCGCGAGGATGCGGCGACGGAGGTTCGGGTCGCGCGAGAGTTTCTCGTAGAAGACCTGGTTCCATTCGTCATAGACATCCTTGCTGACACGATCGACGAGCTTGGGCCAATCGGACACAGGAATGGCCTGTGCCATACGGCGCGCGCCCTCGATCTCGCGCGGGCCGATCGTGCCCACACCGAGAAGAATCTGAGCCGCTTCATCCGCTTCGCGAGTAATGACCCCGGTCGGAGTCGATGCAACTTGGCCCAGCTTGCCCAGGAGTTCCTTGAGAGTCGTCTCGCCCTCTGCGCCCTCAACCGTTTTGGTCGAAGCGAACGCCAAGCGCTCGATGACATCTTCGCTGGTGTGGCCCAGGTGACGGATCAGAGACGACTCCGCCTTCGCCCCGAGAAACTCCACGAGCTTGACGCCCATAAGCTTTGCGGTTACGACATCGATCCCCGCCCCGATCGCTTTCGCCGTTTTCCCCACCGCCTTGAAAGGAAGAGCGAAGACCTTATCGAGCGCAGGGATGAGCCACTGATAGTCGAAGACGATCTCGCCGGGAACCTCATCCCAGGGATCGACGAAGCGCTGCTTGATGTCCTCGATTTCCCAGGGGGTTAGCGTGCGGCTCGCCTGCATCTCGATATCGACGATCGCGTTCAGGAATTCTTCGCGGTTCTCCTTGTGAATGCGCCCGGTGTAGAAGTAGTAGGGATCACCAATGGTTGCGCCCCTGATCTCCGCATCGATGGCCTGACGCAGAGACTCGCGTGCCAGATCGACAGATTGAATCGCCCGGTCGGTCTGTGCGGCAGTCGCCGTCCCTGCCTGAATCATCTCTCCGATGTTCTGCGCTTCGCCCAGCGCAGAGAACGCCCGATTGCGGAGAATGACTGCATCTCGCTTTGCGCTCACCTGCTGCGCGAGGTAGGCTTTGCGCTCCTCACTGTAACGGCGCTGTTCTTCGGCGGTCTTGCCTCGCTTGGCACGATAGCCCGGCTGCGCCTCGTACTCCGCCCATGTCTTGAAGCCCCACACAGGATCGGGGGTCGTCATGGCCCGCCATACATCCGTGAGATCGCTTACCCTTACGAGATGTTCCTCCGCCTTCTTCTGTGCCTCAAGACGGGCCTGCTGCTGTGGACTCATCCACTCGAAGGGGCGACCATCCTTGGCCCACTCTTCCCACTCTCCAATGAGTTCGAGTTTGCCTGCGTCTTTGCTGTAGTCGAAGGGATGGTAAGTCAAACGGTAGTGCAAGACGCGGCCCGTCTCAGGATCAACAGGCAGTCCTACATTTACGCCAAGTTTTCCAAGCTCGCCCCATACCGCCCAATTGACTACCGACCGAGCGAGGTAGGAGAGAGTTACTGCATGACTCCATAGATTGCGCCCTGCCGACACCAAAGCCGGAACGGACATGAAGAGACCGTTGACAAAATCGGATCGACGGCCCAGCCAGCCCGGAGGCCCGCCCTTCCATCCCAAGCCCGCCGATGAGTTGATCGCATCCACAAGAGTCGGCGTATCTGGATGCTCCGTCCAGGGATTCTCTTCCCCCTTCACGATCATAGTAAAGGTTCGCAGGTTGAGCGCAGGTTGAGTCAGTGGCCCGAGTTTCAGGTGCTTGCGAAGAGTTGCTGCCCCCTGCGGGCCCCCAGAGATGAAGGCGGGGGCCCTGGGCTGATTGAGCGGGGTTGGAGCCGGTAACTTGGTTATAGGGCCTGCGGGCCCCCCGCGCGGCCCGATAGAGATACCGGACAGTGGCGCTGAAGTCTCTTCCTTCCGCGCGCTGACATCCGCTAGACGTTGAGCATGAGTTAGCCTTTGGTTGCGCGCGGCGATGGACGACAGACTAAGAGCCGTCCCGGTCTTGAAGCCGACTTGAGGCATCCTTCCGAGAGACATGCGACTCGGAAGCGGATTCAGGTGAGGCTGAATCTCTTTGGAAAAGCCGGGGTTCTTCCAGAACTTCGTCGTCAGCTTCTTCAGGACAGCCATGGATTACCTCTCGACGCGATGGACTCGCACCTTCCTCTTAGTGGCAGGTTCCTTCTCTGTCCCCTCCTCAGTAGGTTTCACCACAGGTGCGGGCCGATCGGTCAGGGGCACAGGTTCCTCTTCCAAGACTGCCATGACCCTGCCTCCGTGACTGAGCACACTGATGAGAATGAATCCCCTCTCAACGGCCTCCTGTAGACGGGCCTCTATCTGAGCAGCGTTCCCGCCTTGAATGACCTCTACCTTGATTGTCATGGTTCCTCCTTAGAACCACTGTGCATTCGGTGCGCCGAAGATCGTCGCTCCGCTCTTCTGGCGGGTGGTCTTATAGATATTGCCCGCCGAGAAGAAGGGTTGCGCCAACATTCGCGCCACCGAGCCGAACGCCCCAAGCTGTTGTCCCTCGCCCTCTGAGAGCAAGGGATCAAGAGCGGAGAGAGCCTGGAGTTGCTGGCGGCGAGTCTGCACGTCGGCGGCTCCGATCTGTCCGAAATCGCGCAACACTGCCGCGACATCCTGCAGGTACTTGTACCCCGGCCCGTAGTCCTTTGCTTCCTTCCCACTGGAAAGGATCATCTTGTTCATCGTGTCGATCGCGCGGGTAGCCCGCGCTGCCGACGTAAATTGATTGCGCAGTCCGGTCGTCATCTCGGACGGCGGAGGCAGGAAGCGAGTTGTCGCGGGCGAGTAACCCCCGAACGCATCCGCCATGCGCGAGACGTTGGATGCCACCGTGCGCTGATCCTCCTCCGAGAGGAAGGGGATCAGAGAGTTCATCAGGGAGATGTAGGACGACTCCGGCGTTACCGAAGAAGGCGTCAGGCCCTTCCACCAGGCCGGAGCCCCCTCGACCTTGTAGGTCTCCGTCCAAGTAACGGGTGTCTCTCCGCCATCGCCTCCACCGCCCCCATCCCCAAAGCCCTGCTCAGGCTGCGGAAGTTGCGACCAGTCCGTATACTTCTCGAAATACTTGCGGCGATCTGTCTCGGAGATGCCAAGGATTTCCGCGACGGCAGGCGGCAGGGAGCCCGGAAGTTCTCCCGCATTGAGCGCAGCGATCTGGGCCGCAGCCTCGGGAGTCAACTCCGTACCGAACGGGGACGTATAGGCCCAACCCGCAGGCCCCGACATATTCCGCTCGGCAATCGATAGGTCACGGAAGCGCGGATCACCCGCCCACCAACGCATCGGCTGACGAGCCAGTTCAAGTCGCCGCTGGGTAGCGGCCCTTCGCTCGGCTGCAGTATCTCCCGTCGAGCCTGCCGCTGGATTCCGAACCGGGATTTTTCCCCCCATCGCCCGATACAACGCAGCCGTCACCGGAACGTAGGCATTCTGCGGACGCCCCGAGACCGCTCCTGAAGCAAGTCGCGAGGGGAGCGCCCTGACGAGTGCAGCCGTAGTCGGGATGAAAGCGTGCTGAGGTCGGCTCGGAGGAGGCGGCAAAGCCCTTTTCTTCGGAGCGGGCTTCGGCTTGGGTTTAGGTTTGTATGCCATGTTTCTTCGCCTCCATGGTCTTGATGTACTCCACGAGGGCATCCTCCCCGTACTTCTGGCGGATAAGATCGAACGCTTTCGGGGTCATCCGCTCGTACAGCTTCAGGTCTTGATCGACCTGTCCCCCGATTGTCTTCTTCAATTGCGCCGCACCCCGCGCCACCGCAGAGTGAAGCTGCTCAGTATACTCTGCGAAGTTCTTCATTCGACCGCTCCTGTCGTCGCCTGGATCGCGCCGGGTTGGATCAGTTCGCCTTCAGACTGGCCGGGGGCCGGAGCCCCTGTCGCCTGCGGAGGTTGTTCTCCGGTCGGCGAGGCCAAGCCCGTCAGTCCTTCAGGGCTGGTCGGCTCCACCGGACGACCCGCCTGACCCTGAAGCAACTGTTGCTTCGCCTGCTCGACAACCATCTCCGCGACCGCATCCCCTCCGTCGGCAAGTTCCTGCAAGTAGCCAATGATCGCGTACTGCATCATCAGCGGATTGGTCTGCGCCATCTCCGCCAGCTTCATCTCCCGATCCTCATCGGGCTGCTCGCGGTCGAGGTACTCTTCCATGAGGACTCGGTTCGGGAGAATGTCCTTGACCTGCGAGGCCATCGCATGTTTGCGCACCTGCTCGTTCGGAAACTGTGGCTTGATAAGCGCCCGGATCGCGAAGCCTGCAAGCTCATTGCCGAAGACCTGCGCTGCGAAGTCCGCGCCACGGAAGCGCCCATGCGTGCGCACGACTGCGCCATCGGCGTAATAGGCCGTCAGCCGCAACATCTTCTTCGCCCAGATCGTCCACATCAGTTCGAGATGGGTTACGGGCTGCTCCAGACGGATGCGGTTCTGATCGCCCAACTGCGAAAGCGCGTAGCCTGCGATCTGATTCGGGCCCGAGCCGTACATGACATCCGAGAAGCCCGACTGCTGCACCCGCGCCCGGAAGAAGTCCAGGTGCATCTGCACGTCCGGAGGATTGCCGCGCCACTCCGGGAAGCCGATGTTCTCGTCCGCGTGCAACTCGATTGGTTCACCGAAGCCAGGGTCAAGATTGATCTTGCGGCCCCCACTCGTGCGGATGACGAAGGGCATCCCGGCGAAGATGTTGATCTGGCGACCGCGACGGTTGACCGCGAACTCGACCTCCGCGATCGATGATTCCAGGGGGGTCATGATGTTGTGGCCCCAAGCCTCCGGCGTATTACCGACAGGCTTGAAGAAGCCGATCGTGTAAGCCAAGTCATAGCCCGGCATTACCCGAGGCTGATAGACGAACTCCTCCTCATAAACGATGGCATTCCAGACCTCGGGTTTCTTGTCCGGGTATTCCATCCACCACGCATCGATGAAGACTCCGTTCGTCCCCGCCTTCTGAACTTTGTCCATGTCTCTATAGCGAGACGGCACAAAGCCGTAGGTTATCTCGACATCCAAGACACTCATCCGCTCCGTGCGAAATTGCCATAGCCAGCGTCGATCCCCGCCCGGAATCATTGTCATGAATAGAGGATCGATAACCTTCGTCCGGACAGGCGGCTCCATGAAGGCAAACATCTTGATCGAGCCTGTCTTGATGTCCGGCAACTCCACTTCCTCCTTGACCCGATCCGCGATGATCTGATCCCACGTTCCATAGAGAACGCCGCAGCCGTCACGCACGAAGTTCAGGATGACATCATAGATGAGGTCTCGCTCCTCGCGTTCCATGTTGACTTCAATAATGCCCGCCAGGTACTTCTCGATGTGGCTGGAGTCCTTTTCCTCAGCCGCCGATGGCTTCCAGCCGTGCGCCTTCCAGTTCAAGCGATTGCCCAGGAGGATACCTACCGCAAGATCGACGGTGTTGGTCGGCGTCGGATCGGCGTACCTGCGCTCGCCCGGCTTGGCCTCCTTCGCCCCCTTGTAATGCAAGAAGTTGTAGAGATCGCGCCAATGCAAGATGTTCTTATGCCAGGCGTCGCAGTCCTGCTGAGCCTTGCGCCAGAAGGTCAGAATCTCATCGAGTTTCTTGACCTGCACAGGAGTAGGTGAATTATCCATCTCAAGACCTCAGTTCCAAGGGAAGATGCTCATCGCCTCGAAGGACTGTGCGCCCCGAGGCATCCGCGAAGGGCATCTCCGCTCGAATCTCCGTATCAGTATCGAACTGTCGTTCCACTGATCCCCAAGCTGACATCGCCAGCGCGATTGCCAGATCGACATGGGCCGTGGACTTCTCCTTCACGATCCGGAAACCGCGCCCCTTGGACTCCGCCACCGCGTTCTGCAGGTGCTCCTTCATCTCTTCGCTCGGGTAGGCCCACAAGTTCTTGTAGCGCAGCAGGTCATAGACTTGCTGGCTCGCCGCCTGCATATTGCCGACCGTCTGCGGGTACTCCACCATCCGGTAGCCCTTCTTCAAGATCGCCGTCATCGATCGATGGAAGTGGGCCGGGTCGTACAGCGCGACGTTGACATTGAAATGCGCGAAGGCCCACAGCAGATACTTCTCTACTGTATCCTCCAGATCGAATATCTCGTCCTCTCTCGGAATCCAGAGTCGGTGGAAGAGTTGGATGCACTTTCCGATCTTCGAGTCATAGGTCGTTCCCACCACCCCTGATCCGTCATGCTTGGGCGCGACATCGACCGCGATCGAGACCGGGTAGTAGCGATAGGGATGGCCCTCCCAAATCTCCGCTGACTGATCGAAGTGGCTCGCGGCCATCTCCCACCAAGCGACCGGAATGAACTCCTCGTGTGACGTAACCCATCGGTTTTCATGGAAGCGCAGGTAGGCCGCAGGAGTCATCCCCGGCGAACTGCGTTGCTCCTCGTAGTATTCCCTGGTCTGCCAAGGCATCCGCGCTTCGTGATCCCAATAGATGAAGGTGCGGCCCCGACGCCAGCAGGGAAGGTCTTCCAGCCCCGGAATCTTCTCGCCCTTGCCGCCCTTGTACTCCTCCGGCCCGACGTTCTCCTTGTAGATATCCCACAGCAGCAGCGAGTCGTTGATGAAGCCTGCATAGGTAACAATGATGCGGAGGGAATTGCGCACCGTAGGAATGGGCGTCATCTCGTCCCACATCTTGCGCGCCCCGGAGGATTGATAGGCCCATAATTCATCCCACAGCGTTACGGCACGGCGCGTACCCGAAGCGGATCGGTATTCCTTCGCGAGCACCTGGATAAACGTACCACTCGGCCACTCGGCTCGCAAAGACATACGATGGATATCGTGAATGCCGATCCGCCCGAGATGATACGAGATGTCACCGTAGACTCGACTCTTCGCCTGCTCCTCGTCGTTCGCGACCGCATAAATTTCCGAGCCTGAATCGAACTCCTCCGCCGCCCACGTTCCGATCGCCGCCTCGATGGTCGTCTTGCCCGACTTCATGGGACACGAGTAGACGATCGTCGTGTACGGCAGGATGCCCTGAGCGTCCGGAGTCAGACAGTGCGATAGGATACGCTCCTGATGCTCCGCGAGAACCAGCTTGCCCGGCCCCGAGAGCTTGCCCTTCTTCCAGTCCCAATTCTGCTTGACGTAGAAGGGCCGCTTCTTGAGCCAAGCAACGAAGGGCCTCATGGCCGCAGATGAAGGTTCTGACGATAGGCTCGGCGCTGTGCAATGAACTCCCGTAGTTGCGTTTGCTGCAGCGGGGTCAAGGTCTGGACGAATTTCTTACCCTCAACCCAGCGCATCGGCTTCGCGATCGCCTTCAGACGCTTCAGGTCTTCTCGCAAAAACTTCAGATGCTCAGGGAGTGGAGGTGCGGGCATAGTCCTTCTCCTCTACATCTTCTCAGATTTACGAATCGTCCAACGGAAGGGATATCCCCCGTAGTCGTAGGCAGGGGCTCTCCGCTCCTTCTGGACAAAGAACTGATCTACCTTCGACCGGGGCGGCGGGCCGATCTTGCGAGGCCCCCTGGCCTTAGCGAATAAAAAGTGGAAATGCTTCGGGCTCGGCGGCGGCATCTCACTTCTCCTTCTCAGGAGGAGCATTCTCGTAG
>Ga0315274_10016222_pt1 | contig 10526 bp, 9 predicted proteins | sample YL17G02_20_MG_FD_203700 | JGI IMG/M metagenome (GOLD analysis project Ga0315274, IMG submission 203700) | Sediment microbial communities from Yellowstone Lake, YNP, Wyoming, USA - YL17G02_20 | ecosystem: Environmental > Aquatic > Freshwater > Lake > Sediment | place: USA: Wyoming | collected... | reverse complement strand
ACGCCATAAGACCGAGCGATCTGGCCGACGGCTTTCGTCCCGCTCAAGGCTTCCATGACCACTTGGAATTTGAACCGTGGCGTGTACCGTTTGCCGGTTTTTTCGGACATCATCAGCGCCTCCTTCATGAAGGACTTTCACCCAGCCGATGATGTCATTATAGCATGAGATTTTTAGCACTCAGGGTGGTTCAAATTTTGGGGGTCAGTCCTAAATCCTTACAAAACAAGCACAAAGGCCGTTTTTAGCATGGGATTTTTACCCCAGAAAATGCCCTTCTCAGGCCAGCTGATAGTCAAAAATACCCTTAAAATGAGGTCAAAATGGGACAAGAAGTCAATATAAAATCCCGTTTTTGAGGCTATTTTTCATGTTGTTGAAAATAAAAGAATTAATGGCATAATTAGTTAACATAATAGCTATTGTATGACTCAGCTTTACATGGGAAAAGCCTCCTAAACTTCCCTGGAAAATTATCCCGACGCAGCCTCAGCCCCGCCGAATCGCGGGGGGGGGCTGGATGGACGCGGAGTAACCATAGGAAAGAAGTTGTAATCTAAACGCCACTTAACCAGAGGCCACGCTCTAGGACTTCAAGCTTCCCATGCGCCGATAGCATTGATGAGCTTGTTAAGAAAAATAGTTGCTTTCATAGCTCTATATTAGGAATAGTGGCGACCAGTTCCTTTACTAGCGCTGTGTTGACTTCGCCAAAACGGCCAGGACCAGTTCCTTTTTTGCAGGCTGCACCACGCACACAAATGACATCAACACCAGTTTCCCAAAGTATCGGCAATTCATCCAGCCCTATACTTCCTGCCAGCCAAGCCTCTATACCGATATCGTGACATTTTTTTACAAAACGTTTTATGTCTGAGGGTTCATAATAATCCATTAAACCGAGCCCTATCCGTTTATCAAAAGTGTCGATTAATAAGCCATCTGCTTTTATGTGTTTAGCAAGTTCAGGGCCTTGCTTAATAGGATCGATGTACCATTTTCTAAGTCTTTCGTCGGCAAAAAGTACGGGAACGCATTGCTTCTTTGGAAACCACTTTTTGACAGTGCGGACCAGAGCACGGCCAAAATCTTTAGCTTCTCCCAATGGCATCTTAGCCATTCCTAATTTGACAATATCTGCTCCGGCCAGAGCAACGCCAAGTGCAGCCTGACAGGCATTTGCCCTGCTGATTTGTTCTTCGCCGATATTTGTTGAGACAGCTATTTTCTTTGGCAATGCATTGCGGATCATGAAAATATTCAGGGGATATGGTGTCCCAAGAGCCGACGCGGGGTATTCGACATCCGCTATATGTGCGCCTCCCCTAACTGCTGCAAATGCTTCTTTTCTGCCCCGTATGCTTACCAATAGTCTTTGTGTTAAATATTTCATATTTATTCCTTTCTAACTATCGGTTTTTACATGATAATAATTAGCAACAGACTCAAAATTATAGTTGTACAGACCTCTTTTTGCAAAGTATAATCTAGCTATGTTTTGAGGATTCAAATTATGTATATAAAGAAAATTATTCTCGAAAATATTCGTTGTTTTAAAAAGCTTGAAATCAACTTTGATGAAGAATGGTCATCACTTCTTGTTCTTGGTGATAACGGTGACGGCAAATCAACACTTCTAAAAAGTCTGGCAATGGGTTTATGTGATGAATCAAGCGCTGCTGGTCTTCACAGAGAACTTCCTGGAGAACTAGTCAGAAAGAATTCTAAAGAACCTGGGATTATAAAGATTGAGTTAGAAAATAAAAATAAAAAATATAAAATTGAAACAATTATCGAATCCCTTGAAGCATTTGAACGCGTTAGTCAAACTGTTTACTTAAATGGTAAAAAGTCTACACAGGACTCTTTCCCTTGGCGAGATATTTTTGTTTGTGGATATGGTCCAGGGCGACAAACGCAAGGTACAGCTGATCTTGAGGAGTATGCGGCAATTGAAGCTGTATATACTCTTTTTCGTTATTATGAACCGATGCAGAATTCTGAGTTAGCTGTACGTCGACTTGTTGAGAAAGCAAGAACCAGAGCGGGCAAAAATAATCCAAAGGAAAAAGAAAAACGCGCTGAGCGAATGCTTGAGCGCATATGTGGCTTGCTTAAGCATGTGCTTAATCTGGGTGAAAAAGATAAAATAATTATCACGCCTACGCGTATCGATATAAAATCGTATTGGGGGCGTAACAGATTGAGCTCTCTAGGCGATGGGTATAAAGCTACTGTTACATGGATTATGGATTTATTAAGTTGGCGAATGCTTTCTGGCAAATCTTTAGACCCTAAGACAATGGCTGGGATAGTGATTATTGATGAAATTGAACAGCACTTGCATCCGCGCTGGCAAATTAACATCATGAGACTTTTGCAGGATGCGTTTCCGAAAATTCAGTTTATTGCTTCCACTCATTCTCCACTCGTGGTCTCAGGTGGTGAGCATTGCAAGGTAATCTCAGTAAAACGTGGATATGCAGAAGAAAATAGAAATGTATATGGGTGGTTGCCAGAGGATGTCTACCGAGAAATAATGGGTTTGTCCGAGCAACGACCTTTTAAGTTAAATAATATGATTAATAGATACGGGGAACTGTATGAAAAGCGACTCACAAATAAGCGACTTTCGTCTTCTGAGAGGCTGGAATTTCGCAATATAAAGCTGAGTCTTGGCCGACGGCTGCCCGAAAGTGACCCTGTTATTGTCACTACGAAGATGAGCTCCATCGCAAATTATCTCAAGAAGGGAAAGAAAAAAAGTTAATGCGAAAAGTAATAAGACCCAGACAAATCCCAATGTCCCTTACAAAGCACGGCAAAAGATGGACCAAAAAATTACTGGATGCTATTGAAGAAGCTAAGAGGAATGATACTAAAGTACCAGATAGGTTCTACAACAAATATAAGAAAAATGACGTGCTTGACGCATTGAAGCTAATGTATGGTGATAAGGATTTTTCATATTGCTGTTATTGTGAGTCTATCATTAATGATGTCAGCTACGAGCAGATTGAACACAGAATGCCAAAGCGAAAAACGCTAGATAAATATCCCGAAAACACATACGATTGGGAGAATCTCCATTTAGTGTGTATTATTTGTAATACGCATAAAGGTAATAAATATGACGAAAATGAACCTATTCTCGATGCGGCTGTCAATGATATCGAGCAGCATCTGGGCTACAAATTAAAACCCAAAGGAGTCTATCGGGAAACCAAATCACATCGCGGTATAACTACCGTAGAGCATGCTGACCTAGATAGGCCCACCTTGCTTAAGGCGCGTTTGAAGATATGGGTTGAAACAGTGGATGCAATTAACGACATTCGCAAATTAGGTAATGACCCTAGGGTTTATACTGCCAAGAAAGCATTACGTGATACTTATGAAGGTGAACATGGATCGCTTATTAAGTATCTTATGATTGACCATGGGGTTTAGTCGTAATGAAGCAAAGCAAGAAATCTTCAGCGTATGGCTTTGAACTTATAATGGATCTGCATGGATGCGATATCTCCAAATTTAATAGGGCAAGTTTGCGCAAATATTTTGGTAAACTTTGCAAAGCAATTGATATGAAAAGATGCGAGCTCTACTTTTGGGATGATGTAGGTGTTCCAGCAAGGGAAAAAGAGACTTTGCCTCATACAAAAGGGACATCAGCGGTACAATTCATACTTACAAGCAATATTACTATTCACACTTTAGACTTGCTAAAAGCCGCGTATGTTAATATATTTTCCTGTAAGGCTTTTGACAAAAAGGTTGCAGAGAAACTTACAAAAGAATGGTTTGGTGCTAAAAAATGCAGGGCTCACTTTATAGAGAGAATTTAATATGTTGTTGATTGAAAAAGAGATTCATATTTCATTGCCCAAAGAGAATATTTCTCCGCTCAAGCATTTTGAGCAAGCAATCAAAAAACACCTTTCCATTGGTGAAATACCCGTAAGGTTTGCAGTGACAAAAAGTGAGGCGGATGGATACCATTGTGAACTGGGTATTTTAACAGAGTCAAATAGTTTACCAACCGGACAGCAGATTTCCATATTTGACTTTGAAAAAAGAAAGGTTGAGAACACAGATAAATTTAATGCGGTAATGATAGTTCCTACAGGGATTGGTGCTGAGATAGGCGGCCACGCAGGTGATGCTACCCCAGCAGCAAGATTGTTGGCTGGGGTTTGTGACAAATTGTTTACTCACCCCAACGTGGTAAATGCCTCCGACATCAATGAGATGCCGGAGAACGGACTTTATGTGGAAGGCAGCATTATCTCAAGCCTGCTTATGGGAACCATCGGTTTACAGGAAGTCCGTTCAAATCGAGTCCTTTTAGTAATCGATGAACACGAGGACGAACGAGTCTCAGAACTAGCAATTAATGCGGCCTCCGCTGCAAGAGCGACATTGGGTTTGGATTGTCCCGGCGTAGTAAAGATAGATCCACCGATATATCTGCGGGCCGAATATTCATCATCAGGCAGCGCAGTTGGCCGAGTTGAGGGGTTGGAGAGACTTCTTAAAGTGCTATACCGTCGCCGTTCAGAATTTGATGCGGTAGCGCTTGCTTCAAAGGTTGATATATCAGAAGGCCTTAGTGCGGAATATTTTCAGTCGGGAGGGGAAATAATTAATCCCTGGGGTGGCGTCGAAGCTATGTTGACTCATAGTATATCCCTGCTACTTAATATCCCTTCGGCGCACGCACCGATGGCAGACAACATGGAAGAAGCAAACGCACTTTTTGGCATAGTTGACCCACGAATGTCTGCCGAGGCTGTTTCGAGCTGTTTCCTTCATTGTGTTTTGAAAGGGCTTTATAAAAGTCCTGGAATAATTACCGATAGGATGCTTTTCACACATCCCGGCGTTATAACTGCCGCTGATATTTCTTGTTTGGTCATACCTGATGGTTGTGTTGGATTACCGACCCTGGCGGCTTTGGAGCAGGGGATACCTGTAATAGCAGTTCGCGAGAATCGAAATCGCATGAAGAATGATCTTGAAAAACTGCCATTTGCGCCTGGAAAGCTATTTGTTGTTGAGAACTATCTTGAAGCCGTTGGCGTAATGACTGCTCTTAAGTTTGGAGTTTCTGTGCCCTCTGTTAGACGGCCGCTTGCGGAAACCAAAATCACAACTATATCCACTGGGCGGCAGACAAAGCAAAATGCTTCGCTGAAGGATAGTAAAGCTACTTCCAGGGCTGGAAATATAGAAACGGTTGGTTAAAACACGGCACAAGGGCGGATTTCTAGAGAATGCACGAGCATATCTGTCCGGACCGATGGATTTTGTTGCCTCCCGCGCAGAAGAGAAAAAATCAGGTTGGCGGGTCAGAATTGGAGAGTTTCTTCGCTCGTTTGGAGCAACTGTTTTTGATCCTTGGTCGAAGCCAAAAGTACGAGGATTACACGAGTACGGGAAGGAAGATGTTACTACGATATCACTTCGTGAAAACTGGACCTTTGCGCCTACAAAAGAAGGAGCGAAAACTCGCGCTGAGTGTGCACAAGCGTTTTGGGAAACTATGCATATCGATCTCCGAATGGTTGATATAAGCGATTTCGTCATCGCATATTGTCCTACGAACATCTATAGTGTCGGCACACCGCATGAGATAATTGTCGCCAGACAGCAGCGCAAACCGGTTCTGTTTATAAGCACACCTGTTGTATTTCCGGCCCTCGATGAACTTAAAGAACACTTAAATAACTCTGATGACTATGAGGGGCAACGTCTCGTAGACGACCTTATAAAGCAGGTCCCAATTAAACCCAATCCCCAGGGAATACCGAGCCTATGGTATATGCCTCTTATAGGAGGGGATAGCTTTTTTGATGGGTTTGGATTTGAAATGTATAGAGAAAAATTCCGCTGGACAACGGGACCATCCGATGATCGCGAGAGGCTCTATCCGCCCAAACGCCCTCTTCTGCCATTTTTAGAAAAACTCAATCGTAGTTTGCCAAAAAGGTGGAATGCTGACAAAGGCAAGTTTGCCCAGGACGACAATTGGCTTCTTCTAGATATAGAGCGACAATAGCGAGTGAGTACTTTGTCTCTCTAACGAGTTACCTAAATTCTCGAGCTTGCAGGTGACCCCACGCGCCTCAGCTAAAAGCTAAGTTGTTCAAATCTATTTAGTATAATGAGATTCGATTCTCTTGCGCAGACTGCGATCAATATTGAGACCGCCGCGCTCGCGCTTTACAGAGTCAAGCAAGCTGAATAGTCTGCTCGTTAACGCAATTCTCCATATGGTTTATGATCCCAAACAAGTAGAGCTTTCGACCATGCTTTATCATCGCTTTAGCACTCCGTTGTGCTTCTTCCACTTGCGCAATAATATAACCGCGAGCTTTCGTATATTCATTAATTGCTTTTTCGACGAGTCGCACGAAAATTCTTACATAGAGCCGTTCTCTAGGAGTCAACAACTCTCCATCGGCAACCAAAACGGCCGTCATAAAACCCGGAATGAGCGTTTCAAGGTAAGATAAGTCAGGCATTCGGCATGATTTAGGGATCATTCATTTTAATCCTGCTAAATTATTGAGAATTCTCCCTCCCCGCCTCCGTCTTTCCTAATGAGGCGATTATCCGCGTTTGCGTCCTGTCATCCACCCGAAAGCCATGCCCTGGGCCTCTGGCTTCGACCTACCTCTTCCAACAGACAAGCAGGCCGTGTGGACTGCCATCGATTCCCAAGGATTCTAATCATAGGTCTCCTCTGAAAGCGCGGTGGAGGAGGGATTGGAACAAGGCATCGAGGCGGAGACAGCTGGCGGTCTGCTCGGATTCCAGCCTGCGGATTTCTGCCACCCGCATAGCGAACTTCTTCTGACGCGGAAATGTAGGGGTCAAAACCGGGACCCGCCTCAGAGCTTCAGTCTCAATGTTCTGGACGGTTGCCCCAATCCTTACTAAGTTGAGAATGTTCGGTGCCATCGCACGCAACTGAGCGGCAAGGAATATAGAATAACATTCCTCATTCGGGACAAACGCTTTGATATCTTGGTTTATGGCGACTGGGACCTTATTTATTGCGACCGGCAACGTATGCCTGAGAATGCCACTTCGAGTAACGATAAGAACCGACTCCATTGGGATTAGCTGGGTTGCGCTCTCGCGTAAGGCGAGTTCTGAAATATGGTCCTCAGAGTCGTGAATTTCGTCAGTCGTCATATCTTTTGGTGACACCCAGGGAATCTTTCCGGCCCAATATGTCGATTGTTTCTTCGACGGCGTGCCACCACCAACAACCCTGCATAAGGAACCAAGCGTCCGAACTGGCAGGCAGAGTGGATTATTTGCCGGGTCCCCAAACATCTCATAGAAAAGGGCGGGGATTAATTCGGCAGTGCGGCGGTCGGCTTGGGCGCGTAGTTTCCGCAAATCGTCTGCTTCGTCCAAAAGCTTCGCAATTCGCTCCTGGTCCGCCAGCGGCGGAACTGGCAATCCCAGCCGCACGATGTCGTTTCGGCTAATTGCGCTGAAGGTGCTACCAACGCCGTGAGCAGCAATGTCAGCCTCGAATCGCTTCATGTAGTATCGCACATAACGCTGGTTACAGACTTTTGGGTCAGTGCGAATCGCTGCGAGGCCGCGCCCGATGCAACAGCGTTCGGCCGCGAAGTTGGTCGGGCCTACCGGAGCACGCACCGAAAGCAAAATGTCGCCAGCTTCAGCAACACGCAATGGTTGACTACACCATTTGACCGTCGTTGGGTATTCATCACCAAACTCGGCTTTGCCTTGGAAAAACGGCAATCCGACGCCATCCGAGTTGTAAGTCTCTCCGGGCGGTGACTGCCCCATCTGAACAGCAGCGATTTCGCCAAGCTTCTTTGTCGGCCAGGGTGTCATTTCTTGCCGCCGATTTGACCTAGCAATACGTTTCCGCGTTGGATGATTTCGTTTTCCAGCTTAAGCACATCGCCGAGGATATCCGCGGGTGCATCGTGGTTTACGACTTCGGTGGTCACCGGCTTGTAACGCCCCGCCGCGAGGCTCCAGTCGTTCTCTCGGATTTTCTCAATCGGTACGCGATAGCTGGTCGGGCCTTCCTCGCGAGTCGGCCATTTGGCCAGCACGTCGGGAATGTCGTTGGCTTCTGTCGGCGTTCGCTTGTCGTCAAGGCTAAAGCCGTCAGCGGTGAGGTCGTAGAACCAGACGGATTGTGTCACGGGTTGAGACCTGGGGGTCGAAGGATAGGCAAAGATAAGCGCGGCGGTGCCGACGCCCGAGTAGGGCTTGAAAACGCCGCTAGGGAGGCCAATGACGGCTTGAAAGTCACACTCGGTCAGGAGCAGTTCGCGCAGGCTTGTGGCAGCCTTAGTGGAGCCGAAGAGGACACCGTTGGGCACGATTACTCCTGCTCTTCCGCCAGCGGCGAGGTGGTCAATGAACCACTTGAGGAACAGCAGTTCGGTAGCGCGGGTGTTCAATTTGTAATTTAGATCGGCAAGGATGCTTTCGTCCTGCACCTTTCCGGCGAAAGGTGGGTTGGCAAGGATGACATCGAATCGCTTCCCTGGATAGGAACCGCCAAAGCCCGTCGTAAGCGGATTCATCAATGAGATGTGGGCTTTTTCTAACTGGTGGAGATAAAGATTGAGGATGGCGATTTTCACCATGTTGGCATCGTTGTCGAAGCCAGTAAAGGCTTGTTCCTGGAAGAAATTCCACTGGGCAGATGTTAGATTTCCGCCTGGAAAGTTCTTTCGAGCAGTACCTCGATTTTTTGCGAGAATGTGAGTGAAGGCAGAGATGAGAAAGCCTGCCGTGCCACACGCGGGGTCACAGATGCGGTGGCCGGGCTGCGGGTTCACTAGCTGCACAATTAGGTCGATGATGTGACGAGGGGTGCGGAACTGACCGTTGGTGCCGGATAAGGAGAGTTTGCTCAGGAGATACTCATACATATCCCCCTTTAGATCATGGCCTTCGTGGGCGGCAAGGTCAAGGCTGTGGATGCCCTGGATGACTGCTCGGAGCGTGGGCCGGTCGTAAATCTTGAGTGTAGCGCGGCTGAAAAGGAGTTTGCCTGTGTCGGTGAGGCCGGGAAGCTCATGTAGGCTCTCGATGGCGTCGCGGGCGGCATTGAAAAGGCTGTCACCGGTGAGCGTAACGAAGTTGCCCCAGGCGAATCTCGCCCACTTGTTGGAGAAGATACGGACGTATTTCCTGTCGAGCGAGGCCAGCACGTCGTCTTTCTCACTTAAGAGGCGTAGGAAGAGCAGATAGGAAATCTGCTCTATGGAATCCATCGGGTTGTTCACGCCACCCGCCCAGAGAATATCCATCAGCTGGTCGACTTTTTGGCGGAGACCGGAGGAAAAGAAGTTGATGCGGTTGGATTTCCCGTTATCTGCGAGAGAATTCGTCATTGGGTCGATGCTCCCAAGAGTGCCTGCCGAACAAGGGTGGACTGTCTCAGGGCCTCAAAAACTTGTTCGCGGCCTTCGAACTGAGCCAAGGCGGCGATGCCGCCGAGTTGGTTGAACTGGCTGGATGTGAAAATGGTCATGTCCCCGGACATAAACCTTCGAAGCGCATCTGGGTTTTCCACGAGCAGCTGTGTAGTCGCGTCAAGCCATTTTTGCTCGTTATAACGGAGATTGAACCGGGCGGCGATGGAATCGACGACATCAGAGATGATTTCATCCTTTGTAGGTAGCGGCCTTTTCCCGACTGCATTGTAAATGAACGCTGGTGTCGGCGCAGGCACTCCATAGGAGGCGACGAGTTTGTCGTGTGAGTAAAACATTTTTGGCCTGTGGAAGAAACGCTCGTTCACGATTATCTCGACGGTATCATCGTCTTCTTCCTCGACTGCCGTCTCCATCTCCATATCTTGTTCGGTGAAATTCTTGACATCACGTTCGAAGGAACCACGGAAGGTCATCACGTCAACTTTCTCGCCATCCGGCCCGACTTCAATGACCTCACGGCTGACCATTATATCGCGACCCTCCCAGACAGGGATTTCGTGGGATGGAGCCTGCGATTCCGGTTGAGAATCGGGGATTCCTTGGATGAATCCTGGCTTTGTACCGACGAAAGGATAGGGTTTCGATTCCTTTTTCCCCTGCGGGAGCTTGAGAGGGACCGAGTAGTCGTACTTGTCTTCAAAATACTCGGCAACCCCGCAGAAGTCGAGGATGAAGAAATTCTTCTTCTCGTACTCCGTATTGCCGATTCTGAACGTGAAGAGGCGGGTCCCGCGACCCTTGATTTGGACATATTCGGTTGGTGAGAAGATGGGACGCATCAGGCCGATGTTGAGCAGGTCACGGCAGTTGTAGCCGGTGGAGAGCATGTCTACAGAGACAGCGATACGCTCGGAACGCTTGCCGTCCCTGAACTCCTTGGAAATGTATGAGGCTTCTGGGATGCGGGACGTGATAGTGACAGCGATACCGGGCTGCAACTCGTTGAAAATCTTCGTGAGGTTCGTCGCGTGAGTCTGATTCACGGCAAACACGATTGACTTGCCGATGGTTCCGGCA
>Ga0315274_10016221_pt1 | contig 10526 bp, 6 predicted proteins | sample YL17G02_20_MG_FD_203700 | JGI IMG/M metagenome (GOLD analysis project Ga0315274, IMG submission 203700) | Sediment microbial communities from Yellowstone Lake, YNP, Wyoming, USA - YL17G02_20 | ecosystem: Environmental > Aquatic > Freshwater > Lake > Sediment | place: USA: Wyoming | collected... | reverse complement strand
TTTACAGCGTTTTCCATTGATAAACTAGAAAAACATCAAGAAAATCCTCCTGAATAAATTGATTTGTCAACTTTCATCGGCATCTGATACTCAGTCATTAACAAGTTGAAGTCGGTTTACGTCTCCTTCTTTGTACGATATTCATCAATAATTTTATTTGATTGAAGAAGATTACATTGCATCATAATGGAATTTAAGCTGTTTTTTCCTGCGGGCTTTATAGTCATACTCCGTAATCCCTCCAGCGGCTTTTCGATACTGGGTTTTGAAGATGTAGTAAACAAATCCTTAAACGGGACTAAAAAAAGAAAAAAAAGAGAGAAGAAAAGTTTTCGAAGATTCTCGACGATATTTCCAGCGATATTATGGCAGGATTTTTATAAATAACCACTTTGTTACCCGCCCAAAGCCACAGGTTATGTGGCGAAATACGGTTATGTGGCCAACATTACTATTGGTAGCCACTGAATTCACCCTCGGGTTTTAACTGTTTTGGTCGCATAACTTCTAGCAGCATCCTTATTGATGTTTGTTTTGTCTGTTTGTGTGGTCACGATTTTATAAAAAAGTATAAAAAACTGAATGCAAAGAGTTAAATACCAATAAGTATGTTAGAATACCCGAGTTTAGGGGTTAATATGAAAAAAATAATTTCGTATGGAATAGTTATTTTCCTTATTATTGGAGGATTTGGAGTCAGTGGAACTGTAGAGAATGATGAGACGAAAAACAGTGTTGCAGATTGGGATTTTACTTCCTTCAACGATGTATCAGCGTATCGCTATCAACTTGCTTTGGGACGTAATGTCCTATCGCGTATATGGTCTATTGTGGCTACGTTTCCAATTATTGCAGACGCTTCTGGGCTTGCGTATGATGGGACATACCTTTACTGCGGTATTTATGGTGTTACGGGAAATAATATTTACCGGATTAATCCTCAGACGGGGAGTTATTCTCTGCTGTTTACTGGTCCGCAGGAGGATGCTTATGGTCTTACGTATGATGGACAGTACCTATGGGTTGTTGACCATCCTGGTAGCAGCTCGATCCCTGCGAAAGCAATGAAACTGGCCTGGAATGGATCTGTTCTCACCCAATTCAACCTCCCGACTCATTACATGTCTGGAATTGCTTATGATAACGGTAATTTTTGGGTTTCTCGATACTATCCAGACCCGGGAATGATCTATAAAGTCGATGGCTCAGGAAATATTCTCCAACAATTTACTGCCCCTGATAATCAACCGTGGGACCTGTGTATGGAAAATGGATATCTTTGGATGGCAGATTACTGGGGCGACAAACTCTATAAGATTAATAAAACAACAGGGACTGTGATAGAAAGTCATTCCTCTGAAGGTGTTGACCCCGCAGGTATTGTGTGGGATGGACAGTATCTCTGGTATTGTGACAATGGTGTAGGCGCTTATGATTACCTCTATAAGGTTGATTTATTAGGCTCTGGAACCCCAGAGATCAATGTTGTGGATACGTTTCATAATTATGGCGCAGTGACAGTTGGTGATTCCATTTCTTGGAATGCAACAGCACAAAATATTGGTAATGCACCGCTTGTTATCAACAATGTCACGATCACTGGTTCTCCCTATGTTTCTTGTACGACAACATTTCCTGTGACAATCCCTCAGAGTAATCAAACCTTCATTCCTTTTATGTACGCTCCGCTGACGTATGGACCATTAAATGCCATCGCAACACTCTATTCCAATGATCCTCTTCATCCGACTGTTCAGATTAATCTCGTTGGTAATGCGATGAATCCTGGCCCTGATATATATCTGCCTGAAACGTCTCATAACTATGGATCGGTGCGTCTCCATGCATATACACGTTGGCTCATGGAGATTGCTAACCTTGGGGATCAGGCTGTGATTATCTCTGATATTAATTGCGATGAGGCTCATTTCACCATTGATGAAATGGTTACCTTTCCGATCACTGTTGGTATTCTCTCTTCCGTGAAGATCGGTATTTGGTTCCAGCCAGAGGATGTGATTTCTTATAACGGTACCCTTACAATTATTAGTAATGACCCCGATGGAAGCCCATATTATGTTCCTGTGCAGGGCACTGGTGTTTTAAGTACCTATCATATTGGGCAAATGATTTGGCAGTATCAGATACTTTATGATCCTATTGATAACAGCCCAAAGGCAATGACACCAATTGATGACATCAATGGTGATGGTGTCAGTGATCTCATCGTTTGTTCAGAAGATGACTATATACGTTGTTTGAATGGAAATGCACATGCTACTACGGATGTTCTCTGGGAAGCACCTATTGGATCTGCGTATTCTCAATTGGACATCGCAATTACCGAAGATATCAACGGTGATGGTTATCACGATGTTGTTGTCGGTACCGTTTGGGGCGGACGCTCAATTTTTACCCTTTCAGGCAGAACAGGTCAAACAATTTGGCAACATGATACGCATGAATATGGCGGTGGTGGGTGGGTATACCAGGTAGATTGTCAGTACGATTACAATGGTGATGGCGTAATCGATGTTCTAGCAGCAACAGGTGATGATTCAACAGATACAGGACCCAAACGTGTCTATTGTCTTAACGGAGTAACTGGTGCATCTATCTGGGAGTGCCCGCTTAGTGGACCTGTTTTTTCTGTTATCGGCGTTGAAGACTTTACGGGTGATGGACAACCTGATGTGGTAGCTGGTGCATCGAATGAAGCAGAAACCATCGGTAAGGTGGTTGGGATCAATGGAACAACAGGGACTTCTCTGTGGACACATACTGTGACTGGATCTTCAGTTTGGGCACTTGAACAGATTGATGATATCTCTAGCGATGGAATCAAAGATGTAATAGCTGGTGACTTCGTTGGCTATGTTTATGGAATCGGAGCGACAAACGGGGCAGATATTTGGCAGAACAGCTGTGGTAACGTTATTATAACCCGGTTCGCAAAACTTGATGATGTCAACGGCGACAGCCATCCTGATATTATGCCTGCGCTCCTAGCATACGGAAGTGGGCATACCACGTATCTTATTGATGGGTTTACCGGACAATTTGTTTGGAGTGCATTTCTCGCTGACAAACCTGCTATGGTAGAAAGAATTGCAGATATCACTTGGGATGGCATCAATGACGTCGTTGTCGGTACACTCTATACGAATAATTACTGGTATTTCCTTGATGGTGTTGATGGGACAACAATTAAGTCCTCACCATTTGGCTCTCCTGTCGATGCGATAACCGCAATACCAGACATCGTTGGTGATGGTACTATGGAAATGGTTGTTGGTGGTAGAGACGGACATGTTGTTTGTTACTCTGGAGGCCTGTATACAAAAGTAACTGCGAATTTCACGGCGGATGCTACCGAAGGTGAGGCACCGTTCACGGTCCACTTCTTTGATCATTCTCTAACAGAAAATACCACGATCACTTCATGGAAATGGGACTTCAACAACGACGGTACTATCGATTCACAAGCGCAAAATCCAACATGGATATATGAAGAAGAGGGAACTTATACTGTGTCGCTTACTGTCTCCGATGGGACAATATCAGATACAGAAACTAGAGACGACTACATTACTGTTCTCCCACCAGGAAAAACGTTAACCATTGGAAATATCTCTGGGGGATTATTCAAAATCACGACAGAACTTATCAATCCTTCCACGATCGATGTTACTGATGTAAATTGGAGTATTTCCCTTGATGGCGGGTTCATTCTCCTTGGAAAACAAAAGTCAGATCAGAATCTATCGATTGCCGCTGGGGATTCAACACTTATTACAGACAAACCTGTCGTTGGGATCGGTAAAGTACACATTACAGTTACTGTGGAAGCACCGGGAATAGATCAGGTGACGAAGACAGTTGATGGGTTTGTTTTCCTTTTCTTTATCATCATTAGATAGAGGATAACTTACTACTTGATAATTCCCTGAAGGGATTCGGTTTCAGCTTCTTGAATTCCAAACGAGTTGTTAGTTGATTTCGAACGAAGATATTACTAACAGTTCAGAATTTTCCAAACGTAAACAAACATTTATTAAAAAAAATCCTCAAGAGTTTCACTGGTTTTAACCAGTGGTATTCTTGGAGATTTTTTATAAGATCAAAATATATAACGACGCCGGGTAAGGAATTAGAAGTGTTCTGGTGTTATATACTCTCCATATGCTCGTTGTGCTTCGATCAGTCTTTTTTCCTGTTCATTCAACACGGTAAAAACAATCGGGAGTGTATCAAGAATTCGTGTTTGAAATATTTTTCTTATTCTGGTTATTTTTGCTAGGTTTTCATTGATTCTAATCGTAAATTGTTTGTTGTATTCTTGTTGTAGATATTGTCTGTGTAACACCTGAGTAAAGAGCATTTTGAGGTCCGAATAGATCGGAATATACCCTGTCGGTGTTGGTAGTGCATCCGCTTCGTTGTTGACTCGTAGTTCCATCCACTTGAGCCAAATTGCTTTGTCGTTTTTCTCATTCAACCAAGAACCATTTCTATCTTTTAAAAAGTAATTCACTGCAAAGATACGTGGGGGATGGTGTAGTGTCTCCCCGAAGTTCAAGTTGTTTTGGATGTACCTTCCAATAGGGATGGAGAGGAAATCGATGTTGGACATGGGATTGAAGACACGGATACCTTCCTTTCCTAAGGTAGCTGCGGTCGTCTCAGATTCAAGGCATGCTCCTTGAGTGATAATACCATGTGTCCAGTCAAATGATTCTTCAACTGGGACTGATGTATCTGAGTCGCGCCCTCCGTAGACGATACCATGCACTTCGACACCATTTGGGTCATGAAAGAGTGGATCGATATTCGGGAGAATATCTAAACGAAACGTGAACCTAGCGTTTTTATGTGATGGGAGGATTTCTTTTCCATTGTTATCAACCTTGTCGTTGAACCATTTTCCTGAATAATTCACACCAGTTTCAGGGCATATCCCTGGTTTTCCATTCCAGTAGACATCATTCTCTTCAGTCACCAGAACATTTGAGAAGATAAGTTCTGCAGGATGGGTAAGAGCATCCCATTGTAAGGGATCATTGGTATCGTTAATACCTTCAAAGATACCGAAGATCCCTGATTCGACGTTTACTGCCCGTACTTTTCCATTAATAGTGCGCAGATACGCGATATCATCACCGATAATAGTTTCTCCGTTCATCATCGCCGTGGACGTTTTCCCGCACATTGATGGAAATGCTCCGGTGAAATAACTGATTCGTCCACGGGGTCCATGAACACCCATAATGAGCATATGCTCAACCAGCCAATGTTCCTCTGCACAACGGTTGATGGCCAGGCGCATCGCAAGTTTCTTCAAACCAAGACTGTTCCCGCCATATTGAGTGTTCATGCTATAAATGATCTCATCTTGAAGATCAATGTACACCCGTCTTTTTTCTATGTTTTTACTTACAAGTAAACCGAAACCTGCTTTTTCGAGTTCTCCTTGAGAATGAACGAATTTGAAAAATTGTGCTGTTCTACCTTGTCTGATGAACTCTTGATAGCCTTGTCTGTACAGAAGATCTTCACTATGGGCGACATAGGCAGAATCAGTCAGTTGAATACAGGGGATTGAAAACGGTGAATTTGTTGGTCCCAGACAATAGAATTTGATGAAGAGTTCATGGCCCGCCATGATATTGGTCATTATCTGAACTATTTCGTTGAGTCCTTCGTTACGATCCATGGTATTTAATTCAGGTCCCAGGGTTGTACCTGAGGGGAGGAGAAATTTGGTATGGACTTTATCTCTGGCTTGATCAAGGTATCCATCAAAATGAATCGTATGTCCTTTTATGGCAAGTGCTCTTTCTTCATGGTTTCGTACTGCTGCCTTTCGTGTATATTGGATGTCTTCGAGGGAATCTGTACCGACGAAGATTTTTTCTGGGTTGCATATCTCAATATATGTAACAATGAATTTATTCATCGTTGGGTTATCAAGTTTCATAATTTTCTGATAATCTTTCTTGGATAATCGGTTTTGAAGGATGGCAAGCGTGTTATGATTCACAAGCATTCCTCATTTCTATTAGAAATACATACAAGAGATATGATGAATCAATATTAAATAATACGGCGTAAGCATAATCATTGTTGTATGAATAACTATTGTGATTCGATTGTAGAAAAAATAGGCAAGTACAGCTAGAGGTGTCGTTACCTGCTTAGCTTCCCTATACCGTCAAACCCCATATATCAAAGTTGTATCCCGAATATTCGATACTCTGTTTTAATTCTTTTGGTTGGGTTATAAAAATCCTTTCGATATCTACTCTTATCTACTGACATTTTTCACTTAGGTTGAAAAAAATAATCTGTCAACTACACCAAAAAGAACGACAAGGACAATCAGTAGGATACCATTTTTCTTTGAGAACAACAAGAAAAAACCTGTGGTCCTTTATCTAGAAACAAGGTGTCCTGTTTATTCGATGACTGTACCGGTTGTTTTCCTCTTGTGTGATGGATCTGAGATAATGTCTTTTCGATACACCCTCCATTCGAGCGTATAATAAATCACGTTCAATGCAGCGACACACGCGATAAGCACGACATATTTATCCATATGAAGAGAGAAATCATACCCATTCCATTGCGTCGTAATCACCACTCCACCTCCTAACAAACCATACATCCAGATTATCGTTGCCACGGTAAATCCGATGTTCAGGAGAAATCGTTTCGTATCCCCTTTTTGATAGAAAGCACTCAGCTGTGCAAGAATGACAATGACCGTTGCTGTAGGAAGAATCCAATAAATACGCATATAAAACCGATCTTTCGGAAGTTCTGGATATGACTGTAGAATAAGAAGAAGAGAACAGAGAGGAATAATGAAGTAAAATAATAACACCAGCCAGACCTTTGGTGAGATGCATCGTTTCTTAGTCGACATACTCTATCCCAACCTCCTGTATTCGAAATACAGGACTGCCCGCTTCAAAACCCACAAGAATGGATGTAGTGAATTCAAAACAACCATCGATTACGAGTAATGGTACGATGACATGACAGGTGATGTTTTTCACTGTCTCTGAATAATTGGAGATATTGAGGGAAAATGCAAACCCGTTATCTGCAGTATAGGAGACCTGCGGTAAAGAAAACAAAGAAATGATATCAGATAGGGAAGCAATTGATTTATTCTGTGCGATGTTTAAAAGAGATAAGATGCCTTTTACCCCCGCCTGAACAGTCGTATTGTCGGAGAGATTCAGAGGTGGAGACCATGGGACATCAATTGCTTCATTCGCAGTGAACTCAACCAGACCAAACATATAGAGTGCGTCGATGTCCAGCAGTAACTGCAGCGTGGTGTTCTTATACATGAGACTGAACCAATCAAGAAATGAAATTTTATCAAGATCAATAGGAATAAGTAAATCAAAGGTTGTATTGCTGCCTCGTAAGACCACCATATCTTGTTTTTCAAAAGAGAACAGAGGTGTCATATCCTCTTTCACTAATTGAGCGGAAATATCAATATCACTAATATCGTAAATACCTTGGTTTTTTACAGAGAACGCGGTGCGAAACAAGATTTCTTTTTGCACTGGGTCGATAGACCAATGAATATCTTCTTCCGCAGGGAGATCAACAGATATACCTTTCGTGGCAATGGTAAAAAGATTACAGATGGTTAGTGTGGCAACAACACCAGCCATTATAAGGGCAACGACTCTAAAATAAGTGAGTTGTTGCCGATTCATTACTCCTCTGCCACTCCTGTAGTTTGATTATTTACATAAAAAAAATTTTTCAAGGTCAGCTTTTGCATCATGTAAACCATCTCATCCTCAAAACGTACAAGTACGTTATACTCCCTACAATTATATTTATCATTCCGTGTATTAAGAAGTATCGAGCAATGTTTACAAAACGATAAAATGACCAAGTCAAAAAATCCACTCATCGCTCCGCCATTTTTAAAAAAACCATTTACAGGGGTTGGATTTGATTTTGCTTTAACTTGATATCCGTATCCCGGTTAAAAATTTTCAACACCGGAATAGTAAATTGAATATCCTTAAATAGAATTCATCGTTTCTTCAACTTCACAATGGGGAGACTATGAGTGGTTTATTTGGCGTCGTAAGCAATAATAACTGTATCGCAAGTCTGTATTATGGAACCGATTACCATACTCATTTGGGAACAGAATATGGTGGCATCGCTTTTATCGAAAAAAATGGGATGACTGTGAAGAAGATTCATGACATAAAAAATTCACAATTTAAATCGAAGTTTTACGAAGGTTCCGACAAAATCAAAAGCCATTTGGGGATAGGAGTCATCTCTGATAAAGATCCTCAACCATTAACGTTTGAAAGTAAATTCGGCGCATTTGCGATATGCTGTGCAGGTCTCGTCGCTAATAAAGAAATCCTGGTACGTGAGCTCATCGAAAAAGGTATCTCCTTTAGCGAAATCGATCACGGTGATATCAACACAACCGAACTTGTCGCCCATTTGATAAATCAAGGAAACAGCATAACATATGGTATCGAAAGGATGTACGACAAGATCATAGGATCGATTTCTCTGCTGCTCTTGACAAAGAGAGGAATCTACTGTGCGAGGGATCGCAAAGGCGTAACACCCTTAGCTATTGGGCAGAAAGAAGGAGAAGTCGCAGTCGCGAGTGAAACCTGCGCGTTTCCAAATCTGGGATTTAGTGTCAAAAAATATGTTACAGCTGGAGAAATCGTATTTATCAGTAAGAAGGGCATTGAAGAAAAAAAGAAGGGACGTCATCTCAGTAAGATTTGTGCATTTTTATGGGTCTATACTGGTTTTCCAGCGTCATCGTATGAAGGGATTAATGTTGAAAAAGTGCGGGAAAACTGCGGAAGGTTTTTGGCCAAGCGAGATCATGTGAAGGTGGATCTGGTATCAGGGATTCCTGATTCAGGGGTCGCCCATGCAATCGGATATGCTATCGAATCAGGGATACCATATCGGAGAGTGTTAATCAAGTACACTCCCGGATACGGTCGTAGTTATACGCCGCTATCCCAGGAATTGAGAGATCGTATTGCGTTGATGAAGTTAATTGCAAATGAGGCAATTGCACGCGGAAACAGGATTGTATTATGCGAGGATTCTATTGTTCGGGGAACGCAGTTGAAGAATTATACGGTTACAAAACTGATGCAAGCAGGTGCAAAAGAAATTCATGTGCGACCAGCGTGTCCTCCCTTGATGTTCCCGTGCATTTTTAATTTATCAACGAGAAGTATCCATGAGTTGGTTGCCCGGAAAGCAATCCGAGCACTTGAAGGAAAAGATGCCGAGGATGTATCTGAATATTTAAATCCAGCATCAGAGAAATATAAGAAGATGGTTGAATGGATCGCAAAAGACCTCGGAGTAACCTCATTACAATATCAGTTACTAGATGATATGGTAAAGGCCATCGGGCTGCCAAAGGAGATGTTATGCCTCTATTGTTGGATAGGACGAGGGGTACAGAAAAATCTGCAGTCTTATCAAAAGGGCGTTAACAAAGAGACTATCACCTGTAAGTAAAGACTGTGCTCCTTTTCGTCGATATTTTTAACAATTCCATAGGAGAATTTTAAACACTAACCACGTTGCTATAGACTACTGAGGTGGCTCTAAACCATTCAATCATTCTTTACCTCTACAACTTCATAAAACTGAGCATTTTTAATAAAATGGAGAGGTAAAATACAATAAACAAACAGCCTCTGGATGAAGTTCAGATTAGTATTTTATTACCCACTCCACCTGCATATAACGTCAAACCTGTTATTTGTCTGCGAACATTGTTATATGTCTATAGTCTTAGATAAAAAAATTGAAGTGCTTATCTTTCGAGTAACCCATATCCGGTTTCAAAAAGTTCTGTAAGCCTTGAAATAAATCGGGCAAGCGGACCACCATCAACTAAGCTATGATCAGCTGCAATGGTGACATGAAGGTAGTCACGAATAAGGATTGTATCATCAACCACCCCTGGTTTCTTCATGATCCCCCCAACAGCAACGAGCGTTGCAATCGGTCCACCCATCCCAATCACCCACCCTGGGAACCGACCTTTCATTCCTATCGAAGTCACCCCGATCGTTCCTAGGTGTTTCTTTTTTAACAGACCTTGTCGTCTCATCAAACGAAGACCAAGTTTCTTAATAAATATAGGGGCATGAATCACCATTTTCTCCAAACGAGTCAGATTCTCCCCAAGCACCTCAATCGTTGGATTAATTACTTGAGATTGTACCTGCCGTATTTCCCTAGTGATTTCAACAACAGTTTTCGTGTTTGCCCTCCGGACAATATACGCAAGTGGCCGACTTTCACCATTTATCTCACGTTCGATCGGCATAGGGATATCAACATCATCAAAGAACACGATTTTTTTCCGACCCAATCGATATGCGTTCACCTGTTTATGTTCGTGGGCTGCTTGACCGACACATTTAATGATCCAACCGGTAAACGAAATATCCTCTTTTCCTTTTAACGCTTTGATG
>Ga0315274_10016219_pt1 | contig 10526 bp, 13 predicted proteins | sample YL17G02_20_MG_FD_203700 | JGI IMG/M metagenome (GOLD analysis project Ga0315274, IMG submission 203700) | Sediment microbial communities from Yellowstone Lake, YNP, Wyoming, USA - YL17G02_20 | ecosystem: Environmental > Aquatic > Freshwater > Lake > Sediment | place: USA: Wyoming | collected... | reverse complement strand
TTCGGGGTGACTGCGACGGGCAGCTGGGCCAACGGCAAACCGCTGGATACCGCAGCTCAGATGGCAGCACCCCCCTACGCGAACCCCAACGAGCACCGGGCTCCAATGAAGAGCCCATCAGAGTGCGAATGGAAGCTGGGCGATACGGAGGCATTACGGGATGAGAGACAGCTCAGCTCGGTCGCCATCAGCGAAGCGACCCTGTGGGCGTCGACCTATTGACAAACAAGGCCTTCTCATGGAAGCTGCCCGGCGGCTCGGGCAACGGTCGACTCATTCTCGCGCAATCTGCCGGGCAAGACACGCTCCAACTTTCCGCACGCCAGCCGGGTCAGCTGCAGCGAGAGCCTGTGCGGAAACCCCGAAATCGCGAATCGCGTTCCCACTCACAGCTCGGGTCGCGCGCCTGCAATCCACTCTGGCCCCACTTCCGGGTCAATCCGTGCAAGCCTTAAGGGACAGGTCCCCACCGGCCCGAGTTTCACACAGTCTGGCGAGTTGTTGGGCAGCGCCCGACTATCGGACGGCTCGCTTCACTTCGTGGCCCTTAGCAGCTCTCCCCCGACCGGCCGGCCATGGCTTGCTCCGAATGATCCGCTCCGTCCTGGGCTTGCCTAGCTTTCGCTCGAACTCCGCCCGCACCTGCTTTGCCAGCCCCAGCGCTTTCCTTTTCCCCCCAGCAGATGTGTCGCTGATACGCCGGTACAGCCGCTTTCCCTTCCAGATCACGTTGACCTGATAGCCGTGGCCGCCATGCCTGCCTTCCCGGTCATACCGATAGATGCACTTGTAGCCTGTGTTTGCCATGCTGCCTCCGAGCTTGATTGTACTTGACCGCATTGAGGAGGCGGCCGCTGTCGTAGGCCGCCAGAGCGCAATTGAACGCGCCTCGCTTGATCCGCCCAATCGTGAGGTGTGTCTCGTTCGGGAGAGGCTCCGCCGTGGGCTGGCCTCCTGGCACCAGCAACTCCTATTCCCCTGGCGTGTGACGGGTACAACTGCCCAAGACGGTGAGTGATCCGACGACGGGAGACTCATAGCCAACACCAAGACGCTGCCCAACGGCCTCGAATTGAGCCGCTCGGCGGGCGCTGGCAACGCCGCCTCATTCTAGGACTAGACAATGGAACGCAGCCCGCCGAGTCGGCTCGAATGAGGTGTTGGGCGGCACTTAGCATTGTTCTCGTAAGAGACTCTGCCGATTCAAAACACACGCAGTTTCGTAGGAACAACCCGCAGGGTAACACTGTACTCGGCGTACAGATCTTCCGGGGTGCGCCCCCATTCCGCGGCCGCCCCCTTGTACTTGGCTGCGTATCCTGGGTGTGGCCCAGGAAGGCTGTCCTCAACATGGGCCTCGCCAGTGAAGACGACCACGTCCCCGCCAAGAGCTTCTGCGCCTTCGAAGTTAAGAGACACTCGCGGGTTGCGAGCAATGTTCTTGAGTTTGGCGGTCGCAGGTGGCGTGTAGATCAGGAAGCCGGCACCGTCCCAGTAGAACCACACCGGGTTCGGCTGAGGTGTTCCATCAGCGCTCACCGTTGTAAGCCAAATCACTGCCTCTTCTTGCAGCCGCTTCGCGATGTGCGGTGTAATCTGGGAAGTCAGCTCATGCATCGTTCCTCCCCCGGACTGCGATAGCGTGCCGCCCAACGGCCTCGAGCTTCGCGCAGCAGCCCTGTGGGCCAGCTGCCCGGCGGCTCAGGCAACGGCCCATTCATTCTCACGCATTCCCCCGGGCAAGACACGCTCCAACTTTCCGGACGCCAGCCGGGTCAGCTGGAGCGAGTTGTTCGGCGGCCACCTCACTTGCGGTGGTATGGCACGATCACTTCTCGCAGCATTGGGTAGTGGCGCTTGTTGAACGTCACCAGCACAGCATCCGCATCCTCCGCTGACACCGCCACCAACGCATCTGCCAGGCCTACTCCGTGCCTCGGTCCGAAGTCTCTCCTGCAGAGCCCGCCACGCACTGCCAGCGGTTCATCTACGGGTATCACTTCGAACGCGCTGAGGAACTGCGCCAGGGCCGTCTCCTCTTCTTCCCCTTTTGCCCCTGAGTACAGTTCTGCCACTGTGATTGCCGAGACACAAAGCGAGCCTTCCACGCCTTCAAGAAACCTGATCGCTTGGGCGCTGCCCCGCAGATACTCAATGAGCACGTCGGTGTCGACCAAGAAGCGTCTGACCATGGGTCCTACTCTGCCTGCGGCCGGTTTCGGTCCAGCTCACGGCGGACAAGGCCAAAGTCGGGCAGGTCGGCGCGGGTCAGCCACATCCCGCGCGCGGCCCGCAGGAGCTCGAGTCTGCTGCCCTGGTCCTCCCGGCCGACAAACCGATCCACAGCGGTGCGGATGAGTTCGCTTTGGGTCTTTCCTAGGCGACGAGCCATGGCCCTAAGGGCCTTCTTCTCTCTCTCCGTCAGATAGATCTGCGTTCGTTCCATAACCCACCTCTCCTGATGTATACATCATCACTGTACATCATGCCCGCCGCACTGTCAAGCCGGGTGTGGCCGCCGAACGGCCTCGAGCTCAGCTGCCCGGCGGCTCGGGCAACGCTCTACCCATTCTCGCGCATTCGCACGGGCAAGGCACCTTTGACTCTCCGCATGCCAGCCGGGTCAGCTGCAGCGAGTTGATCATATGAAAGCGCTTCACCTCCCGCTACACTCGTGGCAGGTCAGCGCACAACCGAAGGAGGTGCAGCCATGTCCCATTATAGAGTGGGTTGCGACGCCCATCGTCGCTATTCGCAGTTGGCCATCCTGGATCAGGATGGCCAACTCTGCCACCAGTCCCGGGTCGACCATCAGCCGGGCGCTATCCAGGCCTACCTGGAGAGCCTGCCGACGGGCACGCCCGTCGCTTTGGAGAGCGTCGGCAACTGGTATTGGATTGCCGACAAGATCGAGGCCGCCGGCTGCGTCCCCCTCCTCACCCACCCCGCCAAGGCCAAGGTAATGATCCCGCGGCTTACCACAAAGGCAGAGAGGAAGGCCGCGGGATGATGGGGCATGTCAACAAGACCGACAAGCTCGACGCCAACGGCCTGGCCAAGCTCAGGACGGCCCTGAAGAACCGCATGCATTCCACCCTGGCCACACCTGTCCTCCCGGCAGGACACCGGGACGGTGTGGCGGGCGGTGCCAGGGAGTATGGCATCACCAGCACTGAGCACAGCGACATCTTCGTCGGGGCGGGCAGGGCCTGGCTCAAGGCGGCCCTTTCCCGGCTTCCCCCAGAAACAGGGCGCTGCGTTGCCAGGAACTCGACGCTCTCGACGGACTGCAGCTGCAGATCGCTCAGCTCGAAGTCCGCATCCGGGAACGAATTGCTCTGACCCCCTCCATCCAGCTGCTCAAGAGCCTTCCCGGCGTTGGAGACATCTTAGCCATCCTCATCGACCGGGAGATCGGCTCCATCGACCGCTTTGACACCGCAGGCCAGTTCACCAGCTACGCCGGCGTCGTCCCGACCGTCCATGCCAGCGGCGACAAGACGCGCTTCGGGCACATGCGGAAACCCTCCAATCAGTACCTCAAGTGGGCTTTTCGCGCAGCATCGCGGAGCATCCCCATGGGATCCCGTAGCGCAGCGGAGGGACATCGAAGCCGCCAATGTCGTCGTCCACCACCGGCACCACCCCGCCTGGAAAACCAAGTACGTCTGTCAGGTCTACGACCAGGTCTGCCAGCGCAAGGGCCATGCCATCGCCGTCGGCGCTGTGGCGCGCCATCTGGCGGAGGCCGCCTTCTGGATACTCACGAGACAACAACCCATACCAGCCGCCTGCCGTCCGGCAGGCCTCTCCCAAGCAGGTGCAAGGGCGCGCCTAACATTGTATCCGCTGAGATACGTGAGTTGATTGCCTAGCACCTGCTGGAGTTGCTCATGCCGCTAGACGGCGTACATCGTCCCGACCCAGCACCCCCTGGCACCGCCCGCCAGGGCAGGTGTGCGGTACTGGGCAGGTGTGTCCTTCGGGATAGATGTGTCGGGGATAGCCCGCTTCGAGCTCGGTCCGGGGGAGCCTACAACCTGGTGCCCCTTGACGGGTAGAGTAGGGAACAGGTTCGGCGATCTCCCAGCATCCGTAGGTAAGCGGCCAGCTCGTTGGCTCCCCGTTTCCGGGCGAGTGCCTCAAGCGGCCATACCCTAGACACCCAGAGGGCCTCCCCTGCTCCCCCTCATCGAACCGTACGTGAGGTTCTCCCTCATACGGCTCTCCGATGCTCTTCATCCGGGGGCATGCACGGGGTACGCATCCGTTTGGCCGCCCGGTATAGCGCCTGCTGAAGTTCTCGAGCTTTGTCCATCGGGTCGTTAGCCTTTCGGCATTCCCCCGCTCTTACCTTCTTTGGACGCCTGAGCAAAGTAGGGCCCCTTCCCTCCGGCAAGGTTATGCTGTCCTTGCCCTCCTCAGTACTATGGGCCCCTCCGACTCCCCTTCCCGGCTTCCCGTTGCATTTCGCAGGAGTTCTGCTTATAGCAACGGTTACTTCCGCTTCCAGCCGAAGACCCGGTGGGGTCTCCCCAGTTCCTGAACCAGCTTTCCTGACATTCCGCTCCCTCTACGCCGGAGGGTTCTTCGGCACTGCATTCCAGAATCTGCGTGCCTTCCATGGCCTTCGCCCAGCGCTGTCGGGCTCGGCTCCCTCTTGGCCCTCTCGGGTCTATGATGACGACGCAGCAGGATTCACTTGATGTTGCGGACTGCCAGGTCGCGATGACACCGCTTCGACGTTCGGATTGCTCCTGACGCCGGGTGGTCGCTACAAGGCGGTCTGGCCCTTTCCTTGACCGGACTTCCACCGGTAAGCTGGTCCAAGCTTTACTGGGCACACCAGCGCTTTCATAGATGTTGGGACGCCCCAGGGAACGCCGCGAGCGCCGGGCCGGGCTCTCAGAACGAAAGGGAGTTGTGCGACAAGGAGAAGAGCACGGCCCTCTATGCACGGTCCTATCTGGGAGGGAACGCGGGCTAGCTGATCGCAGTAACCACAATGTCCAACCTGGAGAGTTCGTCGAGGATGTCGCTGCGCGGAAGCCGAAGTCGCTGGGGGGAGTAGCGAAAGGTGAGGACCGCAGCTGGCATGATGTGATACTTCTTGAGACGGCGGATTGCTGCGGCAACGAAAAGCCCGGTCTGGATCCGCATGGAGCATACTAGCACCGACGTATCACGAGGCATGGACTTGAGGATGTCCCAACCGTCAAGCCAGAGTGTACTTATGAGAGGCTTGGCATAGTTCTTATGCCAAGCCAGAGCGAGGGCAAGGGACGTGCCGAGGTAGTTGGTACCGAGGATCACGTCGAACGAATCCAGGTCAAGGGCGCGCTGGGCGAGAACTGTGACCTGCCGGAGCAGGGCGGGTTCGGTGAGGACTGTCCACATGTTGGGCTCATGCGAAGGGAACAGCTGCCTCAATTGAGAGGCCTCGCGTTGGTGGGGGTACTGCACGCGCGGAAACTGTCGATGGCGCAGCACCGACTTGGCCATCATCATAAGGCGCTGTGATCTTGGTGGGAGGGCTTGGTCTTCGACCGTAGGTGGGGATGGGGTGACTGGGTCGCGTGGCCTGCGAAAGACGGCCGACAGTACCTCGTTGAGTTGCGCGTCGTTGGATGTACGGAAATACCGCGAGAGGAAAGGACGAAGTGAGGGTAGGTCAGCAAGGGCGTGACAGCGGATCCCCTCAAGACCTTCGCGACTGGACTGGGCCGAAGGGGTAAGGTTTATGGGAGTGAAGAGGGAGCGGACACTGACGCCTCGCCTCGAAAGGTAGTAGGCGCACGTTGCGGCTATGTGGCCCATCGTTATGTGGGAGTCAACCATCGAGATGGTAGACCCCTCGGGGACATGACAGTAGACGGAGTGTGGGACAGGGTCGCCTTCGATCGACCAGGGCCTTCCCCGGAATAGGTAAAGGGGTTTATGCAAGGCCTGTGCGATGATCGTGCCAAGAGGCAATCCGGAGTCGGCAAGCGCGCAAATGCCGGATGACTGGCGGAGGTCTTCAATCTTGGAGGCAGCATCGGCAATGGAGAACGCAAGCGGCATGTCTTGGAGGACCAGCCCAGGAGAGGCAGGGGCTGGGGCACCGCTGCATGGGAGGGGGACGATTGAGCGCACGTACTGTTCTGCGAGGGAGAGGAGTGGCACAGGGGGTTCCTTCGGGAGGTTCACCAAGGGCCGTAGATCCTGTCCGCCACAGCGGCATTATCATGGGACCTGAGGGCTCGCGCGATTTGGCGGAGCAGTCGCGAGAGGTGACGGGGTGACCTGAGCGTGGAGTCAGGCCAGGTGTCTCTTGCAGGGTTAGGCTCTCGGACGGCTATCTGGGCGACCTTCAGGGTCAGGATCGGGAGTGCAGACTCCTCTGAGGGACCCAATGCAGCAACGGCTTGGAGTGCGCGTGTGAGGTCCTCGTAGGCAGCGATAAGATCCTGCGGCATCGTGTTGGAGGCAGCCTCGATTGCATCGGCTGCAGTTTGCGTTGGGACTGTCGCACGGGGCGCTGGAAGCGATTGGGGGGACGTGGCGCACATGGCAAGAGCCATGAGGGCAGCAGTGTGTCGCATCGTGTCGTAGGGGGAGCCTGACTCGAGCGCATCGGCAACGCGGGCAACTCGCACCAAGACTCTGAGCCTGTAGGCAGGGTCCTGCTCGAGAGTGGGCCGGGAGGTTTCGCCGAGGACGATGGCGAAGGTATGGCTGAGGAGGCTGGCTGCCGGCTGCGCCCAACTCATAGGACGGGGATCGGCGAAGGAGCCCAGCCAAGTGACGAGGCGCTCCCTGACATCTTCGATGTTCGATTCCTGGAGGAGACGCAGATGATAGCGAAGTCCGGAGGCTAGGCGCTCAAGCTGGGATGCGCGCATGCGAGAGAGGGCAACGTCACGGATGACTGCGTATAGGGCCCATAGCGGCGACACGACCAGCACTAGGGCAAGAGAGAGGGGAAGGATTGGTAGGGACACGTGTTCTTCCATCCTTGCGGGCGACGGCACAGAGCAGACGGCAGGCGCCTCACCGAGGGGGGACCGAGATTGCTAGCCACGTTTCCGGGAGAGCGCAACGTCCCTTATGACGGAGAAGACTCCCCACGCAGGGGCTAGGACGAGCACGGCTATCAGGGCCAGGGCCAGGTCGCTCATCTCCAACCCCCTTTGTTTGCCAGTGTGACTGCTGCCACGATACATGTCCAGGCAGCCGTTGACCATGCCCCGAGCCAGGCAAGAGGCCACGGTACATTGCAGGATACGCTGAGCAGGAACACCCCGGCCACTGTGAGCATCGCGAGTAGGATTCCATTCCCAAGCTTGCGGAACACGCTAGCAAAGCGCGCGTTGGGCCCGGTGGACCTCATCAGCCAGAGCCACTTGACCAGATGGTAGGTATATGCGGCAACGAGGATGGTGAATCCCACGACCGAGGCGTAGTATAGGATTGAGGCGGGGCCTTCGGGGAGCTCTGCAAGAAGGCGTGGGGTGCATCTTTCTTGGGTGAGTCGCTCAGTGAAGAGGCCAAGCCAGACGCCCCAGAATATCCCGTAGATTGCAGAAGTCCACGCAATTAGCGTCGTGTTCGCGAAATGGGGGTCAACAGATGGCGGAGTGGTCTTCTGCTCTTTGGCCATGGCAATCCCCCTTGGGGCCTACAGCTCCCGAGCAGACAGTATGTACTTGAATGCAGGAACGTGGCCGAGGACAGGCTCGATATTCTGCAGCACGGCTTCGGGCCCGGTATCCTCGTCTGTGTTGTTGTATACGGCTGCGACATAGAGGGGGAACGACCACCCCAACTGCTTGATGGACTTAGCGATGCGGACTGCGGTGCGTCCGCTGCTAACGACATCTTGAAGGACGAAGCAGACGAGGCCGGCATCGGTGGACCCGAGCAGAGCTGGGCTTGCCCATCGAATATCAGCAATCTCCTTCCAAACGGCGAATCGGCAGCCCATCCGTGAGGCAACGAGAACGCTGACGGGGATGATGCCGAGGCTGGACCTGGCGGTATCAGGGGAGAGGAGCACCAGCCTGCCCCTGTCTCCCAAGACTGACTCAGGAAGTTGGCCCGCAAGATCGGTGAGGTATCTGTAGACGCAGTCAGAGGCATCGTCGAGGGCGTCGTGACTGTGCCATAGACGGTCGAAGTGGACGTATCTTCGGCTGCGATCAAACGCATCGTGGGTAGTGATCAGTCGGGCGAGATCTTCCGCAGGGCTTGGCATGACGCACCTCAAATGCACGCCCCAGGGGCCCAAGAGCCACTGAGCCCGGCGGTGATTGTAGCATCAACAGGCAGGGGCGCAAGCGGTTGAAGGAGCGGCTATGGGCCGTTGATGCCGGATGCGTGAGAGCCCTAGCCAGACTCACAACCGATGCCGTCATGGTTCCCGTCGAAGTTGTGGGGGTCGGGGGGCAGGACGGTGAATCATCGGTAAGGCATGTCCGGGCAATTGAGGTCCGGGGGCGGAGGCGGGATGCATACCGTCGGATAGGACGGGTCGCAACCAGTTCTGTCCGACGGCGGCGGAGCGATGGACGGAGGCGTCACTGTGGGCGCCCAACACCCCACTGAGCCTGACCGCGCCAGACTCTCCGCGGACCGGAATGTGTCGATGCAGGCCACGTCTGGCGGGTAAGAGTCCACATGAGCATAGCCTTCGCTGACAAGCTGGTAGTTGACGAAGACATCCCCCGCCAACACATACCTCAGCAAGCGGTCATACTGGTCTGTCTCCGACACGTCTCTCACCAGAGTCACGGTCTGGCCAGCGACAAGTTCACTGTTCCTCCCCGTTGCAGCCCAAGAGCAGTAGTCGCCCTGCTCGGGTGTATCCATGCCAATGTAGCGGACAGAGTAGATTACCCCTTCGATGTTGACGTGGATTGTGTCACCGTCGATAACGGAAACTACTCTTCCGGTCTGACGCAGAGTGTTCTGCGGGATGCAGCTTGACCCACTTGCCATCTGGATGGTCACGGTCGGGGTCGGGGTCCTGGTTGGCGTGAGTGTCACCGTGGGGCTGAGAGTACTCGTCGGCGTGCTTGTGACAGTCGGGGTCAGTGTCACCGTCGGGGTGTTGGTAACCGTGGGCGTCGGAGTCCTTGTGGAGGTTGGGGTTGGAGTTGGCGTGAGTGTGAGCGTTGGTGTCGGCGTGGTCGTGGGGATAGCTTCAATGACCATAGAGCCCATCGCGCCGAGGGCCGCCGAGACTTGGGAGCAGAAGCCAACCGCCAGGGCAAGGGCCGCCCCCGCCATGACGAGGTTCCTTCTTGCCCCTGTTTGTCCGAGGCGAGGCAGGCTCTTCAGCAGGAAAGCCAGAGGCGCCACTTCCGCGAACTGCCCTAGTTTCTCCGAAACCCCGCGGTGTTCTTCATCAAGCGCTGTTACCTGCCCTCTAGCAGCGGCCTCCGCCGCGACGTTTGCGGCATGATCTTGTGTGGCCTGTTGGCGGATGGCCGTCAGTTCTCGCTCGACGTCACGCTTCGCCTGCTCTTCGGTCACCACCGTCTGCGCGACCTGTTCCGCGTACTTGGACTGGATCTTGCCGAGCAGCTCGGGTGGGAGGACATTGGGTTGTGTGGCTCTCAGGCTCGCCTCAACGGACCTTCGCCATGCGACCACCGCCTGAGCTTTGGCCTGCCCGAACCCTTGGATGTTTGTGAGGCGGGACTCGTTCACCTGGGAGGCGTCGGTGATGCCGTGCACCATCAACCGTTCCTTCAGCTTCGGGCCGACCCCAGGTATCTTGGCGTCTGTCAGCCAATGCAGTCTAAGTCCCTGGGCGAAGTGCTGTTCCTGCAGGTTGCGCAGTGTGGCTGCCGTCTCCTTGCTCTCGGCACCGGCAATCTCCTCGCGTCGAGCCTCTAGATTCGCGAGCAACCCGTCGTGAGCCGCTTGGCGGCGGGCAATAGCTGCCGCCTCGCCCTTGCTGATTGCGGTGCGGCGGTCTGCTGTCTGCGCTACCCTGGACTCGGCCGAGCCGAGCTCTCGCTGGAGCCTCCGAGCCTCCCGCCCGATGGCCCGCTTCTCTGTAACCAGAGGGTTAGAGGCAAAGCGGACGGCAAGGAAGATGGCGAGAAAGCCTATGAGAAGCAGGGCGGCGACTGCGATGCCGAGAGTAACCCAGTGGGGCAACAGACCCCCAAGAAGCAACACTCCTCCGAGAAGGAGGAGTGCAGCAACCTGGGCAGCACAAACCGCAAGAGTCACCCGGCGCTCTTGGGTGTACTCCCCGTCCAGGGCGAATTGTTGCATGGCCCATCCCCCCTGTTGAACCAGACGGCCTCGAGTCTACTTGAATCCCTCACGCATGCAAACCGGTGCCCCAGACGTCAGTCCTTGTGAGAACGGCAATTCAAGAAACCGTGTCCGCACGCCAGCCGGGTCAGCTGCAGCGAGTTGTTGGGCGCCCACCGGGGTGGACGTTCTAACTCAGAAGCCTCACGACTTCGGCCAAGAGAACATCCAAGTCATTGGCAAAATTGACCTGCGTCTTGTTTGGCAAGACCTCC
>Ga0315274_10016218_pt1 | contig 10527 bp, 8 predicted proteins | sample YL17G02_20_MG_FD_203700 | JGI IMG/M metagenome (GOLD analysis project Ga0315274, IMG submission 203700) | Sediment microbial communities from Yellowstone Lake, YNP, Wyoming, USA - YL17G02_20 | ecosystem: Environmental > Aquatic > Freshwater > Lake > Sediment | place: USA: Wyoming | collected... | reverse complement strand
CAAGCCGCTCTATGAGCAGCGGTAATTCGTTCAGCGTCTCCTCGGTTTCCTGCAAGTCCCCGGGAAACCGAAGGTTGAACTCGTAGTGGTTCTCGACCAAGTCAATGCCGTTAGCCGTGATCCGCGCTGCGGCGAACATCGGCGGGTTATACCCGATCATCAGCTCGACCAACCCGCGATCATGCAGGTAGTACGCATTGGCCACAAGATCCTCCCGCGAGATCGTCCCATCCTCCATCAGATCACTCGGGGAAAGCATGTCGAGCGGGTCCTTCAAGTAGCGCTCGTACAGGATTATCAACATTCGCCGTCGAACGCTCTTAGGATTCCGCAAACCCATCGATTACTTCCTTGTATCCTGCGCCGGCCAACTTACTCACGCCACGATGGTACAGACCGTTCACGGACCCGGTCAAATGCCAAACGATAAATCGGATAAGCGGCCCCACCCGCCTAGCCCATCCATCCGTCCGATCGGTCCGATCCGTCCGATCTGTCCACTCGAAGAGTCCCGCCGATGCGCATACCTCGGAGAAGGGGAGAGCCCTTTACAGGCAAGCCCGGATTGAAACCGCCCGCAAGCTCTGATAGTTTGTTCTCTTTGGCAGTATCCGCGACACAAGGAGTGCGAAACGTGGACCGAGTAGAGATATTTGACACGACCTTGCGGGACGGCGAGCAGTCCCCGGGCGCGAGCATGAACGATCATGAGAAACTTCAGATGGCCCAGCAGCTCGAGCGCCTCGGCGTTGACACGATGGAAGCCGGCTTTCCCATCGCGTCCGAGCAGGAATTCGAGAGCGTCAAGAAGGTGGCCGCCGTCATCAAGAAGTGCCGCGTGGCGGCGCTTGCCCGCACCGTCACCGGCGACATCGAGCGCGCCGCCAAGGCCATTGAAGGCGCCGCATCGCCTGTCCTGCACACCTTCATCGCCACCTCGGACATCCACATCCAACACAAGCTCAAAATGACCCGCGAAGAGGTGCTCGAACGCGCCGACAAATGCGTTCGGCTCGCCAAGCGCCTCGTTGGCCGTGTCGAGTTTTCCGCCGAGGATGCCACCCGATCCGACCTCGATTATCTCGTGCAGATCACCAAAGTGGCGATCGCGGCAGGCGCGGACGTCATCAACCTCCCCGATACGGTCGGATACACGACGCCCGCCGAGATTAAGGAGATGTTCGAGTACGTTATCGGCAATGTCCCCGGATCGGACAAGATCACATTCTCGTCACACAACCACAACGACCTTGGGTTGGCCGTCGCGAACGCATTGGCCGCCGTAGCCGGCGGCGCACGCCAGATCGAATGCACCATCAACGGCATCGGAGAACGCGCCGGAAACACTTCGCTCGAGGAAGTCGTGATGGCCATGCGGACCCGTCACGACGCACATCCCTACACCACCGGCATCGTGCCCGCCGAGATCTACAACTCGAGCCGCCTGCTCGGCAATCTCACTGGCCTGGCAGTCCCCTTCAACAAACCCATCGTTGGCCGCAACGCCTTCGCGCATGAATCCGGAATTCACCAGCATGGGATGATCGCGAACAAGGCCACCTACGAGATCATGACCCCCGAGTCCGTGGGCCGTCCGCGCAGCGAACTCGTTTTGGGCAAGCATTCCGGCCGCGCGGGACTGACCAAACGTTGCGAGGAGCTCGGCTACCACTTGGACGAAAAAGAGATCTCCGAGTTGTACGAGCGATTCATCGCACTGGCCGACCGCAAGAAAGAGGTGTTCGAAGACGACCTGCGCGTCCTCGTCGTTGCTATGCAGGACAAGACGTTCGAAGTCTACCACCTTGACGCCGTCCGCACCTCGAGCACCGACCCCGCGATGGCCTACGTCCGTCTCAGGAAAGGCGACCTCCAGCTCATGGACACCGCCACGGGAGACGGTCCCGTGGACGCCGCCTTCCAGGCCGTCGACCGGATCACCGGCGTAAACGGCGCGTTGCAGGAGTTCTCCATCCGTGCCGCGACCCCCGGTAAAGACGCCTTGGGCGAAGCCCACGTCGTCGTGAAATTCGACGAAAGCAAGAAAACCTTCACCGGCGCCGGTGCAAGCACCGACATCATTGAAGCCGCCGTCCAGGCCTACGTCAACGCCGTCAACAAGTGCCTCGCCCTCCAAACCGCAAAATAGCCCCCATCTTTCAGGCCAGCGAATTATAATATTAATACGATTAAACACGAAATCAGCCAACCAAATACCCATCGTTTCGCAGCGGCAGCAATGACCTTGCGAACGACTGGGCTTGGTTTTCGAGCTTCCTGCATGTCAATGGGTGATCTTTTGGGTATAATAGATTGGAAGTCGTTGCTGGAAGACAGTGACCGATGAAAAGCGAGGCGGCATTGGCGCATGACTTCCGGCTTGGCGTGTTCGGTTGCCTGGGGGAAGGGGAGTTCCGTTCTTGCAGGAAGGTTTTCTTGGTAAGATGAGCCGTTACAAATGGTTGGATGGCCTTGCCCGATTGCGGGTACGACCTTTCCACAATCCGAGATCTGGCGGCGGCTATGTCGCGCTGTGTATCGTCTCGGCCATCCTGCTTTCAGCCCAGAGCGTCCAAGCCATTGACTCATCTAAGGATAGCAACCCATATCTCGTCGCTCAGGACCATATCCTGCGTCTAAACGCAACGACCACCGTCCGTTTGGAGAATGTCCCGATTTCCGCTGATGACTGGACCTACAACTGGTCAGTGAATAGGGGTATCATCGAAGGACAAAACGAAGTGGCGACATACACCGCGCCGAACGAACCCTGCTGGGCCGCTGTCACGGTTACAGTGCGGCAGCACTCGAGGATCATACTGCAACAGTCCGTCCCCATACTGGTGTTCAAGCAGTTCGTTATTCTCAAAGCGGACGACTACGTCAGTTGGTCCGGCCGGATGGGCGACGAATGGCGGCATTATTTCGACTACATCGTCGGCGAAAAACACCTCAAGAGTTCCGCCGGCATGATCACCGCTTGCCTGTCGCCGGAATACTCCCCACCGGGGCCCTTTGTTGCCGACACCATCGCCCTCCACGACTCCGGCTACGTCGAGTTCTGGTTTCACGGCTACTTTCACAATTACGACACCGAACACCAGCCGCCTCAGTGGTTCGAATTCGATGGCACCCCCTACGAATACCAGAAGGACCACCTCGAGCGTGGGCAACAACTGGCCCGGCAATACTTGGGATTTCCCTTTCACGCGTTTGGCGCGCCCGTCGACCAGTATGATGAAACAGCCGCCAGAGTCGTCGATGAATCGCCCGACATGCTCGTGTGGTTCGGGGGCCCCCCCGACACGTCCAAGATGGCCCTGTCCATGGTCGGCGGAGCCATGGAGATCCCCGCCGGGACGCCCAACTTCCAACACTTCCTCTCACATTGGTACGGCCATTACGACCCTGAACGTTACTACACGGTCGTCCAGTGCCACCCGTACTTCCAGGAGTTCCTCGACAACTTCGACGAGTTCCGGAGGATCATTGACTTCCTTATTTCCGAGCAAGTCACGTTTATCAAGCCGACCGAGTACTATCGCCTCGTGGAAATGGGGGAGTGGCCTCTCGATGTGAATGGCGATGCCGATGGCGATGGGATCCCCGATATGGTCGAAGGCCAAGATGATGTGGATGAGGATGGTCTGCCCAGTTTTCTCGACAGCGACTCGGACAATGACGGATTGAGCGATGCAGCCGAACTTGGGTTTGGCAGCGACCCTTATGATCCCGTGAACCCCACCCATGTGCCGCTCAGCCCGTGGCTGCTGATCCTCCTGCTCCCGGCAGCCGCCGCGTTACAGATTCGCTTCCTTGCGAAGTCTTGCCGGGCGGTTCCAGTGTGATGTGAGATGGCTTAGATAGAAAAGCGCATTTTCAACCGGCACGTTGCTCGGTATGTGATTGCCGACGGCGAACATGAATCCGGGACAACCGAACGCCAAATCGAGCGTAGCGTCGACCTCGGCTCGAATCTCCGCCTGCGTCCCGAACGTGAGCGTCCGGCAGTCCACCTTGCTACTCACAATCACGTGGGTCTTTCCATATTTCGCCACGACCGGTTCGAGGAGCGTCATCGGCTCGAAGATGAACCCGTCGGCGCCCGCCGCCGCAATGTCATCCACGAACTCGCCGAAGTTGCCGTCAGAACAGAAGAGCACCTTCTTGCCGGCGCGCTTGAGCAGGGCCCACAACTCCGCGTAACGCGGGAAAATTGCGCGTCGGTAGAACGCAGGGTCCATGAACGCGCCTTCGGTCCACACCATGTCGTCGTGGCAGATGAAGACCTCGATCGACGTCTTTGCCCACGCTTTGTAATGATGCAGACTCAACCGGAAGATCGAGTCAAGCACTTTCTCGAACCGTTCCTGGTCCGCTGCGGCCGTCAGCAATATGTCCCAGCCAAACGTCTCGATGGCGCCCGACACAATCGTCTTGTAGTATCCGCCCGTGAAGACCTGATTCGGAAAGGCCGCCTGGCATTCCTGGTAGTGGTTCTCATAGAAGGCCACCAATCCATCGAAGTCGGGAAGGCCGTATTCCTTCACGGCATCGAACTCGAGCACCTGTTCAGGGTCCGTGAACGGGCATGCCTTCGGAGGCCGCTTGTCAACGCCCTGCTCGAGGAACTCCGCGTGTCCCATGTCGGTCACGCGCCCACGCTCCGACCACGGCATTGGCCCGTCATGCGTGCTCCACATGAAGTCCATCTCGAGGGCATCCTCGAACTTGCGTCCGTCTTGGGTCAACCGTCTGCGCAGCGCATCGTTGGAGCAGTACTCCGTATGCGCGATGCGCGGTGTCGGCCTCAAATGAATCGTGTCAATTCCGATCTGATAGCTCATGTTGTCATCTCAGTGCACCGTGCGGACAAGTCGGACGGATCGGACGGATCGGACAAAGTCCTACTGCGGTTTCCGCGGCTGTGCGACGCCCTCGTGCAGGTAGATCCAACGGTGGGCGCGCGTGGCGACTTGCTCGTCGTGGGAAACGATGACCAGCGTAATGCGATCCGTTTCATTAAGCCGCCATAACAGGTCCGTGATGTCGACACCGGTCCGCTCATCGAGGTTGCCCGTGGGTTCGTCGGCGAGGACGACGCTCGGGTTGTTGAACAGGGCGCGGGCGATGGCCACGCGCTGTTGCTCTCCGCCGCTGAGCTGGCCCGGCTTGTGGGTCATGCGTTCCTCGAGGCCGACTTTGGTGAGCAATTCGGTGGCCCGATCTCGGCAGGCGGCGCGGCGTGCGCCCTTGCAGAGGGCGGGCATCATGACGTTTTCGAGCGCGGTGAACTCGGGTAGGAGGTGGTAGAACTGAAACACAAACCCGACTTGCGTGTTCCGAATCTGATCGATGGCGTGCCGGCCAAGCTTCGAGATTGCGGTGTCACGGAAAAGAATTTCGCCGGATGTCGGGCGATCCAATGTGCCAATCAGATGGAGGAGTGTGCTCTTTCCTGCGCCGGATGGGCCGCTTATCGCCAGAATCTCGCCTTCGTAGATGGCCAGATCGACGCCGCGCAGAATCCGCAAAGCGCGGCCTGCGTCGTAGTAAGTCTTGACGACGTTCTTGCATTCGATGATCTTATTCATAGCGCAGCGCCTCCACGGGGTCCAGCCGCGCGGCGCTCCATGCCGGGTAGAGCGTCGAGATCCATGTGAGGAGGACGGCGGAAACGGTTATCCAGAGGATGTCCCAGGGAACGACGGCCACGGGAATCCGGTCGAAGTAGTAGATCTGGCTGTTGAAGAGGTCGATGTTGAAGATGCCGGCGATGAATTCGGCCACGGGGTTGAGGTTGTAGGCCAGCAAGGTGCCCGCGGCCACGCCGACAAAGGTGCCGCTCAAACCGATGAGCAATCCCTCGATCACGAATACACGCAATATGCCACCGCGGCTCACGCCGATTGTGCGCAGTATGCCGATGTCCCGTTTTTTCTCCATGACGACCATGATGAGGGTGCTCGAGATATTGAAGGCCGCCACGAGAACGATGAACGCCAGGATAATGAACATCAGGAACTTTTCTTGCTTCAGCGCGCCGAAGAAGGCTTCCTGGCTCTCATACCATGTCGTCGTGCGGAAGCCGAGTTCGCTGCTGATCCGCTGAGCGACCGCGTCCGCCAGGAAGGGATCGCGGAGCTTGCAGTGGACTGCCTCAACGCCCTCGCGCCCCGTAAGGAGTTCCATCGTTTTCGTGTTGACCCACGCAAAGTACATGTCGAAATCAGACATCTGCGCCTGTGAGATCCCGCTGACCGTAACCCATACACCGCGCCCCGCGCGAAGGCCCATTGGAGCCACCGTCTGGCGGGGAGTGAAGACCTGCACCTCGCTTCCAACGCGCGCGCCGATCTTCATGGCGAGCTTGTAACCGAGCACGATCTCTTTTTCGCCGGGCAGACGCCCCTCGCCGAATATGCGCCCGCCCTCATGTGTGAGATTGTCGGCAAGTTGGGTCACCTTCTGCTCGAGGACCGGGTCTACGCCGACAACAAACCCACCGGCATACTCTTCACGGTTACCGATCTTGGTTCGTAAAATGGCTTCGATCTGCGTCATAGGCCCGCTGGCAACGATCTCCGGGCAAACCCTCTCAATCAGTTTGATGACTTCTTCCGGCGCGCCGATGGTGGTTCCGCCGCGCTCCTCGACGATGAGATGGGAACGATTGCCGATAATGGTATCGCGAAGCGCGATGTCAAAGCCGGTCATCACGCTCATCACCACGATGAGGGTGATGACGCCGACGCTCACGCCCGCGATGGAAATCACGGTGATGAGACTGATAAAGCGGCTCTTGCGCTTGCCGCGCAGGTATCGCAGAGCCACATAGGACTCAAACCGCATCGAGTTCATCCTTTTCCGCAGATGACGCAGATGTGCGCAGATGTTTCGTAAGAACTAAACGCTTGTACTCGAGGCGAGGGGCTCCGAAATTCAAGAGCAGCGCTCGCTGCATGCCGGTGGCCTTAAGGTAGTGAATTACCTGGGCCTCATGGCAGGTGTCCAGCCGGCTGACGGCTTTTAGTTCGACGATGACTCCGTCGTAACAAAGAAAGTCGGCCCGATACTGTGAGACGAGAGGACGGTCCCGGTACAGCACTGTGATCGGGGCTTCGCGCCGGAAAGGTATGCCCCCGATCTCAAACTCAATAGCAAGAGCTTCTTGATATACGGATTCCAGAAATCCTGATCCCAACTGTGAGTGAACCGCAAACGCACAACCCAAGATTCTGTACGTTTCAGGATCTCGCTCGGCGTTTTCGGGCCGCGGGCTCATGCTGTCATCTAAAGCCATTGCATCTCAGTTATCTGCGTCCATCTGCGTCATCTGCGGATTACAGTGTCCGCAGTTGGGGGAACATGATCACTTCGCGGATCGAAGCGGAGTCCGTCATCAGCATAGCCAGGCGGTCGATGCCGACGCCGAGGCCGGCCGTGGGCGGCATGCCCACTTCGAGCGCCGTGATGAAGTCCTCGTCGAGGCACTGGGCCTCATCATCGCCCTGCTCTCGCAATTGGACTTGGGCCATGAATCGCCCGCGTTGGTCAATCGGATCATTCAGTTCAGAGAAGGCGTTGGCCATCTCGAGCCGTCCCATGAAGATCTGATAACGTTCCGTAAGCGCCGGGTTGCCGCGCTTGCGTTTTGCAAGCGGCGAAATCTCGATCGGATAGTCATAGAGGAAGGTGGGCTGCACAAGGAGCGGCTGGACGCGCTCGCTCATCACCGCATCAACGATCTTTCCATATCCCATGGCAGGGTCAACCTCGACGCCGATGCTCTCAGCCATTCTCGCGGCTTTTTCGCGGTCTCGCGTCGCCTCGAGGTCGATTCCGGTGAATTCCCGGATCGCCTCGAACAGCGCGATGCGTTTCCAGGGGCGCTTAGCGTCAATCGGCTCGCCCTGGTACTCGAATGTCGTCGATCCCTTTATTTTCTCGATGACGTAGACCAGCATCTCCTCGGTCTCGGCCATCAGTCCTATGTAATCCTGGTATGCCTCGTAGAGTTCCATCATGGTGAACTCGGGATTGTGCTTGGTGTCAACGCCCTCGTTGCGGAACGAGCGATTGATCTCGAAGACCTTTGTATACCCGCCGACGATGAGCCTCTTGAGGTAAAGCTCCGGCGCTATCCGTAAATAAAGATCGCGGTCATACGTGTTGTGATGGGTAATGAACGGGCGCGCCGTTGCACCGCCGGGGATCGGGTGCAGCATCGGGGTCTCAACTTCGAGGAAGCCTCGTGCCACGAGCCACTCGCGCATCGCGGAGATCAGAGCGGATCGCGTCCGGAACTTGTCCAGCACTTCGGGATTGGCCACCATGTCCAGATAGCGTTGGCGATATCGCGTTTCGACGTCCGTCAAGCCGTGGTATTTCTCGGGAAGTGCGCGGAGCGACTTGGTGAGGATCTCGTATGACTCGGCAAAAACGGTGATCTCGCCCGTTCGCGTCCGCCTGGTCTTTCCTGAGACGGCGAGGAAGTCGCCGATGTCGAGGTCGTCGAGTTCGGCATAAGGTGTTTCGCCGGTTGTCTTCTGGTTAAAGTAGACCTGAATGCGGGCGGTGTCGTCGCGCAGGTCCGCGAAACTGCTCTTGCCGTGGCTGCGGAAGGCCGTCATGCGTCCCGCAAGATCTACGTGGAGGTCGATATGCTCTTTGTCGGGCGCATCGGCCTCGGCCTTTTCGAAGGCGCGGCGGGCCTCTCCGATAGAGTGAGAGCGTTTGAAAGCGTACTTGAAGGGCTCGTCTCCGCGTTGGCGGATGCGCTCCAGTTTTCGGATTCGGTTTTGGATAAGGTCTTGTTCCGTGGAATGATGTTCTTCTTCGCTCATGCCGGTCAGTTGCTCTTTCGTTTAAGATCCCACTTGAGATAGCCTTCGATGAACGCCTCGAGTTCTCCGTCGAGAACACGGTCAACGTTGCTCGTCTCGACGCCGGTCCTGTGGTCCTTGATCAATTGGTAGGGCTGAAGGGTGTAACTGCGGATCTGGCTGCCCCACGCTACATCCTGCTGGCCGCAGCGTTGCGAGGCGAGATCGGCCTCTTTCTTCCTCATTTCTATGTCGTAGAGCTTTGACCGCAGAAGCTGCATCGCGACTGCACGGTTGCGATGTTGGGAGCGTTCGATCTGACACGCCACCACGATTCCCGAAGGCATGTGCGTCAGACGAACGGCGGAACTTGTCTTGTTGACTTTCTGTCCACCGGCGCCGCTCGAGCGGAACACGTCCATTTTCAGGTCTTCGTCGCGGATCTCGATCTGTACGGTCTCATCGACCTCCGTCAACACTTCGATGGCGACAAAGGATGTGTGCCGCCGCTTGTTGGCATCGAACGGCGAGATGCGGACCAGACGGTGCACGCCTGCTTCCGATTTAAGGTTGCCGTACGCGAACGGGCCGGACACGGTGATGGTGACGCTCTTGATCCCGGCCTCTTCGCCGGGCTGGTAATCGACGACCTCGGTCACGAATTCGCGGCGTTCGCAGAAGCGCATGACCATCCTGTAGAGCATCTCGGCCCAATCGCAGGACTCCGTGCCGCCCGCGCCGGGATGGATGCTGAGGATTACGTTCTTGGAGTCGCGCGGGTCGGTGAACAGGCTGTTGATCTCGAGCTGACGCAGTTTTTGTTCGAGGGTCTCCGCCTCAGCGAGGATCTCATGGGCGAGGGACTCGTCCTCTTCATCCTGGGCCAGTGAAACAAGCACATGCGCGTCCTCCAGTTCCCTGTGGATCTGATCGGGCGCCGCCACGGCATCCTTGAGCGACTTCAGCTTCTGGAGGACCTTTTGTGCGCTCTCAGGATCATCCCAGAATCCCGTGGCGGTCATGTCGTGCTCCAAGCCGGCAATCTGCGCCTTGACGCCGTCGACGTTCAGGCATCTGCGCAGTTCGGCCAGGCGCGCGATGTATTCCTCTATGCGAGCAGCTTCGATCTCGTACATGAAACTGTTACCTCTTGCTTATTCAGGCGTGAAAAAGCGGCGTGACCATATAGTACAGGACGGGCGCGGCGAAGAGAAAGCCGTCGGCACGATCGAGGACGCCGCCATGGCCGGGAAAAAGGAAACCCGAGTCTTTGACGCCTGCGGACCGCTTCATGAAGGACTCGACAAGATCGCCTATTTGAGCGGCCACGGACAAGATCGCGCCCGTGCACAAGAATCGCGCGAAGGACCACTGGGGCACGGCGAGCACAGGAAACGGGCTTCGTAGGAGATGGAATACGGCCATGCCCAATACGGCCGCCGCGAAACCCGCAACAGCGCCTTCCCACGTTTTGTTCGGGCTGACCTTGGGCGCCATTTTGTGCCGTCCGATCGCCGATCCGACTAGGTATGCGGCGGCGTCGTTGAGGGCCACTGCCGCGATGAGCATCGTGACGAGTGCGGGACCGGTGTGCGGAATGCCGCGCAGCAGCGCCATGTGGGCCGCGAACCAGCCGACGTAAACGATCCCGAATACCGACCCAGCCAATGCATAGATGCTGTGGCGGCCGCGGAACAGGTGA
>Ga0315274_10016212_pt1 | contig 10529 bp, 8 predicted proteins | sample YL17G02_20_MG_FD_203700 | JGI IMG/M metagenome (GOLD analysis project Ga0315274, IMG submission 203700) | Sediment microbial communities from Yellowstone Lake, YNP, Wyoming, USA - YL17G02_20 | ecosystem: Environmental > Aquatic > Freshwater > Lake > Sediment | place: USA: Wyoming | collected... | reverse complement strand
GCTGCGGGCAAGAAGAAGGGCGGCAAGAAGAAAGGAGCGCCGGCAGTGGCGAGAGGAGAGAAACTCAACAACATGAACGTCATCGTCATCATTGCGGACTCTTTGCGCGTGGATCACGTCGGCGGTTATGGCAGCAAGATCAAGACCCCCAACCTTGATCGTTTCGCAGCCGAGAGCGCCGTGTTCGACGAAGCCTACGCCGAAAACCTTCCGACCATGCCGTCGCGCACGGCGATGTGGACGGGGCGCTTTTTGTTCTGGCAGCGCGGTTGGCAGCCGCTGGCGATGAATGATTATCCGATGGCCGAGATTTTCTGGGACCGCGGGATGACGTCCGCCTACATTACCGACGTCTATCACATGCACAAGCCGATTTACAATTGCGGGCGCGGGTTCGACACGACCGTCTTTATTCGCGGGCAGGAATATGACCCATGGATTGTGGACCCGGCGATCAAAGTGGATATCACTCGCTATCATCGCCTGCCGGGCGACAATCGAGACGAAATGTGGCGGCAGCGATACGAGCAGTATTTGCGCAACGTGTCGGGATTCAAGACCGAGGAAGATTACTTTGCTCCGCGCGTCGCCAAAGAGGCGATTCGCTGGCTCGAATATGTCACAAAGACGAAGAAGGATAATCTGTTCCTGTGGGCTGACTTCTTCGATCCGCACGAGCCGTGGGACCCGCCGTCGCCGTATCGCGACATGTATGATTGGGGCTACAGCGGTCTGGCAATGATTGATCCGGTCCCCGGCGAGTGGAAAGGCTATATGAGTGACACAGAGTTAAAACACACGCGGGCGCTCTACGCGGGCGAAGTGACGTTCGTGGATAAGTGGATCGGCATCCTGCTTGATCGCATCCGTGAACTCGGCCTGTGGGACAACAGCCTGATCGTTTTCACGAGCGATCACGGCGAGCCGCTGGGCGAACACGGCTATGTGCGAAAGGCCTTTCCGCGCAACTACGAAGAACTGGCGCACGTGCCGCTGGTGGTGCGCCATCCGAAGGGCGTGGGCGCGGGAAAGCGGTTTCCGGCCTTTGTGCAGCCGCCCGATATGCTCCCAACGATTCTCGAATTGAAGGGAATTCCGAAAGAGGGCTTGCGATTGGATTACCGTGCGCCGGTCAACCTTACGTTTCCGCAAGACGTTGTCGTTCAGTCCGAGAATGTCCGTCTGACAGGTCAGACCTTTTTGCCGGTTCTCGAAGGCCGCGCCGAGTCAATCCGTGACTTCGCGGTCACCGCCCATCACAACGCGCAGTGGTCAATCCGAACGAAGGAATGGGCGTATCTGTATAACGTGAACAAGAAGGCACCCAACGAACTGTACGACCGTGTTAAGGATCGCGCGGAAATGAAGAATGTCGTCGCGGACCACAAGGACATCGCCGCGGCGCTTGAAACCAGAGTGCTGGAATTCGCTGAGTCGCTGAAAACGTAGAAGCGGTTGACTCCATAAAACCGGTTATTCTCTTTCCGATATAAAATGCTGGTTGCTCGCGATAATTGAAGGAGTCGAAGACGCATTGCACTATTCTCGAGTCCGGACAATCCGAAAGCCGCAGAAGTCGCTCCCGGCACGAGGGGGAAGCCTGCCACGATCGCTCGTAGGCCAATTCCTGGGAACAACAAGCCACGAACCGCCACGCACCACCCGGTATTTACCATCTGCTGGTCCTGTGGGATTGGCGCGTGGCGACTCGCTGTAATACTTTTCGCCGAACCAGTCCAAGCACCACTCGGCCACGTTCCCGAGCATGTCATATAGCCCGAACTTGTTCGGCTTGAAGCTGCCCACCGGCGCAGTCCCCTTTTCGAGCGAGAAATCATTTGATCGGACATTATTCTTCTCCAGCCATTCGCGAATAAGGTCCCTGCCCACGCCGCTCGATGTGTCCGCAGACTGACCCATCGTCTCATCGTCGTCTCCCCTATAGCGATCACTCTCCGTTCCTGCCCGACATGTATATTCCCACTGTGCCTCCGTCGGTAGTGTGTAAGACGTGCCGGTCTTCTCCGACAGCCAGTCGCAAAACGCCTTTGCATCATTCCACGACACATTCACCACCGGCTGAGTGTCCGCATCCAGGTCGTAGTCATGCCGCGTGTTGCTGGAATGGCCAGGGCGAAACTTCCGGAACTGTGCGTTGGTCACTTCGAACTTGCCCATCCAAAACCCGTCGAGCGTGACCGTGTGCACCGGATGGTCATCCGTGAAATACTTCTCGTCACCCGCCTTGCCGTGGTACCTTTTCACCATGTCTTCCGGACTCAGGCGGCTGCCCATCTGAAACGTCCCGCCGGGTATCCAGACTATCTCGAGGTTCAACCCGGCATACGTCTCGGTGTAGCTTGTCGTTTCATTCCCCGCACCAGTTGCCTTCTGTTGCCCGCTCTGTGCCTGAGCCACAGATAGGCAAAACACTGCCGCGGCGACTAATTCCACTCCTCGTCTCATTGCTCTGTGCCCCTCTTGTTAAAGTGAGACCTCATCGAACTGAGACAGGTTGACAACCTACCCGCAGCGCCCGCGCTCCCTGCTTCGCCAAAACGCTTCGCCGCGGCGAGTGCGCGGCGTGTCCTATCTCTTTCGCGCTGCCTTTTCGGCCTCTTTCATCGCGCCGCGGAACCAGGCGAGGCTTCCTCGATCAGGCCGCCGCTGCCTTCGCATTCGAGACTGAAAACGCCCTTATAGCCGTTCTTCAGAAGAATCTCGATGCACCTGCGAATGTTGCCGGCGTTGACGCCGGCGCCGATCGCGCATTGGCTCATGGCGATGCCGGTTGCCTTGCCGCGAATCGCTTCGGCCAGCGAGGGGCTTACGTCCTTGATGTGGCAATGGCTGATGCGGTCCTTGAACTGTTCGACAAACGCGACCGGGTCCTGGCCCGCGATAAACGTGTTGCCGGTGTCCATGTTCATGCGCAGACAGGGCGAGTCGCAGAAGCCCAGCATTTCGGCCATGAATTTGGGCTTGGTCGTGAAATAGCCGTGCGGCTCGATGTTGATAATGACGCCATAGGCTTCGGCGACGCGCACGATGTCAACATAGCAGCGCTTCATCAGCGCCATCGCCTCGCGTTCGGTCATGCCGTCGGGCTTGGTGCGATTGTCGGTCGTGTCAATGCACGGCGCGCCGACCAGTTTCGCGTAGCGAATGGCGTGCTTGACGTATTCGACGCCGATGGTCGCGCCCTCGAAAAGACTCATCGGAAAGGCCGCGTCAATCTGCGAGAATCGAAGACCATAGCTGTCCAGTTTCTTCCGCAAGAGCACCGGGTCTTCGTAGGACGCGATGTGTGGATAGTAGCCGAGGGCCTGGATGTAAGCGCAGCCGTCTATCAAGCCGCACTCGATGAACTTGAGGCCGTTCTTCTGCGCCCATTGCATCGTCTGCTCGAAACTCCAGTTGCTGCTGTTGAATGCGTCGGTGTGAAAACCAATTCCGGCCATAGTCGAGCCTCCGTGCGTGAAATGGAATTGCCGAAGATGAAACAAGGGCTTGACAATCATTACTTGATGCCCATTCGAGCCGCCTCGTCTGGCGTCACGCCCATCGCCACGGTGACTTTGTCGGATTCTACCTGACCCCGGGCATCGGCGTAGGCGTCGAGAATGATCCTCGATCGGACCATCTGTTCCAGGTCCTGCCATTTTGACCAGATCACGTACAGATGGGTCGTGAACGGATTTGGGCGTTCGATGATGATCTCTGGTTCGCCGCTTTCTTTCGGACTCTCCAATTCAGCTTTCAGGTCGGCCCGAAGGGTTGCCTCTTGGGGCGCCTCTGCTTTTTCCAGCTTCTCTCGTATTGGCATTGTTCATCTCCTTAAAGCAGCATGATTGTTCGCCAGCCACTCAACTTGGAAGATGAATCGGGCAGCATCATTCTCGCCGGCCGGTCCAGGCCGGTTGGTTGGCGAGTCGCCGGACAATTTCCTGAATTGATTGAATGAGCTCGCACCCGCGCCTTTGAAGTACTCTCTCGTTGATCTTGTAATCTCCCTCTGCATCTCTTGAAACGCCTGGTTGTCCCCTCATCCATTCCCAATCCTCCAGGATGTATCCGTCTGCAACGAAATGAGTACCACGCCGATCGTCATCTTGAAGCCGTCCCTTAAGGAGAACCAGGAAACACGGAATTCCCTCCTTTCGCATCTTTGTCAATGTGTCGAGAATATGCGAGCGATAGCCCCAGAACCCTCTGCCTTCGCTCGTCACATGAACGTGCAACAACCCGACTCGTGTCAAATAGAGCTCAGTCAAAAGGTCAGCAAATCCGATCCCGGTTTTCTTCTTGGATTCTCGCGGATCGATTTGTGGCAACCCATTTTCTTTGAGTACTTCACGGAACCGTCCTCGAATCATCTCCGAATTGTCTGTTCGTGACATGACACAGCCTCCTGAGTCTAGTCTCTGGTGGCCAAAAGAACGCGTGGTATCCGCTTCACCCTCTCACATAACAATCTCCTCTGCCTTCGGATCGAACTTCACCGCCTTGCCGGAGCGCAAGGATAACATTCCCATCTGGAGCGCGGTCTGGACATGAAAGGCCAGTTCGATATTGGCTTGCGGCGTTTCGCGCGTTCGGACGCAATTCAGGAAATCCTTCCAGTGATTAACCATGGTGTCGGCGCCGCCTTCGCGCGTGGTCTGCCGGCTGACGGGAATTGTGCGTTTCTCTTTTTGCGGCGATCCCTCGGTCGGCGCGATCGAGATGTTCTGCCCCTCGAACGTGAGCGTGGCGTCCCAGCCGCGGAAGACGTCGGGGATGCCGAAATTATTCGCCTGAGTTCCGAGCACCGCAATCGTCAGCTTTTCGGGATAGTCAATCAACATATTGAACGTGTCGGGCACCTCGCGCTCGGTGTAGCGGAACATGCCGCCCGTCGCCACGACCACGCTCGGGAACTTGACGCCCAGCACTTTGACAATCGGCGTGAGCGTGTGGGGAAACAAGTCGGTCGAGGGGCCGCCCGCGTAGTCCTCGTACATGCGCCAGCGGAAGAAACGGCTAACGTCGAAATCGCGCTTGGGCGAGTCGCCGAGAAACTTTTCCCAGTTGAGGTCGGGGCCGGGTTTGGCGTCCTTGTCATCAATAGGCATGCCGCGTTCGCCCCAGTCGCCGACGCGAAAATAGCCGCACTGGGCGTGGACGGGATTGCCGATGGCGCCTTCGCGCACCAGCTGTTCGGCTTGCCGCCAGACGGGATCGCCGAGGCCCTGGGTGCCGGCCTGAAAAACGCGCTTCGTTTGGCGCGCCACCTGGGCCATCTTCTTCGTCACCTCGAACTGCCGCCAGTGGCTGATGGGCTTTTCGCAATAGACATCCTTGCCCGCGTTCATCGCGTCAATGGCCTGATAGGCGTGATGATGATCGGGCGTGGCAATGACGACGACGTCCACGGCGGGGTCGGCGAGAAGTTCCTTGTGATCCATATAGACGCGCGCGCTGGTGCCGTCGGCCTTCTTGTTGGCGCGCGGCTTGTAGGCGTCACACACGGCGACGATCTCGATCTTTTCGCCGTCCTTGATGAGTTTTCGGATCGTGCCGATGTGCGCGCCCGATCGTCCGCCGCAGCCGATGACGCCGATGCCGATTTTGTCATTCGCTCCCGCCGCCTGCGAGTAGGATGCGGCAGACAACGTTGCAGCAGCCGAACTTGCCAGAAACGTTCTACGAGTGATCGTCTGCGTCATTTCCTGTCCTCCTTCATATCATTCCAGAGTGCATTCAAATCCCATTTCTCTCTTTCCGGTGCGTCGGCGGCAACAACGCGATAGCGCAAATTCCAAGGATCACCGGATTTCAGGATCTTTGCTTTCGCGAAATTCGGCGAACTCGAAATGAACTGCATTCCCTTGCCGAGGACGAAGTAGCGCGTCGGGTGGATGTCGTTTCCTGGATGATCGAGAATCGCCGCCAGAACCGGGCGGCCGCTTTGAAGGCCCGACAGGGCGCACCAGCGGGCGGGCTGGCCGTGACATTTCGTGTCGCCCTCCGCTCCTTCCGAATTCAAAAAGCGCGGCTCCGCAAACGGCCCCATGCGCAAGGTCAGGCCGTGATATTCGCGCGGCTTGCCGGGATCGGAACCGAACACAACTTCGGGTGCGGCGGCGGTCAGCGCGATGTCAACGTCCACGATCTGCAGGTTGCCGCGCGGCGGAAGAAAACGCCATTCGCGCTGCTCTTTGACCAGCACCGAGCCGTCTTCGCGCGCCCAGTCGTTGGCTTCGCGAATCGCCACACCGCCGCCCGCCAGCGTGGCCATCGTCACGTCGCGCGGGATCATGCGCCCGCGCCGGCCCGGCGGCGAATTGACCTCGGCCCAGAAATCCACTCCCGATACGTCGGGCCACCCCACGCACAAGCCGCGATGATGAATGTGATCGGCCGGCGCGTCGTAAGTCACGCAGCGGTGATCGGGCGTCCACAGCGGGTGGATGAACGACTTGTCGAGCGCCGGGCCGGAATGGTGGATGGCCACTTCGCGCCCGCCCGACATCACGCGAATCAGTTCGGATGGCGCGCCCCTTGCCACGAGATTGCTCGCGGGCGGCGGCGCCGGCCAAGCCATCCCCGCCAGGAAAAGCAGCTGCACCAATACGTTCGCGCCAGACACGGCCATCGTGAGGCTCTTTGCCATCGCCGCTCCTCGCACGTGGGAATCATACCGACGCTTTCAGCAACCGCCTTGGAGATAGCCGCCGGCCGAACCAATGTCAACAGAGGATGTGGACGCAGTGGACGGGATGGACGGGATGGACATACTTGACGGCGCAGCGCAGCCGTCCCGCTATCTGCTTGACGACACGAGCGAACCGTAGCAGACATCCACCGACGATCGCTGTACGGATCACTCAACTTCGTTCGAGAAAGGCGGCCCATGGCTCGTGTGACGAAACCTGAACTCCTGTCGTCCCTGAAAGACGCGAGCGCCGAGTTCGTCGAGATGGCGATAGCCGGCGGCGGGTCGGCCATCATCACGACGCGCGGCGCGCGGGTTCTCGGACTTTTTCCCGGCAAAGACCCGGCGGCGCACAACGCGCTTTGGACAAACGAACTGATCGCCGATCTGCTCGCCGGCAAAATTCGCGATTGGGAAGGCGAAGGGGCCGGCGGTGTGGGCGGCGAACGGCTCTGGGTTTCGCCCGAACGCTCATTTTACTATCGCCAGCCCGAAACATTCGGCGAGTGGTTTGCGCCGCTCGCCATGGACCCGGGCAACTATCGTCCGGTGCGCAGCGAAGGCGACCGAACGCCGGCGTATGAGAACGTCTTCGACCTCGAGGACGTCCGCGCCGACCGCACCTATGGCGGCGTTCGGCTGACGCGGCGGTTCAAAGCCATAAGCGACCCGTTCGCCGGCAACCACGCGCTCAAAGCCATGATGCCTCGCCTGCATTACGCGGGCGTGCGAAAGACCGACTCGATCGAGTTGCCCGACGCGCCTGCCCACGCGAAGATCGGCCTGTGGACCCTGGCCCTGGTGGACCCTGCGCCGCCCGACGGCGTGGGGACCGTGGTCATTCCCGTGCGGCCGGGAGCCAAGGCGATTGACTACTTTGGCGGTCTGACCGACGAGCGCTCGGTGGCCCGCCGCGACTACGTGGCGTTTCGCATTGACGGCCAGTCGGTCGGCAAGATCGGCGTCCGGCCCGAAGACCTCGACCTGCGCCGCGCCGCGCAGATCGCGGCCTTCCTGCCCTCGCGCACCAAGAGCCGGCTCCTGCTGGTGATTCAGCGGTCGTCCGATGTTCCGCGCACTCAGGACGAATGTCTCGACGAGGCCAAAGCCGACCCGGCCGGCCCCAAGGGCGCGATTCAATCGTATAACAACGGCCCCGGCGCCGATCCCAATGCACCCTACAAACGCTTCGGCGAAATCGAGATTCAGCTGGCGGCTGCTCAGCCGACCGGCGAAGGACGAACGCCGGCGGCAACGGCCATCAGCGACCTGCTCGCTTTCGAAGGCTCGCGCGAAGACATTCTGAAACTCGGCAAGTTGGTTCTGGGAACGGGTGAGATTCGGCTCTTCGAATAACGATGAACGAGGGAGTGCTGACACTTGGCCGCTGAGTGCTGAGTTGAGGTAAAGGGGCTAATATGATCTGGAACCAGATGTACACGCCGTTGGGCAACCTGTTCGTGTCGGCGCTCGTCGCGGCCATCCCTGTTGTTGTTCTCCTCGGACTGTTGGCGTTCTTGCACGTGAAGGCCCACTGGGCGGCGCTGGCCGGTCTGGCGGCGGCCTGGGCCATCGCGGTGGTGGTCTATGGGATGCCGCCCGTTCTGGCGACCTCGGCGGCAGGCTATGGAGCGGCGTTTGGCCTGTTTCCGGTCGGCTGGATCGTTTTGAACGCCATTTTCGTTTACGACATCACGGTCAAAACGGGGAAGTTCGAGATCGTCAAACACTCGGTGGCCGCGCTGGCCGCCGACCGCCGCATCCAGCTGCTGCTGATCGCCTTCAGTTTCGGCGCGTTCATCGAGGGCGCGGCCGGCTTCGGGACGCCTGTGGCCATTTCGGGCGCCATGCTGATCGGGCTCGGTTTCCGCCCGTTGGAAGCCGCCGGTCTTTCGCTCATCGGCAACACCGCTCCCGTGGCCTATGGCGCCCTGGGGACCCCGATCATCACGCTCAACGCCGTCACCGGTCTGCCGCTCGAGCAGCTGAGCGCCATGGTCGGCCGCATGCTTCCGTTTTTTTCCGTCCTGATTCCCTTCTGGCTGGTCGCGGCCATGACGGGCGTGCGCAAGATGTGGGAAGTCTGGCCGGCCTGCTTGACGGCGGGAGTGAGCTTTGCCATCGCGCAGTTTCTGATCAGCAACTTCCACGGTCCCTGGATCGTTGACATCTCCGGCGCCCTTGTTTCGATGATGGCGCTTGTCATTCTTCTCCGTTTCTGGAAGCCGCGCTCGCTCTGGCGCTTCGATCATGAAGAGAACAACAACGATCCGCCTGCCGCGGCCGCCGTCGCACCGGCACACTCCCGACGCACAATCGTTATTGCCTGGATGCCGTGGATTCTGCTGTCGGTCTTCGTTTTTGTGTGGGGAATCCCGCAATGCAAAAAGGCTCTGGACCGCATCTCGATCGTCAAAGTGACGGTTCCGTATCTGGACAAAGCCGTCTGCCGCATCCCGCCCGTTGTTCCGAAACCCGAGCCGGAGGCAGCGGTCTTCAACTTCAACTGGCTCTCCGCCGCCGGAACCGGCCTCATGCTGTCTGGGATCATTTCGGGCCTGCTGTTGGGGTTGAATCCGGCCGAGTTGGCGCGCACCTACGGCAAGACGCTGTGGCGGGTGCGCACGTCGCTGTTGACCATCTCCGCGATGCTGGCGTTGGGCTTCACCTCGCGCTATGCGGGTCTGGACACAACGATGGGGCTGGCGATGGCCAGCACGGGCAGCCTTTTCCCGTTTTTCTCGCCGCTGCTGGGCTGGCTGGGCGTGGCGCTCACGGGCAGCGATACGTCGTCCAACGTTCTCTTCGGCAATTTGCAGCAAGTATCCGCGCAGCAAATCGGTGTCTCGCCCATCTTGACGGCGTCGGCCAATGCGGCGGGCGGAGTGATGGGCAAGATGATTGACGCGCAAAGCATCGTCGTGGCCAGCGTGGCGACGGGCGGAGGCGCCTCGGCCGGCGACATCCTGCGCTACGTCTTCTTCCAGAGCCTTGTGCTGGCGCTGATGGTGGGCGTGCTCGTCTATCTCCAGGCCTATGTTTTTCCGTGGATGATCCCCTGAGCCGCGCCAGTCTGGTGGTTCCCGCCTGGGTCCGCATTTCTCACCAATCACAATAGCCGCGACACGCCGTAGCCGCCGAAGCGATGAGGCGGACCCATTCCCAACAAAGGCGCCAAAGGCGACGGGGGCATCATCGAAAATCGGAGGGGCACGCGCTGTCATCCGAATCTTTATCGCTCTCCTCGGAGGCTCTTGCAGAAGTCGGAGCGCCGGCGGCCTCGCCGGTGTTTTTCCGTCGTTCTGCGGCTGAATCCTGGCTTAAAAGACCGGCGAGGCCGCCGGCGCTCCGACACATGCCTCATTCTGCAAGAGACTCCTCGTGATGGAATTGAGCTTGACAGGCCCCTGCTGTTCGAGCAATTCTCACAACCAAAGGTAGGTGATGGCCGATTGCGAGTCCGAGCGGGGGGAGCTGCGCCTGATTGAATGTTGCATGAGGACGGGGGAAAAGGATTTCATGGTCTGGCGGGTGGTAATCGCCAAAGATGCCACTTGCCACACGCGGCGGCGTTCCTTTGCCACCCATCTCCTTGCAGGCGGTTATGACATTCGAACGGTCCAGGAACTCCTGGGGCGCAACGATGTGCGAACGGCCAGGATTTACTGCTCGGAGCAGAAGTACGGCTACATTCATCATCCCATTCCGTCATTGCGAGGAGCCGTTTTTTGGCGACGAAGCAATCCCAGACACGGGCCAGCCCCCGTCATTGCGAGGAGCCGTTTTGTGGCGACGAAGCAATCCCGGACGCGGGCCAGCCAACAGCGAGATT
>Ga0315274_10016211_pt1 | contig 10529 bp, 13 predicted proteins | sample YL17G02_20_MG_FD_203700 | JGI IMG/M metagenome (GOLD analysis project Ga0315274, IMG submission 203700) | Sediment microbial communities from Yellowstone Lake, YNP, Wyoming, USA - YL17G02_20 | ecosystem: Environmental > Aquatic > Freshwater > Lake > Sediment | place: USA: Wyoming | collected... | reverse complement strand
ATTACCATTAACTCTACCGGCGGTGCATCAGATCCAGGGTTCTACGGTATTACCGTTATGCAGTCCGATGGTCTTCAGTCCGCTAGGGGTGTTAATACCATTAAGTTCCTTTCTGACAATTTCTATCTTAAACAACATCCAGGGGATACAGATGAAGTAACCGTAAACTTTAGAGAAAAGCGGTATGACATTTTAGAATCTATTAGCTTCCAGTTCGACTATCCTGTATTAGAACACTACTTCCTAGATAGCTATGCCTTCTTCCCCTATACCGTTGAAGCAGTCAACCTAGTTACTCAGTCAGGGCAGGCACAAGTAGGATTCTACATTCGTAATCCTCTTGAAGGTTATGAAAGAAATCCTGGCATTTCTATTCAGGGTTTGGACCCCTATCTTGTACAAGCAAATAAATTTCGGGATACTCAATATTCAACGGGCAACAACGTAGTAAATATTGGGCAAGAACTGATTCTAGCGGTGTTCTATCTAAACCAGAACCCGAAAGCAATTCGTGGGTCTGTTAGAATTAGGAGACCAAATGCCGTCTAGGTTCATATATGACAATAAGAGGCTAGTTAATACTTTGTCTATGGGAGTAGACACTGCGGTATCAGGTAATTCTGCGGTTGTATCAAATCTTAATGGTAATACATATAATATAACGGATAAAATGACAGTTTCTTCTTGGGTAAGATATACAAAAACACCTCCGAATACTGGTATGGCTATTTTTTCTAATTCAAATACTACAGTTTTAGCTATAACAGATGGATGGATGATTGATACGGCGCAAGTAACACCAAGATTTCAATTCGCCATTTTTAATGGAACTAGAAGAGATGCAAGTAGTACCGCATCAATTCCTATAAATACTTGGTTTCATGTGGTTGGAACTTATGATGGTGCAACTGTGGCTATTTGGGTAAATGGGGTTATAGGAGGTACAACGGTTGCTACTACTGGTAATATTTCAGTTAATGCCGCTGCTAGACTTAGTATTGGTCGCATTGGTGCCAGTACTGGTGGGTTAACTGCTACAAATCTTTTTATAGATGAATTAACTCTTTGGAATATTGGAATGAACCAAAATGAGGTTAGAGCTTTATATAATTCAGCCCGTCCAACAAATCCAATAATACATAGTAGAGCATCTAATTTACAAGTATGGTATCGTATGGGAGATGGAGATGTTTCCCCCAATATTAGAAATAGGGCTCCTGGTGGCCTACCAGCAACAGCGGTTTTAGCGGGTGCGCCGTTACCTACTTTTCGCCCAAATGTCCCTTGGAGAGGTTAGTATGAAAGTCAAAGGAGATCTACAAGTAACTAAGCCAAAATAGCTTGTAAACCCCAGTAAAAATTCAGATAATTATTTAGGACTATCTTCTGGGAGGAAATAGGATACTATGGCGGAAAAAAACTACGATCAAATCAATAGAGTGGTAATAGACAGGGAGACCAAGGCACATGAGCGCAAGCGGGCTCAGGCTGAATCTGCTGAGGAGCAGCTAGGGGCATTTATTAAGAAAGCCCTTAAGAACCCGGAAACAATGAACAATTTGGCTAAACAGGGTGTGGATGTGGCTAAGAACAAGCATACCCTAAATGACTATATTAAAAGAAACAGCAGTGGTGAAGGCTACGGTATTGTTGAGGAAGGGGTTGTCACTGGGCTGGAAGAGCGCCCCTGGGAACGCGACTAATGCCGTTTATATCAAATGATAAAATAATTGAAAAAGATGTACAAATTGGCCTACTTACAGCCCAAGTTGCAGGTTTAGAGAGAGACGTATTAAAGGCTGTAGAGCGTGCGGAACTGCTTGAGAAGAGAATAATGGTCCTTCAGGACGTTATTATTTCTATCCGGGCGCCTGAAGCCTATAATGATATGCGGAACGATCAGGGAGTAGACGATTCGGTAAACACCAGGAGCGTTCTAAAGAATCTTAGTAATATGTCTAAGTATGAGCAGGCTTGGTTCCAAAAGATGGAAGAGCCCTCTTTTAAAGATGCTGATGATATGATTGAGATTCTGTCTTCTGGGTTCGGTGCCCCTAAGGCAACCTCAGTCCATGAGAATGACGAATCATGATGGATTCAAGCAAATATAAGAGCGGCTATCTAAATATGATAGATGGCATCCCTACGGGCGATCCCAAGGTAGGTAATGCTATTGAAACGTATGGTTCTGCTGTAGATATTAACCGGCAGAGCCGACAATGGGTCAGGGCAGTCCAATGGATAGAAAACATTCTATTCAGTATGGGGCGTCATTATATTGACGATATGATGGTTTCAAGGCTTTCTAGAGATACCAATGATAACCTCTCTGTTGTAAGAGACGCTACACGAAGTATCCCTAGGCCGGTAAACGATATGATCGGCCGGTATGTTGAGACCAATATTGCCCTTTTGACGGAGAATAGACCCAGACCAAGGGTCACCTCTAAATCAGATGCTACTGAGGATCAGGACGCAGCAGAGCTTTCCGAACTAACTCTAGAATATCTCTGGGAAGCTTTGGACATGCCCGAGAAGCACAGGGAATTAGCACGTATCATTCTGCATTGTGGTGTCGCATGGATGGAAGTTGCATGGGATGAGGTAACTCCCCGGCGGCTTTCAGCAGGTGCCACAGAGCAAACGAATCAATCTTTAATTCCAGGGCTACCCGGAACCCCCCCAGTAGCAATTCCTATTAATAGAACCACTGGTGGTCTCGATCCATTTGCAGTTGGGGCGGGCTCTGGCAAGGTAAACTTGATGGAGTTCGGGGATGTAAGTGCCCGAGTTATCTCACCTTTTGAAATGCACCTACCCTCAGTTCACACATGGAACGGTGAGGAAATGGGTTGGGTAATGCGGGAGTGGTACTCCCCCAAAGAGGTTCTGATTGACAAGTACGGAGCCAGCAAGAACAAGGCGAAGCTTACTAAGTCAGAGGGCTGGTATGTTGACAACCTAGACAAGGCTGGAACGATGAACATTCAGAATCTTCCCCTATGGTGGTGGGAGAGGCTGACCGACCTAGTTGAAGGACCAGGGCCATCTCTTTATGTTGGAACCCCGGAACTATGGGACGGATATACCGTTTGCCGTATATTTGATAGGAAACCTTCTCCGATGTGGCCGAATGGAAGGACAGTCATTACAGCAGGGAATCAGGTTCTCTATGACTCCCCCAAAGACAAGGGCGCAAGAGCCTTCAATCCAAAGTGGCCCACACGATGGCACCCGTACACTAGGTATCGGTGGGAAGGCGTTCTTGGCTCCATGTACGGTAGATCATTAGTAAGCAAGCTGCTTCCTAAGATCAAGAGAGTTAACGCAATTGACACAGCCCTGATTATGTGGCGCAGGACTATTCCTATTGCTACGTGGATTGTGCCTAAGGGTGCATGTGTAGTAGAAGATAACTTTAGCGGAAGGCCAGGGCAGATTTGGGAATACGACCCACGTCGAACATCTCAAGCTGCACCACAGCCTGTTAACCCTCCTCCATTTCCAGAAGCGGCTCTCAAGGAGAGGGAGATCCAGCTTGCAGAGATGGAGTTCATTTCAGGTACTGAGCAACTACTAAGAGGACAGCGGCCTACGGGTGTAAACTCAGCAGCCATGTTAGACGTACTTAGGAAGCAGGCTCTAGCGAGCCGGTCTGCTATTTTGCAGGCTTGGGATGAATCAATTCAGGAAGTTGGGACATCCCTACTTCAAGAGACAATTAGTCACGTTCAAAAGGATATGAGATACGCCGAGCGTATTCGTATTCTAGCGCGTGAGAAGTCAAGTAGACTTACGATTCAGGAGTTCAGTGGTTCTGACCTTTCTGATAACGTAATCGTTAGAGTGGACACAGCATCTCTTGCCCTTGTATCTAAGGAAGCACGGGAAGCTAAGGTGCTGGAATTCCTACAGTATGCTCCTTCACTAATGCAGCTACCGCTTCAGTTGCGGCAGGCAATCGTGGAAGAGCTTGGATTCAAGAAGACTCTTACTCCCCAAGGCCCAGATGTTGAGCGAGCTAAGAGAATGCTCAGTTGGATTAGAACGCAGCACTTTGAACGGGTTATCCCAATGCCTGAAGACGATCCCCAGATCTTCTTCGAAATATTCTCTAATGCTTCTAAGGCTGACGAGTTCTGGGATTACAATGAGCAACAGCAGAAAGCACTTCTATTCGTACTCGATACTTATAGAATGCAGCTAATGATGAAGCAACAGCAATTGATGAAGCTTCAAGCAGCACAAGCGGGGATGGGCATGAAACCACAGGGAGGTGGAGGGGCTGAGCCAGGGGCAGCAGGAGACGCAGGTGGTGGAGGGATTCCTTCAGGTAGAGGGCAGTAATGCTAAACTATCGTAGTGCATTTAAAGAACTGTCAAATGCTAAACAAGGCTTCTTCGCACCAGATGCTGATAAAGCACAGCAGTACCTAAAGTCTGAGTTTGCTAGAGATCCTATAGGTTTTAAAAATCAAAACATTGCTGAAGGGAAGTTACAGAATAAGGTTGGTAAGAGAGAGACTCCAATAGGAGAGTACCCTAAGTTCCGTGCTGGTAAAGAGAAGAAACCAGTAATTTATCCAGGCTAAGGAGTCGATATGGCGAACTTACAAAGTAAAGCAGCCAACACGAGTCTAGGATTCGGTGGGAGTCCTATAGGTTCAATATCAGAAGTAAAGTCTAGTCAAGAGGTTGCAAACCCATACTATGTCGCGCCACAGAAATATATGGTAGATGTTTCCTCCCCGGCACAGAAAGAAGAGAGAGAGCACGGTAACTATCTTCAGAGAAACATAGAAATGATGAATGGGGGATACCGTCCTCCAACATTTGATGATGCGGCGGATATGGATAAACCTATTTATGCTAGGAGACAAACTGGTGGGACGGTGTTCGAAGATGAACAAGGAGTAAATCCTTTAGGACCAGAGCACAGATCCTTGCGCTGGGCAAATTTACCTTTCGGTGCCACAATGAACTCTAGAACTCTTGAACAGGCTCTCGCAGATACTCAGTATAGAACTGCGCTAGGTAATTTAAAAAAAGCTGTTAAAGGGTCCGGTATTATGAGCGAGGAAACCGCCAGTGCCAAGGATGCATTCGACGACGCCGGACAACGCCAGGAAGATGCAAACCGCGCGAACAAAAGATGGGACAACTCTAGTATATATCCTGCTCAAGGTGTGGCGATAGCTAAAGCAGCACAACAAACCGCAGACAGAAAGGAACAGCAAGATGCCGCAGAAAAAGCAGCAAGAGATAAAGCAAATAGTGCGACTACCAAGGAAGAGGTCGCGGCGCTAAACAAAGAGGAGCAGGCCGCGAAACAGGAGGCTTGGAACAAATCAAGAGACAACCCAGGACAAGTTGCAACAACAGCGGCTGAGGCTATAGCTCAGATTAGGGCGCTTCAGGCCGAGGGAATAACTACTATAGCGCAAGCTAGAAAGGCTCTTCAGGCTGAAATAGCTAGCGGAGGAATAAGTACGTGGGCAGACGCAGTTGCTGCTACTAAGGCTGCTGTTAGTGATCCAGCGGAACAGATTAGGTTACAGAATGCTTGGAATGCGTCAAGAGATAACCCAAATCAACCAAACTGGTCAACAGCAGCAGAGGCTAATGCGGCTATGGCAGCGGAACAAAAGGCACAGCAAGATGCTTGGAATGCCTCAAGATCTAACCCTGCTCCTATTGAAGGTCAAGATCCTTCTGTTCGTCCAAATATCGCCCCACAATCAACAGTTAGAAACATCATCGCTCAACTTGGGGGGGCAGGGCCTTTGGGTGCCGGTGGGTGGGGTGGGGGAATGAATAGACAACCTGAAAGTATATTTAGTAATACCCCAACAATGCTACGAGGAACAGGGAATCTATAATGCCACTTCCAATTAGTGCAACTTCTGATTTAACTAAGGTTGTTGATACCTCTAAAGAATTATTTAGCGGGTTTAGTACCGCTGTTCAAGGACAAGGTATACAGAATTCTGTGTCCTTTGTAAAAACATTTAAAGATCTGTTCCCTAGCGGTTTCATGGGTGCGGACGAGTGGATGAAAAACGCCGGTAAGGATAATACTGAAAAGTTTGACCAAGGAAATATCGGTGGAGCGGCAAATGCTCACGCGGCAGGGAGAGTTCTAGAGAACGAAGGGCTTAACAAAATGATGGGTATTCTTGGTACCCCTGGTGGGTGGGATACCGCAGCAGGTAGTATGGGTACTGAGTGGTTTCGTAATATGACAGGGAAGCTATCTGACAGCATGAAACAGTTATACAAAGAAGCAGACATGCTACCTGATATTAACCCTTGGGGTAGACCTGTGGCGAACGAGGAGGAGGAGTGGACGGAAGCATATGGTTCACCAAATTATACGCAGAACTATGTAACTTATGAATATACCGCCCCTACGGGGACGTACTCTCAGGGTGAGGGAGCGGATAAGCCTCAATATGAAAATACACAAAAATACGGGTGGAATGAGGGGCAGTTAGAAAGTGGTAAGGGTAAAGTATCTATTATTCCAGGTGTGGATAATAATGAAGAGCTATTAAGTAGTACGAAAGCAGGAAGAAGATAATGGGTCTTATTCAGACGGCAAGAGAGAATCAGGACCCATTTACCTCTGTTCGGCTACGGGGAGATGCTGGCACAGGGTTAAACCCAGATCAAAATAAAGGTCAAGTAATCCAAAAAGCCCAGGCAGATTTACGTCAACGACAGGCTGATCGTATCAGTGGGGCTCCTGCTCCTCCTCCTCCTACACGTCCACCCCCACAAGGGATAAACATGAACATGGGGACATATGGGTATGGAGAACTACCACCCCCTTTGTGGGCTAGAGAACCTTTAGCTGCTCCTGCTCCTAGAACTGCGGCAATGGATGAATTTGAGCAAGCACATCGGCAGACAGGGTTTAACCTTGGGGTAAATTATGATGAAATTCAAAAGGGAAAATCGGATATAGCAAACTTTAAAGAGCAGGCCACTTTCAACACTGCTGCGGGTAAATGGGTTAAAAAAAATCCTACTGCGGCAAGGCAGTTATTTGAAAATACTAACGCGGGTGGTGGAGCTTCTGGTTCAGGTGAGAGTGGTGGGATGCGTCCATCGTTCTCGGGTGGTAAAGCTAAAGCGCCACCGCTTAGCGCATATAAGGCTAATGCAGATGCAATTAAAGCGTATGGTTCTGGCCCCAATGGTTCAGCATTCTTTGGTATGTTTGGTATGCCCGGAGCATACGATACTACCGCAGTACCAGAAGATAACTACACAATATACCAAGAAGGAGCGTCTTTTGCTGCTGAGCGGGCGAGACAAGCGGCTCTTCAAAAAGAGTATAATGAAGAAGAATCAAGATGGAGAGCAAAAGTAAAGACGGCTCCTGGTCAGCAGCCAATGAAGAAGAGAGAGCTTCCGAATCAACCAACGATTAAAACACTTGAAGGGGAAAACACTATTAGCTCTCTCCCAAAAGATTATAGCCAAGTCTACGGTCTAGGCCCAGGACGAAGGCCATTAGCTACTACGAATTTAGGTTTAGGAAACTATAGGGTTTGATATGATTTTATTTTTGGACAATGACTCTGCTAGGGCGGCTTTAATGTATAGCCGTATGAAACCAGAAGATAGAGATTCTACCATCTGGTGCCGTACTGCTGAAGAAGCCATTGTTACCCTAAAAGATTACGCCGGTAGCCTTACCTCTGCGTATCTCGACTCTTCCCTTGCCGAGAACGAATACAGTGATATTCGTTCCGAAAACAGTGGAATGGAAGTGGTACGCTTCTTAGAGAAGGCACCGGCAAAATTAAAGATAGATCTCAAGGCATGCACATTTACAGTACATACTTGGGATAAGGCTGCTGGAGTTAGGATGTTCACTAGGTTATTTAAAGCTGGGTACAATGTAAAGTACCGGCCGTTCGGGAGCTAGCATGGCACTTGGAAAACTACGAGCTAAGTCTTTAGAAAAAGGGTTTAGTATAGGTAGTGGAGAAGACAAGAGAGTCTATGTTGACTTTGAGACGGATAGGAAACCGGGAAGATTTGCTAACCCTAATGATGAAGGAATTGAACAACCAGGCAGGAAAGTTAGGGATCTTTATGAAAAAAATACAAATAGAGACTACCCAGACATGCCAGCAGTTCCCTATGATAATGACAGAGAATGGGCTAAGCGGAAGCCACTAAAGAAGCCAAAGGAATTATAATGCCGGTGCCATCAAATAACTTTCTAAAGGCTGTTGAAATAACCCTAGCATTTGAGGGTGGAGAGACTGTGACTGAAGACCCTAGAGATCCTGGCGGGCTAACCAGGTGGGGAATAAGTCAGCGCAGTCACCCAGGCTTAGATATTCGGCATTTATCCCGTGCTGCTGCTTTGTCTATTTACCACGCAGAATATTGGGAGAAAATCAATGCTGAGTCCTTGCCTTACCCTGTTGCTCTGTGCGCTTTTGACACCGCTGTTAATTGCGGCTGCGCTTTTGCTTTGGGTTGTCTTAAAGTAACTGCTGGCCTTCCAGACAACGAGAGAGCCCTGAAGATCCTAGAATTACGACAGCAGAAGTATAATAACTTGGTAAGAAAGAATTTGAAGCTATTGGCGTTTACTAATGGCTGGACTGCTAGACTATTTAGTTTAATGATGAAACTATTGAAAGGGAATTAAATGCCTACTACAAAAAGCACCTACAATGCCCCCTCTTATGGCGAAACACAAAGTTTAGCTACCAAGGCTGGTAGACAGAAGTCCCTTGGGATGACTTTAGGGAATGAAACCGCTGACGCGGCTAAGTTTAACGCAAGAAATGAAGCGTATAAGGCTTGGAAAGCTTCAAAGAGTAGTCTAGGAGATGTGGCAGACTCTGTTGCAACCCAAGTGGAACGAAGAAATCCAGTCACTCGTATGAGTGACGAAGCGTTTAGAACGTGGCAGAGCACCCCCCGTCCTGGTGGGGCTACGCGGACAGCGGGAGCAGTTGACGACATATTTGCTAGTTTTCATAAAGGAATGCAAGCAGACGCGGCTGAAAGGTTTGCTGCTGAAAGGTTTGCTACAACTCCTAAGGTTAACCCAGGTGCATTAGAGAGTCTTTTTAGTGCTGGTTCTAAGGTGGCTAATACCATCGGTAAGATCCCAGGCGCTAGGTTCGCTGGTCAGGCGATGGGTAAATTGGCTGTGCCTTTGATGCTAGGACAAGGAGCCTATGATTTAGGTCGGATGGGGTATGAAGGTGGAAAGGCTGCTTTAGCGGCTCAAGAGGCAAATCTAGAAAGAATGGGTTCGGAAGCTAAGTATGGAACTATAGGAAGAGCTACTACGACTAGAAACAGTAATCTAGGCTTTAGAAACGACTGGTCTGAACCTTCAAATTACGTTGAAAGATCCAGCGCAGGGTCATCTTTTGGGAGTGAGCCTTCAAATTATGTAGAGACTAGGAGTTCACCAAGTCTTTCCTATGAGCCTACTCCTAAAACCTATGTTGAGAAGAGCAGTGCTGGGAATTCTGGCAATTTATTCAATATGGGGTGGTAATCTAATCAAAAAGTTCAGATAATTATTTAGGACTATAACAAAATGGCTTTAGACTACCAAAAAGAACTAGAAGCGGTTTATGGGACTGTTAGGGCACCTACGCAGTCGATGCAGACGTTTATTGGTGAATTGGTAGGGTCTGCCCCTAAAAAGACATTAAGAGCTAAGACAGTCGGTAGGCTACTTGGGGGCACCTCGGCAAGGGGACTCTCCTTTGCTGGGGCTCAATATGAGCCTGGTGGCTCTTTAGGTGAGAACCTATACCGATCTATTGACCAAAAAGAAGTCGAGAAAGCTAAAAAAGGAATTGCAAAGAGTGATATTAGACTAAAAGGAGCTAAGGGCACCCCACATCTTTATAAAGCTAGTCCTTCCGTTTCTGGTGCTGGCTACAATGTTAGGGATAGATAATGCCAAAAAGCAATAAAGAATTTACTGACCATATGGTTGATTTATTGGCTGACGACCTTGATGGGGAGGTAAGCCTGTCTACTGGCCCGCCTAAGGATTGGAAGCCTTCTGATGATGAAACTCCTAGAGAAAGAAAGTTTAGGGTTAAAAAGCGTGGTGTTCTAGGGTCAAGAGAAGATAGGGGACAAAACGAGGCTCTACAGCAGGCTGAAAAAGATTATTCCAAGGCAACCAAAACAAAACTAGGCCGGGCTCCTCAGAGCCTAGACGCACCAGAAGACTACGGCCCTGCCCCAACGCCAGAGGAACTGTCCACTAAAACTAAGCAAGCTTTAAAGGCTGTGGCTGTGGATGAGGCGTCTGGGTTCGGTGCTGTTAAACGTAGACGAGCGGAATATAAGTCAAAATTAGACGCTACACTAAAATCAGGTAAGGCTTGGAACCCTCCAGCACCTCCACCAATACAAAGAAATCTTGTGGAATCCCGCGCCTCTAGGAGTTTGCGGGCAAAGGCAGGGGCAGACCTATTAGCTCACAATAGAGTTCAAGAAGCACTTAGATCAAAGATGACACAGCA
>Ga0315274_10016210_pt1 | contig 10529 bp, 5 predicted proteins | sample YL17G02_20_MG_FD_203700 | JGI IMG/M metagenome (GOLD analysis project Ga0315274, IMG submission 203700) | Sediment microbial communities from Yellowstone Lake, YNP, Wyoming, USA - YL17G02_20 | ecosystem: Environmental > Aquatic > Freshwater > Lake > Sediment | place: USA: Wyoming | collected... | reverse complement strand
CTGCTTTGGCAGTGAAGTGGTGAACCAGGGCGGGCTTCTCCTGGTGATAAATCTGTATCAGTTGTAAGATCGAACGGAGTTCCTTCCAGGGTGCCAGGGTTTGACGCCCTACCCTCCATTCGACCCAACGCAGCCCCTTTGCCTGCAGCGCATGGGTGTATTCACCTGCCGGCGAGACCAGCACCACCTCGAAGCCCTGCTGGGCCAGATGGCGGGCCAGAGAAAGGCGAAAGTTATAGAGATACCAATCTGTATTTGCAACCAGGAGGATGCGGCTCATATCTTGACCGTTATGTGCGCCCCATTCTATCACAGAGCCTAGCAAACCGATTGAGGGGCAGATATATCAGCAATTCAGTATGTCATTGCGAGCGTACTTCCCTGCACCGAACGCAGGACGGTGTGTGAAGCAATCTCCTCGCTAAAACATGGGATTGCTCACCTGCACTTGCAGCAGGTGCAAGTGTCGACGGAAGAACGCCGTCTCGCAATGACATGGTTCAAATTGAGAATTGCTGCAAGTATATTATCGGGCGCGGATCAACGCAGATTCGTGCGGCTCAAATCTGCGTACAGAGCGAGCAGGCGCTGGCGCATGTGATGCCAGTCATAAGTGGCCTCGTAAGCCCGGCGCCCGTTTTCCCCCAGGCGCTGGCGTAAGGCTGGCTCCTCCGCCAGGCGGGAAAGGGCTGCTTCCAACTCTCCTACATCTCCATAGCGCACCACCAGGCCACAGTCGGCCTGCCGGATAATGCGATCCATGTTCGTCCCGCGCGCCACCACACAGGGCTTGCCCAGCATCATGGCCTCGAAGATTTTGTTGGGACTGGAATAGCGGTGATTGGGGATGGCCGGGTCATAGGTGGCAAAGAGCGCATCAGCGGAAGCGCTCAACTGCAGGGCGCGTTCGTAAGGGATGCGGCCATGCCAGGCCACGTTGGGCAGCGCTTGCGCCAGGCTCAAAATGTGTTCCTGATCGCCGCCAAAACCGGCCAGAGCGAGTGTCCACTTGGGATGGAGGCGCAAGACTTCCAGCATTTGCAGCAGGCCACGCTCCACCTGCAGCAATCCTATATAGGCTAAATGAAGCTGGCTGCCCGGCGGGCGAAGATCCTCCCTTTTCAATGTTCCGAGCACATCTTCCGGAGAATTGTAGATGACCGTCAGGCGGCGGGGGTGAGTGCCGCTGATCTGCTCACGACGGGAGTCATCGGCCAGGATCAGCGCATCGGCATGGTTGATCGCCCACAAATCCACACGGCGGATAAGGGATTTGATCCAGCCCGGGGTGCGGCGCAGGTGTTCGGCGTAGAAATCGAAGATATCGTAAATGACGGGTTTTCTCCACAGGAATTTTGCCAGCAGGGAGGGTAAGATGGTGTCGAAATCGCAGGCGTGAATGAGATCGTATTCCTGCCGGTGGCACACCAGCCAACGCCACAGCCCCCACTGCCAGCGCAGCAACTGGGGCAGGTTGCCTATGCCATGCCCAAAGTCGGCGCGAATGGGCAGGCGGACAATCTCCCAGCCGGCACGCGTTTCCTGGAGGGGGAGCGCGGCAGTACGATCCCAGCCCAGGGCGCGGACAGGATAACCTGCACTGGCCAGCGCGCAGGCCTCCTTTTCCACACGCGGGTCCGGTGCAATAGGGTTGGAGCGGCATATAAGAACCCGCTGGCTGGTGGGTTTCCTAACGGAAATCATTGAGGGTTCAGCCTGACCAATAATGGATGATTTTACCATTGGTGAGAGGCTTCTAGTCAGAGACCAAAGCGCCCTTTAAACAGTCAGTGGCTTTGGTAAGACAGAATACCCGCTGACCGCTCAGTTATAATAAAGGAAGAAAACAGTTCACGCAGGTCAAAATACAATAGTAATTGCTGAGACCAATATCCACCGGAAATATACCCTTATTGTATGAAATGCTGTGCTTAGATTATTTATCCTTTTGATAAACACCATAAAATGCCGAGGCGATGTGGCTTGACAATTTATTGTTCTTAAGAAGCAGATCGGAATACTTTAGCCAGAATGTGAGCCAACCCCAAAAGTTAATACCAAGTAGATAAATCTTCTGATTCCCAAATGAAGTAAGAATTGCAAGGTATTCGCGAAGTAACCATGAAATCATCGACCCCCCTCCAACAGAAACGCCAAATTCCTGCTCCTTGTAGTTCTTGAACAATTCTTTAATTCCATTTTCTGAATAACGTTGATAATCATCCGGTACGGCATGAAAAGGTTGTAAAAAAGGAACTTTGATATATATATAAGCCCCCTTTTTAAGAACTCGTTCAATTTCATTTATAGCTTTTGTTGGATTCTTTATATGCTCGAGAACATTTTTGAAAATGATCATATCCATACTTTCATTTCGAAAAGGTAACTCAGAAGCGTCTGCTATAAGATCAATATTCAGATAGTAACAAATGTCCAGATTCAGGATTCCCTTATGCAATAACCGAAGATTTTTTGAAAGAGAGCCAATATTAAGTATGATAGCCTCACGTGGTATTTTTTTGAGCAGACATAATAACTCTTTCGGTTCACCGAAGGAGTTAGTTAAATCACTATAGATTGAATGATGTGGAGCTGAAAATAGTTCCTTTTTTACTGCCGATTTGATAATATTGTATAGGGCTTTCACAAATACCCTCCGTATCAAGGATTATGTTAAAGCGAATACGTTTTCCTGCCTTACCACCAAGATCGCAATTATCGTAGCTGGCAGAAGCGCGATCATTATCTCTGGCCATAAGGCGACTGTCACTGCGTAAAGCAAGACTGACAAGATTGGATTGCTTTATTTTTCAAAGCCAGGTTACGCACCGTTAATACCGACAGGACAGCCATTGGAAATATAATCAAATTATCTTGCGTCAACACACTTGAAAAAAGGATTTGACCTGGCCACAGGGCTAAAAGGAGGGCGGCGGTGCGATATCAGCCCAGGGAGCGAACCGGGTAACCCGCACTGGCCAGCGCGCAGGCCTCCTTTTCCACACGTGGGTCCGGCGCAATGGAGTTAGAGCGAAAGATTAAAATATGGTTCAATTCAGACATACCGGCTTCCGGAACCGGCGCAACTGGTCGCTGGTAACCCACCACAACACCTGGCACTCGGCAAGCAATGCAAACCAGGTCCTGACCGGCCCCCAGGAGAACAGTTTCGATACCTTTCCGGCAAACCGTTTGAACAGGTTCCAGATGCTGATTTCATAGGGGATATACAAGTCAGTCTGCAAGCGATACCAGGTGCGCTCCCCGGCCAGAATGGTTTGCCGGGCATTATAGAGGGTGAACCGCTCCGGCTCGACATTGTGTGTGACCACAGCGCGCGGCTCGACGGCGATCGTGTAGCCCAGACGCTTGATCAAGCTGGCAGCGATGATCTCCTCGCCGCCACCGAAATCGGTTCCACGCCGCCCATAGCGGGTGCGAAAACCTCCCATCTCCAATAGGGCACGCCGTGGGGCACACCAATTCGCACCATACGGGAACTCGAACCAGCGGGTCACCTGCTTCAGATCGGGATAGGCGGGGGCGAAATGGCTCCAGTATCCCTCCCAGCCCCGCTGGAACCACTTTGGGCGCGGTGTGGGTGGGTTGAGCAAGATCGTCCCGCCAGTCACCCCTGCCTCCGGGAATTGTTCGAATGCCTTCCATATCTTCTCCAGCCAATCGGAGGAGGCGACTGCATCATCATCCAGGAAACACACAATTTCACCCCGCGCCTCTGAAATACCTGCATTGCGTGCACATGACAGGCCCTTATATGGACACATGACCAGCCGCAACCGTTCGGGCGCGTCAGAAAAGTGGGATTCCCGCAGGCTGGCGACAACCTCGCTAACCGAAGTGTCGGCTGGATCGTTGTTAACAATCACTACCTCGTAATCATCGGCAGAAAAAGTCTGCTCTGCCACACTGTGGATGGCATCGGCCAGTTGCGCGACACGATGATAAGTACAAATAACCACCGAGATTTTACAGGAAGACGGGGAAGGATTGAAAACCTCTGTTTCCAACCTCGCCAGGTGGGAGGATTTCACCCGGACATCAATCACCGTACAGAGTGTCCTGACATCCAAGACACCTAACCAGCCCTGGCGAGGGATCGAAAGGGATGGAAGCGCCGCTTCTTCGTACGGGATCGTGATACACAGGTCCCAGGCAGGGTCTACTGACCTGGGGAGGGACAACCGACTCGCGGCGACCAGAACTTTGTATGCATTAGCGGGCCAGGCAGGGTCGGGAACGGCCTCGAAAGGATTTACGGTAACCTTTACAGCCACAAGGGGAGACCATAATCGGGACATCTGATTCAAATCGAAGTGCGCAGGGTCAAGCAAAACGTGGCTGGCCGCAGCGGCCCACTCGCGAATTTGCCCGACACATGCCTGGGCGCGGGGATCCGCATCATCGGCGATTAGCCAGGCCAGGGGGTTGTTATAAAAATCGCGACGGGCATCTTCGAAAACCATCAACCCCTCCCGGCTGCGGGTAATGCCCAGTTCCTCATCTCGACTGGTCAGCGAGGTGGCGTGGAAGCGATACTCATAAACCTGTTCGGGAAAATCGGTGTGATGCAAATTCAATAACCCATTGACGCGCATCCAATAATCATAATCCTCGGTGCCAAAACGGTGTGGACTATAATCGCCCAACAAGAAGTATACACGTCTGCGGTACATGAACGCTGCCCCGACGTAGTTGTTCGCAACCACGTTTAATTCAGATAGATCTCTTGGCAAGTGAACATGGCCGCTGCCGATTGGTTTTTGATAACCGTTGTACCATTCAGAATTAAGCAGCAGCCCTCCATCGTCACCAATAATGTCCACGTTGGCATACACAGCGTCCCACTCGGCGTGGCGACGTAGGGAATCTACCATGCGGGACAGGAAATCCGGCTTGAGGCGGTTGTCAGCGCTAACCCAGGTCAAGAATTCAGCCGTGGCAGCGCGGAACCCCGTGTTGAGAGCGTTTGGCAAGCGCTGGTTGGTCTGGTGAATGACACGCATGCGCGAGTCGCGAGTGGCATAGTCATCGAGGATCTGGAGCGTAGTATCAGTCGAGCCATCGTCCACAGCAATCAACTCGAAATTCGTGAAGGTTTGAGCCAGGATGCTATCCAGGGCTTCGGTCACATAGTCAGCCCCGTTATAAACCGGCAGAACGATGGAAACCTTATCTAGAGTTGCCGGGGTGCGCAACTCATCGAGGTGCGATAAATACACAGCCCGGCGGGAGTGCTTGAAACGTTGAAAACAATATGCTTCCCAGCTGTATGAGAACATTCTCTGCACTGCTTTGTAAGCTCTTCTTCCGGCCAGAAAAACCTGCTCGCGAGTGCTTCCCGGAGGAGCAAGCACCAGCCGCAGCTTGTGCAGTTGCATCATCAGCGCCCAGTCCTTGCTTTAATAGATTCCCTTAAACTGGGGCAGGTTGCCCATGCCACCCCCATAGCTTGCACGGATGGGCGGGCGGACAATCTCCCAGTAGGTACGCGATTCCTGGAGGGGAGCGCGGCGGTGCGATCCCAGCCCAGGGAGCGAATATAATAACTCGCACTGGTCAGGGCGCAGTCCTCCTTTTCCACACGTGGGTCCGGCGCAATGGGGTTAGAGAGGATAAATAGAACGCGCGAGTCTGTATTCTTCATCTGAACCAATAAATCATGTGACCCTGTTTCGTGCACTCGATTTGCCCATCTCTTATTTCTAATGGATAGAGGTAAGTTGATTGAGGCAATTGGTCATGTGTCAGGACGTAATTCCTTGCCTGTGTGGCTAATAGAGACAAAGCTAAAACGCTCAAGACACCTATAATCAACGATCGAATAGATATTTGCCAGGTCCGTGATTTGAAACTTACTTCCGTTATGATGGCAAAAGCCAGGAGTTCAAGTGCAATGATGAATAAGAAGTACCTGGGTTGGGACACCATGACAGCATGAATTCCAAATTTAAGCAATATCGTTGCAAGGATTGGGCTTATCCACTTCAGAAGGTAACGTTGACTCAGGGCAAAAAATATTGAGTAGGCAAAGAGCATGTTTACTATCGTAGGGTAAACCTGCACTATCGGTGCGAGAGTATTCATCAAAGTAAGAGCATCTTTTTTATACTCATTCGGCAGCACCTCTTCTGCGCCAAGGCTCCACCAAAGAATTTGTTGATCCATTTCAAAAAGATTGGTGAGGGCAGAGCCAAAGATACGAATCGCATGAAACGTGGGGCGGCGCAGAAATTCCTGCCAGGCAAGATTCAAAGCCCCGCGCTGCAACTCGCTTCCTAAAGGACCATTTTTCAATAACTCTGGCTGGGTCTCTTCCACATACTGAAGTGGGTCTATCCATCCCATTCCCGCACCGGGAATATATGCACCCAGAATTGCCGTGCCAAAGTGTTCTGTCGTGAGCGTGTAACGGCTAGTTGCCAACCCTCGTTGGAGAATAAGTGCGGCGAAAACGACGCCGACGATCAAACTCCCGATAAAGAAGTTGCGAATACGTTTCTCTGCCCTTCCGCCCAAGATCGCAATTACCGTAGCTGGCAGAAGCGCGATCATCATCTCCTGCCGTATGGCGACTGTCACTGCGTAAAGCAAGGCGGCTAAGATTGGGCTGCCATCTTTTTTCACAACCAGGATACGCACTGCCAACACCGACAGGGCAACCGTTGGAAAGATAATCCAATTGTCTTGCGCCAACACGCTTGAAAACAAGATTTGACCTGGCCACAGGGCTAAAAGGAGGGCGGCGAAAATCCGCGTTCTCAGACGAAAAACATCTTTCCACAAGATATAAGGCAAAACCGGAACCAAACCGGTTGAGAATGCAGTTGCCCACCGTCCAATTGCTTCGGGAGAACCATGAACAAATCTAAGGATGCCGGAGAGGAGAAGAGGCAATCCGGGTGAAAAAAAGTGCCACTGCCAAGCATTCTTTGCAAGCCAATCATCGCGCAACAAAATAGAGAAATCAAGAATATTGAGGAAATCTGAAATTGGGCGGGATGGAAATGAGGTTATAAAAATCAGCCGCGGGTACAGCCCGGCGATCATGATCAAGATCAGCCAGACTAATTCCTGCCACAAGTTCAGCGGGTTGACCACGCGAACCTTGGCGATTCCGTTTTGTTCTCGATGATCGCTTTGGTTTTTATTTAAAACCACGATTGAATTTCCTTTTCTATTCCATAGAGTTCTGGTATGCCGTGAATTTTCGCCAGGCTTTAATAAAAGTATCTTCCCGGAATTTATTCGCATATTTTCTTACCAGCTCGCTCATATTATCCCAATCTTGTAGTAGATTTATCATCTTTGTCTTAGCAGAGGCAATATTTCCCAAGTGGTATAAAAATCTTTCATCATTATCTACAAGTTCTTTATGAGCTGGTATATCGGATAGCAAAACGGGCACGCCGCCGCTGATGAATTCAGCCGCGCTCAAGCCAAACGACTCTCCCTTTGAAGGGGAGAGGAAAATGCCTCGATGCCTCTTGACCAGATTTACTAGAGAGGGAGCCTGGTCGAAGTCAATCCGATCTCTGAGCAGTGTCTTTTCAATCAGCCCTTTGCGTTCCAGAGAATGGATCAATAGCTTCTCGTCGGCGCCTTTTCCAATAACAAAAAACATCACATCTTCGGTGTCGGCAAATAATCCAAAAATGCGGGCTGCCTCACTGAAGTTCTTTAATTCCTCTAACCGTGCAAAATACGTAATAGGGCGTTTGGGGAAAAAAACGGTTTCTCTCGACGATTGGTTTTCAAAGAATTCTTCTGAAACGGGATTAGGCAAAACAAAAATGGGGGGTAAGTCCGGAAACTCGCTTGCCACTAATGTACGAAATGATTTAGATGGAACAAGAATGCCTCGAATATTTTGTGGAAGCGATTTTAAGTATTGTCTATTTTCTATATAAGGCGTGTGACACTCGACATATACATTTCCGGCATGAAGTGTGCGTTCGAAGATTTGAGGCGTGTCAATATTAAGAATAAAATCATATTTGTCCAGGTTGGGCAAAGAACCTTCGGCGATAAGAAAAGCCGATAGGCAATCATCCAGTTTGTTAGCACGGATATATGCCTGAAAAGACTGTAATGCCCCATAATCCTGCAAATAGCCTGCAGAAAGATTGATGTTCTGAGGATATTTTCTGAAAGCCATGGCTCGATTTAAGATGACGCGCTCCACGCCTCCAAAAGAACAGAATTGATAAATTATAAGGACATCCATACTTCGTTCTCCAGGATTTTCAAAAGCTTGGAAAACCGTTGCTCCCAGGTGAATTCCAAAAGATTATTGGGTTCACTCTTAAATTGTTTGAGCTCCCGCAACCGGGTAATGGTTTGGACGAATTGCTCTGCATTTGTGACCACAGAGATGTTCGGGAAGTCTTTCAAATGGGGAATCCCTTTCACAATTACAGGCAAACCAAAATACAGATATTCGTAAATTTTTATGGGGTCAACAGCTTCGCTAAGTTTCATGGATTTAAAGGGGATCATTGCCACATCCCAACCTCTGACATATTTATGCAACTTTGCTGGAGGGATTTTCCCATATAGACGAATTCGATCTCGATATTTTACCAGGCGTTCCTCCAAATTCGGTTCACCATATCCAATGAGCTTAACGCGCATGTTCAAACCACGTTGGCCTGCCAGATCTAATACTTCCAATAGAAAATCCCAGTCAAACCAAGAATCGGTCAGATGCCCAAAATAACCCAGATGGATTTCAGACTCGCTGAAATTTCTTTTCGCAATGTTTTGATGATTGCCTAGAAGCGCTGGATCAAAGCCATTGGGTATCAAATGAATATCCTTGCGAAGTGCGGAAAACTTTTCTGCCAACGGCTGGGAGACAGCTGTCAAATAATTGGCGTTCACGACGAGAGATTTTTCGATCGTTGGCGTAAACCAGATAGCCTGGCCGACTTTATGGAACTCTTCCCAGTCGTCAATAATTTCATAAATGATCTTAAAGTCGTAGCGTCTTAATTTGATCGCGGCAGCCAGAAATTCAGGATGAGGAAATTCTACGACAAAATATCTGGGCATTGCCTGGAGGTGTTCAAGGGCAGCATAGCTCGCCAGAAACAAGTTTGAAGGAATTTGGAAGATATTCTCCATAACCTCTTCTGGCGGCGCTTCGCGTGGTTCATGCCATACCCATGCCACGTAAATCACGCCCCAGCCTTCTTTTACCAGGTATTTTGACAAGTTGATTACCCTCTGATTGTAGAGCTCATCGAACACAAATGCACTGGTAACGACAAAAACCCCTTTGAACGATCTGGTGTTTAATTTCGCCAGAATTTTACTCATTACCTCATCGGCATTACCGCCGATATGGTTATTGGGCTGAGTGCGCTCTCGTATGACATCCAGCGTTTTACGCAAAACCTTGCGAGGCCCTTCTCGTTTTAGCACAACCGTGAAACGGTGGGGCAAGCGGACTAACTTCCAAAATATGCTGGATTGGATTTCGTCGAGTTGTGCTTTAAATCGATTTAATTCCTCCATTTGCGATTGAAGGGTAAGATTTTCATTTTCCAGTCTATCTCGCACCTCAGCTAATTCCCCTGCTTGCGATTGAAGGGCAAGATTTTCATTTTCCAGTCTATCTCGCGCCTCGTCGACTTTCTCCAGAAGCCTCAATTGTTCCAAAGAAAATTTCTGACCAAATTGCAAAGGCGTGCGGTGGGACTGTGCCAAAAGGTCCAACGCCAGCCTGGCATGCTTGCGCGCGTTCTTTCTCAACTGGGCGCGCAACGGTCGCAACCTAAGGCGGAATTCTTGTCTATTCTCCCAGGCCTTTTGGATTTGGGCTGCCAGTTCGTCTGGATTCGGAGTCAGCGATGCGTTGCAGAATTCTTCGAGGCCGGCGCGCTTCATAACCGACCAGACCTTAGGCGCATAGGAGAGGGCAACAACGGGAGTGCCCACGTTAATCCCCATTATGACAGCATGCAAACGCATGCCCAGGATGACAGTACATCGTTTAATCAAGGCTTGTACAAAATGAGGTGTCAGGGGCTCTTCAATCAAGTGAACCCGGTCGGACATGCCGATTAAATCAGCCAACTTTTTAAGAACGAGCGCATCATTTGTATGCGGTGTAGCATGCAAGACCTGGAAAGGGATCAGGATAACCTGCGCCTGGCTATTTTTGCTCAAGAATTCCCGCACGCCATTGGCGATATACGGACGCCATTCTTCCGGCGGGCCATCGAGGTCCCAATAGCGGAGCGAGACGCCCAGCAAAGGCGTACCATTCTCAATGTGGCGTTGGCGCAGAAAATCAGCCACCTGGGCCTCATCCGCGGGAGACGTGGTGAGAGAGAAGACCGGGTCAGGCAATACTTTAACCGTTGGCCCATCTGGATCTTTGACATTGAAACCAGTCTCTTTGAGAAATTCGAGCGATTCGTTATCTCTTATCGTAGCAATCTGACAGCGTTCAAAAGCCAGGCGGGTATGATGACGGGCGATATCCGTTTGAAAAGGACCAACCC
>Ga0315274_10016209_pt1 | contig 10530 bp, 6 predicted proteins | sample YL17G02_20_MG_FD_203700 | JGI IMG/M metagenome (GOLD analysis project Ga0315274, IMG submission 203700) | Sediment microbial communities from Yellowstone Lake, YNP, Wyoming, USA - YL17G02_20 | ecosystem: Environmental > Aquatic > Freshwater > Lake > Sediment | place: USA: Wyoming | collected... | reverse complement strand
TACGCAACAGCGGATTCGCCGTCCGGCCGAGAGTATACTAGGAAAGACCGGCGCCTTATCTGATGCGGCGGAACCGCTCATGTGAAAAGACATCGTGGTCCCGCGTTTCAGCTTGAAACGTCAGGTTTGAAGGTTGTCTTGAAAGTCGCCGCTTGAGATTTCACACTTGGAGCTTCACACTTGGCAGAATCAGGACATGAAGCTCGTCTTTTGCTCGGGGGCAGCGCTCTGCTGCTGACCGCACTCTCATCGGTCGGTCTGGCGAACGGGCCTGTGGTCATCAACGAATTTATGGCCGCCAATGACAGCGTCCTGGCGGACCTGCAGGGTCAATCGCGGACTCGTCGTCATGGGACTTCGCACAGGGATTCACGATCGAGGCATGGCTCAAACCGGAGAAGCTGCCGGCCGGCGGCGCCCGGATTGTGGACAAGATCACTCCTGGCGGCAGCGATGGTTTCCTGCTCGACACCCATCCGGGCAACAGTCTGCGGCTGATCTGCGGCCAGAACCGGCTCGACGTGCGGGACGCTGTGCCTGCGGGTCGTTGGACCCATGTGGCGGCCGTCGCGGACTCGGCGGCCGGCGGTTGTCGGCATTATGTGGATGGAAAGCCCGTCGCCGACAACGCCGGACAGACCGTGCGTGACAAAGCCGCCTGCATTAGCCAGGCATACCATCTCCAGCGGTTCGTCACCGCCTGTGCCGGCCGCGGAGCGTATCCGATCAAATTCAACGGCAGCCTATTCACGGCGCCGGCCGGCGACGAGGATGATCCTGACGTTCTTCGATCGGCACTACCGCACCGACGAGCGGGGCCGACTGGTGATGCATCCGGCCCAGGCGGTGGAGACATGGTGGGATTGCACGAATCCGATGCCGGAGCTGGCAGGTTGCATCGCCGTGACACAGCGGCTGCTGACGCTGCCTGCCGAAGCGGTCCCCACGCCTGAGCGCCAGTTGTGGAAGCGACTCCATGGCAAGCTGGCGCCGCTGCCGCTGCGCGATGTGGAAGGCGCGAAAGCCCTGGCAGACCGTGGTCGAGGGCACATACCGCGACGGCAAGCTGCAATCGCTCAAAGTCACGCCGGAAGCCCGCCGCGCCGATGTGGTAGACCTGAGCAAGTCTTGAGAGACGGCGCCTATGGGGGCGTGTGTGACTGGTGTCGCCCGGCCTTCCGCTACGACCGGGAGAACCCGGCGGCTGGGAGATCATCACGATCGACATTCAGCGCGATGAGCCGCTGACGCATAGCCAGGAATATCATCGCAGCGCCGTTCTGAGGATGGCTGCGGACAATGGTCCAAAAAAAATCGAAAAATACGTACTTCTACGTATTGACATTCTCGTCGTGGTGTGGTAGTAGTTAGCGCGATACATGGTCATTGGAAGTCAGGTATCGGTTACTCGTATTCACAGCGGCAGCGGGTGCCCGCTGCTGTAAGGGAGTCTTTGTATAGAGACAAGGAAGGAGGGTGTCCGTCACCATGTGGATGCCGAACGGAGTGGCTGAAGTCTTGACGTAGTCCCACCAATCCGCCTGGGAGTTGTCCCAGTACCTCTTTGGAATCGGCGGAAGGCCTACACGCAAGACATCCACCCACATCATTTTGAGGCAGGGTATTCTTGAGTGGATCACGGGGCAGAGACGGTCTGCGCTTCCGTGCGCAGGGCGGGTGCAGTATTGCCCAAAGGCTGCTGTCCGTGTTGAAGAGCGTGTGTGTGACCAGATCTTGGAGAAGCGAAGGGGAAAGGAGCAGGACGATGCAAGATAGAGGAGTGGGAATCGTGGCGTTATTTGCAGTGTTTGTATCGATGTTGGCAGTCGTGGCCTCGGCGTCGGAAATTCCCGCCACGGTGGACGCGATCGCTGCCCGACTGGAGTACAACCAGTTCAATCCGGGGGGCTCCTACGGTCAGTGGGAAGGGGACTGGGCGTACACTGGGTCCATCGTGGCCGGAATGGTGGACGCCTACGAGTGCACGGAAAATGAGTTGTACCGGGCCTCGGCCATTTCGGGCGCCAAATTCATTCTCCGGGAGGCTCGTTGCGGCGCCTTTCTGGGAGACGAGACCTACGCCCTGTTCAGGCTTGGCGTGATCGAAGGCGGGACAGACGAGAGCCACTGGCAAGCCATTGTGGACAGATTCTTCCACGACGTGGGGCGCACTGCGCAGGACGTGTGCGACTACACGGATCTGTACAGAGAGGTGGATTCGTCAACCGCCGTGTTCCATCTGGCCTATTTTGCCGTTGCGGCTCACGAGGTGGGCGTTGAAGGCGCCGCACACTGGCGGCAGGCCCTGATCGACCACCTGGCACGCGTGGGTGACAACAAAGCGGAGTTTCCCGTGATGGCGCTGGGTGTGGCCACCTGGGCCCTGATCCAGACCGGGCCGCTCGACGACACGCTCGTGGACCGTCCCGGCGCCGAGCCGTACTGGACGGGTGTACGCCTGCGTGATCTGCCCACGCTGCTGGCCGGCCATCAGGTGCCGGACGGGGAGCCGTTCAGCGGCAGCTTCTACTGGCGGTTCGATCACACGTTCGGTCCCTTCCCGGGCCTGGTTGCGGGCTTCACCGAGGACGCGGTCTATGGGACACTCGGGCTTGTTGCCTTCGCGTCGCTGGAAGAGAACGCCGACAGGGAAGACTTGAAGCTGGCGATTCGTGCCGCCTGCGACGCGCTCTTGGCCGGAGTGGACACCGATGGCACGGTATATGAGCACTTGTCGCACGAGGGCAGAATGTACTTCGCGTATGCCGGAGAAATGCTGCAGGCACTCTGCCGTGTAGAGGAATACCTGAAGGCGGTGGCCGAAGCCGAGCCGGCACAAGAGACGGTGCCGGTCGGGCAATAGCAAAAGGATTGACGAACTCGCAATATCGCCGACGGAACGGGCTTGGTGGAAGAAGAGAAGTTGGGACGATGGGAACGTCGAGCCGGATCGAGTCCACAGACGGCAGAGACGGCGCCCGTCGCTGAAGCGCGTGGAGGACAGAATCGGAAAGGGATAGAGATGAAACAACAGAGGCAAGGTGTCAGGAATGCAGGGATTGTGTGGGCCACGATGATTTTGTGTGTTGTGTTGTTGGCGGCCCTGAGCACCGTCGCACGCGGCGCACCAGCGTCGACAAGGAGCGGGACGCAGGAAAGGCAGACGACAATCTTCGATCCGTTCACCCTGAGGAGCATCCTCGTATCGGGAGCTTCGATGAGCGTCCGGCCGGAGAACCCTCCGGGGCTTTTGAATCCGAATCCCCGGCGCCCAATCCGGATACCCTTCCGGCTGCCTGTGCGCAGTCCCTGTCGGCCCGGGTTGGACGGCAGAACGACAGTTGGATAATCGAACGTGAAAGTAGACACGAGCGATGGAGCGGCACTGGCAGTTCGGAAGCTGTCAGTGGTGAATCCCTGTGACGGCACGGTGCGCTCGCGTCAGGCCGTGTGCAAGCCGGTGGCAGCACTGACGGATGATGACTGTGGGCGGACGGTGTCCGAGGCAGGTGGGTGACAAAGCGTATCTGTGTCGATGTCGGTGGCGCTAAGGGCCCGGCAGGACGGCTGGATACAGGAATCTGTGATTCTGCAATAGCGCCAGAGGCGCCGGCCTGACGATTCACGCCGGGCTTATCGGGCGGCAGGCTGGAAGGCTCATCGAGGCCGGGCAGTTGCCGGCGCCAGTCACAGATGGAGCAGGTGATGGAATGAACTTGGATATCAGAACCATAAGGTTCCCGGGCAGTCTCTGGACGCCAGGGGTGGGGTTCTCAGTGCAGGTCTACTTCCGCACGGGCCCCCCGGGCCTTTTGACGGTTTTCCTTCTGTTGATTTCCCTGATGCTGGCCGGTTGCGGGGACCGCGCGCAGCGGCGCTCCGGCGACGAGCTTCATGCCTTCGAGTTGGGGGTGTCAGATGGACCTTCGGTGGACATGGACCGCGTTGTGCGTGCCCGCGTGCCGGTCGGTCCCTACCGTCTGGTGCCGGGTGATGTCCTGCAAATCGAGATGCCCGTGACGGCAGATTACTCGCTGCCGACCGGCGCTGCGGCGGAGGGCAAGCAAACCTGCAATTGCCGGATCGGCGAAAGCGGGACGATCCTGCTGCCCATCGTCGGCGAAATGAATGCGTCGGGCAAATCCCTGTCGGAGATCGAATCCTCCATCGTGTCGGCGTACTGCCAGGGGTATGTCAAGGGACCGTTCCCGGTGTATGCCAGCGTGCGTGAGTACAAGACCCGGCGCGTTTCCATCGTTGGGGCGGTGGCGAGGCCGGGCATCTATTCGCTGCGCCAGGACCAGATGTCGCTCGTCGTGCTGCTGATGGAGGCGGGCGGCATTGCGGAAAGAGGCGCCGCGGTGATCCGGGTCACGCGGTCCGGCGTGACGGATCGGCCCGCGGGTGCGGATGGAATCGTCGCGGCGGCACACCTGGAGGACGACGAGCGGCGGACGGGCGGCACGGCACGCGCGGTATTCGAGCGAGAGGGGCCGCTGAATACGACCGGCTGGCTCGGCCTGGAGGAAGGGGGGACAGTGGTTCTCCGCCGGTGGGTCGATATCGGAAACGATCGTCAGAGGCAGTCATTCCTTGCAGCGTCGGCCGCAAAGTCGCGACGGCCGGCGAGCGGCGATTTGCAGGGAAGATTGGCCGGATTGGCCATTTGCCTGGAGTCCAATCCACAGTACCAGGATGTGCCCCCCGGCATACAGAACGCCGGTTGGGAGGCGATGGATCGCCAGCGATTCGTGACCCGTCTGCGAGAGCCCGTGCCGGCCCGCCGCGCGGCCGGTGTGGGGGCCGCACTCAAGGACGCCGGTTCCGCAGTGGAAGAGGTCGGCGCCGTTGTGGCCCTGCCGGTACGAGGGCTGAATATCCCCTTTGCCGACGTGGCTCTTGAGGAAGGCGACACGGTGGCGGTGGAGTGGCCGCGCGAACAGTTCGTCTCGGTTGTCGGTCTGGTCAGCAAGCCGGGGAACTTCCCTTACCCGCCTGATGCTCGGTACAACCTGATCCAGGCGGTGGCCTTCGCCGGGGGCCTGGACATGGTGGCAGATCCGCGGTACGTCAGCGTCTACCGTTTGAAGGGGGACGGAACGATCGCGAGCACGACGGTTCGGCTTATGAATTCCAGGAACAAAGAGCAGCTCACCGAGGCTTTGGCGATGCCGCTGAAGCCCGGCGACGTCGTTTCGGTTGAGCATACGCTGCGCACCCGGACCAACGTCTTCTTTGACAGGATCTTCCGAATCAACTTAGGTTTGTACTTGAGCCCGGAAAGGCTTTGGGCAAATGACTGAGCCGAGAGAGACACCACGGTTTTCCATCGTGCCAAAGGATGGCGCCGCCCATCGAATGGGTGGGGGGACGGCCCATATGGCTTCGAGCGGCATCCGCGACATGGGACTCAATCCCAGGACGGACAGTCTGTTCGCCATAGCATGGCGGAGCCGATGGATCCTGCTCATCTGCGTCATCCTGTCCCTTGCGGCGGGGTTCGTCTACGTCAGGACGGCCACGCCTGTCTATACCAGCATGTCCAAGCTCTATCTGGACTACGGCGGGCCTCGAATCACCGCACCGTACGAGGCCGACAGCATGCCGCGGACGGACAAGTACTTGTATACGCAGGCGGAACTGCTCAGGTCCAAGCCCATCCTGGCCATGGCGGTTCAACCGCAGGAGCAGCAGCGGATGCGGACATTCGAGGGCGTGAAGGCCCCGCTCGCATTCGTCCACAGGCACATCTCCGTGGAGGTTGGCAAGAAGGACGAAACCGTCAGCGTCTCATTCGACTCTCCCTATCCGGCGGAAGCCGCCCAGATCGTCAATCGTGTCGTGGAGGCCTACATGGCTTCGCGGTCCGAGCACGAGCAGCGGAATTCCGCCCAGGTGCTTCGAATCCTGCAGGAAGACATGGGGCGCGTGAACGAGGAACTCGCGCAAAAGCGAGAGGAATTGAGGACCTTTCAGACGAACAAGATGCCTCTGGCGCTGGGGTCGGATCAGGGCGGCGGCGTTTTGCAGCGCTACCTGGAACTGCAAACCTTTTATACGCGCGCACAGGTCGCCACGATGGAAGCCGAATCATTCAGCAAGGGAGTGAAGGCTCTGGCGGAGAACCCCGACGCCCTTCGGCAATTCGTCCAGGTGAAGGGAAATGCCGGCAGCTACTCCGCCTACGGTGCAACGGAAAAGGCGCCGCTGGAGACCCGGCTTGTCGATCTGAACCTGCAGGTAAAGGAATTGTCCGAAAGGCTGCTGTCGGATCATCCGACGGTCAAAGCTCTGGCAAGTCAGCGAGAGGAGATCGAGGCGACCATGACCGGGCTCGACCAGGACCTTGTCGATGCAGCGGTTGCCTCGGCCGAACAGTCCCTCATGGAGGCCGGGGACTACGAGAAGCAGCTTGCCGAGCTCTACGAGGAACAACAGCAACAGATTGTGGCGATGAACACCGAGATTGTGCAATACCAGCAACTCCGCTCCGAAGTGGATCGACTGACGGCGTATTCGCAGACTCTGGAGCAGCAGGTCCGCGAGATCGGAAGAGTCGTGAACGAGGACGTGGGGCAGCTCCGAATGGCGATCCTGGAGCCGGCGCAACCGTCGGAGGCTCCGTCCAAGCCCCGGCGAGGCCAGGCGATGGCCATGGCCCTGGCATTTGGTTTGCTGCTGGGCGGAGGGATTGCCGTGGCAAGAGACATGGTCGACCAGACCCTTCGCTCGGTCGATGAGATCTCCTCGTTGCTGGGATTGCCTGCTCTCGGGGTGATCCCGCTGATGTCCCGTCGGCAGAGCCCTCACCTGCGGGGTCAGCGAGTGCTGCTCCAGCCCGATTCTCAGGAAGCCGAGGCGTTCCGAACGGTTCGAACCGCTATCTTCTTCGGGGTCCGTAAGGACAAGGCCAGGACCCTGCTGGTCACCTCGCCCACCGGAGGGGACGGCAAATCCGTGCTGGTGAGCAATCTTGGGATCGCCATGGCATCCGCCGGGCAAAGAGTCATCATACTCGATGCGGACCTGCGAAAGCCGGCCCAGCACCTGACGTTCGGGACCGATCACTCCCACCCGTGTCTTGCGGATGTCTTCGCGGGCAGGGCCAAACTGTCGGAGGCCATCCAGACGACAAAGGTGCGCGGACTGAATCTGCTGACGTGCGGTGAAGTCCTGTCCAATCCGGCGGAAGTCCTCAATAGCTCCCGCTTTGCGAGGCTCCTGGAGCATCTTGCCAAGATGTATGACCGCGTGCTCGTGGACGCCCCGCCTGTCACGGCTGTCACGGATGCCCAGATCCTTGGCGCCCTTTGTGATTACACAATCCTGGTATTGAGGGCGGACAAGACCACGCAACGAATGGCACAGCGTACGGTCGACACGCTCCAGAGCGTGGGATCCCGCATCCTGGGCGTCGTGGTGAACGGCGTTCACAAGAGCGATGGACGCTACGGCTACTATGGCCGATACCACAAACCCTACGGCAACGGATCCAACGGCAAGAAAGCCAGGGAAAGGGAACGAGGGAATGTGCATGTGGAGGGACCTGAGCCTGCGGTTCAGGTCACTTCTCGCCAGGAGGAGTGAATTCGTGCGCCATACTGTACGTGACAACATCTGCGCGGTCACGGCAATGACTTCCAGCGGGATCGATTTGGGGATCGCGCGGGTTTCGACGGAGTTCGCTCGGCCGTTGCGAGGCCGTTTTCCCAGTGTGGACAGGAGGTCTGGTGATGTCTGTCGGTGAAGGGGCATGGGTCCTGCATAGCGGGGCGGATCGGTTCGATCGCGCAATCGAGTGGCTGCTGTTTGGGCTGTTGGCGTTCATGCCGTTTGCGTTCGGCGCCGTGGAAGCCTGGAGCGAAGAGATCGTCATCGCGTTGGCAGCGGCGATTTCGATCTGCTTTCTTGTTAAGGTGACCGCCGCGCGAAATGGATTTGTGACGTGGACCTGGGCGTACATCCCGATCGCCGCCTTCCTTCTGCTGGCGTTCCTCCAGACGGTTCCCCTGCCGGTTGCTCTGGTGCGTTTCCTGTCGCCCCAGACGGTGGTGCAGAAACTGGCGCTGCTTCGCGATTTGCACGGCACGGATGTGACGGCGCCGGGCATGACGGCGAGCTTCTATCTGCATGGCACTGTGCACGACCTGAGACTGGCGCTGGCGATTGCGGCGATCTTCGTCGTGGTGTTCAACGTCGTTCGCACGCCCGATCAGATCGCACGACTCCTGGGCGCGATCGTCGTCATCGGCGTGGCCATTGTGCTTGTGGCGTTTGCCCAGGTCGCCTTCGGAAACGGCAAGATCTACTGGTTCGTGCCGAGCCCTCATGGCGTGATCGTATCGGGACCGTTCGTGAATCACAGCCATTACTCGCAGTTCATGAACCTGTCGGTGGGTGCGGCCGTGGGCCTGATCTTTGCGAAGCTGCACGCCCGGTTCGGGCGGTGCCCGGTGACCGCGGAGGCAGTCACGGAGTACCTGGGCTCCCGGGATGGAAAGCTCCTGCTGGGCCTTCTGCTGATGGTGGTGCTGGGTGCGGCCAGCGTCTTCCTATCGCTGAGCCGCGGGGGCATGATCAGCATGATGATTGCCGGTGCATTCACGACCCTTGTCATCAGCTCGCGAAGGTCGTTGAAAGGCTCCGGCTGGGTCATGGCTGTGCTGGCCTTGGGCGCGTTTCTCTGCGTTCTGTACGTGGGTTTCGATGCGGTATATGACCGACTGGGGACTCTTCGCGAGATCGACAAGGCGGAGGCGGGCCGCTGGCAAATCGTCAAGGACATCGCCGGGGCCTGGGCCAGGTTCCCCATCCTGGGCACCGGCCTGGGCACACACGAGATGGTATATCCCATGTTCGATCGCTCCACTGTGCCGGCGATTGCCAGCCATGCGGAGAATGAGTATGCCCAGACCGCAGAGGAAACCGGCGTGATCGGTCTCGCCGCTCTGATGCTGCTTGGAGCGTTCGCCTGGAGCAGCTACATCGGTGTGGTTCGGAATCCACGGACGGCGATCCACTCGGCCGCGTACGGCCTCGGTTTCGGTTTGCTGGCGATCCTGGTGCACAGTCTGAGCGACTTCGGCCAGCATCTGCCTGCCAATGCGTGTCTCTCGGCCATTTTCTGTGCCTTGTTGATTCGGCTCAGGCACATCGGCGCTGACCCCGGCGTCTTGACCGGCGACATTGCCTTTTCCGGCATTCGGGCTCGCAAGTATGGCGTCATCGGTTTGGGACTTGCAGGGTTGCTGTTTGCCCCGGCCCTGCTGAGCGCTGATGCGGCCCGCTGTGCCGAAGCCCACTGGGCAAAGGCTCTGCAGGCCGAACGTGATATGAAGGAGAAGGACTGGCAGGGCAGCGACGAGGAGTACACGTACCTCCTGAGCCACGCCGCCGCAGCGCAGGAATGCCAGCCGGCCAACGTCGTGTACAGGCATTGGCTGAACGTGTACCGATGGCACGCCATCAGCCGAGCCGCCGATCCGAACACCGGTGAGGTGAACCTTCCTGTGGAAGCTCTGGAGATCGCCCGCCGCATCGCCAACGAGCAGAGGTGTGCCATACCCTTCTGTGTCACATGGGGACCGTCGTGGACCGTCCTGGGCCAGATAGAGAGGTTCGTGAGTCCGGGCGACGAGGGCGGGGCCCGTCACATCGTGCGGGGGCGTCAACTGGCTCCGTGCGATCCCACAGTCTGCTTTGTGATGGGGATGCTCTGTGCGGAACAAGGGGATCTTGATGCTGCGTTCCGGGAATGGCAAAGGGCCGTGGCGTTGGATGGGCAGTTGTTTGGCGACGTATGCCCGCTGCTCGTGACCCAGTGCCATCGAGTTGATCTGGCCGATGCTCTGGCCGGGGAGGATTTGGATCGTCTCCTGCGCCTCGAAAGCATCCTCAAAGGCTCCAATGAGAATACGGAGTTGCTGGAGACGATGGCGGGCCGCATCGTGAGCCTGTTGGAGCGGAAGTGCCGCGAGCCTGGGGCCGCAGCGCGGGAATTTGCCCGGCTGGCGGAAAGATACGGCAGGCTTGGCAGAAATGAGGACGCCGTACGCATGTATCGCAGTGCTCTCGGTCTGGACTATGCCCAGGTCTCGTGGCGGTACAGCTTGGCGGAACTATTGGGCAAACAGGGTCTGAGATCGGAGGCCGTCCACGAGCTCGAAATCTGTCTGCATCTGCGGCCGCAGTTTCCGGCGGCTCAGAGACTCCTGGAAAGACTACTTGTGCAGGTGAATGCGGGCAGCAGACTCAACTGATCCGCTTCATGGTGCAGCGGACCGTCCGCCTCGGTGACGTGACAAACGATTCGACAGGGAAGTCGCGTACACCGACGAGGACGGAGTCTGCGCAGTCTCGACGGCTGCCGGTGCAGATCTCTGGGAGGACAGGGGTGAGAGGGAGGATGCCATGAAAACCTACTTGTGTGTGTACGCAGGGGCCGCGTTCCTGGCAATGCTGTTGACGCCTCCGGTGATCTGGCTGGCGAGGCGCGTCAATGCGGTGGACCATCCGGGGCTGCGCAGGGTT
>Ga0315274_10016208_pt1 | contig 10530 bp, 20 predicted proteins | sample YL17G02_20_MG_FD_203700 | JGI IMG/M metagenome (GOLD analysis project Ga0315274, IMG submission 203700) | Sediment microbial communities from Yellowstone Lake, YNP, Wyoming, USA - YL17G02_20 | ecosystem: Environmental > Aquatic > Freshwater > Lake > Sediment | place: USA: Wyoming | collected... | reverse complement strand
CATCTTCTCGAAAACTTTCGAGTAGACTTTTTCCATGCTCTGCTCGAGCTCTGCTTTTCGAAAGATTGCGCCGCCCAGCTTTGTGCTCATGTCAATCATTTCCATCTGGCCGCTGTCGATCATCTCATCAATCTCTCTATGCGTCCTTAGCATTGCCCTCTCCACGCTGTTAAAACTATTCTTGCTCAACTATTTCAACTCCTTTGAAAGAATTTTTCACCCATTCCATGGCATCTTCCTTATTAATTTTATGTTTTGCAGGTATTTTTGCTTGACGTATGCGACGTTTGCTGATGCGAAATCCTGCACGATGCAGCGTGACTGCGACGTCAAAACCCAGCATGCCAATTTCATGGTTGTATTTCACGTTTGGTAGGTCTATGTATTCTTTGACACCGATGCTAAAATTACCATCGCGATCGAACTGGCTTGGCTTGATTTTTTTGTCTTTTGCCTCCAACACACTTTTTAGAAGCTGTATGGCATTCTCCCCGCGCAGCGTGACCATAGCTCCAATGGGTTTGCCTTTTGGCACACCGAACGTGCTACGTCTCTTGGATTTCGTGACAAGTGGTTTTTTTGCTGTTATCATTTGCAGCAGCTTTACCGCCCGCTCTATCTTTTGTTTGTCATCACCACACCCAATATTCAGCGTAACCTTTTCTATCTTTATCGCGCGCATAGAATTCGCCACAGCGTTAGTATCAGTCTTGCTCACTTTACTCACCTTACTCACCTTCAGTGATCTCGCCCAAACTTATCACTGGCTTGCTCTTGCCAACAACAAACACATGATCCTTCATTGACTCTACAGTTTTTTTGTCAATCTCGCAAACAATTTTGTTTGGCTCCCTTGTCCTCGTCACAATGATCTCTTTTATCTTCCCAATCCTTCCGCTGTTTTTGCCATGTGTAAAAAGCCCAAGCATGCCTGGCTCTATTTTTATGTGATCAACAATTTTCAGGCTTGGCAACTCGAGCAGCAACGTGTCGCCAGTTTTGTATGCATCCTTCGGAACAATTATATTTTTGCCGTCATGCAAATTCAGCTGCACGCGGCCGCCTCGCAAAATATTTTTGTTTTCTATCCTGCACAGTTTGAGCTTGGATTCTTTTTCCGGAATTTCTACCAATCCTAAGCCATCTGCGGTGGCAACAATGCGAAAATATTTTTTCATTTTTGGCACAACAACAGTATCCATCAGACCAGCAGGATATTTGCTATCCTTACGCGGCTTGCCGTCCACCAACACCTCGCCCCTTTTCAAAATGCTTTTCGCCTCGCTGGCCGTCTCAGCAACTTTCAAAATATCTCGCAGGATTATTTGCAGGGGCAACGACTCGAACTTGCGGTGTGGTCCAGGCGCAGGTGTGACTACCCACTTTGTCTCTTTTCTCGAAATCTTCCAAAACTTTGGTGCCAGCAATCTTTTTGTTCTCGTCATAATCTCGCATCATTTTTTTTCAAATCATTTTTTTGTTCTTGTCTCTGTTTTTGTTTTCGCAACATCTTTTTCAATTTTTTTCTCGACTTTTTTTTCGGTTTTTTTCTCCTCGATTTTTGGTTTTTGCTCGACCGCGACTTTTTTTTCTTCTGGTTTGACTTCCTGCTTTACTTCCTGCTTGGGTATTTCCACTTTGCCCTTTCGCTCGAGCACGCGGATTCTCTGCTTATCAGTAAGATTGAGGTTGGTTATTTTTAAATTCGACGCATGCAGTGGTGCTTGCCTCTCTGTGCCATCCGTGCGCTTTATCATGACTCCGTCCACGTACACTTGATAAAATTTGTAATTGATTTTTGATACCTTACCTTTCTTGCCCTCGAACCTGCCTGTCATTATTTCCACTTCATCACCCTTTCTCAGCGGCATGCTGCGTCTTCGGAATCTCTGCCTCAATTCCTTAGCCAAATGCCCGGCCACCATTTTTCTGCGCACGTGCAGCGGTGCCGTGTATAAAAATTTTCTCTGTTTTCTTGGTTGGATTGAACTTGTCGAATTTGCCATAAAAATCACGTCATTTTTTTTTCTTTTCTTTTTCACACCACTATTTTACACAACAATGCTCGCAATTTTTCCGATACTGGAGAAGCGCTCCACGACTTCCTTTGCAATCGGGCCTTTGATTTCTGTACCTTTCGGGTCGCCTTTATCATCCGTAACAATCGCTGCATTATCCTCAAATTGAACATACATGCCATCTAGCCGCCTGTATGCTGCCTTCTGTCTGATCACAACCGCATCAACTATCTGGTGTCGCATTTTTGCGACTCCTTGTTTCACTGTCGCACGGATCATCTCTGCCACGCCTGCTGCTGGCATCCTGCGCCTGACTCCCTTGTAGCCATGCACCGAGATTATCTGTAGCAACTTGGCGCCAGTATTGTCTGCACATGTAATGTAGCTGCCTACTGGCAACGACCTCATCACTCTTGCTCTCACTGCTTTCATCTGTCTCACCTATCGAATTTTTTTATTCTATTTATATTCTGCTCAATCTGATTTTACCTTCACAATCTCAACAATAACAAAACTTTTTGTTTTGCTCAGCGGCCTGCACTCTGCAATCTTCACCGTATCTCCAATCTTCGCATCAATGCAACTCGGGTTATATGCAGCAATCCGACTGTGCCTGCGCTCGTACCTCTCGAACTTGGAAATAAATTGCAGGTAATTGCGCTCGACAATCGCTGTCTTCTGCGCACGATCTGAAACAACAATGCCATTCACCACTTTGCCGCGCACAGGCAGCTTGCCATGGAATGGACATTTTGGATCGTCGCACTCATTCTTTGGAGGAGTTACATCAATACCAATGTCGCGAGCTTTTTGTTTTTTCACCAGTGTCGCCTCAAGTCAATTTGTATTTGTTTTTTTCTCTTTTTCTTAGCTCCTCCAAATTTCTAAGTTTAGTAGGATCTTTTTCGCTCATTTCTTCCACATCTCTGGCCAGTGTTTGCGAATCTCTGTACCTTACGACTGAAAAATGATATATTGAAACATGAGGAGACAGGTAATGCACATTGCTGCAGCTACCACTCCCGTTTGCATCTACGCAAGTGTCTTCCACAATTGTCACTGCTGTGTATTGCTTCAACACGTCTTCTAATGACATTCTCATATCTTATCACTTTATTGTTCACTATTTTTATTTATCACTTCACTAATTTTACCACTTTGCAATTTTCTTTTTAATTCTATCCTCTGGTCGCCCAACCAGCACCTTTCCATCGACTTTTACTTTCGATTTGTTTGGAAGTGTAAATATAAATATGCTACTGCTCTTTGATATTACTTTCTCTCTGCCACCTTTAGCCTCAATCTTGAGCATGTTGTAGGTTTCGTCGATTACCCTGCCACTGACCTTTGCGTGCGTGGGGTCGCTACTGCTTACTATTCTTACTGGCAAGCCTATCAATTCGTGCCGCACGATGTTGTAAGCTGCTATTGGCATAGAAAAAATTTTATTTTTGTTATTTAAAAATGCTTGATTGTTTGTAAAGTTTAAAGACTTAAATAGTTTACGAGGTATTCTAACTTTGATAAAAATGAGTGTGAAGGTAGAGTTTGATCTCGAAGCAATTAAGAAGGCTAAAAGTGGTGTAGGCAGTGGTCCACAGTACGACATAATAACAAAATATTCAAAAGAACCTTTTGTTAAAAGTGCAGATTATGACGCCAAAGGTGGTGTCTTGATTCTTAAATTTGATGGCACTGAGAATGCAACCCATGCTTACAATGATCTTCTTGCATCACCACTTGTTAGGCAAATTACACTAAGGAAAGCAGTTAAAAAACGTTAAAAATTCAGAACTAACCAACATCAATCTGATCTTCTTCATAGCCAAGCTTGACAAGGATTTCTTTGATTCTGTTGCGATGATCGCCCATCAGCTCTATGCGACCGTTTTTGAATGTGCCTCCGCATGCGAGTTTTGCCTTGAGTTGTGATGAGAGCTGTTTGCCATTTTCTGTTATGCCTTCCACGACAGTGGTGGGCTTGTTAAATTTTCTTTTTTCAATAAAAACTCGAATCTTTTGCTCGCCGCGCTCTATCACTTCGCACGTACAAAGCTCTTGGGGTAACCCACAATTCTTGCAAATCAAAGCCATTGTTTTTTCTTTACCTCACGGTTTTTTATTTTTGTTTTATTTTTGTTTTATTTTTGTTTTATTTTTGTTTTATTTTTGTTTTATTTTTTTATAGCTCGTCTGATTTCGTTTTGAATTGTTTTTATTTTCGCAATCGTCCTGCGCAGCTCGCGGACGTGACCAGGATTTTTCACTGGTCGGCCCATCTTTACATTACCCATTTCTTTGACTAGCTCTAGTTTGAGTTCAGAAAATCTTTTAGCGAGCTCGTCGCTCTTCATTCCACGTATCTGCTTTATTTTCAGTATCGCCATTTTTATCTTTTCTACATCCTATGTTCGCAAGTATTTAAATTTTTGCTGTTCTAGCTCTTCTCGCTCAGCTCACTCTTTTTTAGCCGCTGTCTCTATTTTTTCATTAGCTTCCAAGGATTTATATTCTTTTGGTTGCTCGAGCATTATCATCACCCGCACACCCACGATGCCGGGCCTGAGCATTGCCTGGGCCTGAGCCTTGTCTACCAGAGTCTCAGCATAATCACCCGAATGAGCAATAAAACCTTTCTTTGCTTTGAAGTTGCGTGCCTTCTCGCCACCCAACTTACCGCCAACCTCTACCTGCACGCCTGTTGCTCCCGACTCTATTATACGATCAATGTAAAAATTAATCACACGCTTGTAGTTTAACCCGCGTTCAAGCGATTTTACAATTCGTCTTGCAACTATGGCTGCGTCCAAAAATGGCTGCTCCACTTCCTTCACGTCGATCAGCGGGTTCTCGAAACCAAACTTTTGCTTGATCTCTTCTGTTATCTCAATCAGCCTGCGGCCAGACCTACCGATGACTAGACCGGGCTTGTGCGCAAAAACAACAATTCTCGTGCCGAGTGGCGTGCGTTGGATTTCACTGTGGCTATAGTCTGCTCGGTCGAAACGGGTTGCCAGATATTCCTCTACCTCTGACTCTCTGATGCCTTCTTTGACAAATGTTTTTTCTATTGTCATATTATTTTTTCACCAACGTTTCCCCAACTTCCACCACACAATTTTTTTATCTTTCCTCAACTTCAATCACAATGCTGCTGCTTTTTGCTTTGCGACCGCGGAATTTGAAACGGCTCTTGGGTTTGATAAAAACAAAACCTTTGTTAGCTCGGGCAGTCTTCACATACAGCTTGCTGTCATCGTAGCCTTTTACCTTTGCGTTTGCCACTGTGGTGTTTAAAATTTTCAAAATCTCTTTGGCAGCGTTTGTGTAAAATTTGCCGTCCAAACTTCTCTCACCATCAACCAAACCTTCCAGCAGAACTGCTGCCTTGTCAGTTTTTTTGCCCTTGATTGCTTTGCATACAATTACTGAATTTTGCAGCGAAATTTGCAAATCATTATTTTTTCCCACAGCAACTTTCATAACTCACACCGCTCCACCACGTCGCACCATACTTTAATTTTTTATTTTTACTTCATCACCACATGCTTGCTACCACGCGTCGCACCCACTCCTGGGCTTGAATGTTTGACACGCTGGCATGTTAGCGCGAATTCTCCTAACCTGTGACCAATCATCTCGGGTTTTACTTCGAGTATTTGCCACTTGGCAGATTTGTCTCCTGCCCTTGCCCCACCAGTGTAAACACCCATCTTAACACCAACCATCTCTGGCAAAATCACCATCTCGCGCACATGCGTCTTGTGAAATTCTTTTGGATGCTTGCGAATTCCTTCCAACAATTTTTTTTCAGTTTCAGTCATTCCGCGCTTTAGCAACTTTCTGCGCTCTCTTGCTTTTAGCAACCTAGCAAACTCTTCCGTACTCATCTTTTTTAATTCGTCAAAACTGTGTCCGCGGAATTGAAATATTTTTACCATGTTTACACCTTGTTTTTTTACCTTATTTGCTTGCCTCGCTCACCACTGCTTTACTTCTTCTCTTTCCTCTTTTTGGTTTCGGGCTAATGCTACCAATCTTTGCGCCAGGCGGAGCTGTCCTGCTCACTGAACGAGATGGTCTAGGCCTATGGCTCTTGCCACCATACGGATGATCTGTAGCTGTCTGCGCCACACCACGCGTGCGTGGATATAGTTTGCCTCGAGCCATAAATGCATAATGTGCGTGACCGGCTTTAACAAATGGTTTTTCCAGTCTGCCACCGCCAGCTGGCACGCCAATACTAGCCCGACAATTCTCATTGAACCTGCATACTTTTCCAGATGGAAATTGGCAATGAACAACATCACCAACCTTACCCATAACAAACGCAAAACTACCTCCGCTCCTGCACAGCTTCGGACCAGACCGAGGATGCGTCTCAATGGCAAAAACTTTTGTACCCACAGGAATCGCACCCAAGCTCAGCACATTACCAACTTTTTTTAGCGCATCACTTGCAACACTCCCATCATTACAATAAACAACATCATCGCCAACCTTCAATCCCTCCGCAGCTATGTGCAAGATTTCTTTACCATCCTCGAATCGTACAATCGCAACAGGCGCACTTCTTCCAACATCATCCACTATATCTTTAACTTTACCAACAATTCTTTTGCTACCGCCAGCAGCAGCATCAACAATACTTGCATCGATGTATTCAACTCTACCAAAATATCTGTGGCTCGGCGCACGATAACGCGGCCCACCTTTTCCTCTTGCTCTTGGAATTATTCGCTTACCCATATTTTACACCCATTTCTTCTCTACATTTCTTTTCGAACGAATAACTGCGTAACCATTTTTTTCTTGAACTCCATACCCATCAATCCAACACCACACCTTGTCGAGTATTTTCATAATCGTATCTTTGTTTATTACGCTTTTGTATTGCAACAAATTCATACAATCATCTCCACTACAATTACACCATTCCCAACTTTACTGCAACATCCGCAGCCTTAAACTCTGGCTTTAGTTTGATAAATGCTTTCTTCTCGCCACTGAGCATAATCTCTGTGTTAACCTTTGCGACTTTGACTTCAAAAACTTTTTCGAACGCTTCCTTGATCTGCTTTTTGTCCGCCTTTGTGTCTACAACAAACACAATCTTGTTTTCTCTCTCGACCATGCCAAGAGATTTTTCAGTCATGTACGGATATTTTAGCACGGACCACGGATTTTTCGAAACCATAATCATCAATCACTCACTTTTTCTTAACTTCTAACTTTTCCTACCAACACTCTCCAATTTTTTTATCGCGGACGTAGTGAAAATTGTTAGCCTGCCTGCTGATGCGCCTGGAGCGAGATATGCTGCGGACAAATTCTCCACCTTACACACGTTGCAACCACTCAAGCCACTCACTGCCTTACCCACACCTCTGTCTTCTGTGATAACAAACAACGGTCCGATGCGCTTGCGATACTTGCGACCACGATTTTTTCCACGGCCTGCGCGAATTTTTTTGACTTGAATCCTCTCGAGCTCGGACTTTAATCCGATTTTTTTCAGAAATTCGATTATATCTTTGGTTTTTTTTATTTCCTGCAGCCTGTCCTCTGCAACAATTGGAAGCTGGCTCAGACTTTGCACTCTGTGCCCGCGCTTCAACACGATTTCTTTGACCGCGGTGGCTGCTATAGCTGATATTATTGCGAGCTGCCTCTCTTTTTTGTTGATTTTTTGCGACCAGATTTTTTCTGCTTTTGGTGGATGAGCTCTGCGACCTCCGACTGCTTGCGGCACAAGTCTGACAGCCCAAGACAAATGTGGAGATGTTTTACCATGAATTCTAGGCAACCTGGCCATCTCTCTGTTCATCATTGTCCATCTGTGCCTACGATAACTGTGATAGTGAGCTGAGCTGCGCTGGCCGGCTAATGGGTCTGTGCCATACGGCTGCCTCTGCCTGCTCTGCGTAGCAAGCACTGCCCGCACGATCAAATCCTCGCGTACTGGTCCAGAAAAAATTCTAGGCAAGTCTATTTTTTCCTTTGCCTGTCCTTGCATGTCAAATACGTCTACTTTCATTCCTGTCGCCTCATTCTTTACATAATATTATTTTTCTAAGTATATCCTAGATATATTTAAATGTAACTCAACTAGCAAAAAAATCCTATTCAGAAATAATTTGCCTGATTTCCGGTACAAGTAGTTTGACTTTTGATGGTCGTACTGCTTGCCTCAACACAACGAGTCGCTTTTTTGGACCAGGTGTAGTGCCTTCGAGAATAATGTAGCTGCTTTTTATTATGCCGTAGCGATTGAAACCAGACTTTGGATTAATTTGACTACCGTCTTCGCCAATTTTTAGTATTCGCTTGTTAAGCTCTGTACGTCTGCTGAAACCCAGCTGACCCGCCATTGCTACTGTCCATAAAACGCGTCGAGGAGACTGAGGTGCAATTGCTCCCACATGCCTCTGCTTCTGCGCTGCCTTCCTGCCTTGTATTTTGACTCCAAACCGCTTGACTGGACCTTGCGTGCCTTTGCCTTTTGTGATCGCGATAACATCAACAAGCTCGCCCTCTTTTGCAAAGTCTGTGATTTTTATCTCGTTGCCTAATTGCTGTTTGGCAAACTCTAATTTTTCTTTTGCTGACTTGCCGCCCACTTCTAGCTCAAAAATTTCTGGAGTTTTTTTGCCAATGCCCGAGGATCTAGGTTGGGTGCACACTAAAAATCTCACTGCGTGCAAGTTTGCCTTTTCTATTTTTTCCAGCTGCTGCTTGCTCTGCTTGCCAAGGTTTTTTGTGTTGATTTTTCTTGCCAAATCCTTTGGAAGCTTTTCGCTCCATACCTCGCCAGCAGCATGCAGACCGTTTGCGTCATTAACATATGCACGAAATCCAAGAATTTTTAGCGGTGGACATTCTATAACAGTACCAGGTTTGACAATGCTCTGACCAAAATTTTTCGAGCCCTTACGGCCATCAGTCATTACAATGCGCACCATGCCAACCTTGTAGCCTGCGAATGCCAAAGCTCCAGTCCTGTCTCCAACAACTCGGGTTATGCGTGGATACATCCTCTTTGCTCGCTTGCGTGGATAAAAACCAAGTGATCCACTGCGTGGTTTCTTTACGTTTGACATCTTTCTTCACCCTTTTTTGTCGCGAAAATCCAATATTCTTCGATAATATTGAATATATCCTATTAGTTTAAAAGATTAAAAATGTTTTGGTTGTGACTAAAATTTGGATTTTTCTATCAAAAAGAAAAGATTAAATCCTTGACCATCGTTGATTCTTTATTAGTTTGTTAATGATTTGAGATTTGAAGATGTGATTGCATGAAAAATGAATACCCACCCATTGGAAAGATCACAGGAGAAGAGAGAATATTTGTCGAAACTGTGAAGAGTATTGGCAAGCGCTTTAAATTTAAAACAGCTGAATATCGATATGGTTTGGGGGACTCTGGGTATGGCGCACTAATATTGGAAAAAACTTGGAAAAAAACTGGCAGGCTAGCTTTGATTGGCGTTAGATATTTTTTGGGAGCTAAAGATGGTCCTTACATTACAATTTGGGAGAGCAAACTCAATGGTGACAATGATAATAATAAAAATGGCTTTCCTGGCAAGGGTGTAAAATCAGGAGCCGCAGAAGATTTCTATGAAAAAGTTATGTTTGAAGGAATGGGTGGAAAATTTACTATGGAAAATTTGGGCATTATAATTGCGTCAAGACTTGCAAAATATCAAATGATGTAAAAATAAATTTTGAAAAAAAAGTAAACTTAAATTCTACACATTGCAAATCTAAATTATGGTTGATTGTTTGTTTTGCCAGATTGTAGCAAAGAAAGTTCCAGCAAAGATTGTTTATGAAGATGAGGCAGCTGTAGCATTCCTGGATATCGCGCCGAGATCGCGAGGTATGACAATACTTGTGCCGAAAAAACACTACAAAGAATTTAATGAAGATCTTCAGGCGTCGAGCAGACTGATGCACACGTCACTTTTAATCGCAGAAGCAATCAAGCAGACGTTGCAGCCGCAAACAGTCGAGCTCGCAGTAATCCCATCGCCAATGATACCACATTTCCACATCAAGCTCTATCCTGTATATGACAGAGAAAAAGAAATGCCGCTCATCGAAAACCAGCCGCAGCAAGCAACCGAGCTCGAGCTAAACAACATTGCAGAAAAAATCCGCGCTGTGAAGATTGATATGAAGCAAATATACACGCGAGATTATGACCAGCCCCAGCAGCCTTTGTCAACATTTACAGGAGTTGGTGAAAAAACAGCAGATGAGCAAAAAGCAGAGAAGCAAAAGCAGCCGCGGCGCAAGAAGGACGAAGTGTATTGGATGAAGCGCGAGACGGATATCGGGTGAGTGCAGCATATGGTGAAAATAAATGGTGGAAATAAAAATTGTGAAGATTGATGCAAGAGAAGGAATAAATTTAATTTTGGGCCAATCGCATTTCATAAAATCAGTTGAGGATTTGCACGAGGCTCTAGTCAACAGCGTGCCTGGAATAAAATTCGGCTTGGCG
>Ga0315274_10016207_pt1 | contig 10530 bp, 14 predicted proteins | sample YL17G02_20_MG_FD_203700 | JGI IMG/M metagenome (GOLD analysis project Ga0315274, IMG submission 203700) | Sediment microbial communities from Yellowstone Lake, YNP, Wyoming, USA - YL17G02_20 | ecosystem: Environmental > Aquatic > Freshwater > Lake > Sediment | place: USA: Wyoming | collected... | reverse complement strand
AAAAGTATGGAAATGCATACCGAGAATACATGAATAGGACCCCAAGATGGATAGGAATCCCGAAATTCTGATAAGAAGAACGGAAAAGTGTTCAGCTAATCTCTCACAGCCCAATCCTCGGCATCCCGACAACGACCTCTGCGGCAAGTGCGGTTCCAAGAAACGAAGACCCACCCTCCCAACGATGACCTAATAAAATAAAGTGAGTCCTATTAAATTACAAACCTTATGGCCTATAGAAAAGTATAAATACGCGACATTTCAGAGAATTATCTACTACCCCCGTATTGGAGTGCGAGGGGGTGAATTTGAACTTGCCTGGATTTGAATTCCGGGAGATTATATCTGAACAAGCATCTGTATCATCTGGCTAGAGATCCAGGGGTTCCCAGATACCCGTTCGATATTGGCGTAGTAAGTCTCTCTCAAGATCAAGTTTCTTCTCGAGGAGATCTAGATAAGTTTCCCGCTTCCCAATGCGATCAGCTAGCTCTATTCGGCGATTTGACAGCTCAGGATGGTTTTCTCTGTAAACCGCGATCTCTCTCTTGATCTCCTCGAGCATCATATTGTTCTCCGCCAGGGGTTTCATTGCTGTGTCGATCGCATGTTCCTTTCGAAGAAGATTGTCGTACTCCTTTCCCTTCCCTAGCAGCTTCGCCACGCTCATAATGTCAGATGGAGCTTTTGGATGAGTGTTGCAGTACCTTGCGATTTCCATTTCGATTGCATCAATCTTATCTTGGACCAGTGCCATCGGGGTCGTCTCTGGAAGAATCTCTTCGGTCTCTTCAACGACATCTATCAATATGACTGGTTCCTTTCGTCTGGCGCGAAGATGAGCTTCATTGACCAGTTCAATGTCCTCATCCGCAAATGTCTTCCATGTATTATAAATGAAATCCTGGTGTTTTGCCAATTTGTAGAACGCTTTAAGGGCCGCAGTATCCTTCATTTTCTTAAGATGGAACAGGCAATAAGCCTGGGCAAAGAGCTCCTTGTCCGTTCTATCTGCGTATGCGAACGTCTTCCAGATTTCCCCCCCGTGCATTCCCATGTGGGTAACTGCATGAGAGACTTCGTGAGCAGCCACGACCCTACGCAGGACGCTGGGATTGATCTTGAGGGCTGTTCCAACCAGCAGACACATCTTATCGTAGATGATGATTGTGCGATTACGAGGACTGTATTCCCCTAGCAGATCAACTACAGGACGCTCGGGACCGACTCTCTTAGGCTTTTCAGCAACCTTGTCTTTGTCTCGCTCATCAAGACCCAGCTTCCCCAGATCTTCTCCTGAAAGAATTTGTTCCAGTTTCTCTCTCGGTGGAATCAGGTTGGCTCTGCGGAGGTCATCGACATATCGTGCCTTCAGCGTCTCCGCATCGTGATACATGGTAACTGATGTAGAATCGAACACAAGGTTAGCCAACGAAGACACATGCCCACTGATCCTCTCGAGTTCTTCTTGAGACTGAGTCAAAATGGAGTTGACAATTGTCCTGACCACGATGGAATATCGGGGCTCGGTGGTTTAGCATTTCCTGTTTCAATCTGCAGATGTGAGAGCGAATGGTGCGTCATAGTAGTACAATCACAGGGATGATGATCCGTTTGCCCCGGGCCTGATTGGCAGTTAGGTATCAAAGGGCAGAGGGTCAGAAACGAACATCTAACCGTGCAACAATGTGACGGTTGATGCACTTCAGCAAGAAAAGGAAAGAAGAAAAGGATGAGTTGCAGCTGGAAGATGAAGAGCGGAGATTCACCCTTGAGCGGGGGACTCTGTATCTTAAGGAATCACGTTCTTGACACTGTCTCTCTCATCAGAATGCCCGGGTAGTCTCCGTTCTTAATGGCCATGCGGACGTCCGCCAGAGGCAAGGACTCATCTCCGAGCAGATCTTGAAACTCTTCTTTTCAACCCTTCCTTCCTTTCATCTTTCTCGAAGCGGCGATGTTCTTGATGCCGACCTTCCCGCATATTATCTCCTTCGATAACAAGAGAATAGAGTTGCTCAGAAACAACAGAGCACTTACGCGTTTCATCTTTGAGAATCACAAATCCCGCGGGAGCTACAACAGATTTCCGAATGATTTCGACGTCTTAAGAGATTAGGCAGGACACCCGACCTACAAATCTGCTATCGAACGCGATCCTCTATCCGCTTTCCTTAATCTTATCTCCGCATCGGTAGCAGACAGCGAGGGGGAACGGGCAAAATCTGCGTCCCGGTGTACGTGCAATTCCAAACATCGAGCATTTGTTGCTGCGTAGAACATGATGTATTGTAGAGTAAAAGTCGAATCTTGAGACTGAAGTAAGACTGATTTTGGGACGAGTCTGACAGCAGACTAGAAAGAACTTGATTCTACTTGAGGAGACTGGTGAGGGACATATGTCATGATCCCGAGTGGGCGGTATGTCTCACACAGCGTTTTTTGTTAGACGAGAAGAGGAGAGCCGCTAAGAGCGGCATGCAGCCGATCTGCGGGCGCCGTGCGGTACCTAGATGTATTCTTAAAGATGCATCGAGAAGCGAAGATTAAGAAGTCAATAGTCGACCGGTGTGATCGAACGAGGCCTCCGAGGTGAATTTCGTTAAGGACGACACCCGCGATGACAGGTCCTTAGGTGCCTTTTTTCCCGATGTGCCCGATTGTCTTTTTGGGATTGTTGCTTTTCTTCCTTCTTTGCGTTTTTCCTTTCTTTCCAAATTTCTTCTTCTACCCGTGTTCGGACGCGATTCCGGAGATTCCTCTCATGACCACGGGGGAACCGCAGGTCCGAGGGATCGGACGTCCGTGGGAAGGGGACAAGAGCCCCCGTTACATGCCGCAGGGCGTCTATTAGCGACGATCGCAGCACGGACCGATGACACTCCTCCACCGCTGCAATCCACTATTCTCTAAATCGATAACAGTGACAGTTCTTCCGCGATCACAGTCGGGTACAAGTTCTTACGCATAACTCACGGGAGACAAGGGGCAAATATGGAAGTGTGAGGCTCCAGGGAGGGCGGATTCCTTACCACTTTCCCTCACAGACTGTTCAGGAGATCATCCGCGGCTACTCGTCTGGAGTAGGGCATCCTCCAGATGTGTGGGATGGGAAATCAAAGTGATTTACGCTTCTCCACGTCTATTGAAATCAGAAAAAGAAAGGAAGAGGTTTGGCCTATCTCTCATACGGTTTTTCCTCTTTATTGAAATCAGAAAAAGAATATCTGGATATGATCGGGTTCGAATCTCGTCAAATTCAAACTCCGGTACCGAATGCCCTCTCGATCTCCTCTTCTGCCATGCCACCCGCTCTTCTGATGTAGTACTGAGCGATGACGAGTTGACCCCATCCAAAAATGTCGCAGAGGACCTGCGGATTCTTGATCTTGTACGCGACCCTCGTGGCCGCTGTCGCCCTGAGCGAGTGAGGATAGACCTTTGCGGTGAGCTTCGACCTCGAGGCGACGCGGTTGACGATTCTGTAGACCGTCACCCGATGGACGTCAACTGCCTCATAGGTCGTGAAGTAAGATTTCATAGCTTCCCAGGCCCTCGGTGACATCTTCGCGGTAGGGATCGTCCTCGCGCCCCACTTGGTCTTCGGGCTCCACTCGCCGTCCTTCGATGGAATGACGACCTGCCCCCTCTGGAAGTTGAGCCAGGACCTGCGCAAGTGGGCGATCTCCCCTTCTCTCATGCCAAGATCTCCCGCAAGAAGAATGACAAGGCGCTCCCGAGGCTTCTTCGGATCGCAGGCGTCGAGGAGCTGCTCAAATTCCTGCTCGTCGAGAGCGTCGTCCCGGGATCCCATGATGAAGGATATGCAACATCTTGTATTTCTCTGGTTGCATGGTGCTACAGTTTCATCGGGCCGCCTTATAAGCTGGAGGCGGAATCGAGCAAGAAATGCAACATTTTGTATTGTAGTGTTGCAGGAAAGCCACAATATGAGAGCTGAAATGCGGAAACGACACGAAACCTCACAATAGAAGGTAATTTAACCGTCCTGTGCAATCATAACTGTTGGGACGTTGAAAATGCTTCATGCCCAACCAATCGTCGCTCGCAGAGAATATGATATCATATGCGAAGCGGGAATACAGTGCTATTACCAACCAGGCATGAGTTGTGAAAACCTGATTACTACTTCAACATTCGATACAAGAACTGTTGGAACAATAACATCGGTCTCGATAACGGGAGACCTGACTGTCCGTTTCCCGCTTGTTTCGAGCGTTATTAAGAAGGCTCAGCCTGCCAGACCTGGTAGCGTCGACCAGGGAAGGGGTGTACTTACAAGGATCTTCCCGGCCTTGATGGACGTGACTGAAGAAGAAGTCGAGGAAACGCTCAAGGAATTCAGACGGAAAAATCAATCATAGGACGTGAATCCTTCATGGCAATACCTCGGGGCAGCCGGGTTTATATCGATACCATGATTTGGATCTATTACGTGATTACTACTGGGCACGGACTTGCCCCCTACTGTGAGAAGCTCTTGAAGGATATCGAATCTGGAAATATTACAGGTGTGGTCAGCACATTTACATTGGGAGAGATTGTCGGAGTCGCCAAGAAAGTGCTTGCAGAGAGACAGCACAGAAATCCAAACACACAGGAGGTTGAAAAGATAATTCAGGCCGTTGAGAAAGAGATTGAGAATCTTGGCATTGAAGTCCACGACGCAGACATCTTGGCTGAAGGAGAATGGCAGGGTTCACGATTGTTCGAGCGGGCGGATGAATTGCTACTGGACTCAAGTTCTACACTTGGCTCCGACGGCAAATGGCGTTCATTGGGCGGGGCGGACGCCTTGCATCTCGTCTTTGCAGAGCGAGCGGTTGTCGATTATCTTGCGACTTGCGACCAAGGATTCAAGGGTATCAGCTCAAGCGTCAGTCCAGCTATCGTTTGGGAGGAATATGTGTTATGAATGAATCTAAGATAAGTGCTGAAAGTGAAGAAGTTGAAGTCGATATTGTCGAAGAGCATTGGAACGTCTACAAACTTGAGGATGGCTCTAGAGTAAGAACAAGAGTCATTGTTAACAAGGCTTTGGTGCCGAAATCCATGAAATATGTCAAAACAGTAGGATCTGGTTTCTTGATCAACGCTCAGACTATTGTGGTGGCTTTTCCACCCTCAGAATTGAGGGGGCCCAAAAACCCCAAGGCGGTGACTCAAGAGGATATGGAGTCTGCAGATTCTGAGGAGATTCCAATTCTTTCATTTGAAGAGAAATGGAACTTTTACAAAATCCCAGGAAAAGAAGGTCGAATCAAAGTGAAGATGGTGGTCTCAAGCATTTACCGCATCAAGAACTTCTACAATCAGGACGGAGAGCCAGTCTATACTGTCAACTCGACAATAGCCCTGGGTCCGACATCCTAGTGGATTGACCGAATTCTGCTTTCCATATCGCTTGTGAGATAGGCTCGGTGTTGCACAAGAAAAGCGCATTTGACTGACTCTACCTTTGATCAGTGTTGGGGATCACTGGCTGCGTCAGTATCCATTAGGATCTTTCGGGCATCTTCGGGCAATCCTTAAGAGCTTGGCTGCGAGTAGTCGCAGCGGAATCATGTTTGGAGGTGATTGACAGATGCAGGAGGACCGTCAGGTCGTCCCATACGCGAAGATGACAGGAACGAAATCGCACACAATCGAACCCCAGTTGCAAGAGGGGATCGTCCCGTTCATGGTCGCGAGCATAGCGACCGGCGAGTTCCACCCACGCTCGACCTTCACGCTGTCGATGATTAGACACTTCATGAAGCACCTGAAGAGGAGGACTAAGAGTCGCAGATGATCAGCCTCGTGGGAATCGCTTCGATACTGGCTACCTCGATGTGGACCAGGCTATTCGGAATGGTTATGGATCCAATGCTAGATGCGTTTTATCAGACTGCTGCAACGATCGGTCTTTTTGGATCAGCGATCGCACTCGCGTTCGGCATCAGTATGATTCTTGAGGATTTCAACGATTATCGGGAAATGGGAGTCATGGCCATTCCCGCTTTGATCATGATAATCATCCCCCTAGAATGGACTATAATTGTTGGAATGTTGGCAACCGTGATTGTTGGAATGCTTGCTAAAGAGAAAATACAACATCGATGACCCCGAATCCTGCGAGTAACTCGGACGTTGCCTGAAGTCGCCGCGATGGCCTCGCCCCCCCCCAGCCCTGTACCGATCTTAGTACAAATCGAACTCTAGCCAGTCAGGTTCGAGTGTCCAAATCCCCTGGGGTCCACTCCTACTCTTTACGTGACTCGAAAAAATGGGAAGAGCCTGCGCCTAGTGGCGCAGGTTTGATGGGGACGGGTAAGGACGGGAGCTTGGAGCGCTCCGGCGAACCAGGAGGATTTATATGCCCGATTTTTGACATATACCCATTGCTACATGCCAGTTTTCGGGCATATAACACATTATCTCTCAAGGCGCGATGCCGGTCCAATCGAGCCACGCAAACGCATGGCCTCGGCACGGGTAGCGAACTCCATCGTGCCGATCTGTCCCGCCAAGTACTCTAGCATGAGGGACACTGCATCGGAGGGTACACCGTCCATGAGCTCGACCGGGCCAGTACCTTGACGCTTCCAACAGTCCTGATGGCAATCAGTGATATGAGAAAGGAAAAGGTTTCGATCTTCAAAGAAATGATTTCACGGTTGGTTTCGGCTTACTCATCCTCCCAATCCACTAGCGCTCTATACAAGAAGAGAAACGACAGAGTCAGTACAGGAAGATGAAAACGAGTGCTATACAAGCCCCGGCCAGGAAGAACCATAACAGAATGAAAACTAGGCCGAATTTGAGTTCATGATCCACGAGTCTCTTGTTCTTATTCTCATCGAATGCAGGTGGAGATTTCCCTATTCTTTTCACGTAGGCCGCCTTGATGGAGTGTGATGCGTTCGGAGACAGCGGAATGACCCAAATACCCAACTTGCGTTCTAACCACAACCCGCCTCTCCTTTCCTTCGATTTCCTCACCTCTTCCCACGAAGGGACAGCAAAGGCCACGATATCGCTCCATTTTGCTCTCTTGGGTCTTCCGAGCCTAAAGGTCATTGCGAAACCACTATCGTCGAAAAGGAAGGAGGTCGGATGCCCCCTGTAGTACATCCATATTAGGTAAGGGATGAAGAATAGAGTACCGAAGAAGGTGCCGATCATGATACCGAGGATTCCCGCACCTATCACATCGCGGGATTCAGACAAAGCGTTCGCGGTGTCAAAAACCTCATAAGCAAGAATGAAAAGGACTGCCGACAAGAAAACACAAAAGGAGATTGTGAATTTCTTCGGGTCGTAATCATTGAGCACGGCAAGAGCGATCTCGCCTTCCTCGCCCCGACTCGTCACATCCAATCCTGACTTCACTCCCCATAGCCTGCCCATCAGGTTCACACATTCTACAACCTCGTCGCTTGGTCTGTCGAGAAGTTGTCTCACTTTCTGATCCCTTGTTATGATTGCCAGACCTCGCGGGATATCGACATCCTTGCTTTCAATCCAAGATTTCGTACTGTCTAACTTCTGGCTGAGCACCTCGATTCTTTCGATATCTGGCGCTGAGATGTATTCGCTCTTTTTTCTGAAAAGGGTGAACAGACATGACAAAGTGAAAATCTCCACTCCTCCAGTGAACACATTACTCTCCCCATGTGTCCTGCAATTGAGATGATTCAACCATTCTGACCCCAAGATTATTAACCCGAGAAGAACGACCAGCATCAGTGAGTTCCAAACTGGGACCAGTGGGAAGAAGATTAGCAGTAGGGCAATGAATATGATGGCACATGCTCTCAACATGATGATTTCGCCGCGATATCTCCTTCTGGCGAAATCGCCAGCAGGAAATCTGCGGACGAGATTGCCCTTTTCCTCCTGTCGGGTCACATCCCCTTCCTTCTCCATTCTGAACAAAAGGGGATTTGGGTTCATATTCCTTACCTTGATGTGTGGGAATAGAGTCAAGGGAAGAAGAAAAGGGAAAGGGTTTTGCCCTTCAAAGATTTCACACTTTCTGTGATCATGATTTGTGACTTGCCGTTGTTTCAAGACACTGCTTGAGATAATCATTGAACAAGGAGATGGAGAGTATGAAGTCGGAAATCGTGATGATCGCGACTTTCGATTCAAAGGCAGAAGCGGAATCACCTAGATTTCCCATCCCACTCATCTGGAGCATGCCCGACCCTGGACGAGTAACTGCGGACTATCTCCCGAACGGTTTGTGAAGGGAAGTTGTAAGGAATGCGTTCTCCCCTGAGCCTTACACTTCCATATTTGCCTTTTGTCCCCATGGAGTCGTGCGTTGGGACTTGTGCCCTACCCGAATCGCGGAGGTAGATATCTCTGATATCCTCCCATCTGACAAATCGCGTCTTTGAACTCCTCATAATCATGAAGAATCCATCCTCTTTGATCCGAATCCCTATCGGACGGCGATTCAATTCGGTGTACAAGGTTGCCCCCAAGGGAGGAAGAGAGACTATGAACCCCAGTACGACAGGGACGAGACTTTCAGTCATGATGGAAAGGACTATTCCCGATCCAAGTAGGATGCTGACGACAATGGCGGCCAATGCCAGTAGATTCCAATTCGGAGGATTGTCAATCTCATCTGTTTCCCGCACCTCTGTTTCCATCGCCCACACTCTGCAGAATTTCAATAGTACATCGACGGAGAAGTAAGTTGCGGAATGGAGTGTTCTGGCGTTCTTACAGTTCTGACGGCAGATGGGGAGAGGACTCAACGTTTACTAGTATCGATCAAGACTTGGCTAAGGAAATGTCGATGAACTGACGGGAATGACAAAAAGAAAGCTAAGTATAACCCCTGAAATAGGGTGAGGTGAGAAATTCGAATAGGATTGTCACCCCAATAGCGTAAGAAACACAAAATACCAAGAACCAAGGTCGTATCTTCTGGACACCGTACCACCTGAGCACGCCCCCGCTTGCTGTGGCTACCCATGCAAGAACAGCCGCTATAAAAGGCAAATCGGAAGTCACCAAATTGTAAACAGACGTAGTATGAGGAAAGATGTCTGCATACACTCCTAGTGCGAAGCACATCATGTCGACGAAAAAGAACAATAAGGATAGCACAAGAAGAATGGACGGTATCCTATCTCGCCAGACCTTTCCGCTATCAACCATACCATATTGACATCCTTTGAAGCACTATATAGGCAAAGCGTCTTCCAAGGACTTCTGTTCTGACGGTTCTGACGGTTCTGACGGCAGATAGGGAGGTAGAATCCGACTTGAGACTAATCAAATCGGTTCTGATAATCGAGCCAAATGCCATAAGTACCCGACAATCCGCTCCCATTCTTCGGTTTGAAGATCGGCGGGCCCGGGACCTTAGGGTTACGGGAGACCCCTACGGCATTCGATCACAACCGGGCCCGTCACTCTACCACATCCGTCGAGACTGCTTTTTGACAACGCCGAAAAGCTAATGGACATCGACGAGGCTGTTTCCTGCGAAGTGGAGGAGATGCTTTGCCCCAAGTGCAGAAGGAAATGGAGCATGGATATCTGCAGATAGGATCGTCTGTGGCTCTCGGTGTCTTTTGGTTTGACAGACTATTCGAGCATGGCCAGCAGTTCACGGCAAAGAAGAAACGGCTGATGTCTGTACCAGCTCCACGCAACATCGAAGGATTCAGATGTCCGAAGTGCAAGGTTGTTGTATTTGAGTATGGAATCAAGACCAGAGACGACAGCAGAGAAGTCGGGGAGGGCTGAAGGGTTGAGAATTGGGAAACAGACTAGTCAAGAACTAAGTGAATTTCAAAAAAGTATGCTTCGATGCCAATTGCCCTATTTCTCGTTGGTATATCTCAGGAAAAACAAGGATGATGTCAGTATTCAACTGAAATCGATTACAACGCCACACAACCGTTTCTACGGCATGGATTATGGGGATTTATCAAAGGAGACTCTATACTCCATATCTTGCGCAGCCTTGGTCCTCGCGAAACAAGCTTTGGAGCAGTATTGCGTTGGGGTCCATCATGGAGACAGAGATGCCAGTGATATTCAAAATCGTCTCCCTGAGTTCAGACTAAGATGCTGTAATGGAGGTCCTGAATATCATATAGCCAAGATTCTGAAGGAACTTAGAGATAGGTTCATCCATTCGAATGACAAGTACAATGACATTGTGTGTTCCAAGTCCCCACTCGATGTGTGGAGCCAGAGACTCATAGTGAAGCGCTTCGAAAATCACAAGAAAATCCATTTCTACCAGAAGGGCATCGCTGATGGACTGAAGGAGATATCTGGGGAGATTGAATCATCCTACACGACGAGCGTACTGACATACGGAGAGCTATTGTTGGAGGAACTAATGGACTGTGTTGTATCCTATGACAGATTGCGAACTCCGTATGGCTTCCGTCGAAGGATAGTAAAGGCGAATGCTTCAAGAATTGAATATGAATGATCTGCAGGACCGTCAATAGCAAAGGATTCTATGTGTCTTTCAACCTTGCGTGGTTCGGT
>Ga0315274_10016206_pt1 | contig 10530 bp, 16 predicted proteins | sample YL17G02_20_MG_FD_203700 | JGI IMG/M metagenome (GOLD analysis project Ga0315274, IMG submission 203700) | Sediment microbial communities from Yellowstone Lake, YNP, Wyoming, USA - YL17G02_20 | ecosystem: Environmental > Aquatic > Freshwater > Lake > Sediment | place: USA: Wyoming | collected... | reverse complement strand
GGACTCATAAATTTTATCCCGGAAATAGTTGTGAGCATTCCCACTCCCAGGGGACAGCATCCTAATTTCACCTACAGGAAAGATACCCAATTGCTGGATAGCAAACTTGTTGAGGTTGTCAAACATCTCCAGATAACTTTTTCGTCTTACAAACATTGTCGTTCTCCTTTCGATAGTTATTCCCCCCCTACCACGAGATGTGGCAGGGGGATACTATTTATAGGGTTGGTTAAATACTTAATATATTCAGTAAAGTGAAGGTTCCACCAAATCTTCGACCTTCGTAAGACAGTTGCGCTGTTGCACCCCCAAATTGGTATAGATACGGAGGAACAATTCCCAGGTATCATAGTTTGTGGTGCGGTGCATCTTTGAACCATCAAGGTCACCCCATCCAAGCGGTGTCAACTCAAACTTCTCAATAACCCCATCCGGCTCAAAATACATCTTGCCCGGTTGAGTCATAGGATCAACCACCAACTTGATAGTCCCATCCCCGGCAGCAAAAGCAATTTGCTCAAACCCACCCTTCAACTGGCCGGGTTGATAGCGGACATCAGGAAGTAGGAGGTTGATGTACTTCCGGCGTTGCCCAAGGCCCAAACGGATGGTTTCCGCCTTGCGCCCCGATTCAAACCTGTTCAAGTCACAGGCTTGCAACATCAGGTCAAGTTCCAACTCCCGATTTACGGAGGAATTGCTGATGTGGTTGGCTGCCCATTTCGGGTAGGAGGAGACCAGGATATTCTCAAAGGTGAGAATCGAATCTCCATTATCGTAGATTCCTTCTAATCCTGTCATTTCAATAGGTGTATCAGTGGTAGCATGGGTCGGTAATCTCGATCCCATAGCCACACAGATCGCCCCGGAAGGGATTGCAGTTGCATCATTGGTGTAACCAGCGATGGTGCTGTTGGGGTGCTCATCAAGGTACGTATCCTTATACCCCTCAAACGTCACCGTCTTGGTGGCAGGGTGGACATGCAACACTCTGTGCCCGCAACTGGTAGTATGTGCAGTCACCCCGGTGGTGCCATAGAAGTCAACCAACATCCCCGCTTGGAAATACTGCACTCCCCGATCATTATTGAACACAACATCAAAGGTGGTGGTGGAAGCGATCGGAGTGGCTGCTGCACTGGTAGTACCAAGCAGTCCAAACCCGTCTCCATGAGACATCCTGTTGAGTTGTACAACGATGCTCTGGTAGATGTCTTCCATCTCATCAGAGAGTGAGTTGACAAAAGACATAGGTGCCCCCTTTGCCAATTCGATAGCAGGACCGGTGATTTTCATCGTGCCATATATGTACTTAGGCACAACCGTTCCCTGGTCTTTTGACCCGGTGAACGGAGTCGGCAATCTGCCGCTCTCAGTTCTGGCCCCTACTGCCTGATTCCGGGCATACCGGATACCAAAAACATACCCAGTACCCCCCGGCTTAACAGTACTATGGGGGAACTGGTTATAGGTTGTCACTTCGTCCTTAAACTGGTTGGTGAGTCCCTCACCATAAACCGCTTTAAGGATCTCTACAAGGTTGGATAGATCACTATAGGTTGTCACTGTTTCTCCTTTTATCGAGGAGTCAGCATCTCCGTCAGTCTCACCCGTGCTTCTTTGAGACTACCAATCTTCTTTTCACTGGTTATGACATCCCCCTCACCACGGGGCACTTTCGGTATCTTGCTTTTCCCCTCAAGGTAATCTTTGATTATTTTTTGGTCATGTGCTTCAACTTTCTTCAGCACTCCACGAATAGACCTGTTGAGAGCGACCTTGTCATCAATATTGGCGTCAATCGCTGAATTCCCAAGTCCCAATACTAATTTCATGTACTCTCTCTCATCGTGGTCTACTTCCGGGAACAACTCCTTGATGCTGGCAGCAACAGTAGTTTCAAAGGTCTTAATATCCTTCTGTCGCACCTCATCCATATCCCGCAGATGTAGTTTCCGTTTGAGGTCCTCATTCTCCCGTGTCAAACGGTCCGCCATCTCATTCGGTTCCTCGTCTTCCCTTCTCTTGGCCTCAGCTTGTTGTGCCCATACCTTCTTATATTCCCGGAAAGTAGTGACTTCCTCAAGGATGTCGTCCAACTCATCAAGATTGAGTTTCCCGTGGACGGCTTTACCTGACTTGAGCAGGTACACCAGATCGTCGGGATCATCCACCTCATGGTCTTTCATCATCTGTTGCAGGAATCTCTCCGCTTTGCGGGCGGCTTTCCACTTAGGGTCCTTGTCATAAGGCACGGGCTTCCCATCTGCACCAAGCGTTACTTCCTCTTTATCGGCAGGGGATTCCGATACCTTCTGCCCCTTGTCATCGGTGAGCGACTCCGATTGTTGCGCTCCCTTTGCGGCGTCCGATGCCGCTACTGCGGTTCCTTTGTCAACTTCCAATAAATCTGCCATTGTCCTTCTCCTCTCAGTAATTAAGGTAAGGGGGTCAACCCTATACCTTATTTTCTATCTTTATTATAAAGTTTTGAATCATAAGTACTCTCAACGCCAGGGTGTATGTTTGCCAATTCAAACGTAAAACACACTTTATTTGGCTTTAATAGCCTCAATATGCGAAACATAAACCACCTTTTCCAAAAAACAGGAATTGCAAATAGAAGATACCACCACGGTCCAATATCATTTACATTGTAACAGTAAGATTCCTCTTGTACCGGGATAAAATTAAACCCTAACCTGATAATTCCCCCTTCTGTCATTCTGTGAAACAAAATCATCACTCCCCCTTATTCTTTGCCTTTAGTGTGATAATAAATTGCCTTTTGTTGTAACCTTGCCTTGCGGTAACTCATGGGTTTCTTGGACTTTGTTCCATGAGGACTTGCAACCTTAAACCCACCTTTTACCTTAATGATGTTGTATGGCATCTCCCTCTCCTCTCAATGTCCCTCAAAATCAATCTTATGACTGAATATCTCTCCTCTACCCTCGGGATTCTTATCATCCGTCACCGTCTCCAGACGATACGGTCCCCCCTTCCCACAGTTAGGACAGGGAATATCTCCTTCAAATATCTTGTTGCAATAGGGACAGGCGGTCAACACTACCACCACCCCTTCTTCTTCTTGGCTGCCTTCTGTTTCTGATACTCCCTCTCAATCACAGCGGGGTCAAGAGGATTCTCCCAATCGGTATCCGGCTTGGCCTGTACAACAGGGGACGGTTGGACCCCCTCACCAGCAGCTTCCTCAAGGGCCTTCTTCCTCTTTTTGATGGTATCCATTGTCTCTCTGAGTGTCGGCATTATATTCTCCCTCCACGCTGTTTGGGTAAAGAGTTGGTCTTGCCTATGGGGTAGTTAGTAGTATCCTCATCTTCCACAACTCCAGTAGCAAACACCTTTTTTCTTTTCCGGCGGTAGGTTACTTCCCCGGTATCTGTCATCCCCTCAATCTCCCAGTCATCTCGGCGTCCAAACTCAGCAGGGTCCATTCGTTTTATTTCCCGTAAATTCATTGTGTTACCCCCCCTCCTCCTATTGCCGGTGGTGCTGCTCCTGCCCCTCCTATCTCTCCTGGCCTCCCCCCCTTACTCGCCATTGCCATTGCCGCCATCTTAGCCATCTCCGTGGCCTGTTTTGCATCCAACCTGACCTTGTGAATATCGGTATGTACTGCATGTGCCGCCTGTACCTCCGATACCAATTCCAAAAAATCCGGGGACAACAGGAAACGGCGGTGGGACTCATAATGGACAAGGTCATTATCATATTTGAACAGCGGGTCATCTGTAACGATTTCAGAGTTTATATCTACCTTACCATTCACCAATTTCACAGTGAACAACTCACTGATATTCCCCGCTGCCACCATCCCATTTTCCTTCTCCGCCCTGTCCATATCCACATTGGTGGGGTCCGTGAATCCCGCCAACCCCAACCTCCGCTGCACATCCTGGCGGATAGCCGGATCAATACCCACCTGGGGATTAAACCACCCCTCCTTTACCAGGTCCATCAACACTTCCCTCTTACCGGCATTGGTCGTCGCCACCCCACTATCCAGTTCCAGTTTGACATCCGTATTATCCCGAAGATCAGCACCCTTGAACGGTATCACCTTATCCCTGTTCCCTACCCCGGTGATCTTTATCATCCTCCTCTCCGTGAACACCTCTTTGGCCTCCAAGAGACGGATTTTGTACGTTCGGCACATGGAGCGGTTGTATCTGTTCACATCCGGCTGATGCCCCCTCTCCGCCGTCTCACGTAATATGTCGGTTAGTCTGCCGCTGGCATGGGCACTGGGGGCCTCACCAGCCAACACATTCTTCGGGTCCCCGCTCCGGTCCTGGATTTGCCTCTTGTTAATCATTCTTTCATCAAGGGTTTGCTGTGGTAGAGGGATACCTTGCTGGAAGATAGGTCTTGCCCCCCCGGTGGTCTGCCCATCGTATTGCAGCACCAACACCTGATCCCCATGATCCGACAGCCGTTTTAACTGTATCTCAGCAGGTATCAGTACTGTGGTCCTCCCCAGGTTCTTCCGATTATCCGCCAGGCTCTTGTCAATCTCATTGATGGTATTTTGGGGGCTGATGAGATCATCCACCCCACCATCCGACCAGAAACGTCCGGGGACATAGTTAAAGTGGAAGTCAACAAGGGAGTAGAACCACATCCCTTTCTCCACTGTCACCGGCATCCTATCGGACTTAGAAAGCAGCTCCCCCCCACATACCGCAATATATCTCCCCTGGGGATAGGTCTTGGTAGGTTTAAATTCCATTTCCCGGAACATCACTAAATCCCTTACCGACGCCTGTGTCTCCTGGGTGGTATAGCTGAACCCCTGGCCCTTCCACAGGGACACCTGTGATACCAAGGTCATCAACTTCCTCTGATAATCTATCGCTGTGCCTGGATCGCCCCTGGTTATCTTCACTCCGAACGTATCCTCCACCCACTCCTTCTCCCGGAGCGTCTGTAATCCCACCCACCTTTTCTTCCTTAGACTATCTCCGGCCTCGCTGACCCGGATATTGAAGGGGAGAACATTTTCTGTCACCACATCCCCGGTGGTTCTCACTTCTCCAGTCTTACTCACAAACCAATCCCCGCCATCCATGAAGGGTATGGTGCGCAGAAATCCAGTCCCGAACAGGCACATACAGGTAATCAACTTCTCCTTCTCATCCTCAATCTCTCCTTCATTGAGGCTATCCATCCAGATGAGTAAGTTGCTGCCTAACTCTGCTGCCATCTTATCCAGGTACTCATTGGTATTTGGTGACACACGGGGCACCAATTTCTGATTCATCAGTTGGGCCTTTACTGCCCGCACAAAATCCCGTATTTCATTGCTTACCGGTGCTGCTGAAGGTGTGAGGGGCGTCCTCTTGCGGAACGTGCTGGCTCCCTTGTACCACTCAATCCACTGCTCCCCACAGAAAAACAGCAAATTTCTCCACCACCCCCGCTCCATCATCTGCCGGGTCATATCACCCTCGATATTGAACGCCTCATCAACAGCAGTGATTATCTGCGCCTTCTCAGTCCCCTTCTTGAATAGGTCCAAAATAGCCATCATCTACTCCTATATGGGTATCCCCTGTGACTGCTCCCTATCTTCCATCATCTTGGTCAACTCATCCACACTCACAACCTTGGTAGGTGCCCTGGACTCATTCACCTTGATGTTGACCCCAGCATACTGCTCATAGTCACGTGACATGATGCGGTCCAGCAACTCCTTACGCTCTACCATCCATGCCTCCATTTCCATCTTCCTGGCTGTAACAAAGAACCCTACAATCAGGACAATCGCCGCCAAATAACAAATAGTCTCCATCATTTCCTTGCCTCCTCCTTCTTTGCTCCCTGATACTGCGCCCGGAAGCTGGTTGGGTGGTTGGTCTGTGTTGCCGTTATCGGCATTCCCAGGGCGTCTGCTCGGGAAAACATTTTCCCCGTCATATCAGGGTCCCCTGTCACCTTCCGCCGCAATGCCTTTGCCTTTTTCCCATTCATCTTTCGCCCTCTTCCTCAAAAACTCCACAAGTTCATCATAGTAACACTCTACGTGGATATCAAACCTACAAGGCTTCACACCCTCACACGACAAACATACATATTCATACACCTATCCCACCCCCTTACCATTCCTCCTCCACGCCTTTGCCCTCTTACCATTCATGCTTCTTCCCCCCCCTCCTCCACCACTGGTCCAACAGAAATGACAGATACCTTGGGTATAGTCACCAGTTCCCCGAAGGGCCTAAAGCCATCCTGAATACACCGATTCAAAGCAAGACAGTAGTGTTCCTGCCCCTCCTCCACCAAAAATCCAACAGTCTCACATTTCATCAACTCCCCATGACATTCACTCCTTGATGTCCATCCGCTTGAACACCAAGAATCCACCCACCTAATCTTCAACATCTTAGGCATTTCCATTTTTCATCCTCCTTCTTACCTACCTGTTGAATCACTCGTTGTTACCATCCCATCACCTCAGCAAACGCCTGGGCATCCCTTTCATTCGCCTCCTCAAGCTCCTTGAATATCACCTCCCTTTCCAAACGAGCCATATCCGTCAGTGTCACCGGCGCCGCCACCGCCTCCTCCTCCAAATGCGTTGCCCGTCCAATCACCGATATTGGCCTGGCCATACACACATGACAGGCTTCATCATAAACGTGATCCTCACCCTTTGTCTCCACATCCTCAATATTGTTGGGGTCCACCACCAGATCGGGGATGGTGCGGATGAATTGCTCACAGGTAGAGTAGATTTGCATCATGGGGCGGGTGCCATCGGCAGGAATGGCCAGCCGATTGTGGAATTGGCGTTTCTTCAGCACCCGTGAGGGATCACCAGGGTACAATCGCAACATCTTGCCGCTCCCGTCCTTATATTTGGCAAAAACGGTGTTTGTGGCCGGTCCCTGCCCCCCACCAAAGGGATTTGGGCGTCTGGCGAAGCAATCCCGTCCTGCAATGCGCTTTATGACTTGTGCGGAGTTGATTCCGGCCAACTCCTCCTCCTGGAGCATCATTCCGGCCAATTCATCATCACTGAGGCGCAATCCCACATTACTTTCCCCAGTCCACCCATACCTTTCGTGAAACCGATATAATCGCCCATCATTATCCACCCACCACCACCCCATTGAGAACGGCGCACCAAATCCCCAATCCAAAGTAACGTAGATAGGTGCATTTTCTGGTACAGGGAAAGGTTTGCAGACATGAATATTGGGGTCCCACTCCTGGAATGCCTGGCCAATGAATGTATTCCAATCTCCATCACGGAAGGCTTTGCGTATGGCTTTGGGCAGGGTAGCAAGCATAGACCAGTAGGAGGGGTCAAGGTAGGGGTTATCATCTGCCTTGGAGGGAATATAGTGAAAATAGGGGCGGTAGTCAACGGGTGACAGGGGTGGGTAATACTCTTCCGGAAAGGAATGATTCATCCATAGGTTCCGAACCCAACCATGACCTACCGATCCCGGGTTGGTCCCGGCAATGAACTTACACTCCATATCGATGAGTCCTGCCCATCTGTTACGGGTACGTAGGTCATTAAATACCGGTAGGAGGTTCTTGGTTAACTCATCGACAGCAATTAATGCGAATTCTGCACTGGCGTATTTTGCAGAATCATCCAAATTCCTCAAACATATAACGCCATTGCCATATTTTGAGGATAATATGAAGCACCGGCCATAGACTTTATGATCGGTGTAGGAATGGCCTAACCAGGGGGGAAACTGCCGCTCGATGCTGATTATTTGGCGGTCTTTCAAGGTAGGATAGTCCTCGCACGCTAACATGGCCTGCACCCACCTTTTCTTCTTGGTGGCATATATCTTCATCAGGTATCTCACACACACCCAACGCAGCCAGTAACTCTTTCCGCCACCCAGCGCTCCGCCATACAGTACATATTTGCCGGTGGTGCGATCCATCACGTTCACAGCCTGTTGCTGCCGTGGAGTCCATCGGGCTATCTCAGTGTCGAAATCAAGGTCAATTGCTGCCGAGGAGGTCTGCATCGGTAAGGTACTCTATGTCGTCCTCCAGTTGTTGTTGTGGTAGAGGTGAAGGGAGTTGTACCCCCTGCTCTCGCCCCACCACGGCTATCTGCGCCCCACCTGCTACTGTGATATGGATCATGGGTGCATCCTTATCCTTACTATAATCCTCGCTGAACATCCCGATATGACGGCCATGAAGTTCAGTGGCTTTGATGGCTGCGGCAAACTGTGACACGTTCATTGCCCCCACTCTCTCATCCTCAAGATCACCCAACACCTTATCCACCGTTATTTCCAACTTGTCCGCTATCCTGGTGATGACCTTCTCCCTGGCAGCAGCAATGGCTTTTTGCACCTGGGGCCGCATCAACCACCGGTAAGCATTGGTGCCCGGTGACTTACCGTTGCGCCCCATCGCATAATAGGCGTGGGTGGCGTTCCCACCGTCCAAATAGTCTTTGATGCCTACCCAATCCTCAGCGGAGAGCGCCTTGCCCCTCTCTGTACGCTTTTTAGCTCTCTTTTTGACCACTTTTACCATTTGCCCCACCCCCATATCATGTATGCGCCACATTGTCAAGCACAATATTTAGCACCACCCCCCTTTTGGCCCCTAAGCGGCCGATTGTGGGGAAATGACTGTCCAATCATCTAATGAATAATTGGACACTCCTCTCTATGGGGGAGGCCCATATATGATACCTACCTGGTCAAAACTCCCTTTTGAAAATCTCAATGGTACATGGTAGGGGTCAGGACTGGTGGAAGTCTGATCAGGACTGGTGGAAGTCTGATCAGGACTGGTGGAAGTCTGAGGGAGGTAAGATACTACTGGCGGGGGACCCAAGGCCGCCGTGGGGGTGGGCCTATGCCCTTCCCCCCCTACCATGCGCCCTATCCATGCGCCTGACGCTGTGCCCTCTGCCAATTTTTGTCACCTTTTGACAATTTTTGCCACTACATAAGTAGTTGGTTTCATTGATGTTCCCTCTCCCACCCACCATTTTTGGCCGATTTTTGTCACTTTTGCCCTTTTTGGTAGGAGGGAGAGATGACGTAAGTAGGTGATATCATTGATGTTTTATGCCTGGGCACAGAAGATGCATATACACTTTGGCAAACACTTAACAATTTCTCCCCCCTACCTATATGGGGAGTAAAGAGAGGAGCAAGGCAATGGATAAAGTTGAGATTGCGAAAAAGAATATGAGAACTCGGCAATTCACAACCCCGAAGGGATGGGTTAATTTTAAGATCGGCTGTCTGGATTACATGGCCGGGATAGACCTGGTCAAAACTCCCTGGGGTCAATTCCGATGGGGAGAGATTTTTGAAATTCCAAAGGAATACCGAGGGTGGGGAGACTTGGAATTCCCGGTCCCCGTCTGCCCAGAAGACCAGACTGCTGCTACTTTGATCAACTGGTCTTTTTTTCCCGCAAAGACCTATGGTCTATTTAGCGGTGAAACCATCCAGGATGAGAACGGAAAAACTTGGACAATCCAAGTGGACCGTTATAATGACGGGACTGCCTGTTTCGGGTGGGGAGACCCAGAAGAAATCGAAGCAGGGGGCAAAAATGAACTTGGTTTAAAAACCGAGTAGGCCACCAAACCGCCCTCTTTTGAGGGCAAATCAAGAGACAATTATCCCAAACTATAAGCTCAAAGGAGGAAAAATCATGGTAACAAAAGAGCAAACAATCGAAGCAGGGGACAAAGAGGAAATGACAATGGAAAAACACACAGTGAGCCCAGAGACCGCTGGGAGAGTAAAAACATGGTTGAGGGACCGGGGAGGGTTGGCTGTTTGGCAATCAGTAAACTTGAGCAATCTGGGGCAAACCTGGACAACCCCAGCGCTGACAGAGGAGGGTCAACCTTACCCCAAACCCTCGTGGAAGGCAAGCGATGCACCCAGGATAATTACCGATCTATCTAACGTCACAGTCAGAGTCTCAAAAGAGGTCAAGAGGTTCCATATAGCAATAAGACCGGGTGCCCAAGGGTTGAATTTAAAACTTACTGATGGGTCAAAGCGGAAGTTGGATAAGGCCCTGGATACATATCCGGGGTCATGGTATCGGTTTGACCACTCTACACAAGAGGCTGTGATCTTAGTCACAGAAAACGAAATACCATTGGACAAATGGGATAATGATTGAGAAATAAAATGGACATCAAGACAGATACAGATATTGATCTGTTATCAGATTGTCTATTGATCCTGTTATTCCTGTCATCCCCTAACAGGGATTATCAAACCAGATTAGAAGATGAGATCATAAAAAGAGGACTATATAATAAACCAAAAGGAGTAACAAACCATGACAAATCAAGAAAAAGCTGAAATAATTGAAAAGCTAATAGGGCAGGGCTATACAGATTTATTGGATGTCAACCCGGGGACATCATACTTTGAGTATGGGATTGCACGAAACCCAGTAACAAATCACGTGCTCTATTGCCTTAATGGTGATTCAGATATTCCTCTGTTTGATTATACCTATGTCACCATAGACGATATG